>Ga0126309_10000379_pt1 | contig 14985 bp, 12 predicted proteins | sample Plot56_FD_92541 | JGI IMG/M metagenome (GOLD analysis project Ga0126309, IMG submission 92541) | Serpentine soil microbial communities from UC McLaughlin Reserve, CA, USA - Plot56 | ecosystem: Environmental > Terrestrial > Soil > Grasslands | place: USA: UC McLaughlin Reserve, Lake County...
GCGGACCGTCCGGCCGGGATCGGCGGCGACGGCGCCGAGCAGCCGCAGGAAATGGCCGGCGAGCCGCTCGACGGTGGTGCCGTCGAAGAGGTCCTCCTTGAAGATCAAGGAGGTCTCGACTCCTGCGGGCGTCTCCTGCAGGTTGCCGGCGAGGTCGAGCGTCGACGTCCGGCTGGTGGGCGGCATCAGGGTCATGCGGAAGTCCGCCACCTCCAGGTCCGGCGCAGGGACGTTGTGCAAGGTGAGGATCACCTGGAACAGCGGTGTCTGCGTCAGGCTGCGCTCCGGCCGCAGCTCCTCGACGATCTTCTCGAAGGGCAGGTCCTGATGGGCGTAGGCCCCGAGCGCCGTCTCGCGTACCGCGGCCAGCACCGCGCGGAAGGTGGGATCGCCACGGAACACCGTGCGCAGCACCAGGGTGTTGAGAAAGCAGCCGATCAGCCCCTCGATCTCGGCGCGATTGCGGTTGGCGACCGGCGAGCCCACCACCACGTCGTCCTGGTTGGCGATCCGGCCGAGCAGGGTCTGCCAGGCCGCCAGGAGGATCATGAAGAGCGTCGCGCCCTGCGCCTGGCTGAATGCCCGCAGCGCTTCGGTGAGCGGCTTGGGGAGGAGCAGCGTCCGGCGGCCGCCGCGGTCGCTGCGGGCCGCTGCACGCGGCCGGTCGGTGGGGAGGTCGAGCTCCTGCGGCGCGCCGGCGAGCTGCTCCTTCCACCAGGCGAGCTGCTCCGCGAGAGCGTCTCCCATCAGCCACTGCCGCTGCCAGACCGCGTAGTCGGTGTACTGCACCGGCAGAGGCGGCAGCTCCGGCGTCTCGCCGCGGGCCAGGGCGGCGTAGGCGAGCCCCATCTCGCGGAACAGCAGGCCGCTCGACCAGCCGTCGCCGACAGCGTGGTGCAGGGTGCTCGGCGCGATGAAATCCTCGTCGTCCACCTGCAGGAGGAAGACGCGCAGCAGCGGCCCGCGCGCCAGGTCGAACGGCCGGCGGGCGTCCTCCTGGGCGAGCCGCCAGGCCTCCGGCTCGCGCCGGCCGGCGGGGAGAGCCCGCAGATCAGCCAGCGGCAGCGGGCTCACCTCCTCCGGGGGCGGCGCCACCACCTGCACCGGCTCGCCGCCGTCGGCCGCGAAGGTGGTGCGCAGCGACCCGTGGCGGCGGACGATGGCGGTGAGGCTCGCGGCGAGACGGTCGACCCGCACCTTGCCGCGCAGGCGCACGGCGCGCGCGATGTTGTACCCCGCGCTCTGTGGGAAGAGCTGGTGGAGGAGCCAGAGGCGCTGCTGCGCGAAGGAGAGCGGCGGGCGCTCGTGGTGGGCCGCGGTGATGCCGGCCAGCGTCCCGGAGCGGCGGGCCGCGGCGCCTTGGCGCAGGAAGGCGAGCAGCTCTCCCTTACGCGCCTTGAGCTCGGCCAGCAAATCGGCGGTGAGCGCGCCCGGCGGCGCGCTGTACTTGAGCTTCCCGCCCTCGGCCCAGAGCTTGACGTCGCGGCTCCGGAGCATCTCGAGCACCTGCACCGTCGTTCGCAGGGCGCCGTTGACCGCGACCATCAGGCAAGCTCGCTCTTCATAGGCTCCATCCAATAGGGGATGCGCCATGCTTCGCCGAAACGTGTCAGCTCCGCCGGGTCTTTAGAAAAACGGATCAATGAACAAAACGGGCGGCTCCTCAGGGCCGCCCTTTCCGCGAAAGCTTCAGATCGCGTTCGTCCTCACTGCTTCCCTGACCGGTCCCCCTGCGCCGCTTTCGCGATCGCCGCCTTCCTGGCGGCTTCGAACTCGTCGCCGGGGTTCCAGGTGGGCATCTTGTCGTCGTTGGCCAGGACCACGCCGGCGTAGAAGCCCAGCTTGGCGTCCTCGATCATGCCGTCGAAGTTCCAGTCGGGCCGCAGCTCGTCGCTCGGCTGGTGGTAGTCCTTCGCCTCGTACTCTTCGGCCTTCTCCTTGCCCCACTCCTCCGGACGGCCGCGGAACTTCGTTCCCGCGTCCAGGTAGATGGCGGGCACGCCGATCTTCGCGAAGTTGAACTGGTCGGAGCGGTAGAACGAGCCGCGGTCCGGGAACTGGTCGCCGACGACCTTCCGGTCCTGCGTAGCCGCCAGGCTCGTCACCACTTTGTCCAGCGACGACTTGCCCAGGCCGATGTAGGCCAGCTCCAGCCCACGGCCGAGGTTGTTGCCGCCGTCGTAGTTGATGTTCGCGGCGATCTTGCCCGGGGGGAAGGTCGGATGCTTGGCATAGTACTCGGAGCCCAGCAACCCCTGCTCCTCGGCCGCCACGAACAGGAACAGGACCGAGCGCCGCGGCGGCTCCGGCAGCTCCGAGAAGGCCCGCGCGATGGCGACGACCTGGGCCACGCCCGCGGCGTTGTCGACCGCTCCGTTGTAGATCTTGTCGCCGGTTTTGTCGGGCTCGCCGATCCCCAGATGATCGTGGTGAGCGCTGAAGATGATCACCTCATCCTTCAGCTTCGGATCGGACCCGCGCATCAGGCCTCCCACGTTCGCGGTCTGCACCTTCTCGACCTTGTTGCTCATGGCGAGCGAGGTGGTCACGCCCAGCGGGACGGGCTTGAAGTCGCGGCTCCGGGCGCTCTTCACCAGCGCGTCCAGGTCCTGGCCGGCCAGCTTCACGAGCTGCCGTGCGGCGTCTTCCGTCACCCAGCTCTGCACCTGCAGCCGCGGCTCGCCCTCGGCCGGCAGCTCGAACTGCGGACCGGTCCACGAGGTCTGCACCACCTGGAACGGATAGCCGGCCGACGGCGTGGTGTGGATGATGATCGCCCCCGCCGCCCCCTGCGCGGCCGCGCTCTCGTACTTGTAGGTCCAGCGGCCGTAGTAGAGACGCCTCTCCCCCTCGAAGAGCTGCGGATCCCAATCGGGGTCATTGTTGAGCATCAGGAGGACCTTCCCCTTGAGGTTCGTCCCCTTGAAGTCGTCCCACTTGTGCTCGGGGGCCTTGATGCCATAGCCCACGAACACGATCTCGGAGTTGTTCAGGGTCGACTTCGCCTCCTGCACGCCGCTCGCCGCGATGAACTGGTCCCAGAACTTCAAGGTAAGGTTCTGGCCTCCTTTGCTGAATTGCCAGCTCTTGGGCACGTCGGCGGTCACGCTGACGACGTCCACGGGCTGGATGTAGCTGCCGTTCTCGAAAGCGGGCTCGAAGCCGAGGTACTGCAAGGTGGTGCCGAGGTAGAGCTGGCTGAGCCGGTCGCCCCGGCTGGCCGGGCCGCGCCCTTCGAGCAGGTCGTCCGCCAGGAAGCGGATGGGCCCCTTCAGGCTGTCCTCGTCGATCACCGCGGCCGCCTTCTCGGCCGCCGCGGGCACGGTCACCTGCGCCGGGAGCGCCGCCGGCACCGCAAGAGCGGCCAGCAGCGTCACAAAGAATTTATTTTTCATGAAAGTCTCCATAGTTCATCCAGTCGATCAGGGACTGTAACAAACCTGGAGGGGGGATGCTTCCGGGGGCCAGCTGAAGAACAGATGAGGGCTCCTGCCCTTCCTGGGCGTTACCTCTTCCGGTGGTATGATTTTTAGCATTCCAAGCAAGCCGAAGGAGGTCCCTATGGTCCGGCGCCTCGTCGTTCTCTTTCTTGTCTGCGCAGGTCTAGCTGCGGCGGCTGCGGTCGCGCAGGCTCCCGTTCCCGTGCCCCAGCCCCTCGCGGTCGACGAAATCGCCTCGGAAGAGCAGCTCGCGGCGGTTTCGGTGCCGGGGAGCGGTCTCGTTCTCAATGGCCGGCAGGTCAAGTTTTTCATCGACCGGCGAGTTCCAGAGACTGCCCGGGTGTTCTTCATCAATGGCAACTTCCAGGAGAACGGGCAGGTCCCGAACGCGGCCAAGTTCCACTTCTTCTTCGCCAAACGCGTGTTGAACGTCCCTGAGAATCGCGAGTTCAACGACGTCACCTACTTCACTCCAGGGGAAAAGAGATATGTGGCGGGCACTCTGCAGGTCTACACCCTGCGCGAGGGCGAGCCGCCGGTCTATGGCATTCAGTTCTATCCGCAGGACGTGATCCGCGAGGAGCAGGTGCTCGACGCGGCGCTGCGTGTGCGGGAGAAGATCCGCATCCCGGACGTGCGGGTCGCGTTCGTGCCCACCGGCTCGCAGCAGACCGTGGCGACCGTGGCGCCGCGCCTCGCCGAAGCCGGCATCGAGGTGCTGCCGGTCGATCGCATCCTGGGGAGCGTGACTTATCTTCCGCTCAATCCCGGGGATGCCTGGGGCTTCCTACGCATCTTCCCGCGGGATCTCGAAGCTCTGTCGGCCACGGACATCCCGGTGTTCGACGAGCTTCCTCTCGATCTTTCCGTGGTGGCGGGAGTGATCACCAAGACCGTGCAGGACGCCAGCTCGCACGTCAATCTCAAGTCCAAGGAGCGCGGCACGCCGAACATGGTGCTGCGCGACGCCGGGCCGGACCATCCGCTCCTTGCCCGCTTCGCGGACCAGCCGGTCCATCTGGTGGTGCGTCCCGACGGCTTCACGATCGAGGCGTCGACACCGGAGGTGGTGGCGGCCGAGCTTGCGAAGCGGCGGGACAAGCCGTGGATCACCCTCCCCTCGGACTCCGAGACGCGCCTGCTCGCCTACTCCGAGATGTGCCCGAACGACCCGGCGGGATGCTTCGCCCTGGCTTCGCGCTACGGCTCGAAGGCGTCCACCCTCGGATTCCTCATGCATCCGCAAGTGCTGGGGCGCGTGCGGGACGCGGGATCGCCCAGCGCCACCCGCGGCTACGACCTGGTCCCCGCGGGCTTCGGCATCCCGCAGCAGATCTATCGCAACCTGGTGGCCTATGAGCCGAACAAGGAGCTGCGCCGGATTCTGGGCGAGCTGATCGCGGCGGAGAAGGCCGGCACCCTCTCCGGAGCCGGGCGCGCGCGGCGGGTGCGCGAGGTGCAGAACGCTTTTCTCGCGGCGGAGTTTCCGAAAGACGATCTGAAGCGAATCCAGGAGCGGCTGGAGGAGGTCCTGCCGGACGTGGAGAAGATCAAGGTCCGCTCCAGCGCCAACGCCGAGGACATCCCGGGCTTCGATGGCGCCGGCCTGCACGACAGCTTTGCGGCCAATCCCCAGAAGAAAGACAAAGGGCGCGACGTCTGCCGTCTCGAGGAGGAGGGCGAGGGCGATGGCGAGGTGAAGCGCAAGGTGAAGCCGAAGACCGTCTCGTGCGCGATCAAGGGGGTCTACGCCAGCCTGTGGAACAAGCGTGCCATCGAAGAGCGCGATCTCGCCCGCATCGATCCCGAGTCGGTGGCCATGGGGCTCGCCATCGTCCCGGCATACGACCTGGACGCCGAGGTGAGCGCCAACTCGGTCGTGGTGAGCCGCGTCCTCGGCACCTCGGACATCTATGGCTACACGCTCTCCATCCAGGAGGGGAACAACCTGGTCACCAACCCGACCCCCGGCACGATCTCGGAGGTGACCATCGCCGCGTTCCTGACCGCCGATGAGCCCGTGTCGCTGACCGTGACCCGCTTCGCGCGGCCGACGCCGGCGGGTCCGGTGCGCACCGAGCCGGTCCTCGCCCGCGCGCAGGTCCTCGATCTGGTCGAGGTCGTGCGGAAGGTCGAGGAGGCCTGGTGCCGCGCCAAGCCCGGCTATTACGACGGAGACTGCCGGTTCGTCACCGCGGACGTGGACAAGCCCAAGGCGCTGGATCTCGAATTCAAGGTGGTCAAGGGCGCAGGGGGAGATCGCCTGGTCTGCAAGCAGGCGCGAGAGCTCGGGGGGCGGTAAGTTGTATGCTCCCCGCGCGATGCGCGCGGCTGACTCTGAATCCAGCGAACCGATCGATCCTGTCATCGATCCCATCGTGCCGGCGGGCGCTCCGGTGCCTGTGCCCGAGGCGTGCGACGCGCCGGTCGCACCGCCGTTGCCCGCCGGGTCCGAGGCGCGGGCCGGCGTGCTCTACGGCGCGGCGGCCTATCTCTTCTGGGGGTTGTCGGTCGTCTATTTCAAATCGATCTCCCGTGTGCCGCCGCTGGAGATCCTCGCCCACCGCATCCTGTGGTCCGTCCCGCTCCTCCTCGCCTGGCTCGCGGCGCGCGGCCGGCTGGGAGATCTGCGCGCCGTGTTGCGAGCTCGGCGGACGGTGGGCATCCTCCTCGTCACGACGACCCTCATCGCCGTCAACTGGCTGGTGTTCATCTACGCGGTCGCCACCGGCCACGTGGTCCAGGCGAGCCTTGGGTACTACATCAATCCGCTGCTCAACGTCGTTCTCGGCATGGTCTTCCTGGGCGAGCGTCTGCGCCGGATGCAGTGGGTCAGCGTATTCCTCGCCGCCGCCGGAGTGGCGTACCTGGCCGCGTCGTTCGGCAGGCTCCCGTTCATCTCATTGATCCTCGCCGGCTCCTTCGGCCTCTATGGGTTGCTGCGCAAGACGGTCCCGGCGGACGGCCCCGTGGCACTCACAGTGGAGACCGGCCTGCTGCTGCCGGTGATGCTCGTCGTCCTCGCCGTCCAGGCGGGGCGCGGCACGATGGCCTTTCTCCATGTCAGCCGGACGATCGACCTGCTGCTCGTCCTCGCCGGGGTGATCACGACGATGCCGCTCCTCTGGTTCACCAACGCCGTGCGGCGGCTCCGGCTGGCGACGATCGGCTTCCTCCAGTACCTGTCGCCGTCGCTCCAGCTCCTCCTCGCGGTGGTGGTCTACCGCGAGCCCTTCACCCGCACCCACCTGGTGACGTTCGGGTTCATCTGGGCGGCCCTCGCGCTGTACAGCTTGGACGCCCTGCGGCGGCGGCGCTGACCCCCAACAGTCGCCAGGCACAGCTCCCCGCCAGTCCTCAGGGAAGGGGCATGGGAGAAGCACGAGCGAGTGATCCTGGCGCTCGAGCACAATCTCCAGAGCCGTGCGGAAACGGCATGATCGCTCGATCAGTGAGCCGGCTGCGAGCTGCATCGGCCCTCCGGCATGGATCCAGCGCTCTATGTCATAGAGCCGGCCGTCGAGGCAGAACCGGTGGAGCTCCTCCAACTCGGCCACATTCGTGGTGAACCGCGCTGGGGCGCGTGGAGCCTGCGGGTCGGGATCGCCTCGCGGATCGACGAAGGTAGTCGGCACGCCGCTGAGTTTACTGCCCGCATGCCACGATTTGATACCCTCAAGAAGGGGCGTGGTAACCCCGTCACCGCCTTTATTTTAGATCTTTTAGGTGCGAAATGTCTTTGAGGGGAGACGAAGAAGGGACCTACTCCGCGGGAGTTGGAACTCTTTGCTGGTTTGGCTGCGGGACGTTCAGGCCTGGAGTCTAGCGGCGGAGGTGGGTGAGTGAACCCAGGTGCCGCGGCCCTTGCTGCACAAAACTAAACCCTGGGTTGAGGTTTGTGCTCCATCGGCACGGTTGCTGCGCCTCGGCATCGCGTCATCGCTCGCCGAGCTGGTGGGCTCAGACAGCCGGGAACGCCACCCACGGCAGACCGTGGATGTGGCCAAAGTGCGGGTCGGAGGAGACGAGATCCGCGCCTGCCTCCATCGCATGTGCCGCAATCCAGAAGTCGTTCGTCTGGATGGGCCGCCCTTTCCTCCGCAACTCGGTAGAGATGCGTCCGAACCAATCGGCCGTATGCCAGGTGAGCGTCAATGATCAAGGTGAGCCTTGAGGAGGCGGAAGGGCATCTCGGCGAGCTGATCGAGGAGGCGGCTGCCGGGCAGGAGGTCGTCATCATGAGCGCTGGCGGTCCCGCGGTGCGCCTCACGCTCGTGCCTCCGATGGGGGATGAAAGCCGGGGAGGAGCCCACGAGCCCTCCCAGACGGTAGGCCATGCCCTGGATCGCTTCATCGGTACCTGGTCGGCGGAACAGGAAGCCGAAGTTCTCAAGGCGGTCGAAGTCTTCGAGCAGGTTGACGGATCCTTCTGGCAGTGAAAGTCCTGCTCGACACTAACGCCTATTCGGCCCTACGGCGGGGTCAGAATCTCGTAGTCGAGCAGGTGAGGCAATCGGAAGAGGTGCTCCTGTCGATGGGGCGTCGTCGGGGAGCTCTTGTTCGGCTTTCGGAACGGCTCTCTATACGAAGAGAACGCCCGCGCCTTGAGGTCCTTCCTCGAAGATCCCCACGTTCTCCTAGGCTCTCCGGGATGCAGTGACGAATGTCTTTGAGCGAAGACTGAGAATGGACCAACTGCGCAGGAGTTGGAACCTCCTCCTCTCCTGGCTTCGGGAGGTTAAGGACTGGAGTCTGGCGGCGGATGTGGGTGAGTGAGCCCCCAATGGCGCAGTATGAGGTATTCTAGGAAGGAGGCCAGTTCGATGAAGCGAACCATCATCTCCCCATCTGACCTGTCCCAGAGGACCCGAGAGATCCTCGATCGGGTGCAAGAGGGAGAGCTTGCCGTCGTTGCAAGCGGCGGCGAGGAGCGCATCGTCCTCCTGGATGTTCTCGACTACCGGCTTTTGCGAGCGCTTGCCCTGTGCACTACCGGCGGAGGCGCTAACGGCTCCAGCGATCTTCTCGAAGCCCAGGTGCTCCGCGACTACCTCGACGAGAGGATCAATCTCGGGAAGGCAGCCGAGTTGCTCCAGCTTTCCCGTTTCGAGCTTGAAGCGAGCTTCCAGAGGCTAGGGATTCCTCTCCGTCGAGGAGCCCGCTCGATCGAGGAGGCTCAGGCCGAAATTGCCGTCGCGCGCCGGCACGCCTGAACAGTTCCAGCGCCCAGTATGCCGTCCCTCGCAGATACGACGGTCCTGAACAACTTTGCCCAAATCCGGCGCCCTGACCTCCTGAGGTCGGCCTACCCGGATCTTTCCGCTCCGATCCCGGTCTGGAACGAGTTGGAGCTTGGGGTTCACCGAGAGTCGGTTCCTGCCTGCGATTGGTCCTGGCTGAAGATCCTCGATTTGACGGAGCAGGAGCAGGCCCAAGCGGACGAGATCGGCCGGGATTTGGGGGTTGGAGAAGCGGCGTGTATTGCGGCAGCCGTTTATCGAAGGCTCCTCATGCTTTCGGATGATTGGGCCGCGAGAGCACTTGGCCGTTCACTTGGTCTGGAGGTCTCGGGCTCCTTGGGTGTTCTCGACCGCCTGGTCTTGAAGCACGTCCTCAGCTTGGATGACCCGGTTGTTGCAAAAACCCGCGGCTGCCTCCCCCGGAAGCGTTTTGCAACACGCGCTTCCTTGCAGGTCTTCCCTGCGGCGGGAGGAGTTCACCCACGGTGGAATCCAGAAACAGAGGCTTGGAAAGCTCCAAACGCTTGCTCGGCAGAGCTTTGATGCGGTTTAAGTGATTTTTCTTATGCAACTGGCGGGATGAGGCAGACGCTTTCCTGGCAGAGATGGTCCGACGCGGCTTTCGCAGCCCCTACCAGTCGGTTCGCGAGATACCTCGCTGAAGCGGCGAATCTCTTTCAGAGGGTACTAAGAGTGGAGCAACTCCGCGGGAGTTGGAACCTCCTCCTCTCCTGGTTGCGGGAGGTTCAGGCCTGGAGTCTGGCGGCGGAGGTGGGGGAGTGAGGCGGGTGATCGCACGTGCCCGACTCCTCGCCCACGCTCGGGGAAGGGGCATGGGAGGGGGAGTGGCAAAGGCATGGTATGCTCCGCCCATGATAACGACCATCGACAAGGCAGGGCGCGTGGTCATCCCCTCCGAGGTGCGCAAGCGGCTCGGCCTCGCCGCCGGGACGGAGCTTGAGATGGTGATCGAGGGCTTCGCCATCCGCCTCGTCCGATCGGTGGCCGGCCCCGAGCTCGTCCGGCGCGGCGGGCGCTTGGTCGCCCGCCCCCGGGCGGCGGAGGGAGAGCGCACCGAGGTCGACGTGGCGCGGTTGATCGAAGAGGAGCGGGATCGGTGGCCGGGCTGACCGGCGTCTTCTTCGACACCAGCGTCCTCGTCGCCGGGCTCATCGATTTCGGCCGCGGCCCTCATCACGCCCTGCTACTGTTGGATGCCGTCGCGGCCGGTCGCATCGAGCGCCCAATGACCGCTTGGCACTGTTGCCTCGAGTTCTACTCGGTGACGACGCGCCTGCCGGAAGAATACCGCCTCGAACCGGAGATCTCCCTGCGGCTCCTGCGGGAGGAGATCTTCCCTCGCTTCTCGGTCCACAACCTTCCGGCGGAGTTGCAGGAAGACTTCCTTGTCTCCGCGGTACGAGAGGGAACGACGGGCGGCAGGGTCTATGATGCGCACATCGCCGAGATCGCGCGGCAGGCCGGCGCGCGGCTCGTGGCGACCGAGAACCGTCGCCACTTCACGCCCTTGCTGCGCCACGGCATCCGCGTGCTGGTCAGTGCCGAGTTGGCCGACGAGATCGGGTCTGAGCGAGATCCTGTGTAGCCGAGCAGGTGGGCTCAGTCGGGAACTCCACCGAGCCTTCGATGTCGCGAGGAAGTGCCGAGATCTTCCAGAAGAGAGCATCGATTACTTTGAAGGGATGTCAAGAATGGAGCAACTCCGCGGGAGTTGGAACCTCCTCCTCTCCTGGCTGCGGGACGTTCAGGCCTGGGGGCAGGCTGTCGAGGAGGGCGGGTGAGCCCTGGTCTTGGTCGCCGCGAATGCTCCTCAGCTCCTCCGCCGCAGATGAGATCCTGGAGTACCATAGCTCCATGAGCCAGATCACAATGGACGTTCCGGACGATACCCTCTTGGCGCTGAAGCTGACCGAGGAGGAAGCTGGCGACGCCCTGCGGATGGTGGCGGCCGTCAAGCTTTATGAGCTGGGGCGGCTCTCCTCCGGCGCAGCGGCCCGACTGGCCGGCATCCCACGCGTGCTCTTCCTCAGCAGGATGGCGGACTACGGAGTAGATACATTCAGGCTTTCCGAGGAGGATCTCCGGAAGGAAGCACGCCTTGCCTGAAGTCGTCTGCGACACATCCCCCATTCAGTACCTGTACCAACTCGAACTTCTTGATTTGCTGCCAGGTCTGGCGGCCCGGGTTCTCGTCCCTCTGGCTGTCCAAGAAGAGCTTTCAGTGGGCCGACCACACACGCTCGAAGAGTGTCGGACGGTCGAGGTAGACATAACGCCCATTCCGACTCCACCCGCCGATCCGAAAGACTCGCGGAAGAGTGACCGCCGCCTTCACCTCCTTCGGCGGCTCGACCCCGAACTTCGCCAGAGCCTCTCCGGCCCTCGCTGGGCTGCTTGGATCGAACTTGCTCCGTTGCCTGGGGCTCGCAGGGATCAGCCCAACCGTGACCATGCGCTCCTGCATTCTCGGGGTTCTTGCGAGCTCAGCCAATACCTCACGCGAGCAGTAGTCGTCGGTCGCGAGGAGCTTCATCAGCCGGACGAAGGTCCAAGCGTCCGTCTTCAGCAAATCGCGGCGAGCGCGAGCGATCTCTTTGATGGGGCTCGCTTCCCATCGCACTCCCGCTTCGAAGAGAGCCTGCAAGGTCTCCACAGATCGATCCTGGCGGAACGACCACGCCGCTCGCGAAAGCTGAATTGCCACCACCTGTGAGGGATTCACGGGTAGCTTCGAACGGGCCAGGAGCTTGATGGTCTTCTCATTGGGCGCACAGCGGTAGAGTTCCTCGTAGTCGTCCAGCGAGGGGTCGGGCTTCAAGTGCTCGAGGATGGCAACATGCCCACCGCTGCACGAAGCGTAAACGGAGCTATAGCGGTCCTCGTCATCCTCCTCGTCTGCGAGGCCCCACCGCAGAACTGGCACTGCGGTATGCGGATCGGCGCCAGCCCACAGACAGAGCATTACCCCCTTCTCGTTGCCCTCCCACGCGTGGTGCGCGAGGGTGATGTCGAGTTCAACCTGGATCTCCGGGTCCTGCAACCGGTGCCGCTTCGCAAAGCCGAAGAGGGGCTTGTTGCTCGTGTGGTGGCCCAGGGCATAGGCGAGTGCGTGACCAGAAGAGAAGTCAACACCGAGACGGAGAAAACGCTCGTAGAGTTGGGAGTCGTAGGTGGCGCAGAGCGCTTCCAGATCCACCTGTCGAGGGTCGGCACCCCAGGCGAGAAGCAGGTCCAGGAAGTCTAGGCGGCGTAGCCGCAGTGCCTGGTCAAGAGGGGACTCCGGCTCTGCGTTTACGTCGTACCCGTTGGCGACGAGGAGAAGCGCGAGCGAGTGATCCTGGCGCTCGAGCGCAGTCTCCAGAGCCGTGCTGGAGCGGCGTGGTCGTTCGGCCAGTGAGCCGGCTGTGAGCTGCATCGGTCCTGCGCTCTGGATCCAGCGCTCTATGTCATAGAGCCGGCCGTCGAGGCAGAACCGGTGGAATTCCTCCAACTCGGCTGCATTCGTGGTGAACCGCGTGGGGGCGCGTGGAGCCTGCGGGTCGGGATCTCCTCGCGGGTCGACGAAAGTAGTCGGCACGCGGTTTAGTTTACTGCCAGAATGCCACGATTGGCCCACATTTTTCCTTGAAGCGTCACTTGTCTTTGAGGGAAGGTTAAGAGTGGACCAACTCCGCGGGAGTGGAACCTCCTCCTCTCCTGGCTGCGGGACGTTCAGGCCTGGAGTCTGGCGGCGGAGGTGGGGGAGTGAGACGAGGTGCCCTGGCGCTTCGGTGCACAAAACTAAACTCCGGGTTAAGTCTTGTGCTCGACGGCGCGGAGACCATCGGTAGGATCAGACCGCCGGAAACGCCACCCATGGAAGGCCATCAATGTAGCCGAAGTGCGGGTCGGAGGAGATGAGGTCCGCGCCGGCTTCCATCGTGTGAGCTGCAATCCAGATGTCGTTCGTCGAATGGGCCGCCCTTTCTTCCGCAACTCAGCCGAGATGCGCCCGAACCAATCCGTCGTCTACCAGGTGAGCGTCAACAGAACGAACGTGCGGGTCTTGGACGAAGGTCTGGAGAGCTCGGGCGTTTTCCTCATACCGGGAGCTGTTTCGAAAGCCGAACAGCAACTCCCCGATGACGATCATCGACAAGAGCACCTCTTCCGAGCGCCTCACTTGCTCGACGACGAGTTCTTGGCCCCGCCGTAAGGCCGAGTAGGCGTTGGTGTCGAGAAGGACTTTCACTGCCGGAAGGATTCGTCGACCTGCTCGAAGATTTCGACAGCCTTGAGGACTTCCGCTTCCTGTTCCGCCGACCAGGTGCCGATGAAGCGATCCAGGGCATGACCGACTGCCTTGGGAGGACTGTAGGAGTCTTGAGCCTCCTGCTCCTCTTGAGGAACGAGCATGAGGCGGACGGCCGAACCGCCAGCACTGGTGATGACGACCTCCTGCCCCGCGGCTGCCTCTTCGATCAGCTCACCGAGATGTCCTTCCGCTTCCTTGAGGCTGACCTTGATCATGGAGACGAGGATAGCATTCCTGTCGAGGTGGTGGCGAGAAGGAATGCCCATACCTTCCTGGTTGCGGTGGCGAATGTCCCTTCAGAGGATACTAAGAGTGGCCCTTGAGATGGCGGATTCGAACACCGGCCACGGTTTACGCCCCCTTACCTTTGCGCGCCTAGAGAAATTCCTCCGGCGTGTCGACACCTTCAGGCGTGAAGGAGGAATGCAGGCTGCCTGAGGGGCGGGTTTCGTTCCGTCTCCCAAACTTCACCATCCGCGAGAGAGCTGATCCGAAGGGGACGGAGGGGGGTGGGGGCCGCAGAATCCGGCCCGCGCAAAGCCGCACGCAGGTCCGCACGCGGCTCCGGGAAGCCGCACGCAGGTCTGCACGCAAGTCCGCACGCGGCCACGCAAGCCTGCGTGCAGGTCCGTACGCAGCTTCGGCGACTCTCCGGGAGCTGCCCAGGCGGACGGAAGGCCCTGGCGCAAGACCTGATATAGCCATTTCTCTATGTACATCTCACGGGGGCGGGGACAACGACCCATCCGCCCACCCTCGCAAGCTCCAGCCCGAGGTGGGAGAGGGAAGCGCCGCCCAGGACGCTGACGCAATCGCCCCCGCGCGAGCTCCGGCCTACGTGGGACGACGACCCTCCCGCCCGCCCCTCAAGCTCCACCCTCTGTGGGGACGGCCACCTTCCCCCGTCCACGCTTCGCAAGCTCCCTCCGCGCGAGCACCGAGCCGCCGTGGGACGACCACCCAACCGTCCACCCTCTCGAGATCCAACCTCCGCGGGAGGACCAGCTTCCCCCGTCCGCGCTGGACGCAATCGCCCCCGCGCGAGCACCGGCCTCCGGGGGACGACGACCCAACCGCCCACCCTCTCGAGATCCACCGTCCGCGGGATGACCAGCTTCCCCCCAGCCGCGCTGACGCAATCGCCCCCGCGCGAGCTCCGGCCGCCGTGGGACGACGACCCAACCGCCCACCCTCTCGAGATCCATCCTTCGCGGGATGACCAGCTTCCCCCCGTCCGTGCTGGACGCAAACTCCCCCTCGCGAGCTCCGGCCTCCGCGGGGACAGCAACCTCCCCCGGGGCCCGCACCATGCGAAGCCTCATCGCTTGTTCCTGGCATCGGACCGGGCACGGTACGGGCCCCACCCCCTCGCCTGCAAGCCGCCGTGCCCCGCCGGTTCAGCTCCTGCACTCACCGATCCCCCCGCTCAACCGGCGGTTCAGCCGCCGCGGCCACAGCACCTTTCCCCCGCAGATCGGCTCCGCCGAACTGCTGCGCTCAAGATCGATCCGCCGCCGGGATGACCAGCTTCCCCCCAGCTCGCTGACGCAAACGCCCCCTCGCCTGCAAGCCGCCGTGCCCCGCCGGTTCAGCTCCTGCATCCACCGGTCCCCCCGCTCAACCGGCGGCCCCAGCCACCGCGGCGACAGCACCTTTCCCCCGCAGATTGGCTTCGCCAACCTGCTGCGCTCAAGATCGACCGTTCGCGGGGCGGCCAGCTTCCCCCCGAGCTCGCTGACGCAAACGCCCCCGCCTGCGATTCACCGTGCCCCGCCGGAGCAGCTCGCCACCCGACCCGCCGACCGCGAGCTCCACCGCGGCCCAGCCACCGAGGCCACCGCGCCTTCCTCGATGCGAGCCGTCGTGCCTCGCCGGTGCAGCTTCCGGCTCGGCGTGCACCCACCCCCCCCCCCCCCCGCCCGGGGGCCCCCGGGGCCCCACGCCCCCCCCGGACGGGAAACCCCCCCCCCAGAATTCTCCGCGGCGCCCC
>Ga0126309_10000380_pt1 | contig 14964 bp, 2 predicted proteins | sample Plot56_FD_92541 | JGI IMG/M metagenome (GOLD analysis project Ga0126309, IMG submission 92541) | Serpentine soil microbial communities from UC McLaughlin Reserve, CA, USA - Plot56 | ecosystem: Environmental > Terrestrial > Soil > Grasslands | place: USA: UC McLaughlin Reserve, Lake County...
CCTGCCGGTGCCGCGCGAAGGCCCCCTCCCCCTGTCATTCGCCCAGCAGCGCCTCTGGTTCATCGATCAGCTCGAACCGGGCAGCCCGCTCTACAACCTGCCAGTGACGCTGCGCGTGGAAGGCCCGCTCGACGCCGCTGTGCTGGCGCGCTGCCTCGGCGAGATCGTGCGCCGTCACGAGGCATTGCGCACGGCCTTCGTCGCGATGGACGGCGCGCCGGTGCAGGTGATCCTGCAGGCGCTCCCCTTCCCGCTCCAGGTAGTCGACCTCGCGGCTCTGCCGGAGAGAGAGCGCGAAGACCTGGCCCAGGCTCTGGCCGGCGAAGAGGCCCGCCGCCCGTTCGATCTCTCGCGCGGTCCGCTGCTGCGCGGCACGCTGCTGCGACTGACCGGAGAAGACCACGTCCTCGCGCTGACCATGCACCACATCGCGAGTGACGGCTGGTCCATGGGCATCCTGGTGCGCGAAGCCGCCGCGCTCTATCCGGCGTTCGCCGAGGGGAGGCCCTCACCCCTGCCCGAGCTCCCGGTCCAATCCGTGGATTTCGCGGTCTGGCAACGCTCGTGGCTGCACGGCGAGGTCCTGGAGGGCGAGATCTCCTTCTGGCGCCGGCAGCTCGCCGGGCTGCCGCCTCTCCTGGAGCTGCCCACCGACCGCCCCCGGCCCGCGGTGCAGAGCTACCGGGGCGCGGCGCGGCCGGTGCGACTGCCGGCCGCGCTCACGCGGCAGGTCCAGATCCTGGGCCGGCGCGAGGGGTCGACCCTCTTCATGGTGCTCCTGGCCGGCTTCCAGGCCCTTCTCGCGCGCACCAGCGGGCAGGACGATCTCGCGGTCGGCTCTCCCGTGGCCGGACGCAACCGGGTCGAGACCGAAGGACTGATCGGATTTTTCGTCAACACGCTGGTCCTGCGGGGCGATTTGACGAACTCCCCCACGTTCCGCGAGCTGCTCGGCCAGGTGCGTGAGACCGCCTTGGCCGCCTGGCTGCACCAGGACGTCCCGTTCGAAAAGCTGGTCGAGGAGCTGGCGCCGGAGAGGAGCCTCGCCCACGCCCCCCTGTTCCAGGTGGTGCTCGTCCTGCAGAACGCTCCCGCCGCAAGCCTGGAGATCGAGACTCTGCGCCTGCGGCCGTTGAGCAGGGAAGGAACGACGGCGAAGTTCGATCTCACGGTCAGCCTCGAAGGGCGCGACGGTGGGCTCGTCGGTACCGTCGAGCACGCCACCGATCTCTGGGACGCCACGACGATCGACCGGCTGCTCGCGGGCTTCGAGCGTCTGCTCGCGGCGGCGGTGGCCGGGCCGGATCTGCGGGCCGCGGAGCTGCCGCTGCTCAGTGCGGCGGAGCGGCACCAGCTCCTGGAGTGGGGAGGGATCCGGCAGGAGCTGGCCCCGACCTCGACGCTCCACAGCCGCTTCGCCGAGCGCGCCCGGCTGGCCCCCGAGGCCCCGGCGCTGACCTGCGGTGACCTGACCCTGACCTACGGCGAGCTGCACCGGCGGTCCAACCAGCTGGCCCGCTGGCTGCGCCGGCACGGCGCGGGCCCGGAGAGCCGCGTCGGTTTGAGTCTGGACCGTTCCGTGGACCTGGTGGTGGGTATCCTGGGTGTCCTCAAGGCCGGGGCCGCCTATGTGCCGCTCGATCCCGGCTTGCCGCGGGAGCGGCTGGCCTTCGTTCTGGAGGACGCGGACATCCGGATCGTGGTGGGACGGAAGGAGATCGAGCGGCTGGAGAGCCTCCCGGCCGGCGATCTCGCGCCCCTGGGCGACGCGTCGAGCCTGGCCTACGTGATCTACACCTCGGGCTCCACCGGCTGGCCCAAAGGCACCCTGATCACCCACCGCAACGTCACCCGGCTCTTCGACGCCACCGAGGCCTGGTTCGGGTTCGGCGAGCGGGACGTGTGGACGCTGTTCCACTCGTACGCCTTCGACTTTTCGGTCTGGGAGATCTGGGGAGCCTTGCTCTACGGGGGCCGGTTGGTGATCGTGCCCTGGGAGGTGAGCCGCTCGCCCGAGCAGTTCCTGGATCTGTTGGACCGTGAGCGGGTCACGGTGCTCAATCAGACCCCCTCGGCCTTCGCCCAGCTCGCGCAGGCGGAGGCGCAGCGCGACTCCACGGTGACGCTATCGCCGACATTACGGCTGGTGATCTTCGGGGGCGAGGCTCTCGACCCGGCCAGCCTGGAGCCGTGGTTTGCGCGCCATGACGACACAGAGCCGCGGCTGGTCAACATGTACGGGATCACCGAGACGACGGTCCATGTCACATACCGGCCGCTGTCTCTGGCGGACGCCCGGGGCGAGCACCGCAGCGTCATCGGCGTGCCCATTCCCGACCTGTCCCTGGCCGTGATGGACCGGAGCCTGCTGCCGGCCCCCATCGGCGTGCCGGGCGAGCTGGTGGTCGGTGGCGCAGGGCTGGCCCGGGGCTATCTGGGCCGGCCGGAGCTGACCGCGGAGCGCTTCGTTCCGGACCCGGCCGGCCGCCGGCCGGGAGCGCGGCTCTACCGGTCGGGGGACCTGGGGCGTTTCCTCCCCAATGGCGATGTGGAGTACCTCGGCCGGCTGGACCACCAGGTAAAGATCCGCGGTTTCCGCATCGAGCTGGGAGAGATCGAGGCGGCGTTGACGGCTCTGGCCGGAGTCCGCCAGGCGGCGGTGCTGGTGCGATCGGGCGACCGGCGCCTCGTCGCCTATGTGGTGGGCGATGCCGCACCCGACGCACTGCGCCAGGGCTTACGCGAGCGGCTGCCGGACTACATGGTGCCGGCCGCCTTTGTGACGCTCGCAGCGTTGCCCCTCACGGCCAACGGCAAGGTGGACCGCAAGGCGATTTCATCTCCAGAAGCGGCTCCGGAGCAGCCCGGCGGCGAGGAGGGCTATCTGGTGCCGCGCACCCCGGTCGAAGGGGTCCTCGCCGGCATCTGGGCCGAGCTGCTCGGTCTCGAACGGATCGGGGTGGCCGACGATTTCTTCGCTCTGGGCGGACATTCGCTGCTGGCCACGCGGGTAGTGTCGCGCCTGCGCGGTGTCTTCGAGATCGAAATGCCGCTGCGCGACCTCTTCGAAGCTCCGGTCCTGGCGGAGCTCGCCGCCCGGGTCGAGGCGGCGCAGCGGGCCGGCACGCAACAGCTCACCCCGCCTCTGGTCCCGGTGCCGCGCGAGGGGTCCCTGCCCCTGTCGTTCGCCCAGCAGCGGCTCTGGCTCCTCGATCAGCTCGAACCGGGCAGCCCGCTCTACAACATGCCGGTGGCGCTGCGCATCGGAGGACCGCTCGACTCTGGCGCGCTGGCGCTCACTCTCGGCGAGATCGTGCGCCGCCACGAAGCGTTGCGCACGGTCTTCGCCGCGGGGGAAGGCGCGCCGGTGCAGGTGATCCAACCGGCGAAATCCTTCGTCCTGCCTCTGGTGGACCTGTCGGGCCTGCCGGGCCCGTCCGATCTGTCCAATCCGTCGGATCCGTCGGATCGGTCCGATCTCAAGGCCCGGCAGGCTCGAGCTCTGACCGGTGAAGAGGCCGGCCGCCCGTTCGATCTCGCGCGCGATGCGATGCTGCGCGGCGTCTTGCTGCGGCTGACCGGCGAAGACCACGTCCTCGCCCTGACCGTGCACCACATCGCGAGCGACGGCTGGTCCATGGGCATCCTGGTGCGCGAGGTCGCCGCGATCTATCCGGCGTTCGCTGAGGGCAGGCCTTCGCCTTTGCCCGAGCTGCCGGTGCAGTATGCGGATTTCACGGTCTGGCAGCGCTCGTGGCTGCACGGCGAGGTCCTGGAGAGCGAGATCTCGTACTGGCGCCGGCAGCTCGCCGGGCTGCCTCCTCTCCTGGAGATCCCCACCGACCGACCGCGGCCCGCAGTGCAGAGCTTCCAGGGCGCCACACGGCCCGTGCGCCTGCCGGCCGCGCTCATCCGGCGGGTCGAGGCCCTGGGCCGACAGGAGGGAGCGACCCTCTTCATGGTGCTGCTGGCCGCCTTCCAGGCCCTTCTGGCGCGTACCAGCGGACAGGACGATCTCGCGGTCGGCTCACCCGTCGCCGGACGCAATCGGGTGGAGATCGAGGGATTGATCGGGTTCTTCGTCAACACGCTGGTGCTGCGCGGCGATCTTTCGGGCACGCCGTCGTTCCGTGAGCTGCTCGGCCGGGTCCGCGAGACGGCGCTCGCCGCCCATACCCACCAGGATGTGCCGTTCGAAAAACAGGTCCAGGAGCTCGCGCCGGAGAGGAGTCTCGCCTACTCACCCTTGTTCCAGGTGATGCTCGTTCTCCAGAACGCTCCCGTCGAGAGCCTGGAGATCCAGAACCTGCGCCTGCGGCCCGTGCGCGGACCTGGAACGACAGCGAAGCTCGACCTCACCCTGAGCATCGGGGAGCAGGACGGTGGGCTCCTCGGCATGGCCGAGCATTCCACCGATCTGTTCGACGCCGCGACGATCGACCGCCTGATCCTCCATTACGAGAGGCTGCTCACCGCAGCAGTGGCAGCGCCGGAGCGAAGGGTCTTGGAGCTGCCGTGGCTCGGCGAGGCCGAGCGCCAGCAGACCCTGGTGGAATGGAACGACACCTCCCAGGAATTCCTGAACGCAGCCCTGGCCCATGAGCCGGTCTCCTGCCAGGCCGAGCGCTCCCCCCGCGCCATCGCCGTGGCCTGGGAGGGCGGCGAGCTGACCTACGGCGAGCTCGAAAGGCGTTCGAACCGGCTCGCGCGCCGGCTCCGCCGCCTGGGCGTCGGCCCCGAAATCCCCGTGGGCCTCTGCTGCGGCCGCTCGGGAGACCTGGTGGTGGGCATCTTCGGCATCCTCAAGGCGGGAGGTGCCTACGTCCCCCTCGATCCCGAGGTCCCGGAGGAGCGCCTCAAGCACATGCTGGCCGACTGCGGCGCACCGGTGCTGGTGGCGCAGGAGCACACCGCCGGCCTGGCGGCTCCCCTCGGAGCCCGGCCGGTGTTGCTCGATGCGCCGGGGTCTGCGAGCGACCTGGAGGAGGACGGCCCGGTGGCCCCCGCCGCCTCGCCGGACCATCCGGCCTATGTGATCTACACCTCCGGCTCCACGGGACGGCCCAAGGGCGTGGTGGTGACGCACGCTGCCCTGACGAGCTCCACGAGAGCCCGCCTCGCCTTCTACCGCGAGCCGGTGGAGGCCTATCTCCTGGCCTCCTCCTTCGCGTTCGACAGCAGCGTGGCCGGGATCTTCTGGACCCTCTGGGAGGGCGGCACGCTGGTGTTGCACCGGGACCAGCTCCAACTCGACCTGCGGGACTTCCTCACGACGCTGACGCGCCGTCGCGCGTCGCACCTCCTCTGCCTTCCCTCGCTCTACAGCCTGATCCTGGAGCACGCGCAACCCGGCCAGCTCGCCTCTCTGAAAACCGTCATCGTGGCCGGAGAGGCCTGCCCGCCGGACCTCGTCGCGCAGCACGCCGTGCGGCTCCCCGCGGTGTCCCTGGTGAACGAGTACGGCCCGACCGAAGGGACCGTGTGGAGCAGCGCCTGCACCCTGACGGGCGCTCCTCCGCGGCGCGCCGTTCCCATCGGCCGCCCGATCGGCAACGTCCGCCTCTACCTGTTGGACCGCAACCTGGGGCCGGTCCCGGCCGGCGTTCACGGCGAGCTCTGGATCGGCGGCGCGTCGCTCGCGCGCGGCTACATGAGCCGCCCGGACCTGACCGCCGAACGCTTCCTGCCCGATCCGTTCTCCGGCGCGCCGGGCGCCCGCCTGTACCGCACGGGCGACCGGGTCCGGTGGACGGTCGACGGAGAGCTGGAGTTCCTGGGCAGGGTCGACCATCAGGTGAAGATCCGCGGCTTCCGCATCGAGCCCGGAGAGATCGAGGCGGTGCTCGCCGCGCTGCCCGGAGTCCGCGAGGCGCTCGTGGTGGCCCGCGAAGACCATCCCGGAGACCTGCGGCTGGTGGCCTATGTGGCCGGCGACGCGGCACCGGGCGCGCTGCGCGAAGCCCTGCGCGAACGGCTGCCGGACTACCTGGTGCCGGCCGCCTTCATGACTCTGGCGGAGCTCCCCCTCAACGCCAACGGCAAAGTGGACCGGAAGGCTCTGCCGGCTCCGGAGTGGCAGAGCGCCGAAGAGCACCATGTCGCTCCGCGGACGCCGGTCGAGGAGGTTCTCGCCGGCATCTGGGCCGAGGTGCTCGGTCTCGAACGGGTCGGGGCGACCGATCACTTTTTTGATCTGGGTGGCCACTCCCTGGCGGCGAACCAGGTGATGACGCGGCTGCGCGGCGCCTTGCACGTCGAGGTGCCGCTGCGCGGCCTCTTCGAAGCTCCGACGCTGGCCGGCCTTGCCGCCCGGGTCGAGGCGGCGCTCCGGGCCAGCGCAGGCCGGCTCCTGCCGCCCCTGGTCCCCCGGGCTCCAACACTGCGGGAGGGGCCCCTCCCCCTCTCCTTTGCGCAGCAGCGTCTCTGGCTCCTCGATCAGCTCGAACCGGGTAGCCCGCTCTACAACATCCCGGTCGCGCTGCGCGTCGAAGGGCCCCTGGACTCCGGGATCCTGGCGCGGAGCCTCGGCGAGATCCTGCGCCGCCACGAGTCCCTGCGCACGGCCTTCACCGCGGCGGAGGGCTCCCCGGTGCAGGTGATCCGGCCGGCGGAGCCCTTCCACCTGTCGGTGGTGGACCTGTCGGGCCTGCCGGGCCTGTCCGATCGGACGGATCGGTCGGATCGGACGGATCCGTCCGATCTCAAGGCCCGGCAGGCCCTCACTCTCGTCAGGGAAGAGTCGCTACGCCCCTTCGACCTCTCGCTCGGTCCGCTGCTGCGAGGTCTCCTGCTGCGGCTGGCCGAAGGTGACCATGTCGCCGTGCTGACCCAGCATCACATCGCGAGCGACGGCTGGTCGGCGGGCATCCTGGTCCGCGAGGTCACGGCTCTCTACGCGGCGTTCGCCGCAGGGAGGCCGTCGCCCTTGCCGGAGCTTCCGGTGCAGTCCGCGGATTTCGCGGTGTGGCAACGCTCCTGGCTTCATGGTGCGCTCCTGGAGAGAGAGATCTCCTTCTGGCGCCGGGAGCTCGCGGGGCTGCCGCCTCTCCTGGACCTCCCTACGGATCGACCGCGGACCGCGGTCCAGAGCTTCCGCGGCGCCATCCGGCCGGTGCGCCTGCTGGCCCAGCTCACCCGTGCGGTCCAGATCCTCGGCCGGCGCGAGGGAGCGACCCTCTACATGGTGCTGCTGGCCGCCTTCCAGGCTCTTCTGGCGCGCATCAGCGGACAGCAGGATCTCGCTGTGGGCTCACCCGTCGCCGGACGCAACCGGGTGGAGATCGAGGGCTTGATCGGGTTCTTCATCAACACGCTGGTGCTGCGCGGAAATTTGACCGGTGAGCCCACGTTCCGTGATCTGCTCGGCCGGGTCCGCGAAACCGTTCTCGCCGCCTGGCTGCACCAGGACGTGCCCTTCGAAAAGCTGGTCGAGGAGCTCGCCCCGCAGCGCAGCCTCGCGCACGCACCTCTGTTCCAGGCGTCGCTCGTGCTCCAGAACGCGCCGATGGGCGAGCTGGCTCTGCCGGGCCTGCGGCTCACACCGTTGCCGATCGAAAAGGGTCGCATCGAGCTCGACCTGGACCTCACCTGGAGCGAGGGGGCGGCGGGGCTCGCCGGGTCCCTGGCCTATGCCACCGACCTGTTCGACCGCTCGACGATGGAGCGGTACGCCGGGCATCTGGTCCATCTGCTGGCGGGGGCCGTGGAGCATCCGGACCGCCCGCTCGCCGTGCTGCCGCTGCTCGCTCCGGAGGAGCGCCACCAGCTTCTGGTGGAATGGAGCGGCGGCACAGTCCCGGTGCCCCCCCTGGTTCCCGAGCTGTTCGCGGCGCAGGCCGAGCGCACCCCCGAAGCGGTCGCGGTGTCCTTCTCCGGCGGACCCGGCGGCGCCCTGACCTACCGCGAGCTGGCGCAGCGGTCGGGCACCCTGGCGCGCGCCCTGCGCGGGTGGGGGGTCGGTCCCGAGGCCGTGGTGGCGATCTTCGTCGACCGCTCGCCCGCTCTGCCGGCAAGCCTCCTGGGGGTGCTCGCGGCGGGCGGCGCCTACGTCCCCCTCGATCCCTCCACTCCGCGGGACCGGCTCGCCTTCCTGCTGGAGGATTGCGGCGCGGCGGTGCTGCTGACCCAGAGGCACCTGCTGGCACGCCTGCCCCCCACGCAGGCGCGCGTGGTGCTCGTCGACGCGGAGGAGCCGGCGGTTGCGGCCGCGCTTCTTCCGTGGCGGCCCGCCGATCCGGAATTCACTGATCCAAACCAGGCGGCCTACGCCATCTACACCTCGGGATCGACCGGCCTCCCCAAGGGAGCGGTCATCACCCACCGCGCCCTGGCGAGCTTCGCCGTCGCGTTCATCGAGCGCCTCGGCCTCGGGGCGGACGACCGGATGCTGCAGTTCGCGGCGCTCGGCTTCGACGTCACCGTCGAGGAGATCTTTCCGGTGCTCCTCGCCGGAGGGCGCGTCGTCCTCCGCGACCCGCAAGAGCTGGCGACCCCGGACGGGCTGCTGCGGGCGATCGCGGAGGAGGGGGTCACCACGGTCGAGTTGCCCACCGCCTTCTGGCACGACTGGGTGTTCGAGCTGGAACGCTCGGGGGAGCGCCCGCCCGCCTGTCTGCGGCGGGTCCTCACCGGGACCGAGCGCATCCTGCCCGAACGCCTGGACGCCTGGCGGCGTCTCGGTGTGCCGCTGGTCCACGTCTTCGGGTTGACCGAGGTCACGGTCACGTCGATGCTGCACGTCGTCCTGCCTGGGAACGGTGCGGCGACGGCGCCGCCGCCCGTCGGCCGGCCGTTCGGCGGCACCCGGGCCTGGCTCCTCGACGACGCTCTGCGGGAGGTTCCTGCCGGGGTCCCCGGCGAGCTCTACCTGGGCGGCCCGGGCGTGGCGAGGGGGTACCTGCGCCGGCCCGGCCTGACGGCGGAGCGGTTCCTCCCCGATCCCTTCTGCGGCACTCCCGGCGCCCGGATGTACCGCACGGGCGACCGGATGCGCTGGCTCCCTGACGGCGCCCTCGACTTCCTGGGACGCCTGGACCGCCAGGTCAAGATCCGCGGCTTCCGGATCGAGCCGGGAGAGGTCGAAGCGGCGCTCGCGGGGCATCCGGGGATCGCGGAAGCGGTGGTCCTGCCCCGGCAGGCGCCCAACGGAGAGCCGCGCCTGGTGGCCTATCTGGTGCCCGATCCCGACTGGGCTGGCGCGGGCGCCCTCCCGGCAGATGTCCGGAGCTGGGCGCGCGGTCGGCTTCCCGAGTACATGCTCCCCCAGGCCTGGGTGTTTCTCGATGAATTCCCGCTCACCCCGAACGGCAAGGTGGACCGCCACGCCCTGCCGGCGCCCGGGAGCAACGTCGGCGAGGCCCACCGGCCGTCCCGCGTGGCACCGCGCACGGCCACCGAAGAGAGCCTGGCGCGGCTCTGGTCCGAGCTCCTGGGCGTCGACCAAGTCGGCGTGAACGAAAGCTTTTTCGACCTCGGCGGCCATTCGCTTCTGGCCGTCCGGCTGATCGCCAGGATCGAGGACGAGCTGGGGGTCCGGCTGCCGGTCATCTCCCTGTTCCGCGAGCCGACCGTCGAGCGTCTGGGAGCCCTGCTCAGCCAGAAGAGCGACGGAGGCGAGCCGTCGGTCCTGGTGCCGCTCGGCTCGGGTGAAGGGCTCCCCTGGTTCTTCGTTCATCCGTCGGGCGGAGACGTCTTTTCCTATCTCCCTCTGGCCCGCCGGCTCGGCGGGCCGGTCTACGGCCTGCGCGCCTTCGGCCTGGGAGACGGGGCGGAGCCCGACGGCGACGTGCCTGCCATGGCCGGCCGCTACCTGCGGGAGATCCGGGCGGCCCAGCCGCGGGGCCCGTACCGCCTGGCCGGATGGTCCATGGGAGGCGTCGTGGCCTACGAGATGGCGCGCCAGCTCCGCGCCACCGGCGAGGAGGTTGCCGCCCTGGTCTTGATCGACAGCTACAATCCCGCCGCCGGCAACGGCTGGACGCAGTCCGGTCCGCTCGACATCCTGCGGGCGTTCGCCCTGGATCTCGGCATCGCGCCGGAGAGATTCCCTCTTCCGGCGGAAGAGCTCCAGGCTCTCGCTCCGGCCGACCTCCTCCCCCGGGTCTGGGAAGCGTCCCAGGCAGCCGGCCTCCTGCCGCCCGAGCTGACCCTCGCCCGATTGCGCCGCCTCTATCGGGTGTTCCAGCGCAACGTGAAAGCCCTCGCGAGCTACATACCCGAGCCCATGCCCGGCCGAGCCCTCCTCGTGCGGGCGGCCGGTGAGAGGCCGGAGGAGGGCGCCGGCCTCGGCTGGCACCGCCTCCTGGGAGACGGCCTCGTCGTCCGGGAGGTGCCCGGCACCCACCACACCCTGCTCTCCGCGGGCCACGTGCCGGCCCTCGCGGCCAGCTTGGAGGAGTTCCTGGCGGCGGACGGCGATCGCCAGGCGGGAAAGGGGGAGCGGTCGGGGAAGCAGTAGGGAACGAGTGGTTCGGTCTGACCGGTGTGTGAGAAGGAAGGGCGCCCCAGGTAAGGGCCGCCCTTTCCCGTTTTTCCCAGGCCTACAGCAAAGTCGCTGTCCTCTCCACCTTCTGCTGACCCTTGTCAGCTTTGGAGAATCTCTCCGCGAGGGACCGGTGCGCCAATTCGCGAGAGCTCTTCGACTTCTCCGCTGACCGCTTCCGCAGGACCCGGTCGAGGGTCTCCTTCCCCGAGCCTTTCTTGATCCTCTCCGCCAACTCGCGAGCGAACGAGAGAGCCTCGTCCCCTTTCATCTTTTGGACCATCAAGGCGTCCACCTGGGCGGTGCCTTGAGGAAGGTTGACCCCCAGGGCGACGACCGACTTGGCGCCACGGAGGGCGCTCGCCTTCGCGGTCACCGCAGCACCGTTCGTCAGACGGGCCGTCCATCCGCCTTCTCCGCTTCCGACGAGGACGAGCGTGTCTCCCGGCCGCAGAGGCTCGTTCACCCGCTCTCCGGTACCCTGGATGGCCTCGACGATAGCGGCGTGCTGCGAGTCCTTCGCCAGGCTTTCGCCGATCCAGAAGACGGTCTTCTCGATTTCCACCAATGCTCGCGGGCGGCTCAGCGCGTCGAGATCGCTTTGTGCTTTCTTCCAGGGCAGGATGAAGGATTCCTCGATCTCGCGGAACCGGGCGGTCCCCGGCTCATTCGCCAGAGCCGCAATCTCCGGCAGAGATACATCCTGCAGCAGGTCGTCCTTCGCGATCAGGTAAAGCGCTCGGCCATCGGGCGGCAAGTCCCTATCGATGTCAATCAACAGAGCTGCCGCGAGATTCTGGGCAGCCAAGAGGACCTCGGGCCCCTCCTCGGCCGTGCGATAGGCCTCCACGAGACGCCGCAGCTCGTCCTCGGAGACGGACAGCGTTCTCCGATGTTCTCCGACGAGAAGGACGAGCGCGCCGCCGGCCCCCTTCACCAAGGTCAAGGTGACTCTACTCGGGTCTCTTCGCCGCTGCTCGGCCAGAGCGACGACTAGACGCTTATTGAATGGATCTCCTCCGTCGTCGTCGGTTTGCAGGCGCGGAATGATCGGAGGCCCACCCGACCCACCGTCGAAGACCGCGTAATAGAGCCCACCTGCCTTGCCGTTTTCGAGGCGGTCCGGTCGGCTCTCCTCAGTGAGAGCGGGAAGCGGCCGGGACGAGAAGTAGGCGCGGCCCTTCTTGCCTTTCACCCTGAAATTGATTTCGTATCCGCCGTCGATCAAATAGCATTCGACGATCTCCAGATCGTCCAACACTCCACGCAACGCTGCGGGTACCTGATCAGCCGGAAGCCCTTGCCGGAGCAGATCGTTCGCGTGGAACAGAGCTCCCAGAAAGGCGACCTTCCGTTGCTTGGTCGCCCGCTGGAGCGCCAGGGTAGGCTTCAGCCGCGAGAGCCACTCTTCCAGCGGGTCCATCTTCCCCTCCTGCCACTCCTTGTAGATCTTGTCTTCTATGTCGTCGATGTCCATCTCACCGGCGCCGGTGACTAGAATCGAGACGTAGGGTTGGCCGGCGGCTTTCAGCTTCTGTGCGATCCCCTCCAGGTGGAAGCTGCCGACGACCAGGGCCACCGGCTCCGTAACTGCCACATTCAGGGTTCCCTGGACCATCGCCTTGTCGCGCCGGCTCATCATGGGATCATTTGCATGAGACCGGATGCGCTCACGCTCAATGATCTGCTCTCGCGCTGTGACGAGTTCCGCCAGCTTCCGGCCCTCGGCGGAACCAGGACCGAGAATCGTCCGCAGCTTCTCGATGAAACCATCAAGATCGCTCGTCCGCTCAAGTTCCTGCAGGGCTCCCTCGACGAGCCGCACCTTGTGCTCCGGCAGGTTTTGAACATCCTCTTTCAGGAAGTCCTGAAAATCGTGGAACCACGCCTCGATCTCTGGGGAGGGGCTGGACAGCGCCGCTTGATGGGCTGCGTAGGCCTGCATGTCCTCGACCCCCACCACACGGACATCCGGGTACGCAAGCGCGAAGAACTCGACACCGCTGATCCGGCGCGCGGCGAAGTCGGCTTCGGCCGACTCACGGCGCGCAGTGGGAGTCACGCCAGGAGCGGGAAGAGCGAGAGAGCCGTCCATCCCCTCCGTGCAGACCACCTTCACGCCATAGGCATTCCGCATGTAGGCCAGGAGGTCGGCCACCCTCCTCTGGATACTGAAGCTGACATGGTTCTCGCCAATTACGAACACTGTCGAGTGTCCGGCGGTTCCGTCAAAGTGTTCTTGGACCCTGCCGAGGGAGACGGGGACAAGGACGTCGCCCGACGGGATCCGATTGCCTTGCGCGGCGGCGGATGCCGTGCCGCCCTCCCCCTGGCAGGCGAGCAGGGCCGAGGCGAGAAGAAGAGAGACACCGATTTCGAACCACTTTCGCTGTGTTCTCATAAAGACCTCCTTGTGGTGCCGGAGAGAAGGTTCGTGACCGCCACGGCCGGCCGGCGGAAGTAGGCGAGCGCGCCCCCGAGCTTCACCAGGCCCGCGTAGCCGGGCACCGGGTCGGCCTCGAGATCGCAGACGATCGCTTCCCCGCCTACGTGGAGGGTCGCGCGGCGGCCGTCGACGGAAAGGTGGATGTCATAGGGTTCTTCCTGGAGCGCGATCGGAACAGAGTGGAGAGCCGCGAGCCCTTCCCCGCGCCGCTGGAGGATTTCGGCGCGGACCCCTCCGGTGTCCGGGTCACCCCGCAGGAGCCCGAGCACGGCCGAGCGTCCGGTCCAGCGCAGCGCCAGACCGGCAACCCCACCGACGGCAAGCAGCGGGATCTCCACGCGAGCCTCCACGGAGCCGTCGCGGAAACGTAGCCCTTCCCAGGTCAGCGAGGAGACGGCTTCGAAGTCCTCCCCCACCCCGGCAAGTCTCTCTCCATGGATCTGCCAGTTGCGCCGGGGTCGCGGGCTCCACTCTCGCAAGGACCCGTCGAAGAGATATCCGGGGGAGCGGAGGGCGAGCAGAACCTCGCAACAGCCGAGCCAGTCCTCGCCGCCCCGCAGCGCAGCTACCTCGCACACGTCTTCCTCGGCGCCAGGTTCGCTGGATCCGCCGGGATCAAGCTCTGCAAGGAACTGCTCCCGTTGCCAGCCGGAAAGGGAGCGGACTAGCCGTAAGGCCGTCTCTCTCTCGCGCAAGGGCACCCGAGCCGGATCGAAGATCTTGCCGTCGGGCCGCCGCATGAAAAGGATCGGAATCGACCACTCGCTCGAGCTTTCGGAAATCGCCCGAATCGCGAGCCGCCCCGCGGTGACAGCGGCATCCACTGGGTCCCCAGCCGCCAAACGGCGAAAGAGATTTTTGCTGAACGCGAGGGCGGCACCGTCCGAGATAGGTGCCTGCATCGCGACAACTGAGAGAATCCCCGCTTTGACAAGAGATCCTGCCACTCCGGCGAAGGCATCCTCGGTTTGCATGCCCTCCGCGGTTCGACAGGCGTTCAGCACGACAAGCGCCGGAAGACTGCAGTTCTCCAAGAGCTCGGCCAACATGGAGCCGGTCAGGTAATCTGTCTCCGCCTCATGTCTTTCCAGAATGAGCGCACCTTCCCCGCTCACAGGGTCGATTTCCCCATGTCCCATGAAATGAAGCACGTGGCATCGGCCCTCGGATAAGGACTGGAGCAAGTTTTCGCGGTTCGCTCCCTCTAGGAAATGCACGTCGACCTCAGACACGCCCCTCCAGGCCGTTTCGATTTGGATACGCTCCAGCCCCAGATTTAGATAGGGGACGTCCGCCGGCAAGGCAATCACGACCAGAACGCGTAATGAACCATCCAAAGGCACCGGAGTGGGCGGACGGGGCACGTTCAGGTATCGGACGATAGGGCTGGAGAGGCTCAGCCCCAAGAAGCCTCTATCCCTCTGATGCAACAGCTCCCACGGCAGGCGGCAAACCCGGTCAAGCCCGGGAAGCTCGGGATCGAGGTGAAGACGAATGCGCAAGCCTTGGTGCTCCTCCAGAGAGCCGAGGCTTCGTTGGTACAAATCGAGGATTCTCCCCGAGAAAAGGGCCCGGAAAAGCGCGCCTCCGATAGCTGCCGGATCTACAGGATCTTCTGGTGTACCCAGCAGTACATAGCGACTCGCAGAGTTGTGTAGGAAGACCGGTAAGGCCTGCTGGTTGAAGGGAATGCCAAAAACGCCTGAGCCCTCACCGGCCGGTGAGGAGAGCACTAGTACTCTGTGCTTCCCATCTTCCCCAGGCTCAAATTTGATTGCAAAGTCCTCGTATTCCAAGGCCGGGCACCTCCTTCCGGACCGAAGAACCGGACCGGTGGCTGTCCCCCCGCCAACACCCACTCAACTCAGTTGGACACGATCTTGCCGAGGATTGTTGAGTCGCGGCTCAACCCTATCGGATCTCCCGCACGATCCGGAAGCCCGTGTCCTCTCTCTTCCAGTCAGGCTTGACGTCGCTCCGGGCCGTTGAGCTACAGGCCTTGGAACCCGACTCCCAACTTCCACCGCGGCGAATTCTC
>Ga0126309_10000381_pt1 | contig 14944 bp, 17 predicted proteins | sample Plot56_FD_92541 | JGI IMG/M metagenome (GOLD analysis project Ga0126309, IMG submission 92541) | Serpentine soil microbial communities from UC McLaughlin Reserve, CA, USA - Plot56 | ecosystem: Environmental > Terrestrial > Soil > Grasslands | place: USA: UC McLaughlin Reserve, Lake County...
CGCGACCTTTCCGGCTCCCTTCGCCAGAGACGACTTCGACATCGCACCGGCGGTGCCGGCGCTGGCCTCGGACGACGTCGAGACCGCCCGCGACGCCCTTCGGCCGTACTACGCGCTCTACGTCGGCGGCATGGGCGCACGGGGCAAGAACTTCTACAACGACCTGGTGTCGAGCTACGGCTTCGAGGCGGAAGCAAAGGAGATCCAGGATCTCTTCCTCGACGGGAAACAGCGGGATGCCGCCGCGGCCGTTCCCGACCGGCTGATCGACGAGATGACGCTCATCGGCCCGCCCGACCGCATCGCCGACCGCTTGGCGGCGTGGAAGGAGTCGGGGGCCACGACAATCCTGATCTCAGCGCGCGACGAGAAGACGTTGCGCACCGTCGCGGAGGCTCTCTGATGAAACTGTTCGACCTCTCTGGAAAGACCGCCATCGTCACGGGCGGCGGCAAGGGAATCGGCCGCCAGATGGCGCAGGGCCTTGCGGAGGCGGGTGCGAACCTCGTCCTCTGCGCCCGGCACGTGGAACCATGCGAGCAGGCTGCCTCCGAGCTCGAGCAGCTCGGCGTCCGCGCGCTCGGGCTCGCCTGCGACGTTCGCGACGCGGATCAGGTGCAGGCGGTCGTCAAGCGGACGGTGGACGAGCTCGGCAGCGTGGACATCCTCGTCAACAACGCCGGAACCGTCTGGGGTGCGAGCCCCGAGGACATGCCGCTCGAGGGCTGGCAGAAGGTCGTCGACGTGAACCTGACCGGTGTCTTCCTCTGCTCGCAGGCCGCGGGGCGGGAGATGATCGCCGGGTCCGGCGGCGCGATCGTCAACATCGCGTCAGTCGCCGGGCTGCAGGGCGGGCCGCCCGAGATCATGAACTCGATCGTCTACAACGCTACGAAGGGCGGCGTGATCGCCTTCAGCCGCGATCTCGCCTGCAAGTGGGCGCGACACGGGATCCGAGTGAACGCCATCGCCCCGGGTTGGTTCCCCTCCGACATGGCCAACTTCGTCCTCGACCAGCACGGCGACGAGCTCGTCAAACATGTCCCGCTCGGCCGGTTCGGCGGGCCCGAGGATCTGAAGGGCGTCGTCGTCTTCCTGGCCTCGGAAGCCTCTGCGTACGTCACCGGGCACACCCTCGTCGTGGACGGAGGCCAATCGGCTTGGTAGCGGCCGCCCCCTGGGCGGACGAGCTCGCAGCCCGGCTCGGGAGCCGGGTCGAGTCGATGCACCTGCTTCCGGGAGGCGCGTCCAAAGAGGCTTGGGCAGTCGAGACCGACGGCGAGCGGCTGCTCGTCCGCCGGGCCGGTGGGGGCGTGATCCACGAAGGGACGCTCTCGCTCGAGAACGAGTTTCGCGTGCTCGAAGCGGCGGTCGAGGCGGGCGTCAAGGCGCCGCGACCCATCGCGTATCTCGGTGAGCTGGACGGGCGCGAGGCCTTCGCGATGGAGTTCGTTGACGGCGAGACCATCGGCCGGCGCATCGTCCGCGATCCACCCGAGGGACTGGAGACGCAGCTCGCCGAGGAGCTCGCGAGGATCCACGCGATCCCTCGCGAACGGCTGACGTTCCTCCGCTCGGCCGACGTGCTCGAGCGGTTCGCGCACGAGCTCGACTCCGTCGGGGAGCCGCACCCGGCGATCGAGTACGGCCTCTGGTGGCTGCGAGAGCACAGGCCGGAGCCGCTCCCGGACGTCGTGAACCACGGCGACTTCCGGCTCGGCAACGTCGCGGTCTCGGATCGGGGGCTCGAATGCATCCTCGACTGGGAGTTCGCACATCTCTCGGACCCGCGGGAGGACGTCGGCTGGCCCCTCGTCCGCGCCTGGCGGTTCGGGGCTGACGACCGTCACCTGGGCGGCGTGGGCGAGGTGGAGCCATACCTCGAGCGCTACGCCGAGCTGACGGGCCGGGAGATCTCAGAGGAGGAGCTCGCCTGGTGGGAGATCCTCGGCAACGTGAAGTGGGCGACCGGCTGTCTCACCCAGAGCCGGCGGCACCTGACCGGCCTCGACCGCAGCGTGGAGTACGCGGTCCTCGGCCGGATGGCAGCCGAGATGGAGTACGAGCTCCTCGACCTGATCGACCATGTTTGACCGGCCCACAGCCTCGGAGCTGATCGAGGCCGTCTCCGAGTTCCTCTCGACGGAGATCCTGCCCGTGACGACTGATCACAGGCTGAAATTCCGCACGCTCGTCGCCCTCAACGCCCTCGCCATCGCCCACCGGGAACTCGAGGCAAGTAACAGTCTGTTACTTGGAACGGAAGAGCTACGGAAGCTCACGGAAAGGATCAAGGCGGGGGACGTGGACGACTCGATGCTTTCGCTGCTGAAGGAACACGTCGCCGAGAAGCTCCGGATCTCGAACCCGGCGTATCTCGAGCGCTACCGGTGACGCGCCGCCGGATCTACCTGATGCGGCACGGGCGGGTGGCGTACTTCGATCAGGGGCGGCCGCTTCCTCAGCACGACGTGCCGCTGACTCCCGCCGGCCGCGAGGAGGTGGGCTCGGCAGCCGCCGTCCTGGACGGGATCGCCTTCGACCGCGTGATCACCAGCGATCTGCCGCGCACGATCGAGACCGCGCGGATCGTCGCTCCGGAGGCCGAGCTCGAGTCCTGGCCGGAGCTACGGGAGATCGAGTCGGGGCGCCTCGCCGACATCCCGGAGGAAGAGCTCGAGCGTACGTTCGTCGAAGCCTGGCGGGATGTCGTGCCGGAGGAGGCGCGGTTCCTGGGCGGCGAGTCCGTCGGCTCGCTGCTCGACCGGGTGATTCCGGCCGTCGACCGGCTCCGCGCCGACACCGACTGGGACGTGCTCCTCGCGGTGCTCCACGGCGGTGTGAATCGCGCGATCCTCTCCTACGCGCTGACTGGCGGCCGTGCGCTTCTGGGGAACATCGAGCAGGCGCCGGCCTGCATCAACGTCCTCGACGTCGGCGACGACTGGGTGGTCCGGGCCGTCAACATCACGCCGACCGACCTCGCACACCGGGCCGGACGCCTGCGGACGATGGAGGAGCTCTGGACGGAGTTCAGGCCGCCTTAGAGAACCGCAGGGTCTCCAAGCGCTCACGAACCGCCTCGCGCGCATCGGCGTACACGGCCGGGTCTCGGAAGAGCTGATACCGCGCGTTCGCCGACTCGACGAACGCGTCAAGCTGGAAGGCGATCTCGCGAGCGCTCAGCCGCGTGTCCAACTCGCCTGCGGCTTGCGCCTGCTCGACGGCGTGAGCGAGATACGACTGCCACGACCCGAGCAGCTCCTGGATCCGGTCCCGCACCGGGCCCGGCCGGTGGCTGAACTCGACAGACGTCGACGCGAAGAAGCACCCGCCCGGAAAGATCCGTCGCTCGGCGTAGTCGACCTTGTGATCGCAAAGAGCCCACACCCGGGGAAGTCCCTTCGGCGCGGAGCGGGCTGGGGCGATCACTTCGTCGACGAAGATCGACGCCGCATGGTCGACCGTCGCGATCTGGAGCTCTTCCTTGGAGCCAAAGTGGGCGAAGAGCCCGCTCTTGCTCATCTCGGCCGCCTCGGCGAGCCGGCCGATCGAAAGCGGCTCCAGACCCTCCTCCGTCGCCAGCTCGGCGGCGCGGGTCAGGATCGCGTGTCGTGTACGCTCGCCCTTCGTTTTCAGCACGACCGTTTACTTCCTTCCGTTTTCATGAGCGGAGTATAGACCATCGACTTGACAGAATAGTACGATCGTTCTATTCTCACCACATGGACGCCACCGATCATCTCACCGTCTTCGTCAGCGACTACGCCGCGAGCAAGCGGTTCTACGAGGAAGCACTTGCCCCGCTCGGCCTCGTCGTCCTCCTCGACTGGCCGGACGCACGCCGCGTCTACTTCGGCGAGCACGGAAAGCCGAGCTCCCTCTGGGTGATCGAGTCGGAGCTCGCCGGGAAGATGGAGATCGCACTCTCGGCTCAGGACGCCGGGGCGGTTCACTCCTTCTACGGGACGGCGATCGCCGCCGGCGCCCGGATGGATCGCGAGCCGGGATCTCGGCCCGACCATTACTCGGCTCGCGTGCTCGACTTCGACGGCAACGCGCTGGAAGCGATCTACCGGGGCGAGTCCACCGCGCTCAGGTCACCCGCCGCGGCGTAACCTCCCGCCTCAGAGGTGGAGAGTCTCGAGGAGATTGTTCCGCTCGCCGGGACGCTCGGCATCGAGGTCGCGACTGCCGAGCCGGGCGAAGTCCGTGGCGGAATGGACTGGGCCGCCGAGCGGTGCACCGCGAACGGCGTCCTCCACGGAGGAGCGCTGATGGCTTTCGCCGACACCCTCGGAGGAGTCTGTGCCTTCCTGAACCTCCCCCCGGGCGCGACGTCGACAGCGACGGTCGAGTCGAAGACGAACTTCTTCCGTGCGGTTCGAGCAGGTCGGGTGGAGGGCGTGGCCCGCCCGCTGCACGTCGGACGTACCTTCATCGTCGTCCAGACCGACCTGCTGGACGGCGAGCAGCGCCGGGTCGCTCAGGTCACGCAGACGCAGGCGGTTCTGAGCTAGTCCGAGATCTTCCGGAGCAGGAAGTCGAACTGCTCCTGGTGCGCCAGGTCCGCAAGGCTCAGCGGGAACGCGAGGAACCCGTGAATGCACTCGGGCCAGACCCGCAGCTCCGCCTCGTTGCCTGCCGCCCGCCACCGAGCCGACATGAACAGCGAGTCGTCGAGCAGTGGATCGAGGTCGCCCACGGAGAAATAGGCAGGCGGCAGCTCGTGAAGCTCGGCGTAGAGCGGGGAGATGTCAGGATCGCGAAGCTCTTCGAGACCGCGGTCGCCCGCGAAGCAGTTCCCGAACCAGCGCATGGCCGGGGTCGAGAGGATGTACGAGCGGTCGCCCCAGTTGCGCTGGCTCGGGGTCATCGAAAGGTCGTAGCCGCCGTAGACGAGGTTCGCGGCACGAAAGGCACCGGTGATGCCGTGCCGGTCGCGAAGCCGCAGCAGGGTCGTAACCGAGAGATGCGCGCCCGCCGACTCGCCGCCGATCGTGTGGACCTCGGGTGTGCCCAGCTCCCCGTGCCCGTGCTCGAGCAGCCAGAGGGCCGCGTCCTCGCAGTCATCCGAAGGGGCCGGGTAGGGATGCTCCGGCGCCAGGCGATACCCGACGCTGACTGCGCACATCCCGGTCGCCTCGACGAGAGCCCACAACCTGGGGTCCTGCTCGTCGCACTCGCCGAGCACCCAGCCGCCGCCGTGGATGTGCAGGTAGACGCCCGTGGCCTCGCCTTCGGGCGCCAGCACGCGAAGCCTGATCTCTCCGTTTCGCGTCGGCACGGAGAGATCCCGAGCCTGAGGGAGGAACTCGGGCGGAGGAAAGATGCCTCTGCCCTCGCGTCGCGCCAGCCGCGAGGCCTCCGGAGGAACGGTGTGCACTGAGGGCTGCTGGGCGAGGCGCAGCGCGATCTCCTCGTTGAACGCCCGCGCCTCGGCGAGTGCAGCCTCGTCGAGCGTGATCGTCAACGAAGCCGCTCGACGATCATCGCCATCCCCTGGCCGCCGCCGACGCACATCGTCTCGAGACCGATGGCGCCGTCAAGCGTCTCGAGGTCGTTCAGGAGCGTGCACATGATGCGGGCACCGGTCATCCCGTAGGGGTGCCCGAGCGCGATCGCACCACCGTGCGGGTTCAGCTTCTCGCCGAACGCATCGAAGCCGAGCTCCTGCGAGACGGGAATCACCTGGGCGGCGAAGGCCTCGTTGAGCTCGATCACGTCCACGTCGTCGATCGTCATGCCGGCCTGGTCGAGTACGCGACGGACTGCACCGATCGGCCCGACGCCCATGATCTCCGGCTCGACGCCCGAGACGGCGGACGCGATGATCCGGGCGCGCGGCTGCAGCCCGAGCTCTCGCGCCTTGTCCTTGCTCGTGACCACCACGGCCGCAGCGCCGTCGTTCAGCGGACAGGAGTTCCCGGCGGTGACCTTGCCGTCCGGCTTGAAGGCCGGCTCGAGCTCGGCCAGCTTCTCGAGCGTCGAGCTTCGGCGAGGACCGTCGTCCGCCGACACGCCGTCCCAGGGCGTGATCTCGCGCTCGAAGAACCCGCTGTCCTGCGCGGCGACCGCGCGCTCCTGGGAGCGCTGCGCATACCGGTCCATGTCCTCGCGCGAGACGTTCCACCGCTCGGCCACGTTCTCGGCAGTCAGGCCCATCGGGATGTAGACGTTCGCGATCGGTGCGTCGTCGCCGAACAGCTTTGGATGCAGCTCCTCCGCGTCCTTCGGGTAGCCGTCGACCTGGGTGATCGACTCCACTCCGCCCGCGACGAACGCCTCGCCTTCGCCCGCCCTGATCGCGTGAAAGGCCATGCGGATCGTCTGCAGCGAAGACGCGCAGAACCTGTTCACCGTCGTGCCGGGCACGCTGGCCGGCAGATCTGCAAGGAGCGCAGCGCGGCGCCCGAGGTTCATGCCCTGCCGGTCCTGGGGGAAGCCGCACCCGATCATCACGTCGACGATGTCGGCGCGGTCGAGCTCAGGCACCTGCCTGAGCGCCGCGTCGATCGCGAACGCGGCCAGGTCGTCGGGCCGGGCGTCGACGAGCGCTCCTTTGCGGGCCCGCCCGATCGGTGTACGTGCGGCGGCGACGATGACTGCGTCAGACAAAGGCGCTCTCTCCTGTCAGTTGGCGTCCGATGATCAGCTTCTGGATCTGGCTCGTTCCCTCGTACAGAGTGGTAACGCGCGCGTCGCGAAGGTACTTCCCGACCGGATACTCGTCGACGTACCCGTAGCCGCCATGCACCTGCACCGCGGCGTTCGCCGCCCGCACCGCTGCCTCGCTGCAGTAGTACTTCGCGATCGACGACTCGAGCGTGTGCCGGACTCCGGCGTCGGCGGCGAGCGCAGCTCGCCAGGCGAGGAGGCGCGCGGCTTCGGTCTCAACCGCGATCTCGGCGAGGAGCTCCTGCACGAGCTGGAACGATGCGATCGACCGGCCGAACTGCTGCCGCTCCTTGGCGTAGGAGAGGCAGGCCTCGAGGCAGCCCTGCCCGATCCCGACGCAGCCGGCGGCGAGCGAGATGCGCCCGTTGTCGAGCGCGGACAGCGCCACCTTCAGCCCTCCACCTTCCTCGCCCAGCACGCTCGTGGCTGAAACTCGGACGGCGTCCAGCGTCAGCTCGCCTGTGTCCTGTGCCCGGAGTCCGAGCTTCCCCTTGATCGGCTGCGCCGAGAAGCCTCGTGCGTCGGTGGGAACGAGAAAGCACGTGATCCCTTCCCCCGTCTTGGCGAAGACAAGGGCAAGTCCAGCCCAGGTCCCGAGCGTGATGAAGATCTTCGAGCCGGTGATCGCCCAGCCGTCACCGTCGCGCTCCGCCCGGGTCGAAATGCCTCCGGGGTCGGAACCCGCACCCGGCTCGGTGAGTGCGTAGCACCCGAGAACCTGGCCGGTGCCCAGGCGTGGCATCCACTCCTCCTTCTGCTCCTCGGTGCCCCATTTGAGGATCGTCTTGCCGACGAGCCCGACGTTGACGGAAACGATGCCTCGGACCGACGAGTCGGCCCGTCCGAGCTCCTCCATGACCAGGCAGTAGGAGACGGTGTCGAGCTCCCAGCCCGCCAGGAAGCCGATCTCCGCCAGCTTCGCGACGATCCCGCGATCCATCTCCTCTGCGCGGTCCCAGTCGCGCGCGTGAGGTGCGATCTCGCGGTCGGCGAACTCACGAGCCGACCGGCGTATGAGCTCCTGCTCGGGGGTGAGAGTCAGGTCCACAGGACGGTTTTAAACAAACGGGGCCGGCGATGCCGGCCCCGTTTCGCGTTCCTCGACTCGAGCGGTCAGCGGCCCTTGTAGAGCGCGCTGATCTCGGACCAGCTTCCGTTGTTGTAACGGACGACCTTTCCCTGGTCGATCGGGAAGCGGTCGGTCTTCGTCGTCCTGACCCTGACGCCCTTGAGCGCGTAGGGGTTGATCCAGTTCATCCTCGCCGTCGCAGCCATCAACGACGCGCGGGTCGGGTTCTTCCCGGCCAGGTACATCAGCTTCACGAAGTCGTGTGCCTTCGCGACGCCGTAGTAGTAGAACGTGTTTCGGATGTCGATTCCGTCCGGCCCGAACTTGGCCATGATGTGTCGGTACGCCCTGACGGCCGCATCGTTGCGGTACTTCGGGTTCGTGTTGTTCTTGAGGTACCCGGTGCTGATCGTGCCGTTGATGAAGTCCTGACCAACGGTCCGAGCCGCAGCCGCCATCACTCCGTCCGTGGCAGCAACCGAGTTGATCACGATCTGCTCCGGCTTCCATGCGAGCTGCCTCGCCGTCCCGAGTGCGCGAACGGTTGGCGTTCCCGCGGTCGTGAACAGGACCCACGTGGTTGCGCTCGACGCCTTCTGGCGCGCGATCTGCGAGGCGTAGCTCGTGTCTGTGACCTCATACCCGAGCTCCGAGACGATCAGGTTCTGCCGGGACCCGAGCCCCGCCTTGATCCCCCGCAGATAGTCCTTCCCGTAATCGTCGTTCTGGTAGAAGATCGCGATCCGGCCATTCGGCCTGTTCGCGAGGATCCAGCGCGCGTACATCCGCCCCTCGGCGACGTAGTCGGTCTGCCAACCCGACGTCCAGGGGAACTGCTTGTACTGGGTGCCCCAGTAGCTCGCCCCGGTCGAGACCAGGACCTGTGGCACCTTCCTCTGATTGAGCATCGGCCGGATCGCCAGGTTCGGCTCCGTCCCGAGAGTTCCCACGATTGCGAAGACCTTGTCCTCGAGCACCAGCTTGTTGTGAAGCTGGATGGTCTGCGCGGGGTTGTAGCCGTCGTCGTAGGTCTTGAAGATGATTCCGCGGCCGTAGACGCCGCGCTTGCCGTCCGGCCCGCGTCTCGCGTTCACGTACTTGAAGTACGTCTCCATCCCGCGAGCGATCGGGGCATACGACGACACAGGCCCGCTGAACGGGAACGTCCCGCCGATCGTGATCGCTCTACTCGTGATCCCCGGAACCGCCTGCGTGGTGGTTCCTGCGTCCGGCCGCGCAAGCGCGCCCGGCAAGCTCACGGTCAGCGCCGCACCGAGCACCGCGACCAGCAACAACACTTTCTTCATGCGTATCTCCTCCCTGACACCGCCACCCTTTTTAACAAGCCTAGTACAAAGAGTTACGGGGAGTAACGGCAAGTTGGATTAGTTCCCGGCCGACTTTCGCAGCGACGAAAAGCCGTCCCAGAGGATCGTCGTCAGGTAGTCGACGAGCTGCGCCCGCGGCATCGAGCGAGCGTCGAGCCACGAGGTTCCCGCCGCCCGGACCATCCCGGTAACGCATTGGGCCCAGGGCTCGGCGAAGCCTGGATCCAGCCCGGCGCGCCTGATGTTCTCGACCGCCGCGAACGCACAGTTGGCGACGTGACGGCGGCGAAACTCGGCAAGCAGCGGGGCGGTCCGCGGCTGGTCGCCCGCATGGAGCAGGAAGCGATACCGCTCCGGCTCCCGCTCGACGTACGCGAGGTAGCCGTCGATCGTCGCTGCCAGCCGAGTGCGTGGGTCGGTCGTTTCCACCGCCGGGCGGAGGACCGCCACCAGCTCGGCGAGAAATCGCTCCGTCAGCGCCGTGTACAGCCCGTCCTTGTCGCCGAAGTGGCGGTAGAGCACCGGCTTCGTGATTCCGGCCTCGGCTGCGATGTCATCCATCGAGACACCGGGGCCGCGTCGTTGGATCACCCGATCCGCGACGTCCAGGAGCTCCTGCCGCCGCTGCTCGCGCAGACGCGCCCGTTCCGAATCTCTCCTCCTCGTCGCGGCGGTGACCGTCGCCATCGGGGCCGACGTTAACGCTTTCAGGCGCCAGGCGGCGCCGCTCGGCGAAGCCTTCCGCCGCGCACCATCCTCGCCACGACCCGGAAGAGCCCGGCGACGCCGCCCGGAAGCAACAGCATGATCACGATCAGGAAGACTCCGAAGACGACGGCCGGTGCCTGATCTGCGAAGTCGAAGGAGAAGATCGGCGGCTTCTGCGCGTAGATCGGAAGGAACTCGTAGAGGAGCGCGCCGAAGACGACGCCGGCCAGAGAACCGAGCCCGCCGATCACCGCGCTCGCCAGCAGCAGGATCGAGAGTCCGACCGGGAACGTGTCCGGGTTGACGTAGGAGGTCTCGATCGCGAACAGCGCGCCCGCCGCGCCGGCGTAGGCCGACGAGACGCCGAAGGCGAACGTCTTGTAGAGCGCGGGGTTGACGCCGGCCGAAACTGCCGCGACCTCGCCGTCCCGGATCGCACGCCAGGCCCGGCCGATCCGCCCCCTGACGAGCAGCCAGGCGACCACGAACAGGACCCCCGCGGTCACCCAGGCTTCGTAGTAGAGCCAGTGTCGCGTAGAGATGTCCCAGCCGAACGGCGTCTCCGGCAGGTTCAGGTTCAGCCCGCCTCCACCGCCCGTGACCTCCGAGAAGCGCTTCATGAGGATCGGGAAGGAAACGGCAATCGCGAGCGTGGCGAGCGCGAGCGAGATGCCTCCGAGCCGAAGCGCGGGGATCCCGACGATGAATCCGATGATGCCGGTGACGAGTGCGGCGATCGGGATCGTGAAGACCGGCCGCATCCCGTCACCGAGCGGAAGCCAGCCCGGCGGGTCGATCATGTAGAGCTCGAGACCCGGACGGCCGAGTGACAGCAACGCGCAGATGTAAGCGCCCAGTCCCACGAAGGCACCGTGCCCGAGCGAGATCTGGCCGCTGTAACCGGTGAGGATGTTGAGACCGAGCAGCGCGATCACGTAGATCGCCACGAGCGTGAACTGGAGCAGCCGGAACTCGCCCATGAACCGGGGCAGCAGAGCCACGACGACGATCCCGAGGGCGAAGAGCACAGGCCCGATCGCCTTGCCGAGGAGAGGTCTCCAGCGGCCCATCAGACCCGCGTCACCACGCGATGGCCGAACAGGCCCTGCGGACGCACCAGGAGGACGATCAACAGCACGGTCAGGGCTGCCGGCAACCTCAACTCCCCGCCGACGAAGTCGACGTAGGTGCCGAGAACGTTGATGAGCACCCCGAGCACGAGCCCCCCGACGACCGCGCCCACCGGGCTGTCGATCCCTCCCAGCACGGCGGCGGCAAACGAGTAGATCAGGATGATCAGCATCATGTTCGGGTCGAGGAAGACGGTCGGTGCGGCCATCATTCCGGCGACGGCTCCGAGGGCTGCCGCGAGCCCCCAGCCGAGGGCGAGCATCCAGCCGACCCGGACTCCCATCAGGCGGCTCGCCTCCTGGCTGTTGGCGACCGCGCGCATGACGAGCCCGAGCGTCGTGAACCGGAAGAACGCCCAGAGCACGAACACCGTGGCCAGGCAGACTCCGAGCACGCCGAGGTCCTGGATCGAGATGACGACTCCCCCGACCTCAGTGGTCCGGTTCGGGAACGGGCTGTCGAACGACTTCACCTCGGCGCCCCAGATCCAGCCGGTTAAGCCGTTGAGCGCGATCAGCAGGCCGATCGTGATGATCACGATCACGATCTCGGGACGGTGCTCGACGGGCCGGATGATCGTCCGCTCCACCAGCGCTCCCCCGGCGAACGCAATCACGAGCGTGAGGGCGAACGCCGGCCAGTACGAAAGTCCCTGATTCATCAGCGACCAGGCGATGAAGGTGGTGAACGTCGCCATCTCGCCCTGCGAGAAGTTGAGGACGTCGGTCGAGCGATAGATCAGGACGAGCGCGAGCGCAAGGCTGGCGAAGATCGCGCCCTGCGCGAGCCCGCTGACCACCTGTTGCAGGAACGCCGCCACTCAGTACCCCAGGTACGACTTTCGGACGCCTTCGTGGCGACTGAGCTCGTCGCTCGTGCCCTCCACCGCCACCTTCCCGACTTCGAGCACGTAGGCCCGCGAGGCCACATCCAGCGCGATCGTCGCGTTCTGCTCGACGACGAGGACGGTCAAGCCCTCGGACTCGTTGAGGCGCCGAATGACTCCGAACAGCTCCCGGACGATCGTCGGCGCGAGGCCGAGCGAAGGCTCGTCGAGCATCAGCAGACGTGGGCCGGAGACGAGCGCCCGCGCGAGGGCAAGCATTTGCTGCTCTCCTCCACTGAGCGTTGCCGCCGCCTGGTCTCGGCGCCGTTCGATCCAGGGGAAGTACCCGACGACCCTCTTGGCCGCCGCGCCGAAGTCGCCTCCGCGGGCGACCGCGCCCATCCGCAGGTTCTCCCAGACCGTCAGCTCGGGGAAGAGTCCCCTACCCTCAGGCACGTGCGCGATGCCGAGCCGAGCGACGGACTCGGTGGCCTTGCGGGCGATCTTCCGGCCGGCGAACGTGATCTCGCCGGACGTGCGAGTCATTCCGGAGATGCTGCGCAGGGTCGTCGTCTTCCCGGCGCCGTTCGCTCCGAGTATCGCGACGACCTCGCCGTCGTCCACCTTCAGCGAGACGCCGTGGAGGGCCCGGATCGGGCCGTACCGCGCGTGGACGTCCTTCAGCTCAAGCAGCGGCATGCTCGCCACCGAGGTAGGCCTCGATCACGGCCGGATCCTGCTGCACCTCCTGTGGCGTGCCTTCGGCGATCTTCTTGCCGAAGTTCAGGACGTGCACGCGATCGCAGATGCTCATGACCAGAGCCATGTGGTGCTCGACGATCAGGATGGTCAGGTCGAAGTCTTTTCTCAGCCGGACGATCAGCGACCCGAGCTCCTCCACTTCCTCGTGGTTGAGCCCACCCGCGGGCTCGTCGAGCAGGAGCAGCCGCGGCCGGGAGACGAGTGCGCGTGCCAGCTCGATCCGCTTGAGCGTCCCGAACGGCAGTCCTGCGGCGGGTCGTGGGCCGAGTTGGGCAAGACTCAGGTACTCGAGTGTCTCCCGGGCCAGCTTCGCCCCCTTGCGCTCGCCGAACGGGTGCAGCCGCGTGTGCGCTCCGACGAGGATGTTCTCCGTCACCGTCATCGTCGGGAAGAGAACGACGTTCTGGAAGGTGCGGGCGACGCCACTCCGGACCATCCTGTGCGGGGCAGTCTTGAGCAAGTCGCGGCCGTCGAAGCCGACCCGGCCCGAATCCGCGCTATAGAGGCGCGTGATGACGTTGAACAGCGTCGTCTTGCCGGCTCCGTTCGGGCCGATCAGGCCGCCGATCTCACCGTCGTCCAGCGCCAGCGAGACGTCGTCGAGCGCAACGATCCCCCCGAAGCGACGTGTGACGTTGTCGACGGTCAGGAGAGGCACGGGGCGCCGATCATAAGGTGCTCCGGCCTGTTGAATAGCTCCAATGGTTGAGCTGGAGGGTGGAATCAGGCGCGTCACGTTCCCGATGCCGCTGGGCATCGACCACGTGCATTGCTATCTCCTTCCGGCCTCGAGCGGTGGGTGGACGATCGTCGACACCGGCCTGGGCCTGCCCGACGCGGGCGAACGATGGGGTCGGGTGCTGGCACAGCTCGATGCTCCGGCGGAGCGGATCGTGGTCACGCATTTCCACCCGGATCACGTCGGCGCCGCGGCGGACCTGGCCGCCCTGACCGGCGCGCCCGTCCATCAGGGAGCCCAGGATTACGAGCAGTGCGTCTCGACCTGGGGCGAGCAGCGAATCGAGAGCCGCATGCCTGACTACCTCCGCGAGCACGGCGCGCCCGAAAGCGAGGTCGAGTCCTTCTATGCGGAGGGGAGGGCCTTCGTGGAGATGGTCCGGTATTCGCGCAATCCGGAGCTGCTCGTGGCGGGTGACGAGGTCGACGGCTGGGAGGTGCTCCACCTTCCCGGCCATGCCGACGGCCACCTCGCGTTGCTGCGAGCCGGTGTGCTGGTGGCGGGTGACACGCTGCTCGGATCGATCTCGCCGACCGTCGGCCTCTATCCGGACTCCCGTCCCGACCCGCTCGCCGACTACCTCTCGTCGCTCGAGCGGCTCGTGGAGATGGCGCCGCGGATTGCGCTCCCCGGCCACGGAGAGCTCGTCGACGATCCGGCGGGCCGCTCGCGGGAGCTGATCGCGCATCACGCGGAGCGACTCGAGCAGACCGCGGCCGCGCTGGACGGGCAACCGCAGAGCGCGTACGACGTCTCGATGTCGCTCTTCCCCGAACCGCTCTCCCCGACCCTCCGCCGCTTCGCCCTGGCGGAGACACGGGCCCACCTCGAATATCTCGTCAGGCGGGACGGCGCTCGCCGGGTCGACGACGACGAACATGTTCGATACCGCCAGCGAAGATGAGCCTGTGAACGGCTTAACCAAGCCGTAAACGCCCCGGCAGCTCAGTGGATAGACCAGTGGTTTCCTAAAACCGCGCGAGCAAGTTCGATTCTTGCCCCGGGGACTTCCCGCATGCCAATCTCGTTCGAACGGCGAGGGGAGCCGTCCTTGTGGGAGGCTCCCCCTGCTCGCTGCCGTGCTGTTAGGGCTCGATCCGCAGAACCGTGCCGTTGCCTGCGGAGGCCCCGTTCACAGAGACGTAGGTCGCTCCGTCGTTACCAACGACCAGACCCGTGGCTCGTGGGAGCCCGCCGGCGACCAATGTCGACGATGCGCCGCCACCCGGCGGAACCTTCCGAAGCGAGCCGAAACCCGCAAACGGGAATGGAACGCCCGGGATGCCGGATGCGTGTTCAAGCACGTAAAGCGAACCGTCCCCGGCGAAGGCGAGGTCGGTCAACTGCGTCAGGTTCGACGCATAGACCGTCGGTGCCTGGCCGGGTACGACGCGATAGACAGCCGCCGTTCCTGCGGTGAACGGAAAGCCTGTGAGCGTGCTGACGTAGTACGCGCCGTCAGGTCCGAGCACGACGTCGGTGGGCACGGCGTCCCGAAGGCCGAACGGTCCAGGCACTTTCGGGAAAGTCGCGACGGTGGATACACCGCCGTTTGCGGCCAGGTTGAGAAGCGAATTTCCACCCGCGTCCGTCACCAGCCGGTGGCCCGGTAGCGCCAGCAGTCCGTAAGGATTGCTGTCGATCTGGGCGCCGTCTGGATTGGCGGAAACCTCGTATGCGGCGACATCGATCAACGCCTTGGC
>Ga0126309_10000382_pt1 | contig 14919 bp, 11 predicted proteins | sample Plot56_FD_92541 | JGI IMG/M metagenome (GOLD analysis project Ga0126309, IMG submission 92541) | Serpentine soil microbial communities from UC McLaughlin Reserve, CA, USA - Plot56 | ecosystem: Environmental > Terrestrial > Soil > Grasslands | place: USA: UC McLaughlin Reserve, Lake County...
GCCTTCGATCCGGCCGACCAGCGCACCGTCCGGCCCGCGGAGGACGTCCTGCTCCTCCCCGCGACCGAGTTCCTCCTGCCTCAGGGTGGCGTGGCCGCGATCCGCGATCGTCTCGGCAAGCGGGCGGCGAAGCTTCCGGAGCGCCTCGCCGCGGACCTCGCGCGCTTCGAAGGCAACGGGGGAGTGGCCGCGGACACGACCGGCTCGCGGGCACTACCCGTCGGCGACGCGGCCGAGGTGTGGGCAGCGTTCCTCTCCCCGGCGACGGGCCTCGACCACCTCGACCCCGGAACGCTCCTCGTCCTCGACGAGCCGGGCGATCTGGGCGACGCTGCCGACTTCCTGTGGCGCCAGGCGGAGGAGCGCCAGGCGGATCTCGTCGAGGCCGGGGATCTGACGAAGGACTGGCCGTCGACGTATCTGCCGCGCAAGGACTGGAAGTCGCGGCTGACGGCGTCGCGGACGCTCGAGCTGACGTGGGAATCCGAGTCGCCGGGCGCGATGGCGGCGCGCGGCCTGTCGAGCGGCGACCTGTTCGGCTGGCGAGAGCCGGAGCTGCCACCCGGCCGGAGCGCGCGCCTCAGTGAGGCCGTGGAGCGCTGGCAGGAGGACGGCGCGCGGATCGTCCTCGCGTCGGACCAGGCCCAGCGGCTCGCAGAGATCCTCGGCGAGGCCGGGCATCCCGTCGGCGTGTCGTCCGTGCTCGGCGAGGCGCCGCCGCCGGGCGCGATCGCGCTGATCGAGCGGAGCCTGAACGACGGCTTTGCCGGCGGGCCCGATCGGCTCGTCGTCGTGACCGATCGCGAGCTGTTCGGTTCGGTCCGCGTTCGACGCCCCAAGGCGATGCGGCGCGTCGTGCCGCGGGACATCCTCGAGCGTCTGACGCCGGGCGACCTCGTCGTCCACATCGATCACGGCATCGCCCGATACGAGCGGATGCTGCGCCGCGGCGGCGCCGGCGAGGAGCGCGACTACCTCGAGCTGAGCTTCGCCTCCGGCGACAAGATCTTCGTGCCCGTCGAGCAGATCGGCCGGATCAGCCGCTATTCCGGCGCCGAGCATCCGCAGCTGTCGAAGCTGGGTGGGACCGACTGGCTTCGGACGAAGCAGCGCGTCCGGAAGGCGGTCACCGATCTCGCCGAGGAGCTGCTCGAGCTGTATGCCGCGCGGGAGAGCGCGCCGGGCCACGCCTTCCAGCCGGACACGCCGTGGCAGGGCGAGCTGGAGGCGTCGTTCCCGTACGAGGAGACGGTCGACCAGCTCCGTGCCGTGGGCGAGGTGAAGCACGACATGGAGGCGGGTCGGCCGATGGATCGCCTCGTCGTGGGCGACGTGGGATACGGCAAGACCGAGGTCGCGCTTCGTGCCGCGTTCAAGGCGATCCAGGACGGGCGGCAGGTGGCCGTGCTCGTGCCGACGACCGTGCTCGCGGCGCAGCACTTCGACACGTTCCGCCAGCGGTTCGGGGCCTTCCCCGTCACCGTCCGGCTGCTGTCGAGGTTCGTGTCCGCCCCGGACCAGGAGCGGACGATCGGGGGTCTTCGCGACGGCTCCGTCGACCTCGTCATCGGGACCCATCGGCTGCTCTCGAAGGACGTCGCGTTCAAGGACCTCGGGCTCGTCGTCGTCGACGAGGAGCAGCGGTTCGGCGTTGCCGCGAAGGAGCGGCTGAAGCGGCTGCGTCGCGAGGTCGACGTCATCACGCTGTCCGCGACGCCGATTCCGCGGACGCTCAACCTCGCCCTTGCGGGCGTCCGCGACCTGTCGGTGATCGAGACGCCGCCGGAGGATCGGCTGCCGATCCAGACGCGGGTCGCGGAAGCGTCCGCCGGGCTCGTCCGCGACGCGATCCTGCGCGAGCTCGATCGCGGCGGGCAGGTGTTCTACGTCCACAACCGCGTCGAGACGATCGAGGCGCAGGCCGAGCAGCTGCGAAAGATGCTGCCGGGCGTGCGCATCCTCGTCGGGCATGGGCAGATGCCCGAGGGGGCACTCGAGAAGGTCATGGTCGCGTTCGCCGGCGGCGGCGCCGACGTGCTCGTCTGCACGACGATCATTGAGTCCGGGCTCGACATCCCGAACGCGAACACGATCATCATCGACCGCGCGGACACGCTCGGGCTGGCGCAGCTCTACCAGCTGCGCGGCCGCGTGGGCCGCTCGTCGCGGCGCGCCTACGCGTACCTGCTCTACCGCCGCCGCGAGCGACTGAGCGACGAGGCGCGGAAGCGGCTCCAGGCGATCTTCAACGCGTCCGAGCTGGGCGCCGGCTTTCAGATCGCGCTCGCCGACCTCGAGATCCGCGGCGCCGGAAACATCCTCGGCGGGGAGCAGTCGGGGCACATGGCCGCCGTGGGGTTCGATCTCTATTCGCGGCTGCTCGCCGAGGCGGTCGAGCACGCCAAGGCGCATCGCGAGCACCGCGAGCCCGTCGTCGACGCGCCACAGGCCGTGCTCGACCTTCCGATCGAGGCCCACCTTCCCGATGCCTACGTCCCCGAAACCGCGCAGAAGCTCGAGCTGTATCGGCGGCTCGCGCGGGCGCGCACGCCGGGCGACCTCGCCGCGTTCCGCCAGGAGGTCGTCGACCGGTTCGGGCCGATGCCGCCACCGGTCGTCCGGCTCGTCGAGGTCGCGGAGCTGCGGCTGGCGGCCGAAGGCGCCGGCGTGTCGTCGATCTCCCGCGAGGAGGGGCAGCTCGTCGTGCGCTTCGGCGCCGGTCTGTCGCGTGCAACCGCGATGCAGCTGCTGGGAAGCGGCGGTTTACCGGGCGTGAAGCCGTCGGAGGTCACGTTCGCCTCGAACCAGGTCCGGATCCGGCTGCCGCGGGACCCCATGAAGTCCTGGGCTTTGACACAGGCGGTCGTCGCGCGCCTCTCGGCCGCGGCCGCGCCGGCGGGGAACGATGGACGTGGCTGACGCCGGCCACGCCACGCGAAAGCTGACACTCGAGCTCGATGTCGATTCGGACGCGGACGTCGACGCGCTCGAGGGCGCGCTCCTCGCGGCAAAGGCGACCGAGCTGGCGGAGGTCCACCGTCGCTCGGCACGCCACACGTTCGGTTACGGGAGCGACTCCGCGCGCGAGACGATGAGCGACGAGGTCGCGCAGCGGCGCCGCCGCGTCGACATGCTGCAGAAGCTGATTTCGGCGCTACAATCCGCGGCTCGCACGAGGTGATCACCATGCCGCTGTTCTTCTTCTTCCGTGTCCGGGAACGAGCGTCGTTCCCGCCCGCGACGGACTGCGCCGGGAACTAGCTGGGAGCACGTCGCCGGCTGGTACGACGGTTGGGTCGGCCAGCAGGGGAGCGTCTATCACCGCGCGCTCGCGGCTCCGGTCGTCCTTGAGCTGCTCGGCGCGCGCCGCGGCGAGTCGATTCTCGATGTCGGCTGCGGACAGGGCGTCCTCGCGCCGCACGTCGCCCGACTCGGTGCGAGCTACACGGGCGTCGATTTGAGCCCGCGCCTGATCGGTGCAGCTCGCCGGCGCCACGGTCGTCACGGTCGGTTCGTCGTCGGCGACGCGCGGCGGCTCGAAGCCGTAGTCGGGCGATCAGCGGGTGGTTATGACGCGGCGGTCTTTCTGCTCAGCATCCAGGACATGGATCCGCTCGACCAGATTTTCGCGTCGACCGCGTCGGTCCTTCGGGCCACGAGCCGCATCGTGATCCTGATGACGCACCCGGCATTCCGCCAGCCGCGGCACTCCGGCTGGGGCTACGACGAGTCGCGAAAGCTCACCTACCGGCGGATCGATTCGTACCTCACGCCGATGACTCCTGCCGAGGACTCCGCTAGGACCTCGACGGTCTCCGCCGAGCGTCGACATTGACGACAAGAGGCGCCTGGGGACCGAGCACGAGCCACGCAACCGTCGCGCGACCGTCGTCCTCCCACCACAGCCGGGTCCGGAGGAGATCGTTCGACAGTCGGGTTCCAGCGCGACGAAGCTGCCCGGCGACGTCGAGCGACCGCGGCATCGACCTGCGCGCTGGCGACCAGCGATCGTCGCGCGGAAACGGGCCGACGAGCTTACGCATGACGCTCGCCTCTGGTGGTCCGCGGGGCCCGCGTCTGTCGGGGTCGCCGGTCGATCCGGCGCTGCGCTGCACGCACGAGCGACCACGTCCTCGCGATCCGCTCCTCGGCGATCCGCAGCCGCTCGTCGGTCGAAGCGGCAAGTGCGGACATTGCGCCCGGCCCTGGCTTCGTTCGGTAGTTCATCGCGGCACCTCGGTTCGAACAGCAGGCAACGGCCCTGCCGGATCCGCGTGCCTCGGCGCCGGCGCGGTGCGATTCCGCACCACGTGCACCACCTTCCCGTCACAACGCCGCTCCCGCCACCGCCCGGATGCACCGTCCGTGTCGGTACTCGTCGGTCCGGGGCGGTTACGTCAGCTCGACTCGGTGCAATGTGTCACCAGAGGAGCGCAATGCGGGTGCAAGGTCGCGCACCGCTACGGCGAGGCCTGGCCGGCGAGCGCTCGGGCGAGAACCGCGACATCAGGACTCCCGAGTCCCGTCGCGAAGTCCCAGCCCGGTGTCGCGCGGTGCCGAAGGTTGCCGCCACGGGTGACGTCGTGGAAGGCAGCGGCGTCGGGACCATTCGCGATCTGGTAGAGCGTCGGGCCCAGGAAGCCGAGACCCCGACCGTTCCCATTGCGCGCGGCCAGCTGCGCGGCGAGCGCCGTCGATGCGGCCCAGAACGGGGCCGCGGCGCTCGTGCCACCGACGATCGTCGCGCTCGGCGTCGTCTCGCCGCCTTCGGTCGTGAAGATGACGAAGCCGCTGTCCGGATCCGCGGGGCCGGCGACGTCAGGCACCTGCCGCATCCCGTTCGAGGCATCGGTCTCGACCCCGGCGCCCGTCTGCCACGTGGGTCGCTCATTGACGGCGCTGAGGCCACCGCCGGTGCCGCCGCCCGTGAGTGGATCCTCCCAGCCCGCCTCCGTCAGGTAGGTCCGGTCCGTTCGCATCGACAGGAGCGTCCCGCCGACCGACACGACCGACGGGCTCGTCGCCGGCCACGACACGTTGACGGTCGAGTTCGCGGGGTCCTCGCGTCGCGAGCAGTACGCCCCGTTGTCGCCGCTCGCGACGAAGATCGTGATCCCGCGCGCCTCGGCTGCGCGTCGGAAGGACGGCTCCTCTGACGCCATCTCGCGGGTGATCTGCGGGGCCTCGCAGGCGCCCCAGCTGATCGACACGATGTTCGCTCGGCCGTCGGAAACGATGGCATCGAGGATCGCCCCAAAGCCGGTCTGCTGGTTCGCCTCGAAGTTGAGGATCCGCGCCTTTGGGGCGATCGACCGAATGACCTGGACGTCGAGATCGACCTCGACGGCACCCTCGCCGGGCTGGACGGGCTCGCCGACGGAAACGCGCTCCGGGAGGGGCGTCGTGATCCCGAATGCGCGGTCGAACGCCGTGACGTCCGCATCCCGGTACGTATCGAACGACACCACCGCGATGGTCTGCCCGTCGCCGTCGATCCCGGCGTCCCGAAGGGTCGCGATGTCGTATGCCGTGAGCACGTCGGAAGGTTTGAGGCCGCCCGCCGGAAGATCCGTCGCGTTGAGCGGCAGCCGCGCGCCCGCTGCCCGACGAAGGTCCGCGGCGGTCGTCGCCGGTGCGGGCCGGAGGCGGTTGGTGAGTCCGCGAATCGTCGTGACGCTCGCCGCCAGCTGCGGCGGGACCGTGACCTCGCCCACGACGCCGTGATACGGGCGTCCGGCGGGATCGAGCCGGTCGTGGATGACGACCCCGAACAGCCGGCCCACGGACCGGGCAGGTCCCTCGACGAGCAGCGCGGTTCGCTGGCGGTACCGCGTCACGACCGTCACGCCGGCGCGCTCGAGGGTCGCCACGACGCCATCGATCGCACTCTCCGGGAGGCCGAAGCGGGCGCCGATGTCATCGGCCGTCAGGAAGTGCCGGTAGTCCGGCGAGCTCGGGTCGGCGATCCGCGCCGCGGCGGCCTCGAGCTGGGCGGCGCCCGGCATTCGGAGGTCGACCGAGAATCGGATTCGCTCCGCAGCGTCAGCGGGCCCGAGGTCGCGGTCCCTCGCGCCTGCGTCGACCGCCGCGATCGCAGTGCCGCCGTGGAGAGCGGAAGTGGTGGTGCCGCCGCAACCGGCGCACGCGAGGATGCCGGCGATGGCGAGAACTCCGAGGCGTCGCATCCCTCCGACGATCATGTCGCCCCCGGCCAGCTGACCGCGTTGACGAGGCTGTCGCCGAGCGTCCGGGCGGCGTCTTCGAGGTCACCCTGCGGCGTCCCCGCGCCGGGGTCGACGACGACGAGGACGAACAACGTCGAGAGGCGACCGTCGGACGCCGACAGGATGGCGGCGGAAACGGGGACCGCGCCGCCCGCGGCGCCGTCGGTCGTGCCGACGTAGACATTCCCGATCCCGGGCTGGTACCCGATCTCCGGGCCGAGGATCTCGCGACCCGGCCGGGTGTCGGCCTCGATGTCCGGAACGGTCTGGCGCAGCAGGTCCACCTCCTGCGAGACGAGCTGCTGGGGCGTCGCCTCCGATGCGGGGACGCCGCGAACGACGACGATCGCCTGCCCGGCGGAGAAGCCCATCGCGGAGATCGCCTGCGGCGACATGTCGAGCCGGATCCCCCGGCCGTCCTGCTCTCCCGCCTGCCATGCGCGTGGCGAGTACTCCAGGCCGAAACCCAGCTCCGAGCTCTGCCACACCGTCCCGAGATGGAGCGGCGGCGCGCCGGTGGGCTGCCGCGGCGGTGCGACGCACGGCTGTCCGGGGTTGGGACACGACGGCTGCCCGGGCTTGGCCTGGGTGAAGTACGACCACGCGATCGCGGCGAAGATGACGAGCAGGACGATCGTGCCGAACGTCCCGCCCAGCCCCCGACCGCCGCCCCGCGCCGCCTGATCGCCGCGCGGACGACGAGTCGGGAGTGCGAGGCCGCCCGCCGTCATCGCGCCTGCTCCCGGGCGGCGATGGTCGGGTCGGCTGCGCCGCGACCTTTCGGCAGCGCGCGAAGCGCGATCCCGCACTCCGTGCAGAACCTCGCGCGTGGCGTCGCGTGGCCGCAGTTTGCGCACGTCACCTCGCCCGCCTCGAGCGCCTCGATGGCTTCCTCCACAAGGCCGAGGTGGATGACACGCCGAAGCCAGAGCAGCGCGAGGACGGTGAGGATCGCGAGCACGGCCGCGGCGACGGCCTGCGGAAGCACGAGGCGCGCCGCCGCGACGACGACGAACCCGGCCGCGGCCACGGCGACCGCGACGGCGGGGCTGCCGATCGCGCCGAGTGCGCTGCGATCGCGAACGGGCGCCCGGTACCGGAGCCACAGTGCGCCACCGACTCCGCCCATCAGCGCGCCGGTGAGGACCGGCGTCAGGATCCCGGCGGACAGCACGCGGAGGACCCACGGCAATGTCGCGCCCTGCGGCTGGAGGCCGGTCCCGAGGAGCGGGACCGCGTCCGTCAGAAGCCGCGCGCCGACGAACGACACCGCGGCGACCGTCGCGAATGTCGCGCCGTCGAGAACGTCGTTGAACTTGTGGTGGCGAAGCAGGACGAGCGGTCCCGCGATCATCAGGGCGGCCTCGGCAAGGGTCAGCACGACGCCCCGGACGAGGAGCGGCGCAACCCGCACGACGTTCCCGTCGCCCGGACCAAGGACGGTCGCCGGCTCGATCGGAACAATGCGGCGGATGACGAATCCCGCCACGAGCCCGGCGACGACGCCCCACGCGACTGTCGCGAGGATCACGAGGCGCGGCTCGTCCTCGTACAGATCGACCGCGACGACGTAGAGCGTCATCAGGATCGGCACGACGACGGCGGCGGTCACCAGCGCGACCGGATGGAGCCGAAGCAGGACCAGCGCGACGAGGACCACCGCGGCGCCGACGAGGGCCAAGCGGAAGACGGCCATGTCGGCCCGCCGCAGGTGCGGGAACAGCGTCGACACCAGGGCAATCGACGTGACGCGCTCACCGGGTGCAGCCGCGTAGGAGCGCGATTGCGCGCGCCCGTCGGCCGTCGCGGCGAGGGGTTCGCCGCAGCTCGCACAGAACGCGCGAGCCGGAACGGCGACGCCGCAGCGTGGGCAGTCGAGGATGGGCGGCGACGTCACGGGGCGGCGGCGAGTGCAGGCTTCAATGCTGTCTCCGGGGGCGAGGGGAGGACGCGTCGGGCGCGGGCTGGCTGCCATCGTCGCGGCTGCCGCGTCGAGCGTCGATCGGTCGCCGGCAGGCGGGCTATCACCGCGCTCGCAAGTCGCCCACGGTGCGGCGTGACGCCTCGTCGCGGACGATGCGCGACCCGCCCGTTCCTCGCACGGTTGGCTACATCGGCGAGCCGCCGCGTCATCGAGCGCTGGCCGGGACGTAGCGACCGTTCGAATCTGCAACACGCCGCGCCGTCCCTGTCGCGACGGTGCGGGGCTCCGGCTTCGACAGTCGCCCGATGCGATTCGTTCGTCCCGCCTCGCTCGCCACGCTCGCCTCGACGCTGCTGACGATCGCCGTTCTCGCGGCCGCTGTAGCACGTCCCGGCAGCGACACACCGGCAGTCACGCCGACACCGCTCGTCATCTCGAGCTCGCCGCCCGCCGCCGCCCGATTGCCGACGAGCTTGCCTACACCACCCGCGACACCGCGGCCCACCCGGACGCCGGGCTCGACCGCGACACCTCACCCCGCCCCATCTGCCGCGCCGTCCGACATCCCGAGCGAAATCGCCCGGAACGGCCCGCGGACGCGCGTCGCGACACGCGTCGTGATCGACCGTTTGGGGATCGACCTCCCCGTCGTCGCCGGCAGACCCGAGTACCCCGCGTGCAACGTCGCGATGTACCTCCGGGCGTTCCGACAGCCCGGGCAGGGCGGCCCGACGTACCTGTACGCGCACGCGCGGACCGGCATGTTCCTCCCGTTGCTCACGCAGTCGCGGATCTCGAACGGCGCCGGAATGCTCGGGATGACCGTCCGGGTCTTCACCGGCGACGGCGTGGAGTGGACATACCGGATCGATCGCGTCTACCGGCACACGACATCGCTCGCCCGTGTCACCGCCCGTGGCGGGGAGCGGCTCTGGTTGCAGACGTCGGAGGGGCCGCACGGGACGATCCCGAAGCTCCAGGTGACGGCGCGCTATGCATCGCGGTCGAGCGCGTCGTACGCGGCTTCGCACCCGTTGCCGCGCCCGATCCGCTGCGGCTGACCGTCGTCCCGCGGTCAGGCCGCGTCGATCGCCGGCGGCCCGCTAGCCGCTAGGCTTCTCGCCCGTGCCATCCGCCGCCCCGACCTTCCAGCCCGCGGACGCCGGCCTGTGGTCGCCGCGCCATCGCGCGCTGACCGTCGGCCTCGTCCTGACCGTCACGCTCGTCGCCTTCGAGGCGCTGGCCGTCGCGACGATCATGCCGATCGTCGGCGCGGAGCTCGGCAAACCGAATCTCTACGGCTGGGTCTTCACGTCGTTCTTCCTCGGCAGCCTGCTCGGGATCGTCGTCGTCGGCGGCGTCATCGACCGCGGCGGGCTCGTTCGCCCGTTCCTCGCCGGGTTGATCCTGTTCTCGATCGGCCTCGTGGTCTCCGGGTTGACGCCGTCGATGGAGGTCCTCGTGGCGGGACGATTCCTCCAGGGCCTTGGCGGCGGCGCGATCCCGCCCATCGCGTACGTCGCGATCGGGCGCGCGCTCCCGGAGTCGCTGCGGGCACGAATGTTCGCCACGATGTCGACGGCATGGGTCCTGCCCGGCGTCATCGGACCCGCGATCAGCGGGATCGTCGCGCAGACGATCCACTGGCGGGCCGTCTTCCTCGGCCTGCTGCCGCTCATCCTCATCGCCGGGGCGATGACGATCCCTGCAATCATGGGGTCGGTCCCGGAGCCCCGAAGCGACGTCGACGTCGATGCTGCCGACGCCGCCTCATCCGAGATGCGCCGCCGGCTCCCATGGGCCCTCGTCGTAACGATCGGCGCGGCCCTCATCGTGGCCGGCCTGACGGACGCGCGTCTGTTCCCGGGCGGCCTCCTTGTCGTCGCCGGCGTCGGGGTCGGGGTCCCCGCGTTTCGCCGGCTGACGCCGCCCGGGACGCTGCGCGCGGAGCGGGGGCTGCCGGCCGCGGTGCTGCTGCGCGGGATGCTGACGTTCGCGTTCTTCTGTGCCGATGCGTACGTTCCGCTCGCCCTCGTCCGGTGGCGCGGCCTCGATGCCGCGACGGCGGGGATTGCGCTGACGTCCGCGACGCTCGCCTGGACCGCCGGCGCGTGGGTCCAGGCGCCGCGCTTCACGCGGATTGGGCCGCGGCGGTTCGTCGCGATCGGGTTCACGACGGTCGCGCTCGGCGTGCTGGGCTTCAGCGTCGTTCTCAATCCCGCGGTCCCGGTCGTCGTCGGCTTCGTGCTGTGGGGCGTGGCGGGCTTCGGGATGGGGCTGTCGTACTCGCCACTCTCGCTCGTCGCGCTCGCCGAGGCGCCGCCCGGCGGCGAGGGGACCGCCACCTCGGGGCTGCAGCTGTCCGATGTCATCGGGACGGCGCTCGGGACGGGCGTCGGCGGCTCGATCATCGCGGCCGGGAATGCTGCCGGGCTGGAGCACTGGGTCGGGCTCGCGGCCGCGTTCGGTGTCGGCGTCGTCGTGGCAATCGTCGGCGCGGCGCTCGCACGCCGGCTGCCGGGTCCGCGGCGGCGCGCGGCGTAGTCACGACAGGGAGCAACGGCGTCGCTGCGGTAGACTTCCCAACTTGCGACGGAGCCCCACCGTCGTGCCGCAAGCCCCATGGAGGGCCCCGAACCGATGTCCGCCGAGGACCTTCGGACAAAGATCCGCGAGATCCCCGATTTCCCCAAGCCCGGGATCCTGTTCTACGACATCACGACGCTGCTCAAGGACCCTGCGGCGTACAAGGAATCGATCGACCTGATGCTCGCCCCGTACAAGAACGAGCGGGTCGACATCGTCGTCGGGATGGAGTCGCGCGGGTTCATCTTCAGCTCGCCGATGGCGTACCAGCTCGACGCCGGCCTGGTGCCCGTCCGCAAGCTCGGCAAGCTGCCCGCGGAGACGATCACCGTCGAGTACGCCCTGGAGTACGGCTCGAACACGCTCGAGATCCACCGTGACGCGATCGAGCCCGGCCAGCGAGTCCTCATCGTCGACGACCTCCTCGCGACCGGCGGGACGGTCAAGGGGACGATCGAGCTCGTCGAGCGGCTCAAGGGCGAGGTCGTCGGGCTCGCGTTCCTCGTCGAGCTCGAGTTCCTCAAGGGCCGCGACCGCCTCGAGGGTCGCCAGGTCACGAGCGTCATCAAGTACTGACGCCGCGAGGTCCAGGTTGTCCGACACTGTGAATCCGTCGCCGAGCCCCGACTCGACGACGCCGGCTGAGCCGGAGATGACCGGCGCCGACCTCGCCCGCCGGCGATTCTTCCGTCGCTTCGCGAGCGACGTCGTCGGGACCGCTGCGACGATCGCCGGGGCGGCGACCGCGCTCCAGCGGGCCTCGGCGGAAGCGGCGAGCTCGATCCTCGACCCGGAGCGCGCGGCGGAAACGTTCGCCGCGAACGGCCACTCTTCTGCGGAACCGGGGCCGGCGGAGGCGAGCGGCCCGCCGACCGGGTTCCGCACGCCGTTCCGGTTCGCCTCGGACGAGCTGCTCATGGTCATCGACCAGCGGCGTCTCCCCGAGGAGCTGCACGAGTTCCAGGTGCGGTCGGCGCCCGAGGCGATCTTCGCGATCCGCGAGATGATCGTGCGAGGCGCGCCGGCGATCGGGCAGGTGGCGGCCATCGGGCTCGCATTGACGGCTGCCCGCGCGACGGATTCGCTGCCGTTCGCCCGCCGTGCGACGATCCGCGGCGCGGCGACCGGCCTCATCGCCGCCCGACCGACGGCCGTCAATCTCCGCTGGGCCGTCGACCGCTTGATGGCGCGGTACGACGCGCTCGACGACCTCAACGTCGGGGGCGAGGTGATCGCCCGAACGCTCCGCGACGAGGCCGACGCGATCGTCGCCGAATCGACGGCCGCCCACGGCCGTCTCGCCGACTTCGGGCTCGCTGAGCTGCCGCCGACCCCGGACCGGCCGCTCCGCGTCCTGACCCACTGCAACACCGGGCCGCTCGCGTGCGGCCAGTTCGGCACGGCTCTCGGGATCGTCCAGGCCGCCCACCACGCCGAACGGCCCGTCCACGTCTGGGTCGACGAGACGCGGCCGTACCTCCAGGGCGCGCGTCTGACCGCGTGGGAGCTCCAGCAGGCGGGCGTGCCGCACACGCTGATCGCCGACGTCGCTGCGGGCTTCCTCATGGCCCGCGGCGAGGTCGACGCGGTCCTCGTCGGCGCCGATCGTGTCGCCGCCAACGGCGACACCGCGAACAAGATCGGGACGTACACGCTCGCGGTCCTCGCCGCGCGGCACCGGATTCCGTTCTACGTCTGCGCGCCGGTCAGCACGATCGACCTCGCGACGGAAGACGGCGCGTCGATCGAGATCGAGGAGCGACCGGCGGAGGAGGTTCTCGAGGTCCGCGGCCGGCTGATCGCACCACCGGGAACGGACGCCCGAAACCCCGCCTTCGACGTGACGCCCGCGGAGCTCATCACAGCGATCGTCACCGACGAGGGATCGCTGCACGCGCCCTTTGGACCGGCGTTGCGCGACGCGACTGCTCGTTCTGCCGCGCGCCGGGCAGCAACGACCGCGGCCGCCGCGGGCGCGGCGGACGCCGTCCGAGCGGCGGGCTGATGGCGACGGTCGCCCTCGCGCGACGCGACCGAGGCGTCGTCGCGCGGACGACGGCGGACCGATCCCTTGTCCGCGAGTTCCTCGAGCAGGACCGGCTCTTCGCCGCGTACGCGATCTGCGACCTCGAGGACAGGGAGTACCCGCGAACCCGCTGGGCGGCCGCCTGGGCAGGCGACGACCTCGTCGCGATCGGGATGGAGTACTCCGGGCTCACGCCGCAGCCGCTCTTCCTCATGGGGCGCAACGACGGGATCGAATCAATCCTGCGCGACGTGCTCCGGCCGCGTGCTGCGTACCTCGCGGCGCGGACCGAGGCGATGCCCGCCGTCGAGGCGCTCTACCGCGCGGACCCGGGGCCGCAAATGGTCCGGATGTGGGTTGACCGCGTGCGCTTCAAGCCGTATCCCGCGGACGTCCGCCGGCTCCTGCCGATCGAGATCGGGGAGCTGAACCGGCTCTACCAGCTCGGCTTCGCGTCGTGGCTGCCGTCGTCGGCGATCGCCGAGGGCGTCTACTACGGGATCCGCGTCGGCGGTCGGCTCGTCGCGGCCGCGGGCACGCACGTCATCTCGCCGCAGGCACGGCTCGCGGTCGTGGGCAACGTCCTCACGCATGTCGAGCATCGCGGCCGCGGGTACGCGACCGCGGTAACCGGCGCCGTCACCGCGGAGCTCCTGCGAAGCTGCGATCACGTCGTCCTCAACGTCCGCGCCGACAACCCGCCCGCGCTTCAGGCGTACCGTCGGCTGGGTTTCGCGGAGCACGTCAGGTTCGAGGAGCGCCTCGTCCACCGCCTCGCGACGCCGTGGTCCGACCTCACCGGACCGATCCGCCGACTGTTCACCACCCGCAGGGAGACACCCCGCTCATGACGACGTCCGCCAGCGACACGGCCGCGACCTCCAACGGTACCGACGAAGCCGGGCTGCCCGATCACGACGTGACGAACCTCGGTCTGGCCGCCGAGGGGGTACGGCGCATCGAATGGGCCGAGCGCGAGATGCCGGTGCTCCGGCTCATCCGCGAGCGATTCGAGCAGGAGCGGCCCCTCGACGGGATCCGGATCGGTGCCTGCCTCCACGTCACGACCGAGACGGCGAACCTCATGCGGACGCTCAAGGCCGGCGGCGCGAGCGTCGTCCTCGCGGCCTCGAACCCGCTGTCGACGAAGGACGACGTCGCGGCCGCGCTCGTCGCGGAGTACGGGATCGGCGTGTTCGCGCGGCGCGGCGAGGACCGCGACACGTACTACGGGCACCTCAACAGCGTCGCCGACACGCGGCCGCAGCTGACGATGGACGACGGCTGCGACCTCGTCTCGCTGCTCCACAGCGAGCGCCCGGAGCAGGTCGACGACGTCCTCGCCGGCACCGAGGAGACGACGACCGGCGTCATCCGACTCAAGGCGATGGCCGCAGACGGTGCCCTTCGGTTCCCCGTCGTCGCCGTCAACGAGGCGCAGACGAAACACCTGTTCGACAACCGCTACGGGACGGGGCAGTCGACGGTCGACGGGATCCTCCGCGCGACGAACCTGCTCATCGCCGGGCGGAACGTCGTCATCGCGGGCTACGGCTGGGTCGGCAAGGGGATCGCGTCGCGAATGCACGGTCACGGCGCGCACGTGACGATCATCGAGGTCGATCCCGTTCGTGCGCTCGAGGCGCTGATGGACGGCTTCCAGGTCATGACTGCCGGGCAGGCGGCCGGGTGGGGCGACCTGTTCGTGACTGCGACCGGCAACGTCAACGTCTTCCGCCGCGAGCACTTCGCGTCGATGAAGGACGGCGTCGTCATGGCGAACAGCGGCCACTTCGACGCCGAGCTCGACCTCAAGGCACTCCGCGAGATGGCCGAGGGCCACGTCCGCGAGGTCCGCGAGAACGTCCAGCAGTTCGACCTCGGCGGGAAGTCGATCAACCTCATCGCTGAGGGCCGGCTCGTCAATCTCGGCGCGGCCGAGGGCCACCCGGCCGCCGTGATGGACATGAGCTTCGCCAACCAGGCACTGTCGGCTGAATACGTCGCGCAGCACCACGCGGAGCTGGAGGACCGCGTCTACGTCGTTCCCGAGGCGATCGACGCAGAGGTCGCCCGGCTCAAGCTCGCGGCCATGGGCATCACGCTGGACGCGATGACGCCCGAGCAGCTCGCCTACGTCTCCTCCTGGCAGCACGGCA
>Ga0126309_10000383_pt1 | contig 14901 bp, 15 predicted proteins | sample Plot56_FD_92541 | JGI IMG/M metagenome (GOLD analysis project Ga0126309, IMG submission 92541) | Serpentine soil microbial communities from UC McLaughlin Reserve, CA, USA - Plot56 | ecosystem: Environmental > Terrestrial > Soil > Grasslands | place: USA: UC McLaughlin Reserve, Lake County...
GAAGAAAGTCACGGCGCGCTTCAGGATCTCGCGCTCCTGCTCGAGCTCGCGCACCTGTCGGCGGAGCTTGCGCAGCTCGTCGCGCTCCTCAGTCGTCAGCCCGTCCTCGCGCTCACCGCGATCGAGCTGATCCTGGCGGAGCCAGATCCGAAGCGACTCACTGCTGACGCCGAGCTCGCCCGCGACCTCACGCACCGAGCGGCCGCTGACCTTGACCAAGCTGACGGCCTCACGCCGGAACTCCCGCGGATACGGCCGCTGATACCCCTGTGGCATAAACGCTCCTCCTTCATCACCGAGCGCGACTCTGACCAAGCGCTCGGATGTCCGGAGAAACGGGGGAAGCTCACTCGGCCGAGGACGCGGAGCGGCAGGCGATCGAGGATTGGCGGGTTGTCAGGCCCGAACGCCCCTTTGACCCGCTGCTCACGCTCCGGCTTGGGCCGCAGCGCGGGGAGGTCATGGTGGACAACGAAGGCGGTCGAGCGGCGGGAGGCGGCGCTGGAGTCGACCCAGCTGCGTCGGCAGTTGAGCAGGCCCACGCCGAAGGCCACGGGAGCACCAAGCGGAAGTAGAGTGCGGACACTATCGCGAACCTAGACGTCGACAACGTGGCCTTCTTCGCCCGCAACTACCCCGAGTACCTGGAAGAGGCGAAGACGATCGGGGCGCGGGACCCGAGCAAGCGCATCGTCTTTCGGTCGAAGTCGAGGTGGGCGTCCGCAGATCGGCACCTCGGCAGGCTCGGCGCGCTCCCGATCTACCTGTCGGCCAACGGTGCGGAGGGCGAAGTTGAATATCGGGCGGAACTTTGCGACGTGCTGCTCGACCCGGTTCCGGGAAGTCCGAAGGCGGAGCGATGGCTCACTGACGTTCTCGCATCTACCGACTACGAGAAGTTGTGGGATGAGTCCGTCACGACGCTGTACGCGATCCGCGGCTGCCAGATGCTCAGTCAGCCGTTTCCGATCACGCGGTTAATCAAGCTGTCGAACGGGGAGCCGATCAGCGCCGACTTCAAGTACAGCTACGCGATCGTTCGCGCGATAGACGACATCAAGTAAGAGGACGCGCCCGCGCGGCGGCCGGCAGCCCGCCGAAGCTATGACGTCACGACCTCTGCGGCCGGTGGCGCCTCGACCTCAGGTGCATCCTGTTCAAGCAGCGCCGGGTCCCAGACGCGCTCTGCCAGTTCGCGGTAGCGTCGGCTCGCCGCCCGTGCCCGGCGAGGGCGCGCGCGGGACCCCCGCACAGCAGCGCGACGCCCATTCGCGGCACGATGTGAGTGTGTTGGAGTCCCGCTGAAGCTGAAACGATGGGAGGTCGCCGCTGCGTTGTTCGGCGTCGCCTTCGCGCTGATCTTCCTTTTCAGCAACGCGTGGGGGATCGGCGTCGGACTCCTCTGCGCGGACGCCCTTTGGCTGCTGACGCGCGTTGAGATCGTCGAGAGGGCAGGCGCGCCAGGCCGATACGCGAGCGTGCGCGGGCACTTGGGCCTGGCGAAGCTGGTCCTTCTCTTCGGCGTCTACGCGGCGGTCATGTACGGGTTGGTGATCGCCCATCGCGATGCCAGCGGCCTCCGAGTCGGGGTCGTCGCGAGCTTCGCGCTCGCGGGGCTTGCGTTCATGCTGCTCGGTGAGCTAAACCGGAGCGGCGACGAGATGCTCAACTGGCTCAAGGGTGCTCGAGCTGAGCGAAAGGTAGGAGCCGAGCTTGAGCGTCTTCGAGACAGCGGCTGGCTCGTCCTTCACGGGTACAAGCGCGATTGGGGCGGCGACATCGACCACATCGTCTGCGGGCCCGGCGGCATCTTCATGGTGGAGACGAAGAGCTACCAGTTCCGTCGCTCAGACCTGCGGCGGGCTGCCTGGAACGCGGCATGGATGAAGGAGAAGCTCGACGTGCCGTGGGTGACGGGCGTCCTGTGCGTGAACGAGGATCGGCGAGCGACGCTCGACGGGAAGATCTGGGTCATGGGGCAGGCTCAGCTCGTCCCGTGGCTAAAGAAGCAGCGGAACGCGCCGATCGATTGTGAGCGCGTCGCCGAAGCCTTCGCTTCCCCGGCTCCGGCGCGACGCCGCTTTCGGCGCACGCGAACGCCGTAGAGACGCTGATCCACTGCACCGCTGCCTCCATCGCCCTGGATTGATTCGGCCCGGTAGGCCGGGTTCTAGCTCGGTGAAGTGCTGGTGTCGGCGTCGGTCGGCATCGTCCACCAAGCAAGGGCGTGGGCGACGACCCGTCCTTCGTCCGTAATGCCGGAGGGCCATCCAAGTCCGTCGTTCCGGTTGTTGACGCCCTTCCTCAGCCCTCGGTGGACGAGTTTCGTGACGGTAACGAGCTATGCCATCGCTGTTCGTCAGCCAGTTGCCCACCGCGGTCAAGGACTGTGGGAGCAGCGGGGCGACTACGCCGGACTGCTCGACGACGGCGCGGAGGACCGTCGGCTGGTCGAGCTCGTCAATCCGCTTGTGATCACCGAGACCGGCGCGCTCAAGGCGATCGCCTACGACTTCGACGCCCGGTTCGACGTCGAGTTGGTCGCCGGGCTCTCGCCGGAAGGGCTCGCAGAGTACAAGCGGCGTCGCCTCGGCGAGCTGCAGGGACTGATCGACGCTGAGCTCGCCCGGTTCGAAGGGCGTCACGAGCTGGTCGACTGGTTCGACCAGTGCACCCGCACGAGCGAGAGCGCGGGCATCCCCTAGCTCATCCTTCGGCTCGGCGAATCGCCGGTTTCATGCAACGGACGAACTCGTTCAGATTCGGGCGAGCGCGTGGACGCGCGTTTGGCGGTTCGGGACGAGGGCGGACGACTCGCTGTTGGCGACGGTCTCGTTAGGTTGGGGCGTGATGGGTGAGGGTCGTCGATCCCCGTTGAACTTGAATTCATTGCTGGCGGCGGTCGAAGCGGCGCCGCCGGTGGCGGCGGTGGATGTGCTCGCTGCCGCACTGGCGGAAGCGATCGGTGCCCGCGAGGTCAGCTTTCTGATCGCCGACTTCAGGGGGCCGTCGCTGATCCGATTGGGCCACTCGGGCGGGAAGGGGACACTGCGGCTGCAGGGGACGGAAACCGCGGAGCGGGTGCCGTTGATCGGGACGCCGCACGGGCTGGAATCGGACGCCGAGGCGGGGTCTTAGGCGCGCTGGACACGGCGACGAACTGAGGACGAGCCGGACCGGCGGCGACGTGCGGATTTCATGAGGGTCGAGTCCACCCACTCCCCGATCGCCGTGCCTTCCTCCTGAGGAGGTACTCCGACGACCGGAACTCATCCAGCTGCCATCGTAAAAGGGAGAACAAGAGAGCAAGTGCGACCGAGACACCGGTTGCGTGGGATTCGCGGCATGTCCAGAATCGGTCAGGTGGCGAGGACGAGCGTCGATATGCGGCTGGCGCGCGACGGCGGCCTCCGAGCGCGGTCGCGGCCCGAGCGGCCGATGTTCCCGGGCGGCATGGAACTCGGCGAGGAGGAGGTCGAGGCGGCCGCCCGCGTCATCCGCAGCCACAACGTCTTTCGCTACTACGGCGTCGGCGACGGACCGCATGAGGTGGTCGACTTCGAGCGTGAGTTCGCGGCGTACATGGGCACGAAGCACGCGCTGTGCGTAAACGCCGGCTCGTCCGCGCTCATCTGCGGACTGATCGGCGCCGGAGTCGGCCCCGGCGACGAAGTCGTCGTCCCCGCCTACACCTGGAATGCGACGCCGAACGCGGTGATCGCCGCGGGCGGCGTGCCGGTGCTGGCCGAGGTCGACGACTCGCTCACGCTCGACCCGGAGGACGTCGAGCGGCGGCTCACACCACAGACGAAGGCGATCATTCCGGTCCACATGCGCGGCGCGCCGGCGGAGATGGGCGCGCTGACCGCGCTCGCGGCCGATCACGGGCTCGCTCTGATCGAGGACGTCTGCCAGGCGGCGGGGGCGAGCTATCGCGGCGCCCGGCTGGGGACGTTCGGCGACGCCGGGGCGTTCAGCCTGCAGTTCAACAAGATCATCACGACGGGCGAGGGCGGCGTGCTGATCACGGATCGAGACGACCTCTCTGAGCTCGCGATCGACGTCCACGACTGCGCCGGCTCGGTCCGTCGCGGCGCCGGCCTGCCGCGGTTCGCCGGCTGGAACTTCCGTGCGTCGGAGATCCAGGGAGCGATCGCGCGCGTCCAGCTGACGCGGCTCGACGGCCTGCTCGAGCGGATGCGCGCGCAGCAGGCGCAACTCGCGGAGCGGGTGAGCGGCCTCCCGGGCCTCACGCTCAGGCGGCTGAACGACGACGAGGGAGACGCCGGGATCTGCCTGGTCGCGTTCGCCCAGCGCCCCGAGCTCGCTATCGAGGCGGTCGAGGCGCTGCGGGCCGAGGGCGTCGAGGCGATGCGGATCTACGACCGAGAGATCGTCGACCTGCACATCTACCCGTACTGGCAGCCCGTGCTCGACGCGATCGCGCGCGCCGGACGCCCGCAGCCCGACTGCCCGCGCACGCTTGCGCTGCTCGAGCGCTCGATCCACGTCGACCTCTCGCCCCGCAACGACGAGCAGGACCTCGACGAGATCGGCTTCGCGCTCGAGAAGGTCGCGCATGCCGTCCTGGAGGCTGCTTGACGGTACGGGTGGGCGTCGTCGGCGGGGGTCTCGTCGCCCAGGCCGAACACCTTCCGTACCTCTCGGCGCTGCGCGACCGGTTCACGCTGGCAGCACTGGCGGAGCCGAGCCGGACCGTGCGCGAGGCGCTCGGGGCGCGCTACGGGATCGCTGGCCTGCACGCCGACTACCGCGCGATGCTCGACGCCGGCGGGCTCGACGCGGTCGTCGTCTGCTCCCCGGCCGGGACGCACGCCGAGATCGTGCTCGGTGCGCTCGATGCCGGCGTGCACGTCTTCGTCGAGAAGCCGATGTGCATCACGCTTGCCGACGCGGACGCGATCGTGGCCGAGCGCGACCGCGCCGGCAAGGTCGTCCAGGTGGGGACGATGAAGCGCTACGACCCCGCCGTCGAGGCCATGCTCGAGGCGCTGCCCGACGCCCCCGGCGACCTCCGCTACGGCAGCGTCGTGGTCAACGACGCCGAGTTCGAGCCGTTCTTCGAGCCGGGCGAGATCATCCGCGGCGACGACATCCCCGCCGAGCTGATCGAGGCGACCCGGCGGCAGGAGGCGGAGCAGGTCGAGCAGGCCGTCGGCTCCGGCGACCCGCACGTCGTCCAGGCGTTCAGCGAGGGCTTCCTCGGGAGCATGGTGCACGACCTCAACGTCGTCCACGGCGCGCTCGAGCGGTTGGGCGAGCCGCTCCCGGCGCGGGTCGTCGGCGGAGACTGGTGGAACGAGGGACGCGCCGTTTACGGGGCGTTGCGTCTCCGCAGCGGTGCCCGGATCGACCTAGCCTGGATCCAGCTACTCGGCACGTTCGAGTACCGCGAGACGATCCAGCTCATGTTTGCGGAGGAACTGCACTCGCTCGAGTTCCCCTCTCCGTGGCTCAAGCAGCACAGCACCGTCTACCGCCGCAGCCGCAGGGGCGGCCGGGCGGTCGACGCGTCGGTCTTCGCGGCCTACGACGAGTCGTTCTCGCGCGAGTTGCGTCACTTCCATGACCGGGTCGTCGACGGGACGTCGTGCCGTACGCCGCCGGAAGGCGCGCGGCTCGACATCGATGTGCTGACGCAGATGTTCCTCGCGGCGCGCTGATGCGCGCGGCGATCGTCGGCACCGGCTTCATCGCCCGCGTCCACGCGCTCGCGCTGCAGGCGCTCGGGGTCGAGATCACAGCCGTCTGCGGCCGCGCGCGCGAGCGCGCCGAGAGCTTCGGCCCGACGACGGCGTACGGCGATCTGGACGAGCTGCTCGAGCGGGAGCGCGTCGACGCGCTCCACGTTTGCACGCCGAACAACCTGCACGCCGCCCAGGCGCTCGCCGCGATTGGGCGCGGCGTCAACGTCGTCTGCGAGAAGCCGCTCGCGATCTCCACCGAGGAGAGCCGCGCGCTCGTCGCAGCCGCGGAGGAGCGGGGCCTCGTGCACGCGACGTCCTACCACGTGCGCGGTTATCCGCTGGTCGAGCAGATGCGGGCCGACGTCGCGACCGGGGTGGTGGGCGAGGTGTCGTTCGTCCACGGCAGGTACGTGTGCGACGACGTGCTCTTCCCCGCCTCCGGCTGGCGGGTCGACCCGGCTGCCTCCGGCCGGTCGTACATCGCCGCCGATCTGGGGACGCACTGGCTCGATCTCGCCGAGCACGTGCTGGATCGCCGCTTGCTCGAGGTGCAGGCGGAGTTCCGGTCGTTCGCCGGCGGGCCGCTCGAGGACTACGCGGCGCTGCTGCTGCGCTACGACGGCGACGTCGCCGGCTCGCTCGTGCTCTCAGCAGGGGTCGCGGGACGGAAGAACCAGCTCCTGTTCGAATGCGAGGGAACGCTGGCCGGCCTGACTTGGGACCAGGAGGTACCGACGGAGATGCTCCTGCGACCGGCCGACGGGCCACGCCGGATCGTCGTCAAGGATCCAGCCACCAATGCCGAGCAGGCGCGCCGCCTCTCCCGCTACCCGGCCGGGCACGGGGAGGGCTATGGCCAGGCGTTTCGCAACCTCTTCGCCGACGTCTACGCCGCGATCGCAGGCGACCTCCACAGTCCGTTCCCGACCTTCCGCGACGGCCACCGCGGCGTCGCGGCGGTGGAGGCTGCCGTCCGCAGCGCCCGCGACGGCGGCTGGGTCGGCGTCGACGTCTAGGCCCGCCGCGCGCGGTACGCAAACCGCATCTTCCGCAGCGCGATCGGCAGCGTGAACGCGATCACGAGCAGCAGCAGCGACGCCAAGAGGAGCAGGCTCGCCAGGGCGTTCACCTCGGGCGTGATCCCGAACTTGACCTGCGTGTAGATGTAGATCGGCAGGGTGTTGTGGCCGCCGATCAGGAAGAGCGTGATGATGAACTCGTCCAGCGAGAGCGTGAACGCGAACAGCGCCCCGGCCAGGATCGCGGGCATGATCAGCGGCAGCACCACGTGCCGGAGCCGGTTCAGCGTGTTGGCGCCGAGATCGCTCGCCGCCCGCTCCAGCGCCGGGTCGAAGCCCTGGAGCCGCGCCGCAACGAGCAGGACGACAAACGGCGTCGTGTAGACGGCCTGGCCGATCACGGCGGTCTGCGGCGAGAGCTGGAAGTGGAAGACGCTCGTCATCAGGATCAGGAGGCTGACCCCGATCAGCAGGCCCGGGATCATGATCGGCAGCGTCATCCCGATCCGGATCCCGTTGCGGAAAGGGAGATTGGAACGCACGAGCGGAAAGGCCGCAGCGGTGCCGACCACGGTCGAGATCACCGTCACCTCGAGTGCGACCTTGAGCGAGGTGTAGAGCGCATCCTTGATCTGGTAGTCGGCGAAGACCTGGCGGTACCAGTCCATCGTCCAACCCGTGAAGGGGAACGTGCCGTACTCGTTCGCGTTGAAGCTGAATGCGACGAGCACGGCGATCGGCGCGAACAGGAACAGGTAGATCAACGCTGCCCATACGCTGAACGAGAGCCGGGCCAGGCCGGCGTGCCGGGAGACGACGTCGACGTCACGCACGGTAGGGGTCCTCCACCTCGAGCGACTTCCGAACGATGAGGAGCAGGAACACGATCAGCCCGGCAATCAGCAGCGACACGGCGGCGCCGCGCGTGTACTGGGCGCCGGAGAAGAAGTTCACGACGAGGTTCCCGATCATCACGCCCTTCGCGCCCCCGACGAGCTGCGGGGTGAGGTACTCGCCCAGGATCGGGATGAAGACGAAGATTACCGCGGTCACCATCCCCGCCTTCATCTGCGGGAGCACGATCCGCAGTAGCGCCATGCGAGGCGGCGCGCCGAGGTCGAGCGCCGCCTTGTACTGATTCCAGTCGAACTTCTGGAGCGACGCGTACAGGGTCAGCGCCGCGAAGGGAAAGTAGAGGTAGACGAGGACGAGGATCACCGCGGGCCGGTCGTAGAGAAAGAACGAGACAGGGTGCTCGGTGACGCCCGTCCACTGCAGGAAGCGGTTGATCGCCCCGCCCTCGCCCAGGATGTTCAGCCACGCGTAGACGCGGAGCAGATAGCTGGTCCAGAACGGGACGACGACGAGCACCAGGAAGAAGCCCTGCAGGCTCTTCCGCACGTAGCGGACGAGCCAGTAGGCGAGCGGGAAGGCCATCAGCAGCGTGATCGCCGTGGCAGCAAGCGAGACCCAGAGCGTCGCCCACATCGTCCGGACGTAGGTCGGGACGCTGAAGAAGTAGCGGTAGTTGTCGACCGTCCACTTGTGGACGACCTCGTAGTCGATCGTCTGCCAGAAGCTGTAGGCGACGATCAGGCCGAAAGGGGCGAGGAAGAACAGTCCGTAGAGGAGCAGCGCCGGGATGAAGCCGGCGTACTGCGTCAAGCCGGACAGCCGCGAGCCACGCCGTCCCGCCGACACGTCGGCCGGCGGGAGGGCGTGGGGAGGTGTCGCGACCTGCTGCTCCACCCCGGTTCGATCAGGCTCCGAAGACCTCGTTGAACGCGTCGATGTACGCCTGCTGGTTGCCGGCGGGCCCCTTGATCGTCATCTTCAGGGCGAGCTCCGGCTTGTTGTAGAGCAGGCGGCGCGCCCGGGCGCCGTGGCCCTGGTTGACGAGCAGCTTGTATGCCTTCTCGTTGAAGAGCGGGCGGCCGTTGGTGATGAAGTTCTTTGCGATCCACGGCGCCTGCTCCAGCGCGTTGATGTACTTCATCCAGACGTCCTTGTGCTTCGACCTTTTGACGATGCTCTCGGAGTCGATGAAGCCGATCGTGCCCTCTTTCGGGTACGCCGCCTTCACCACGGGACCGCGCGCGTCCTTGACGCGGTCGTCCGTGCCGAGGTTCGTGATCCCGATCCAGGCGGACTCGTCCGCCAGAGCGCGCACGACCTCGTTGTTCTGGGAGGCGAGCTTGAGCACGTTCGGCTTCAGCTCCTTCAGCCACTGCTTGGCCCGCGAGAGCTGGGCGCTGGTCATCGCGTAGGGCTTCTTGGCGCCCGTCGCCCTGCCGGCGATCGCCATCACGTCGGTCGGGATGTTCTCGAGCGAGATCTTCCCCGCGTACTTCCTATCGAGGATGGCGTGCCACGAGTCGGGTTTCGTCTTGACGTACTTCGGGTTGTAGTAGATCTGCACGGTCGACCACGAGAACGGGTACGCCATGTAGTTCGAGCCGCTCTTCCAGAACGAGAACTGCCGCGCGAGCGAGAAGAGCTGCTTCGAGACCGGGAGGTCGGACAGGTCGAACGGTTCCGTCAGCCCGCTCTTCACGTATTTCGGCACCCAGAGGCCGTCCGCCGACACGACGTCGAACTGGCTGCCCGTCTGCTTGATCTTCAGGTACGCGTCGGCGTTGTCGCTGAACAGGGTCGGCCGGCCTCTGAGCCCGGTCGCCTTCGCGACGGCGGCGAGCTGATTGTTCGCGTAGTGGTCGGACCACGTGAGCATCGTCATCGTGGTTGCTTCCTGCGATATCGGCCGCCCGAACGCGGGCCCGGCGAGCGTCAGCCCGAGTGCACCCGCTCCTCCGAGCTTGAGCAGGTCCGCGCGGGTGAGCCGTCCTTCGGTTACAGACACGTTATTCAGCCTCCTCTGTCGACTCTTCGGGCAACAGCACTGCGTCTTCCCTGCTCCACCAGATGGCCACCTCCCTGTCAGGATTGAGGTCGCGTGTGAGCGCGCGGTCGCGCCCGAACTGCGCGGCCGTAATGGGGGCGTCGACGGCGTCGGTGCTCACGGCGACCCTGGTCTGACTACCGAGAAACGAGGTCTGGACGATCCTGCCGCGGAGCAACGCCTCCGGCACGTCGGCCGGGTCGCCGACGTGGACGGACTCGGGCCGCACCATCAACGTCGCCTGGCGCCCGCCGACCCAGCCGTTCGCCAGCGCCGGCAGGGCGCGTCCGTCAGGCAGGTACACGGTCCCCCTCGACGCGTCCTTTGCGTCTACGTCGAGGAAGTTAGACTCGCCGATGAAGTCGGCGACGAAGCGCGAGTTCGGCTTGAAGTAGATCTCGCTTGGTGTCCCGATCTGGCGAATCCGGCCCTCGCTCATCACCGCGATCCGCGACGACACCGACATTGCCTCCTCCTGATCGTGCGTCACGTAGACGAACGTCGTGCCGACGTCGCGGTGGATCTGCGAGAGCTCGAGCTGGAGCCGCTTGCGCAGCTTGAGGTCGAGTGCGCCGAGCGGCTCGTCCAGCAGGAGCACGGCCGGCCGGTTCACCAGGGCCCGCGCGACGGCGACGCGCTGCTGCTGGCCGCCGGAGAGCTGGGCCGGCAGACGGTCGCCGAGGGTCTCGAGGCCGACGAGCGCCAGCGCCTCTGCGATCCGCTCCTCGGACTCCGACGTGTTCACCCGCGCCATCTTCAGGCCGAAGCCGACGTTCGCCCGTACGGTCATGTGCGGGAAGAGCGCGTACGACTGGAAGACCGTGTTGACGCTCCGCCGGTGCGGCGGCAGCCGCTCGACACGCTGCCCTCGGATATAGATCTCGCCGGTGGTGGGCGCGACGAATCCGCCGATCAGGTTCAAAGTCGTCGTCTTGCCGCAGCCGGACGGGCCGAGCAGGCAGAAGAACTCACCCTCGCCGATCTCGAGGTCTATCGCCTCCAGAGCAAGGTGGCTGCCGTAGCGCTTGCTGACAAGGCGTAGCGTGATCGCGCCCGGCTGCTGCGTCGTCATGGCGTGCAGCCGCAGGATTCGCGCGTGACGAGGTTGACGGAAACCTTGAGCTCGCGCCGGGTTGCATCCCCGTGCTGCATCGCTTCGACGAGGAGCGCCGTGGCGGCGCTGCCGACCTCCGCTGGATCGTAGGCCACGGCGGTCAGCGAGGGGTCGAGCAGCTCGGCGAAGTAAGCGTCGTCGAACGCCGCCAACGCGAGGTCGTCCGGGATCCGCACGGAGCGCTCCCGGCAGGCGAACATGCAGCCGAGCGCGAGCTCCACGCTCGATGCGACGATCGCCGTGACCCTTGGGTCGGCGGCGAGGAGCTCGAGCGTCCCCTCCCGGCCGGCATCGCTCGACCAGCGACCGCCGCGGAGGTGGGCGTCCAGCACGTCGAGGCCGTGGCGGGCCATCGCGGCGCGAAACGCGTCGAGCCGCTCGTGGCCGGACGTCTCGACCAGTGAGCCCGTGAGCAGTGCGATCCGCCGATGGCCGTGGCCGACCAGGTGGTCGACGAGGTGCTCGATGCCGGCCGCATTGTCGAGGAGGACGCTGCCCTCGCCGGCGCGCGGGACGACGCTGTCGAAGAAGACACAGGGTGTCCCGCGTCGCTCTACGGTCGCCCGGAACTGCTTGCGGTTGATCCCGACGGTCGAGAGCAGGAGGCCGTCGACCTGGTGGTTGAGCAGCGTCCGGAGTGCGGCGAGCTCGCCGCCGGGATCCTGGCGCGAATCCATCAGCATCACGCGGTACCCCGCCTCCTCCAGGGCCGTCTGCGCGCCCTTCAGCGCCGACGCGTAGAACGGGCTCGAGACGTCGGGGACGACGAAGCCGACCGTCCACGTCGTCCGGGTGCGTAGTGAGCGCGCGAGCAGCGAGGGCTCGAACTGGAGCGCGTCCGCCGCCTCGAGCACCGCCGCGCGCGTCTCCGGGAACATCTCGCCGCGTCCGTTAAGCGCCCGCGATGCAGTCGACGCCGAGACTCCCGCGTGCTTTGCGACGTCCGCGAGCGTGACCACCCGACCGTTTCCCAAACGGTTGCGCAAGCGATTGCGACGCTGTCATAGTCGCCCCCGGCATGTCAAGCGTGCTCCGCATCGGTGTCGCAGGGCTCGGCGGGATGGGGCGAGTCCACGCCCGGAACGCGGCCCAGCTGAAGGGCGCGCGGCTCGTCGCGGTCGCGTCGACACGGCCCGAGCAGGCGGCTGCCGCCGCGGCCGAGCTCGGTGTGGGTGGGTCGACTTACGACGAGCTGTTTGCAGCCGAGGACGTGGACGCGGTGATCCTCGCCGCGCGCTCGGTAGACCACGCGGTGCACGCCTGCGCGGTGCTCGAGGCCGGCAAGCACCTCTTCCTCGAGAAGCCGGGTGCAACCTCGGTTGCCGGCCACGCGGCTGTCCGAGCCACCGCCGCCGCGCACCCGGAGTGCGTCGTGCAGGTCGGCTACCACCGCCGCTTCGACGCGCGCTGGCGCGAAGCGCAGCGCCGCGTCGCGGAGGGCGCCATCGGCCGGCCACTCCTCGTCCTCGGGGTCGCCCGCGACGTGCGGACGCCGGAGCCCGAGGACCCGAGGCCGACCGGGGGCTTCCTCGTCGACATGGCATCGCACGACTACGACGCCGCATGTTGGTTCCTCGGGCAGGAGCCGATCGAGGTCTTCGTCGCGCGCCAGGCTTCGGTCTATCCAGAGCTCGAAACGATGGGCGACCTCGACAACGCGGCGGTGACGGTTCGCTTCGACGGCGGCGGGATCGCCGCGCTGCACGTCTCACGGACGTGCCCGTGGGGGCACGAAGTCCGGGTCGAAGTCGTCGGCGACGAAGGGTCCATCTTCGTCGGCAACGCCGGCTCCCGGGAGGGCGTGACGGTGATGCGGCGCGCCGACGGCGCCACGTTCCCGCAGGACTACCGAGAGCTGTTCGCGGACGCCTATGTCGCGGAGCTCGCTGCGTTCGTCGCCGCCTGCACCGGCAAGCGCCCTGCCGGGCCCGGCGTGGACGACGACCGCCGCGCCGTCGCGGTCGGCGTGGCGGCGCGTGCGAGTGCCGTTCTCGCGCGCCCGCTCGAGGTCGGTCCCGACTGGCCGTGGAGCTCAGGCTGAGTGTGTAGCGGCCTCTTCGACGACCGCGAGGTTGCGCTGCTCGACGTCGCGGATCGTCGCCAGGTCGCCGAGCTGCACGGCGACCCGGTCCTGCTCCACCACCGCCCAGCCGTCATAGCCGTGCAGGGCCGACAGCACGGCCGAGAAGTCGACGGACCCCTCGCCGAGCGGACAGAAGAGTCCTGCATCCCATGCCTCCTCCACCGCTAGCTCCCCGGAGCGAACGCGCGCGAGCGCCGCCGGGTCGACGTCCTTGAGGTGAAGGTGTCCGATGCGGTCGCGCGCGGCTCGCGCGAGCTCGACAGGGTCGCCGCCACCAACGACGGTGTGACCGGTATCGAACGCGAGCCTGACCAGTTCTGGGTCGGTCGCGTCCAGGAGCGCCGCGACCTCGTCGGGGTTCTCGATGTACGTGGCGGTATGCGGGTGGAACGCGGACGCGACTCCGCCCTCGCGCGCGCGGTCGGCGGCGCGCTCGATCCGGTCGGCCGCCCGCGTGAGATCGTCGCCCTTCAGGCCGGTGACGTGGGTCTGGTCGGGCCGTCCGGCGGCCGCCAGCCGGACGTCGTTTCCCGCGCCAGCGAGCACCACCGGGCCGCGCGCCCCGGTCGCGGCGAGGAATCCGATTGTCCGGTCGAGGAACGCGAGGTCGTCGCGAAACCCCTCCTCGTCGTCGATGCGGAGTGGCGCGAACGCGCCGACGAGCTCGAGCCCGTACGACCCGAGCAGCTCGGCGACGGTGTCAGGATCGTCTCCAAAGTACCCGGGTGGGCCCAGCTCGATGCCGCTGTAGCCGAGCTCGCGCACCGTCTCCGCCATCCGGTCGGGGGGGATGACGTCGTCACGGTCGACCGTGCGTTCCCAGACGCCCCACGTGCACGGCGCGCTTGCGAGGCGGAACGTCATGCCGCGACTGTACTTCGCTACCGCTTGGACGGCAGCAGCTCGGAATCGTGGTGCGTGCTGAAGCGGGTGCGAACGCCCGCGAAGGCGAAGAACCGGACACGCGGCTCCGCAGCCGACGGTGCGACGAACACGTGCAGAGCTCCCCTCTCGAGCTCGAATCGTCCGTCGCGATGCGTGCGCTTGCCCGCGTAGCGCAGCTCCCAACGATCACCGCGACGCCGGGCGGGGAGGTCGATCGACGCGTGCTGCCTCCGCCACGGCGCGGTCGCCCGGCGTACGAGGAAGAGGAGGGCAGGCTCGTCTCGATGCAGCAGCAAGGCGCGAGCGCCGACCGTGTCGCCGCCGAAGACGGCGGCGGCGAAGCGCTCTGCCAGCATCCGTTGCGCGGGCGCGGACGGCATCGCGGGCGTGTCCTCGCCACCGCAGGCGAAGCTCGCCGCGACGAGGACGACGCCTGCGATCAGCCAGGCCGTGCTCACGCCGACGACGCGCGCGCCCACGCTCATCGCTTCGCCTGGAGCAAGCGCCCTCTGCCGCTTCGTCGAGCTGGCCCGCGCAGGATCTTCAGCGTGTCCGCCGAGATGTCGGCGAGCGCACCCATCATGGTGAGTACTCACCCCGACAATGACCTATGCCCGCCCACAGTTTCAGGGTGCCGGTAGACCGCGGACGGCGCAAGACGCGACGCGGGCCGTCGCAGGGCGGCTCGTAGCGGGTATGGCACGAGAGTCACGCCGGGCGAACCGCTTTCGACGGCTCCACCGATCGCAGTCAGCCCGCCGCGGCGGCGAGCCCGACGAGCCGCCGGCGCATCACTGACCTGAACGTGAGTGCTTGGAGGTCGCGTGGCTTTCCTTGCACGGGAAGGCGGGCCCATAGGTGCCGCGGGTCGGGCGTGGGTCGACCCCGCCCGCACTTGCGTAGACTTCGCGTTTTCGGAACAGCAAACGTTCTTTGTCCCGCATCTTGTCCCCGAATACGTCGATCTAACCTAACGGTGCTGCATGGAACATGGCTACCCAATGCGGATAATGGGTCATGCTGCACCGGATTTCGCGATTTGCCATGCAGAAGGTCGTGGGTTCGAGTCCCCGTCATCCGCTCTAAACTGCCTGCAAAAGTTGGTGTTTAGTTCTCACATCTGAGAACTAAGAACGCAACTTTGTCCCCAGAGGGGCATGTATCAGGCCCTCTCGGCGCCAATCAGCGCCGCC
>Ga0126309_10000384_pt1 | contig 14894 bp, 15 predicted proteins | sample Plot56_FD_92541 | JGI IMG/M metagenome (GOLD analysis project Ga0126309, IMG submission 92541) | Serpentine soil microbial communities from UC McLaughlin Reserve, CA, USA - Plot56 | ecosystem: Environmental > Terrestrial > Soil > Grasslands | place: USA: UC McLaughlin Reserve, Lake County...
AGTGCGTGTGGGAGAGGGGGTTGGGGGTGAGGGTCCCGGCGCAGCCGGCTTCTTACTTCCCGCTTCCCGCCGCCGGCGCCTGCCGCTCCGGCGACAATACCCCCAGCGCGTACCGGCTCGTGTCGAGATAGCGCCGCGCGGTGTCGCGCATCCGGTCCGAGGTAATCGTCGTGATCATCTCGTCGAAGCGCAGGATGTCCTTCGGGTCGAGACCTTCCGTGTAGTAGAGCTCCAGAGCCGAGAGCCAGAACTGATTGTCGGTCAGGTTGAGCTCCCGCGAGCGGCGCTCGGATTCGCGCACCTGTTGCAGGTAGGGCTCGGCCACGCCGTTCGATTGGATGGCGGAGATCTCGGCGAAGACGGCCTTGACCAGATCGTCCACCTTCTCCGGAGCGCAGCCGAACGAGACGCTGAATTCGTAGCTCGGCCACGGGCGCCGCGACAGGCCGCCGTCGACCGAGACGCCGTAGACGGCGCCCATGTCCTCCCGGAGCACCTCGCGGAGCCGGGTCTCCAGCACCGTGGAAAGGGCTCCCAGGTCATGCCGTCCCTGCCGGCTGTACTCGGCGGGGCCGGTGAAGATGATCTCCACCTGGCTCTTGGGCTCGATCCCCTTCTCGACCTTGACGTTGACCACTTCGGTCGGCGGGCGCATGCCGACGTCGCGCCAGGTCTCGTTCCGGCCGGTGGACGGGAGGCTCCCCAGCCAGGTGAGGACGAGGGGCTTGAGCGCTGTCGGGGAGACGTTGCCGACCAGGACGAACGTGAAGTCGCCGGCGTCGGCGAAGCGGTCGCGGTAGATCCGCTCAGCGGTGTCCAGGTCGATCCGCTCGATCCACTCGGACGTGATCGGCTGGAAGCGCGGATGGTGCTGGGTCATCGCCTCCTTCATCCGGTCGGCGAAGACCGCCTGCGGCTCGGCCTGCCGGTTCTGCACGGCGGAGCGGAGCAGGGTCTGGAGCGAGCGGAAGGCGTCCGAGTCCTTGCGCGGCTGGGTGATCGTCAAATAGACGAGCTGGAACAGGGTCTCCGCGTCCTTGGTGGACGCGGTGCCCTGGACCCCCTCCTCGAGCTGCGAGATGTACGGCTCGACCCGCGCGGTCGATCCGGACAGGGCCTTGTCCAGGGTGACCTTGTCGAAGCTGCCCAATCCGCCCTCGCCGATGACGGTCGCGGCGAACACGGCGGAAGGGTACTCCTCGTCCGGCACCAGGGAGTGGCCGCCGGGGCTGAAAGAGGTCAGCAGGATCTCGTCCCGCTGGCCGCTGGTCGGCTTGAGGATGACCCGGATGCCGTTCGAGAGCTTCCACTCGGTGATGTTGAGCTCGGGGACCTTGGTCTCCTTGACGATCTTCCCCGGCTTGGGCGTCTCGGCCACCAGGGGGCCGGCCTGGACGCGGTCGACGTAGGCGGCGATCTCGCTCTGGCGGACCGTCTGGAAGACGGCGAGCAGGGCTTCGCGGGAGGGCGGCGGCACGTCGGCCTTGGCCGGCGCCTGGACCAGGATGACCCGGTTGCCGTCGCGCAGCCACTCCTCGGCGAGGTGGTTCACCTCGTCGACGCCGATCTCGGGGACGAAGCGGCGCACCAGGACGAGCTCGGCCGGGATGCCGGGCAGGGGCTCGGCTTCGAGGAAGCCGCGGGAGTACTCGGCCGCCAGCGTCCCCGAGGGCTGCACCCGGCGCTCGGTATAGGCCTGCTCATAGCCGAGCAGCCAGGTCTTCTTCGCCCGCTCCACCTCGGTTGGAGTGAAGCCGTGGCGCCGTACCCGCTCGATCTCGGTGAGCAGAGCGGCCAGACCGGTCTCCACCTGGCCTTCGCGCACCGCCGCCTGCTGCGCGGTCATCTCGGAGGAACGTACGAAGAGGCCGGCCCCGGAGCCCGCGTAGAGGAAGGGGGCGTCCGGCCGGCGGGAGATCTCTTCGAGCCGCGAGTTGAGCATCGAGTGATAGAGCCCCTCGACGATCCTCCGGCGATAGTCGCCCACCCGGTCCTGCTGCCGGGCCGGCAGCTTGGAGTAGACGCTCACGGTCGTATCCGTGGTCTCCGGGTCGGTGGCGACGGCCACCAGGGTGTCGCCGTGCTCGGGGACCGGATAGAGCGGGCGCTCGCGCGGCGTCTGCGGGGCGGGGATCTTCGAGAAGTGCTGCTGGATCAGCTCCTTCAGGCGCCCCGGCTCGGCATCGCCCACGGCGATGACGGCCATCAGGTCCGGCCGGTACCAATCCGTATAGAAGCGGCGGAGCATCTCGGCCGTCGCGGTCTCCAGGATGTCCTTCTTGCCGATCGGCAGGCGCTCGGCATAGCGCGATCCCTGGAAGAGGACGGGGAGCTGCTGATCGAGCATCCGCGCCGAGGCGCCGCGCCCGAGCCGCCACTCCTCGATGACGACGCCGCGCTCCTTGCTCACCTCTTCGGGATCGAAGGTGATGCCGTGCGCCCAGTCCTCCAGGATCTGCATCCCCTTGTCGAGGAACTCCGGCTTGTCGGTGGGGACGGTCAGCGTGTAGACCGTCTCGTCGAAGTTGGTCGAGGCGTTGACGTCCGCCCCGAAGCGCATGCCGATCGATTCCAGGTACTTGACCAGCTCCTGCTTGGCGAAGCTCTTGGTGCCGTTGAAGGCCATGTGCTCGACGAAGTGGGCGAGGCCGCGCTGGTCTTCGTCTTCGAGGACGGAGCCTGCGTTGACCACGAGCCAGAGCTCGACCCGGTCGGACGGCACGCCGTTGCGGCGGACGTAGTACGTCAGCCCGTTCTCCAGCTTGCCCGTCTGGATGGCCGGATCGGTGGGGAGAACCGCCGCCGGGTCCGTGGGGACGTCGGGCAGCGCCTGGGACAGTGCGGCGGCGGAAACGGTCCGCGGCGACGCGGGAGAGGTGGCGCAGGCCGAAGCCACCAGGGTGGAGACGAGGAGGAGCAGGGAGAGAAATCGTTGTCTCATAGGTTTTGGCGAGGGCAGGGCTTCTGCCCCCCTCTTCAGAAAGCGGATGGCGGACGGGAAATTCCTACTTCCCGGCCAGCACGTCCTGGAGCTGCGGATGGCGGTCGACGTAGAGCCGCACGTACCAGCAGGAGGGGATCACCTTGTAGCCCCGGTCGCGCGCATCTTCCAGGGCCTGGTGGACGAGCTGCTCGGCGATGCCGCGGCCGCGCAGGCCGGGCGGGACGTAGGTATGCCAGAAATTCAGGGTCTTGTCGCCCGCCACGCCATATTCGCAGACCGATTCCTGGCCATCGACCACGGCGTAGTACTTCTTCGCGGCTTCGTCGTGCCGGACCTCGATGCTGTTCATGCTGTCGCCTCCGGGTGCCGTTCGAGGTAGCGCACGACGAACGGGCAGCTCGCGGCGACGTCGCGGCCACGGCGCCGTGCATCCGCCACGGCCTGCCGCACCAGCTCTTCGCCGATCTTCCGGCCGCGCAATGCCTCGGGAACGTGGGTATGGGTGAAGGTGAGGGTGTCCCCGTCCTCCTCGTAAGCGGCGACCGCCTCGGCTCCATCGATCCGGGCGAAATACTTGTGTTCCTTCTCGTTGAGCTCGACGTTCAGGTCCATGCGTCCTCCCTCCCTCCGGAAGTTTCAAGCGCCGTGCCACGTGCTCAGAGAAGCAGGCTCTCGTAGTCTTCCGGCGTATCCACGTCGCGGATGGCGCCCGGATCGTCGACCGGGACTTCGAGGACCGCCGCGGCGTGGCGTTCCAGAAGCTCCTTCAAGCCGACCGAGAGATCGAGGGTCTCGATTTCGGGCAGAATGTCTGGAGCGATGGCGAGCGGGTGGCCCCGCTTTCCTCCAAAGGTCGGCACGGCGAGAGGAGCCCCGGCCGCGGCCCGGCGCCAGAGGAGCTCGGCGACCGTCGCCGGACGGAGGGCGGGCAGGTCTCCCGGAGCGACGAGGACGACCTCGCGGCGCTCTGCCAGCCGGGCCGTGCCGCCGAGAGCCGCGATCCCTTCACGGATACTGGAGAGCATCCCCCGGTCCGGATCGGGATTGATCGCCACCCTGGCGCCGAACGCCCGCGCCCATTCCTGCAGCTCCGTATCGTCGGGAGCCGCCACGATCACGACCGGCGAGGCCCCGCCCGAGCGCAGGGCGGAAGCGAGAGAGCCCAGGATCGTGCTCGTGCCATAGGGAAGGAGGAGCTTGGGCTGGCCCATCCGGCGCGAAGCGCCGGCGGCGGGGATGACGGCGAGGGTCACTCCCTCTCTCTCAGCCGGGCGCGGAGCCGCGCGAGCTCCGCTTCCGCCGCCTCGGCGCGTTGGCGCTCGGCTTCGGCGCGTGCTTCCGCCACTTCCGCGCGCTGGCGCTCGGCCTCGCCCTCGGTAGGGATCATCCGGCCGTCGCGATCGAACAGGCGGATCCAGGTCGCATCCTCATCCTCGATCCTGCCCTCCCAGAGCCCGAGCTCCAGGCCCATCTTGTCGCTCCAGAAACGTCCCGGAGCCTCGGGCTTCTTCGGCTGGTACTCGCCGCCCGCCAGCCGAAAGCCCTCCAGCGTCTGGGTCTCGATCCGGTGGAGGTAGTACTCCGCCGTCCCGAACGTCCGGGCGTAGAAGTCCTTCTTGACCGTGCGGTCCTTCTTCATGGTGGAGGGGGAGAGGAGCTCGATGATGAGATCGGGATAGCGGCCGCCCTCGTCCCACACGACCCAGGCTTGGCGCCCTTGCCGCGCCGGGACGTCGCCGACGAAGAAGATGTCGGGACCGCGAAACTGCTTCGAGCCCACGGGATCGGCCGCGATTCCCCGGGCCTGCTCATACGAGTAATAGACGAACATGTTGGCGCCGACGAAAAAGTCGGTCCGCCCGCGCTCCGCCATGGCCTGGCGGGTCACGTTGATGAAGAGACTCATCTGGATACGGTGCCAGTTGCTGTCCAAAGGCTCCCCGTCGTCGTAGACGAGCCCGAAGGGAAGGGGGGCGAGCGCCGCGACCGCTGGCTGACTCATGGTCTGTCTCCCATCGAAATCGTTCTTTCCAGGGACGCCCGCTGTGCGGAGCCGTCTCCTCCCCTCAGCCCAGAATCATCTCGACCGTCAGCTCGAAATCCGGAAAAGCTTGTGGGGACAGGCGTTCGCCGGGGTGGAGGACCCGGGCTTCGCGATAGCCGTTTGCGGCTGGATCCCGGTAGATCTCGATGACGCGCTGGGGGAGGTTGACGAGCCACGCCTCCGGGATTCCTGCCTGGGCATAGAGGGGAATCTTGACGTCGCGATCGTACGCGAGGCTGAAGTCCGCCACCTCGATGACGAGGAGGACATCGGCTGGAGCGGGATGGGACTGCGAATAGTCGTCTTCGCGAGGGCGGAGGATCGCCAGGTCCGGCTCGGGCTCGTCGGACGTACCGAGAGCCACCGGATCCTGGACAGACACCAAAGCTCGATCCCCCAAGCGAGAGAGCCTTCTGTTCAGCCGTTTGACACATCCCGCATGCCGGCTCCCGATCGGCGCCATCCTCACGATCTCCCCCGCGATGAGCTCCACCCGCTCGTCCTCCGAGAGGATGCCGGCCTCGGTCATCGCGTGGTACTCGGCGCTCGTGAACAACCGTCGGGATACTCCTTCGACCATCGGCGTGCTTCCAGAGCCGATTCTATCGAAAGAGTCAGCGGCAGAGCGACGTTCGGCCAGCATACGTATACAGTACCACGATCCGTCGATCGGTGTTATTGAATCGCTTCGACGATCTAGGCGCGCTACGCCTCCGGTGCCTCCGCCGCCTTCGGCGCCGCGCTCCGGCCCGCCCGGTAGAGCAGCGCGGCGATCCCGAGCACGAACGCGATCCCCAGGAGGGCGGCCGCCGGGCCGGTCAGCCAAGCGAAGTCTTTCTCCGCGAAGTGCCAGGAAGCGAGCCACTGGCTCCAACCCGACTCGGGCCAGCGCGTCCGGGCCGCCACCAGGAAGGCGATGGTCACGCCGGCGAGACCTTCGCCCGCGATCATCCCCGAGGCGGCGAGGACGCCGGGATCACCCTCGACCGATCCCGCGCCCCGGCGCGCTTCGACGACGCGCCGCACGAGCCCGCCGAGGAAGATCGGCGTCAGGCTCGCCAGCGGCAGATAGATGCCGACCGCGAAAGCCAATCCGGGGAGCCCCGCGAGCATGGCGCAGAGAGCGAGCGCGGAGCCCGTTCCCACCAGGCCCCAGGAGAGCGAGCCGGCCAGCACGCCGTCGATCACCGTCTTCATCAGCGTCGCCTGGGGAGCAGGAAGCTCGGGCGAGCCGAAGGTGAAGGCCTGGCCGAGGAGCAGTACCGTGCCAGCGACCGCCCAGCAGGCGAACGCCGCGCCGAGGAACTGGCCGGCCTGCTGGCGCGCGGGCGTGGCCCCCACGAGCCAGCCGGTCTTCAGGTCCTGCGAGATGTCGCCCGCCTTCGAGGCCGCGATGCAGACGACCGTGCCCACGGTGAGGATCGCCGCCCGTGCCGACGGATCGTCCCAACCGAACAGGACGAACACCACGGCCGTCCCCAGGAGCGTCACCAGCGCCATGCCCGACGTGGGGTTCGACGAAACGCCGATCAGGCCGACGATGCGCGAGGAGACTACGACGAAGACGAGGCCGAAGATCCCGACGCCGATCGCCGCGGCGAGGCGTTGCACGAAGGTCATGTTCCCGGCGAAGACATGCGGAAACACCGCGAGGACGAGGACGACCAGAGCGGGTCCGGCCAGAACCACCCAGCCCGGCAGGTCGCGGTCGGTGCGCGGCACGGCGGCGTTCTCCTCCAGCCTGTCCGGCCCGGTCCCTTGGCGGCGCATCCCACCGAGGACTGCGACCAGGGAGGCGTACATGGTCGGCAGCGCCCGCGCTACGGTCACGATACCGGCCGCGGCCACGGCCCCGGCGCCGATGTAGCGCACGTAGCGCGACCAGATCTGCCCGGCGGACATGTCGCCGATGATCGTCGTCGCCTCCGGGAAGAGAGGAGTGGGAAGCCCCTGTCCCACCAGAGCGATCAGCGGCGTGAGCACGAGCGCCGAGATCAGGCTCCCCGAAACCATGATCGCCGATTGCCGGTAGCCGAGGATGTAACCGACGGCGAGGAGGGCCGGAGCGATCTCCAGCGCAAGCTGCGCCTTGGGGAGCACGGCGACGTGCATCGCGAGCTCGGAATCGATCAGGGCGAGAGCGCCGAGCAGCAGCTTGATGGCGGCGCCCACGGCCAAGCCGATGAAGATCCAGCGTCCGCCGCTCGACGCCTTGGCAGTGGCGCGCAGCACCTCGGCGCACGCCGTCCCTTCCGGGTAAGGCAGCTCGTCGGAGCTTTTGACGATGAGGAGACGCCGCAGCGGGATCATCGCCGAGATCCCGAGCACCGCGCCGAGGAAGGCCAGCGTCACCACCTGCCAGTAGGGCGGGATCATCCCCCAGAGGAACAGCGCGGGGATGGTGAAGATCGTCCCCGAAGCGAGCGAGGAGCTGGCCGATCCGATGGTCTGCGACATGTTGGCTTCGAGGATGACGTTGCCGCGACCGCGGCTCCCTAGAAAGCGGAACAGGGCGACCGTCAGGACGGCGATCGGAATGGAGGTCGAGACCGTGAGCCCGACCCGCAGCCCCAGATAGGCATTGGCCGCACCGAAGATGACGCCGAACACGATGCCCGCCAAGGCGGCGCGCAACGTGAATTCGACGACGGATTCGTCCCGCGAGAACGACGGCTCCATGGCTCCTCCTCCCCTGGCGTCAGGCGGGGAGAGGCTAGCACAGGCGGTGCGTCAGATGACCGTCCACCAAGGCGCCGCCAGCACCCCGTCGGCGATCCAGCCGATCTCCCGACCGCCGTGCAGAAGCAGGCCGGGCAGGGACTCAGCGGGATACTCCTGACGGAAGACCGTCAGGCCGCGGGCGTCGGCGAGGCGGGGCTTTTCCGTCGTCTTGATCTCGATCGGGAGGAGCCGGTTCTGGTGCTCGATGACGAAGTCCACCTCGTCGCCGCCGGTGGTCCGCCAATAGAAGATCTCCGATCTGGGGATCTGCGTCTCGCGCCAGGCGAAGAGATCGTTCAGGACCAGGTTCTCCAGATGCGCTCCGCGCGGCTCGGTCTCGCCGGCCAAATGGAGCGCGAGGGCGGTATCGCACCAGTAGATCTTGGGAGTCTTGATCAGTCGCTTGGTGCGGTTCGTTGCGAACGCAGGAAGCCGGACGAGTTGGTACGAGGCCTCCAGCAGCCCCAGGTGGCGCAGGATCGTGGGCTGCGGCATGCCCACGTCCCGTCCGAGCTCGGTCTGGTTGACCAGGTTCCCGAGACGGAGGCAGGTTGCGCGCATGAGCCGCCGGAAGTCCACCAGGGAGGCGATCGACGAGAGCTCCTGGATGTCTCGTTCGAGATACGTGCGGGTGTAGCCGTCCAACCAAAGCGTCCGGGCCGCGGGCTCGGTGAGCTCGCGAGCCGGAATCGGATAGCCGCCTCGCTCTGCGAGGGCGCGCCAATCCTCGAACAGAGTTTCGGCGCGGAGGAGGTCCGGCCACTCGCGCTCGGGAGTCGAGAAGAGGCGCGACCAGATTCCCGTCCCGCCGAGGCCAAGTTGCTCGCGCCGGGTGAGCGGCCAGAGAGTCAGATACGCCGCCCGGCCGGCCAGGGATTCCGAGATCTTGTGCAGGAGAAGAAGATTGGCCGACCCGGTCAGGAGGAAGCGGCCGGGCGCCCGCCGGTCGTCCACGGACCGCTTGACCGCGAGCAGCAGGTCGGGAGAGCGCTGGACTTCATCGAGGGTCATCCGGTCGGCGCTGCGCACCAGAGCGTCCGGCTCGCGCCGCGACCGCTCCAGGATCTCCAAGTCGTCGAGCGTCAAGTACGGCCGCGGCTCGTCGTCCGCCAGGTAGCGCACGAGCGTGCTCTTGCCGGTCTGCCGGGACCCAGTGACCACGACCACCGGGAACGAGCGCATTGCCAGGTCGAGAGTCGCCTGAAGAGCGCGGGGGAGGAGCTGCGGATCCTTCACGCCATGAATGATAATCATTCACGCCGTGAATAGATATCATGGAGTGTGCTGCCCCGGCTAAAGCTCGAAGGGCTCGCATCCCTCGAAGGTCTTGCGGCGTCGCAAGGCCTCCTGGATACCGGGGAGCTGTTCCGATGCCAGAGTCAGGACATCCCACCAGTTCTCGGGCACCCGCGGGCGGTTCTCCCGTAAGGCGCGGATGTCCTCGGGGGTGGTCGGGATATCCCGTTCGAGATCCAGGAGATCGAAGTCAGACGAGCTCATCGAAGCGCTCCACGAGCCCATGCCGTTCGAAGTAGCTCCGCACCTCGCGGCGGTCCACTCCGGGCAGGCTCAGAAGGAATCGGATGTCTTCCTGATCGCGAAAAGCTCGCTGAGGATCGTTCTTCATCGCAACAACCTTGAGGGAGGCCAGGTGCTCGGGGCGGGGAACCGGAACCATCAGGCCGCCGGGGCCGGGCGCCTGCCGGCAACCAGAAAACAACTTGTCCGCCGTCTCTCCCCGCACATAGACAAAGTCCAACTCGCCCCAGGCGGGTTCCGGGTGAATGTGATTGGAGTACCCGATCGAGCGATGAAGGGTTCGATAGCCCAACGATTCGAGCCAGCCGATCACGTCTTCTTGGACGGCCGACTCCACGATCAGGTCGAGATCCAGAGTGGTGCGGGGAAGGCCGTACATGACGATCGCGACGCCGCCGATCACCGCGTACCGGGCGTTCTTGCCATCGAGAAAATCAACGACGCTCTGGAGGACGGCCGCGAAATTCATCAGTCCACCACCGGCAGATGCTTCGGCGCCAGCCGCTCCACCGGCAACCCGGCGGCATCCCGCAGCGCCGCTTCCGTGTATTTGACCACCATGGCGCCGCGCCACTGTGGCTGGAAATCCGTGTTGTCCATTGGATAGGCGGGCTTGCGGGCGAGGCGGGCGGCTTCGGAGATGACGTCCGGGGTGAGCGGCTTTCCGATCAGGAACTGCGCGGACTCTGTGGCCGGCACCGGCTGGGAGCCCACGGCGCCCAGGTAGATGCGGACGTTCAAGACGACCCCCTCTGGATCGGTCCACAGAGCCACGGCGGCGGAGAGCACCGCGAAGTCGATCGTGCCGCGGCGGCGCAGCTTCCAGAAGGCGGAACGGCAGCGAGCGGAGTCCGAGGTGCCCGGCAGGATGACGTCGGTGACGATCTCGTCCGGCCGCTTCGCCAGGTAGTCGATCCCGTCATCCTTATAGAGCGCTTCGATCGGGATCACCCGCTCGCCGTCGTGCGAGATCAGCCGCACGCCCGCACCCAGGGCGCAGAGCATGGGCGCGGAGTCGGAGGCCGAGTGCGCCAGGCAGGTCGGCGAGCTGGTAGCCACCCAGCAGATCGAGCCTTCCGCTTTCAGGCAGTAGTCGATCGAGCGGCGCCAGTCCTCGGTCTGGTTGTAGTAGGTGCAGCGCGTGTCCACGCAGATGTTGCCGCCGATCGTTCCCATGTTGCGCAGCGGCGGCGAGGAGATCGAGGCCACCGCGGTCGCGAATGCGGGCCATCGCTCCCGCACCTGGGGATCCATCTCGATGTCCGAGAGGATCGTCGTCGAGCCGATGCGCAGCGGGCCGCCCGCGCAATTGATCTGGATGCCGCGGATCTCGGGGAGCCGCATCAAGCTGACCACCGTCTGCGCCTTCTGGTGGCGGCGCTTCATGTTCGGCCAGAGGTCTGTCCCCCCGGCGACCACGCGGACGTTTTCTTCGCCTGCGAGGATCGAGGCCGCCTCGGCGAGGGACTTCGGCTGGAGGAATCGGAATTCGGGAAGGCGAAGCATGGATTTCCTCGTAGGATGCCGATCAGGAGGCCATGGGAATGCGCCGAATCCCCTCGATCTCGTCGAAGTGGCCGTCAGCGCTAACAATTGAGTCCAACCCGTTGTTAAGCATGGTCGCCGCGTGGACAGCGTCGCGGGTGCGAATCCGCGGGTAACGTTCGAGCAGGTCACACGCAATGAGCATGTCGTTCCGAGTGACGGAAAGAAGGTCCGGAAAGAGAGAGACCGTGTTGCGGACCAATTGTAGCCCCAGGTCAGCCTGTCCGCGACGCTGCATGACAAAAAGAATCTCCTGCAGAATCTCTGTGCTGGTGGTGGCGACCAATTCGCCTGCGGCCACCTTCTGGATGACCTGCTGCGCAGGTTCTCTCAGAGGGTGCTCCGCACCTGCCGCATAGAAGAAGACGTTTGCGTCAAGAAAGACCGCTGTCATGAGCATCCTCGATATCCGCTTCGATTTCTTCCCAGCTCTTCCACGCACCAGGAATCCTCATTCGCAATATCGCCGCGGCGGCCTCCTGACGCGTGCGGGAGGTGGGCATGTAACGCTCGCGGACGGTAATGCGGATCAACTCCGGAATCGAAATACCTCTCCTTCGGGCGACCTCCTCGAGACGCTCATACTCTTCGGGCTCCAGAAGCACCTGAGTTTTGCGCAGCTCGGCCATTACCTCGCTCCCTTCAGCTCAGTCGTCAGCACGGAAACCTTTTTCTTCCGCAGCGCCTCCTCGCGGCTCATCATCGTGCCGGAGGCGGAGCGCATGCCGCCGCGGAGCTTCTCCTTGTAATCGTTGATCGCTTTGCCGTCCCCGCCCTGCTCGGGCGTGGGGACGAGCAGCGTCTCGCCGAAGTCGACCGCAGGAAATGCTTTCGGCCCGAAGCGCGGCTCATCGCCTTTCGCTTTGGCTTGCAGCGCCTTGAGGATCATGTGCGGATGGATCGGGCTCTGATCGATCCGCACGCCCACCGCGTCGTAGATCGCGTTGGCCACCGCGGGCATCACCGGCAGGAGCGGTCCCTGGCCGACCTCCTTGGCGCCGAACGGGCCTTGCGGGTCGGGGTCTTCGATCAGATAGGTGGTCACCGGCGGCATGTCGTGGAACGTCGGGCTCTTGTATTCGAGCATCGACGGGAACTTGTGGACCAGCGCGTTCGACAGGTGGCGCGGCAGCCGGCGGAAGGAGGATTCCTCCATCATCACCTCGCCCAGGCCCATGTACACGCTTCCCTCCACCTGGCCGAGGACCAGCACCGGATTGATGCATTTTCCAATGTCGTGCGCGATCCAGACGTGGAGCGGATTCCACAGGCCGGTCTCGGGATCGACTTCCACCTCGACCACCGCCGCCGTGTAGGAGTACGTGGGGGAGGGACCGACGCCGGCGCCCCGGTACTTGCCCGGTGAGCGCGGCGGGATGTAGCTCCCCGTGGTGGCCAGCGTGCCGAAGCGCGCCTCGGCAGCGATCACCGCGTCCTGGAAGCTCAGGCCGGTGTCCGGATCGGCGGCGTCGAACACGCGGCCCTCCGCGAAGACCAGGCGCCCGGAGGGCACCTCGAGCTGCTCGCCGGCCGCCTTGGCGATCATGTCGCGGGCGCGCTCCGCCGCCTGGATGGCCGCGTTGCCCATCATCAGGGTCACGCGCGACGAGTAGCTGCCGAGATCGACCGGCGTCAGGTCCGTGTCCGCCACGCAGAGGCGGATGTCGGCGAGCGACACGCCCAGGATCTCGGCGACCGCGGCGGCGAGGACCGAATCCGAGCCCTGGCCGATCTCCGCTTCGCCGCAGAACACCGCGATGCCTCCGGACCGGTCGAGCTTGATCATCACGCCCGACTGGGGCATGTGGTTCCAATAGATCGGCAGGCCGGCGCCGCAGAGGTACGAGCCGCAGGCGAGACCCAGGCCGCGCCCTTCGGGGAGCTTCCCCCAGCGCTCGCGGAAGCGGCTCCCTGCGACCACCGCCTCGATGCAGCGCCCCAGCCCCATGGTGCCGACGCGCAGCCAGTTGGCTGTGACCGTGTCCGGCTCGGCGAGCATCCCGAGGCGCAGGTCGGCCGGGTTGACGCCCGTCTTCGCCGCGATCTTGTCCAGGTGGACCTCGAAGGCGAAGCGGGGCTGCGGCGTGCCATGGCCGCGCTTCGGCCCGCAGGGGGGCTTGTTGGTGAAGGCGCGGACTCCCTGGAACTCATAGGCCGGCATCTTGTACGTCACCGTCTGGAGCGCGCCGGTGTAGTAGGTCGAGGCCACGCCGTAGCTGCCGTAGGCGCCGCCGTCGAGGGCCGTGCGCAGCCGCTGGGCTGTGATCGAAACGCGTCCGTCCGCGGTCCTCTTGATCCCGGTCTTCACGTCCATGAGGACGGGGTGGCGGCCGCGGTGGCAGAGGAAGACCTCCTCGCGGGTGAGCGTGATCTTGACCGGCCGGCCGAGCTTCAGAGCCATTTTGGCCGCCACGATCTCGTGATTGAACGGATCGCTTTTGCCGCCGAACCCGCCGCCGTTCGAGCAGGCCACGACGCGGATGCGCGAGGCGGGCAAGCCCAGCACCTTGGTCAGCGCGCGGTGCACGTAATGCGGCGTCTGGGTCGAGGACCAGAGGGTGACCCGGTCGTCGTCCTCGGGGACGGCCACCGCCGCGTGCTGCTCCATCGGGAGATGGGTGTTCCCCTCGTACCAGACCGTGTCCTCGAAGATCTCGTCGGCCGCGGCAAAGCCCCCTTCGACATCGCCGAACGTCATGGAGACGACCTTGTGCAGGTTACCGTGGTCGCCGTAGTCGTGGATGCGCGGCTCGGGGGTGTCGAGAGCGTCCTGGATGCCGGAGATGGTGGGGAGCGGCTCGTACTCGACCCGGACCTTCCAGGCCGCGTCGTAGGCTGCGTCCTCGCTCACGGCGGCCACGGCGACCACCGGGTCGCCCACGAAGCGGACCTTGTCGGGGCAGAGCGCATGCTCGTCCTGAGAGACCGGGAGGATGCCGAAGGGGACGGGGAAATCCTGGCCGGTCAGAAAACCGAGGACGCCCGGGACCTTCCCGGCTTCCGAGACGTCGATGTTCTTGATCAGCGCATGCGGCACGGTCGAGCGGACCAGCCGCAGCCAGCACATGCGCGGGAAGGCGAGGTCGTCGGCGAAGCGGGTGGCGCCGGTGACCTTGGCGCGGCCGTCGACGCGGCGGAAGGGCTTGCCGATGAGGCGCATCTCGCGCTCGGGCACCGGCTCATCGTCAGTTTTGCGAATCGGTTCGGCCATCATCCTCTCCTCGGGCCCGGGACGGGCAGCTCCGATCCGTAGAACACCTCGTTCGGAGGCGTCCCCTCCTCGCCGCGCATCCGGGCCGCGGCCCATTCGACCGCTTCGACGATCTTGTGATAGCCGGTGCAACGGCAGAGATTGCCGGCCAGTGCCTCGCGGATCTCGCCGCCGGTCGGCTGCGGGTTGGCGGCGAGGAGGGCCTTGGCGGTCATCAGGATGCCGGGCGTGCAGTAGCCGCACTGGGCGGCGTTCAGATCGGCGAACGTGGCCTGGAGCGGATGCAGCTCGTTGCCGTTCTGGAGTCCCTCGACCGTCTCGATGGCGCGCCCCTCCATCTCGGCCGCGAGGGCGAGGCAGGAGAGGACCGGGCGGCCGTCGACCAGGACGGCGCAGGTGCCGCACTCACCGAGCTCGCAGCCGTGCTTGGTGCCGGTCAGGCCGAGCTCCTCGCGCAGGACCTCGAGAAGCGTGTGATGCGTGGGGAAGACCACGGCACGGGTCTCGCCGTTGACCCGCAGGCGGAGTGTGGTGACGTCGTCGTTCATGTGGGCTCCGTCCAGGGTGTCAGCAGGTCGAGAGAGGGCGCTGCGAAATCTCCCGCGAGATCTCCGGGGGTGAGGAGCCCGCGCACCAGCAGGTCAGCGATGTCCCGGCCGATCTCGCGGGCGGTCTTGCCGCCATCGGGCCGGAACCATTTCACGCTCCAGTTCGCCGCGCCGAGGATGGCGAGCTCGGCCACCTTGGGATCGGGCGTCCGGAAGACGCCGGCCGCGATCCCCTCGGAGATCAACCGCCGGAAGGTCCGCTCGTACGCATCGCGCCCCTCCTGGATCGGCCGCCGCCGCTCCTCGCCGAGGGCCTCCACCTCCAGGTGCGCGAGCGATCCC
>Ga0126309_10000385_pt1 | contig 14874 bp, 14 predicted proteins | sample Plot56_FD_92541 | JGI IMG/M metagenome (GOLD analysis project Ga0126309, IMG submission 92541) | Serpentine soil microbial communities from UC McLaughlin Reserve, CA, USA - Plot56 | ecosystem: Environmental > Terrestrial > Soil > Grasslands | place: USA: UC McLaughlin Reserve, Lake County...
CGCCGCCCGCAGCTCGTCCGCCCGTTCGGCAACCGCCGCCCGCAACGAGTCAGGCGCCTGGAACGCGGTGCCGAAGCGCGCCGGGAGTGTCGCGTCGTTCACGCCCGACACCGCGTCGACGACCCGCGCGTGGGCGAGGATCGTCTCCGCGGACTGCTCGACGCGGGATGCCTCGAGCTCACCGACGACGGCGGCGATCGCATCGCAGTCGAGGCACGCAGTCGGTGTGCCGTCGATGCCGGCGACGTCGGGCAACGCGCACGGTGCCGCCACCAGCGCATAGAGGTAGATCACGCGCGGCCCTCGCGGTCGAGCTCCTCGAGCGTCGCGACGGAGGTGAGGAGGACGCGCAGCCCGACGTAGACGAGGTCGACGTCCGCGACGGAAAGGGTGATGTCTCCGGTGAGCACGACGCCCTTGTTCAGGACACGGTCGACCAGCTCGAGGAGCGTCACGTCGCGCTGCAGAGCCGGCGGCTGGGCGGTCACGGCCCCACCGGCTCGTCGACGAAGTTGTACGCGGGCCACGGTCCCGTCACCTCGTAGCGCGCTCCCCGCGCAGCGAACGCCCGCCCCAGCCCGTCGACCGTCCCGCGGAAGGCCTGCTCGCCGCCGCGGACGACGAGATACGCGCCGTTGAGGAACATTGCCTCGCCGGCGGGCGACGCCTCCGGCGGCTGGAGCGCGTTCGCGCGAGCGTCCGCGGCGACGGCGGCGAGCCGTTCGTGGCTCTCCCGGGCGAGCTCGGTCGCCAGCGCCGACGCTTCGCGCTCGGCGTCGAGCGCGGCCTGCTTGCGCTGGAGATACGCGCGTCCCGACTCGCGGCCACCCGCGGCCTCGGACGAGCCGCCGTGACCGCCGCGAGCGTCGAGGAACCCTTTGACGCCCAGCTCGACGGCGTCGGCAAGCCGCTCGAGCGTCTGCACGAGGTCCGCGCGCTCGCCGAGCATCCGCCGGACGCTCTCCTCGCCCCGGAAGATCGTCCCGAACCGGAACGGGACGAGCGGCATCCGGCCGGCGACGCTTTCGAGCACCGCCTCGTGGGCACGGACGTTGCGCTCAAGCCAGTGCGGGTCGCGGAGGTTCGTCTCGAGCGCGTGCTCGTCGTAGTCGGCGAGCGGCACCTCGCTGACGAGCGCGGCGAGGCGGTCCTGCTCCACGCTCGTCACCGGCCCCGGAGCAACGCCTGCACCGAGCGGCTCGTCGAGCGCGCCCGCGGGCACGATGCCGTACACGTAGAGCGCAACGTCGGCCGCCCGCTCTCGGGCGCCGGCGCTCACCGCCGCTGCGGACGCTCGGTCTCGACCTCCTGCTGTGCGCCGTCCGTCGCGCCGTCCACTCCGGCTGCGCGCTCAAGCCGCCGCACCCGGTCTTCCAGCGCGCCGTCTGCGCTTCGCGAGAGGAACGGGTCGCCCTCCCACCAGTCGATCCCCATCTCTCGCGCCTTGTCCGCGGAGGCGACGAGCAGCCGGAGCTTGATCGTCAGCAGCTCGATGTCGAGCAGGTTGATCTGGATGTCGCCCGCGATCACGATCCCCTTGTCGAGGACGCGCTCGAGCACGTCGGCGAGCTGGGCCGGCTCGCGGCTACCCGAGACGGCAAGGCCTCCGCGGCGCGGGTCGGCGCTCACCGGGAGTCCTCGATCTGCGACCGGCGGTAGCGACGGGTCCGCGCCATCCGGATGACGTTCTTGTCGTCGTCGAGCTCCAGCTCGTAGGTCGCGAGGACGTCGGTCGAGTCGGGCACGCGTCGGACCTCGACGACCTCGAGCGTCACCGTCCAGTGACCGTCGTTCTGCTCGAGGCCCGAAACGGTCTCGACGTCGGTCGCGAGCAGCCGCTCGAGCTCGTCACGGGCCTTCCGCACGATCGCGCCCGCGTCGCCCCCGGCCGCTGGTGCGTCGGCTTCGGGGCGGTTCTCGTCGTCGTCGTCGCCCTCGCGCTCGTCCGCTTCCGCTTCAGAGGCTTCGGAGGCCTGCGCGTCGAGCCCAGATTCGCCGTCTTCGTCCTCCTCGTCGCCGTCGGCGTCCGCGCGCTCAGCGGCCGCCTGTTCGGGCGTCTCCTCTTCCGCAGCCGTGGCGGCTGCGACCGGCTGCTCGTCGGCCTCGCGATCCGACGCGTCGGCAGCCTCCTGCTCGTCGTCGTCGGCCTTCGAAGCGTCGGCGCGCGCGTCGCCCTCGCCTCCCTCCTCGGAGGGCGCGCCCTCGTCGCGACGAGCGCTCCGGCGGTCGGCGAGCGCCTTCGCGGCGCCGGCGAGGCCCGCGACGACCGCCGTCGCAGCCGCGGCGACCGCCGCCTGCTTCACCGCGTCGTACCGGCCGTCTCTTTCCGACCCCGCGTCGCCCTGCTGCTCGTCGTCCGAGTCGGCGAGTGCTTCGATCGGCTGCGACGTTCCGCCGCGCCGCCGTTCCCGGCTCTCGCTGCGACGCGTGCGTGCGTCTTCGCGTACGTCACTCGCCATTCCAACCTCCTTCTCGCGTGAGCCGCCCGAGCAGCTCTTCCTCGAGCGAGTCGAGCTCGTCCTCCGACAGCTCGCCGCGCTCGAACGCCGCCTCCGCGTCGAGGAGCTGCCGCTCGAGCAGCGCCGGGTCGTTCAGCTGGCGCTCCGCCTCCTCGAGCAGCTGCTCTGCGACCCAGATCGTCCCGCGAACCGGCGCGAGCGGCAGCGTCAGCAGCCCGGTCAAGAGGCCCACGTCAGTCCGCCTCCGTGAGCGCGGTGAACGCGGTCGGCGGAAGCGGGCCGATGCACTCGAAGCGCAGCTGCGGTGCCTCCGCGACGGCGAGCTCCTCGAGGGTGGCGTCGAAGGTCGCGTACCGATCGCTTCGCACGAGAAACGATGCTTTGAGCACGTGCACGTCATCCGGCGGATCCACGACGACGTCATCCGCCGCGGAAGCGATAGGTTCGAGCAATCGACCCGCGTCGTGCTCGCGGCGCGCCGCGAGGGCCGCGGCGACGCGCTCGCCGAGCGCGATCCGATCGTAATGGGCGTCCGCGCCGCGGCTTCGCGTCCGAGCGCTGAGCGTGGCGATCTCGTCGCTCGAGCCGACGATCTCGCGGAGCACGACCTCCTCGTCGTACGTCGCCCTGACGTTCAGCTGCAGGCGCCCGCTGAGGCGTCGGAGCAGCGCGAGGAGCTCCTGCCGCCGCGCCTCGAGCAGCCCCGAGCGGACCTCCGACTCACTCGCGAAGACCGTCCCGAACGGACACGCGACGATCGTCGCGTCGCTGAAGACCCGTTCGAGCACGTTGAGGTGCCGCACGAGCTCGCGCCGGCGCACGCGGAGGCGCGGCCCTTCCAGGCGGCTGGTGACGGCGGCGAGGTCGCCGCTCCGGACGAGCTCGAGCGCGCCGCCTCCGACTCCCTCCTCGTCGGGGAGACGCGCGTCGGCGCCGACGACGCCGTAGACGTAGACCGCGTTCGCGGCCGAGGCGGTGCGGCGCTCGGTCGCGTGTGCGGCGCTCAGCGCGAGCGCTCCTTCTCGCGTTTCCCGTCGCCGGTCAACTCCTCCTTCGCTCCTTCGAGGACGCCCTCGGTCTTGTCCTTCGCGCCGTCGCGCTGAAGCTCCTGGATTCCGACTCCGTCCTTCGTGCTGAGGTCGAGCCGGTTGACCGCCTCGGCAAAGCGGAGGTACGTGTCGACGCTCGCGATCACGATGCGCGCGTCGATCGTGACCAGCTCGATCCCGATCACCGACACGCGTACGTACGCGTCGATGACGAGGCCCTTGTCGAGGATCACGTCGAGGACCTCGGCGAGGCCCGAGGGGCTCGGCGCCCGCTGCAGGTAGTTGCTGCTCGTTCCTCTGGTTGCTACTGCCATCGTCGCGTCACCCCTTCTCCAGATGTCGACGGCGCTCGGCGCGCCGCTGCTCCCGGTCGGCGCGGTGCTCCGCGTACTCGCGCAAGTCCCCCGGCTTCCCGACGAGCTCCTCCGAACGCGCATCCGGCGACGACTGCGACTTCGAATCGTCGCCACCCACTCCGTCCTGGATCCGCGTGATCGCCGACCCGACCTTGTCCTTCAGGTCGCCCGCCAGATCCGCGACGCCGTCGCCGCGCAGGTCCGGCATCGCGTCGCGCAGCGAGTTCGGCTTCTTCCGCCACGCGACCCCGACGGCCGCGCCCGCGACGCTCACGGCGGCGGGAACGGCGAGCTTCCGCAACGTCCCGCCCGTGTCTCCTTGCTGTTTCTCTGCGGCCATCGTTTCGCACCTCCTCCTCGGAAAACCTCGCACTCTGGCTGCCCGAACCGATGTCTCTCAAACGCGATTCGCGGCGGCACGGCCGCGGCGGGCGGTGCGTTTCGTCGCCGCGGTCGGGGGCACGCGACGACGAACGAACGACATCCGAGGAGGTCGCGATGGAGGACGAGCACCAGGACGCTCAGCAAGAGCAACAGCAAGAGCAGGAGCCGACGGAGGAGAGCCAGGGGCAGGGCGGCGGCGGCTCCGTCCTCGGAACTGCCGCGAAGGCCGCGGCGGCAGGAGCGGCCGTCGGTGCGGCCGCCGGCGCGGCGAAGCACGTGCTCGGCTCACGGGGTGACGACGACGACGGCGGCGACGAAGACTCGCCGGAGGCCGGACAGGCCGACGACCAGCAGACGTAACGCAGCACGCGCGCGGCGGAGCGCCACGGCCGAGACCGTGGCGCTCCGGTCAGCGCGTCAGCTTCCGCAGGGGGCGACGTTCCGCCAGTTCAGCACGGAACTCTCGACCGACTGAGCGGCGCTTGTGTCGCCGGCCACACGGACGGTGCGGTTGGCGGTCTCGCCGCACGCGCCGTCCTTTTCGACGAAGTCCCACGAGCCGAGCGTGAACTTGTACTCGATCGACGTCCCCTCCAGGAACGGAATCGTGATCCGCCACTTGCCGTCGCCGCCCTTCGCGAGCGTCACGGTGTGCGTGTTGCACCAGTTGCAGAGCTCCGGTTGGTTCCCCGCGATCGCGAGCGTCGCCGTCGCAGGCGTCGTCGCGGGCGGCGTCACGACGAACGTCACCTGGACGGTCCGGTTCTGCGGAACCGCGTTCGCCTCGTTGCTGAAACCGGAGGCGTTCGCAGCGCGGTCGACCGCTTTGACGACGTAGTAGTAGCGCGTCCCCGTCGTCAGCGCCGCGTCCGTGAACGTCGTCGTCCCCGCAGGGACGGAGCCGGCGAGCTCGTACGCCGACCCGGAAGTCGTGCTGCGGTAGACGTCGTAGCGGAAGAGGTCGCCGGCGTCGACAGCGTCCCAGCCGACGACGACCGTCGTCGCGCCCGCACCGTCCGCACGGAGGTTCGCCGGCGAGCCGGGCGCCGTCGTGTCGGCGTTCGCGTGGACGGTCATCGTCCCCGGCGCCCCGGCGCCGGGTCCCGTGAGCGAGCCGTAGGTCCACGTCTCGCCGCCGTTCGTGCTGTAGCGCGTCAGATACGAGTAGGTCCCCGGAACGGAGGGCTGGAAGACGCCCATGTACTCGTCGTTGTTGCCGACGTCGACGTTGAAGTCCATCGCGTGCCACGCCCACGTCGCCGGGTCGCTGCCCTGCGCGCCGTACCCGAGCTCGGCGCGGAGTCCCGGTGCCGGCCCCGAGCGGCTGGTCACGTTGTCGATCCAGACCTGGCCGTAGACCGTGTCGGTCGTGCGTTCGGCGCTGACCGTGTAGTCGAGCGTCGGCGGCCACTGCAGGTTCGCCCAGCCGATCGAGTAGCTCGGGACCGCGCTCGCCTCGTTCGACGACGCGCTTTCATTCCCGGGCGCGTCGACCGACCGGATGACGTAGAACGTGCGCTGTCCGCTCTGGAGCTGCGCGGAGTCGTCGACGAAGCTCGTCCCGGTCACCGTCGCGATGCGCTCGTAGCCGCCTCGCGTGACCCAGCTGCGATAGACGGCGTACCGCGACGCGTCGGAGACGCTGTTCCACGACAGCTGCACGCGGAGGCCGTCTGCGCCGGCCGTCGCCGAGGCGGGTGCCGCCGGCGGCGTGAGATCGGCGTCTCGGGACTCGAGCGCGGCGCCGGCGAGCGCCGGCAGCGTGACGACGAGCTCACCGCCCGACACGGTCGCGTCACCCATCCGCGTTCCGTCGGGGAGATAGCCCGCGACCGGAATGCGAAGCGTCCGGGCCTCGCGGCTCGAGTTGAGCGCGACCACGACTGCGTCGTTGCCGCTCTTGCGACCGTACGCGACCGTCCGCGCGGCGTCGTCCGCGAGCAGGAACGTCAGTTCCCCGTCGCGGAGCGCCGCGTGGTGCGAGCGAAGCGACGTCAGCGACTTGTAATACGCGAGCATCGACGTGTCGGGCCTTCGCGTGTCGTTCCCGCGCTCGCTCGTGTCGTCCGCCCATGGGTACGTGCGGCGGTCGTCGGGGTCGTCGTCGCCGGTGAGCGCGACCTCGTCGCCGTAGTAGATCGTCGGCGCGCCCGGAACCGTCATCTGCACGAGCGCGGCCAACTGCTGTCGCCTCTTGCCCTCGGCGAGATTCGCCGCGTTCGCCTCACGGTCGGCGCGGTTCTCGGCTCCGGGCGTGAGCGTCCAGAGCAGCCGTTCCGTGTCGTGTGAGTCGAGCAGGTTCATCAGCGAGAAGTAGGTCCGGTCCGGGTAGTCCTCGCGAATCGACTCGAGGCGGTTCCGGAACGACGACGGCGCGATCGGCGAGCCGCTCCCGGGGAATCCCTTTCCGTCGAACGCCTGCGGAGCGAGCAGTCCGATCGTCGCGTCGCGGAGCCGGTAGTTCATCGCCGTGTCGGCGGTGTCGCCCTGCACGAACGGCAGCACGTCGAACTTCTTCCAGAGCTCGCCGATGATGATCGTGTCGGGATCGACGTCGTAGATCCGCTGGCGGAAGCCACGCCAGAAGTCGGTGCTCTTCTCCTGCATCACGTCGAGCCGCCAGCCGGCGGCGCCGTTCTTAAGCCACGAGCGCGCCGCGGAGTCGTCGGCGCCGTAGACGTAGTTGCGCACGGCGTCGTTCTCGGTGAGCTGCGGCAGCGAGTCGAAGCCGGCCCACGAGTCGTAGTAGGTGTTCCCTGCGCACGGCGCCGGCTCGACGCCGACCGGAGCGCGGAACCGGTACCACGTGCGGTACTGCGAGCTCGCGCTCTCGCACGCGCCGACCGACGCGAAGTTCCGGTAGCGGTCGAACAGCGGGCTGTCCGACGACGTGTGGTTGAAGACGCCGTCGAGCAACACCTTGATCCCGAGCGCCTTCGCCTCGCGGACGAGCTTGTCCCAGTCGCTCTGCGTGCCGAGGTACGGGTCGAGCTTCTTGTAGTCGCGGGTGTCGTAGCGGTGGTTCGACGACGCGGCGAAGATCGGGTTGAAGAAGATCACGGTGACCCCGAGCTCCTTGAGGTACGGGAGCTTCTGGGTTACGCCCGCGAGGTCACCGCCGTAGTAGTCGCGGCCGAACGGGCCCTCGCGCCCGGTCCCCGCCTGCCAGCGCTTCGCACAGTCCGCCGCCTGGTAGTTGCGGCAGTACCCCTCCGGCAGCTCGCCCCAGGGCAGACGCAGGATCCGGTCGCGCGCGCGCTCGTCGGCCGTCCCGTTCGGGTAGGCGTAGCGCGCGTCCGTGCTCCACGCCGGCTCCTTCGGCTGCCCCTTGACGGGATCGTTGGCCGGATTCGCGTTCCGAAACCGGTCCGGGAAGATCTGGTAGACGACGCCGTTCTTCATCCAGTTCACGGGCGAAGCGAACGACGGCTGGTAGATCGTCAGCGCCCAGCCCCAGTCGGGCGACGCGTCGAACGGCTTCCCCCACCCGCCGTCGCGAACGTCGCTGTCGTCCTCGTAGTAGACGGTCTTCGAGCCGTCTCGGACGACGAAGCGGTAGTAGAGCGTGCCCGTGCGCGGCGTCTCGACCCGCGCCTGCCAGTAGTCGCAGCCGAACGCGAGTCCGCACGGGACGTCGCTCGCGACGCGCTGCATCGGGTACAGGCGCTCGCCGTCGAGCCACGCGCGGAGCGTGACGCCGGTGGCGTCGTCGTGATACGTCCGGAACCGGACAAGGACGTCGTTGCCACGCGTGACCGCGCCGCGCGGCACGCGGTACAGCGTGTCGCGGCTGTCGTGCGCGAGGCCGTCCCACCAGATGTCGTTGTCGTGCGACGGCGCGTGCGACGTCGAGGTGACGCTCAACGCGTGCGAGCTCGAGTTGTACGAGAAGGTGACGGTTGCGAGCGCGCCGACGCTGAACGCGATGTTCGCCCCGTTCGACTGCCCGCCGGCGCCGTAGTTCTCGTCCCAGCTCTCGCCGATCGCGACCTTCGCCTCGTAGTTCCCCGAGGGAATCGCATCGGTCGAGAACTCGTAGACGCCGTTCCCGTCCGGGTCCTCGAGCCACGAGCGCAGGCAGGCGGGGTCCCAGTCGCCGGTGCAGCCGATTTCGCTCTGGTAGCTCCCCGGGACCGTCGCGATCACCGAGTTCTTGCTGTCGGTGATCCAGTGCGTCTCGTGGTCGTAGTAGAACTTGACGCTCGATCCGCCGGCGAGGCCGATGTTGTCGCCGTTCTGCGCGGCGTGCGCGCCGTAGTTCTCGTCCCACGCCCCGTTCAGCGCCGCCTTGTACTCGTACGCGCCGGCGGGAACGGTCCACGTCCCTTGCCACACGGTGTCGTTGACGTCGTAGGTCAGGTGCGTCGTCGCGCACTCGGGCTGCCAGTCGCCCGGGCAGCCGAGCTCGCTCTGCAGCGAGCCGGCGATCGTCACCGATCCAGGCTGGGCGGTGTGCGACGCCGTCGCGGCCTGCACGAGCGGCAGCGCGAGCAGAAGAGCGACGAGCGGGACGAGTCGGCGCAGGTTCATCGGGGTCCTTTCAGCGGCGGACGGTGAACGGGAGCACGCGCGAGACGGCGGTGGTGCTGTTGAGCGCGCGGGCGATCGCGACGAGCTGGATGCGTTCCCGCCTTCGGTAGCGGGTCGGGTCGAGGAACGCGCGGTACGGCGGCGAGTCGTCGGTGGCGATGCGCGTCCAGCGGCCGGCGCCGCGTCTGACGGCGAACGCGACGGTCACGGGCGCGCGCCCCGCGACGGTTGCGCGGAGCCGCATCAGGTCCGAGAGCGAATCGCGCCCGGCCGTCAGCTTCGGCGCGCGGGGTCGCGAGACCGCGATCTGGCGCTCGGCCCGCAGCACGGCGCTCGAGAGCGGCGCGACCGTGATCGTGAGCGATCCGTTCGCCGAGCTGGCGGCCGGAGCCGTTTCGCCGAGCAGGTGTGTCCACTCTGCTTGCGGGGTCGCAGTCGCGACCGTCACCCGCGCCGTGCCGGTCCCCGCGTTCAGGACCGCGAGGTACTCGCGACGCCCGGACGCGTCGATCCGGCTCACGACGAGGACGTTGCGGTCCGCGTGGCGAACGATCGTCGCGCCTGTCGACAGCACCGGGTTGTCGCGGCGGAGCGCGCCGAGGGTGACGAGCCGTGACGCGATCGGGCTCGTCACGTCGAAGGAGGACCCGCGGCCGATCGGGCCGCTGGCGACCCGCTCCTCGCTCCGCCACTCCTCGACAGCGGTCGGGAACATGTCCTGGCGGGCGGCCTTGTCGCCCCCGCGGCCGATCATCCCCACCTCGTCTCCGTAGTAGACGACAGGTGCGCCGCGCAGCAGGTACAGGAGGTCGTACCCGAGCAGCACGCGCTGTAGGAGTGCGCCGCCCTCGCCGGCGCCGCCCTCGCGGATCTTCAGCGCCGCGCGACCGATGTCGTGGTTGCCGAGGAACGTCGGCGGGGTCGGAGCGACGTTCGCGGCGGTCCGGAAGTAGTCGTCGTCGTTCAGCCGGTCGGCGAGCCCGCGCGCTCCGGCGCCACCGCCTGCGAATCGCACAGCCGCGTCCTGGAACGGGAAGTCGAGCACGTTCGGGAGCCCCCGGTCGCGGACGTAGCTCGAGAGCTCGACGGCGTTCGTGACGAACGCCTCGCCGAAGATCTGGAAATCGGGGACGCCCGCCTCCCGGGCCGCGGCGAGGATCCTCGGCACCCAGACGGGGAAGAAGGTGCGCTCGACGTGGCGCGCTGTGTCGATCCGGAAGCCGTCGAGCCGGTAGCGGCGGATCCAGCCGGCGAACACGTCGGCGAGACCGTCCCGGACCGCCGCCTTCTCCGTCGCCAGGTCGTCGAGGCCGAAGAAGTCGCCCAGCTCGAGGCACGCCGGTGGGCAGGAGCCGAAGTCGATGTTGCCGCGGTTGTGGTAGTTCGACGTGTCGTTCAGCCACGCCGGGCTCTTCACGTTTGCCTCGGCCGGGGGCACGATCGGAGGCTTGGGCGCTCCGTACGCGTAGCTCGCGAGCTGGATCACGTCCGCCGTGTGGTTGACCACGACGTCGAGGATCACCTTCAGGCCCAGCGAGTGAGCGCACGCGACGAACGCGGCGAAGTCGGCCTCGGTGCCGAGATGCGGGTCGACCTGGTCGAGCCCGAGCGCCCAGTAGCCGTGGTAGGCGGCGCTGTCCCCCTGGACGAACTTCTGGCGGAACGGCGGCGTGACCCAGATCGAGGTGAAACCGAGGTTCTTGATCCGCGCGAGGCCGCGCGCGCCGGTGCAGTCGCCGGTGAGACCGCGGTAGTCGCCGCCGTGGAAGTAGCCCGTGTCCGCCGGATCGAACCCCGTTGCGCTCCGTGAGCCCCCGACGCCGCCGGTGTCGTTCGTCGGATCGCCGTTCGCGTACCGGTCGGGCAGCACGAAGTAGATCCGCTGCGACGCCAGCGCCGAGGGCACCGGCGGCTGCGCCAGCGTCGCGAGCTCGGTGCCGCGGGGCGGCGTCGGCTTCGCCAGGATCGCGCCGCCGCCTCCACCCGCGCCGACGAGCGCGACGCTCGCCGCCGACGCCAGCGCGAGCGCGTTAGCGCAGCGGCGCACCGCTCTCCGCGTCGAACAGGTGGATGTGCCTCGTGTCGATCCCGAGCGGCGTCCGCTCGCCCGTCCGCAGGCCGATTGCTTCGTCGGCGGCGAACGACGCAACAAGGTTCGGCCTTGCCGCCGTCACGCCCTCCGCGTCCGCTTCGTGCTCCGCGGCGAGGTCCTCGTCGACGCCGATCACCATCGCATCGACGCGGAAGTGCGCGATCGACTGCGAGCCGAGCGCCTCGACGAGCTCGAGATCCGCTTCGATCGTGGGGAGGTCGGTCCGGCGGTCGCCGCGGTGGAGCGCGTCGGCGCGAATGCCGAGCACGATCCGGCGCCCGTCTTCGCCCTTGATCCTCGGGAAGCGTCGCACCACTTCGTCCGAAAGCGCGACGGACTGACCGCCGAGTGTCAACGAGGTTGAGCCGTTCTCGGAGCTGACGCTCGCCTCGAGCAGGTTCATGGGCGGCGTGCCGATGAACCCGGCCACGAACAGGTTCGCCGGGTCGTCGTACAGGCGCTGCGGCGTGTCCACCTGCTGCAAACGCCCCTGGTTCATCACAGCGACGCGGTCGCCCATCGTCATCGCCTCGACCTGGTCGTGCGTGACGTAGATCGTCGTCGTCTTCAGGTCGCGCTGGAGCTTCGCGATGTCCGCCCGCATCTGGACGCGCAGCTTCGCGTCGAGGTTCGAGAGCGGCTCGTCCATCAGGAACGCCTGCGGGTGCCGGACGATCGCGCGCCCCATCGCGACCCGCTGTCGCTGCCCGCCGGAAAGCTCCTTCGGACGCCGCGCCAGGTACGGCGTGAGGTCGAGGAGCTTCGCCGCCCACGTTACCCGCTCGTCGATCGTCGCGCGCGACTCGCGCCGCAGTCGCAACCCGAACGCGATGTTGTCCGCGACCGTGAGGTGCGGGTAGAGCGCGTAGTTCTGGAAGACCATCGCAACGTCGCGCTCTTTCGGCGTCAGCTCGTTGACGACGCGGCCGCCGATCGTCACCGTCCCGTCCGAGATCTCCTCGAGGCCCGCCACCATGCGCAGCGCCGTTGTCTTCCCGCAGCCCGACGGGCCGACGAGCACCAGGAACTCCCCGTCCTCGACGCCGAGGGAAAGGTCGTAAACGGCCTGGACGCCGTTCGCGTAGACCTTGTCGACCTCGTCGAACACGACTTCAGCCACTGCACACCTCCGACTCGTTCACATGACTCTCCAGACGTGAAATGCGGGCCCGTCGGCGGGCAGCTCGACGACGCCGTCGACGGCCCGGACGGGGTCGCCGCCGGCGAGCGGCTCGAGTTCGCGGGCGTCGAGCGCGAGCCGGACCGGCTCGTGCGGCGCGCGCGCGGCGAGCACCAGCAGGCGCTCCGTCGCCGTCTCGCGCAGGTACGCCACCGCGTCCTCCTCGACATGCGCGTAGCGGATCCCGCCCCGCGCGAGCGCCTCGCTCGAGCGCCGAAGCGCGATCAGCGTGCGGTACGAGGCGAGCAGCTCGCCGTCCCACGCCGCCTGCGTGTCCCAGGGCATTGGGCGCCGCGCGTCCTCGCCCCACTCTCCTTCGAGCCCCAGCTCGTCGCCCGCATACACCATCGGTACGCCCGGCGACGTCATCTGGAGCCCGACGCCCACGAGCGCCCGCTCGCGCGAGCCCGCGACGGTGCGGAACCGGGCCGTGTCGTGGCTGTCTAGCAGGGTCCACGAGTGCAACGCCGACTGCCACGGGACGCCGGCGCGGAACGCTCGCATCGCTCCCACCATCGACGCACCGCCGGCGTTCGGGATCCCGACGGGGACCCCCCAGAACTGCCGCGCCAACTCGCCCGGCAGCTGCGCACCCCGCAGCCACGACCACACGGGCCGCAGGAACCCCGCGTAGTTCATCGCGCCGTGCCAGCCCGTGCCGTCGAGGTCGCGACGGTAGTCGTAGCCGTGCTCGGCCACGAGCACGGCGTCGTCCGTGAGCGCGCCGCGGATCAGCTGTGCCGCCTCTCGCGTCACGTCGAGGCCGCGGTACCGGCCGGTCATGTTCGCGACGTCGATGCGCCAGCCGTCGAGGCCCGCGTCCAGCCAGCGGCGGGTGACGTCGACCATCCGCCGCCGCAGCTCCGGCGAGCGCCAATCGAGCTTCGGTAGGTGCGGGATCCCGAGCCACGACTCGTAGCCGGCGGGGAGCGAGGGGTCGAAGTAGTAGAGCTCGCGCTCGGGCGCGTCCGGATCTGCGAGCGCGCGCAGGAACCACTCGTGGCCGTTCCCCGTGTGGTTCGTCGTCAGGTCGCCGAGCACGTGCATTCCGCGCGAGCGCGCGGCGTCGATCAGCTCGCGGAACGCGTCGTCGCCGCCGAGCAGCGGGTCGATCCGGTCGAACGACGTGGAGTCGTACCGGTGCGTGCTCCGCGCCGGGAAGATCGGCGTCAGGTAGAGCGTGTTCGCGCCGAGCGACGCGATGTGGTCGAGACGCTGCGCGATCCCCGGCAAGTCGCCGCCGAACCACTCGCGCGGCGTGTTCGGCCCGCGGCCCGTCGGGCGCTCGTTCCATCCCCGCGGCACGACCCACTCCGGAGGCTCGACCGAGCGATCGGATCGTGCGAAGCGGTCGGGAAAGATCTCGTAGACGACGGAGCCGAGATGCCACGCCGGCCCGTCGCCGAGCGCGAGCACGAAGTCGTCGCCGTCGGGTGTCTCGTGGCCCCGGACGCCGACGCCGTTCAGCCAGCTCCAGCCTCCCTCGGCGCCGACGAGCAGCCACCGGTACGCGACCGTCGGGTTCGCGACGGGAAAGGACGCGCGCCACCACGTCTCCGTCTCCGTCTCGACGTCGACCTGCGCACGCGACCACCGAGGCTCCCCGTCGCGCACGTAGCGGAGGACGACGTCGTCCACCGTTCCGCGCGGGATGCGAACGCGGACGACCGCGTCGCCGCCGAGCTCGTCGGGCCGCTCGAGCACGTACGCGTCCGAGCCGTCGTGGTGCGGGTTCGCGAGCAGCGAGGTCCCCGCGTGGACCTCGGTCGTCGTCATCCCTTGACCGCGCCGCCGGTCAGGCCCGAGACGATGAACTTCTGCAGGAAGAGGAAGAGCAGGACGACCGGTGGCGCTGCGAGGAGCACCCCCGCGGCGAACGCGCCCCAGTGCTCGGAGTACTGCTGGTCGATGAAGTCGCGCAGCCCAAGCGCGAGCGTGAACTGCTCCTTGTCCTGGAGCAGGACGCTCGCGATCACGAACTCGTTGATCACCGCGATGAACGAGAACAGCCCGATCACGGCGAGGACGGGCGCGGCGAGGGGCAGGATCACGCCCCAGAAGACCTGCGCCGGCGTGGCGCCGTCGACCCGCGCCGACTCGTCGAGCTCGGCGGGGATCGTGTCGAAGAACCCCTTCATCAGCCAGACATTCACGCCCATGACGCCGCCGAGGTACACGACGACCAGCCCCGTGAGCGTGTTCAGCCCGACGATCCCGAACACGTCGCCCGTGTGGAGCACGATCAGGTAGATCGCGACCACGAGCAGGAGCTGCGGGAACATCTGGATCAGGAGGAGTGCGAGCAGCCCCAGGCGGCGGCCCCTGAAGCGGAAGCGGCTGAACGCGTACGCGGCGAGCGCGCCGAGCAGCACGGTCAGCACCGCCGTCGAGAGCGCGACCGTCATCGTGTTCGCGTACCAGCGGACGTAGTTGATCTTCGTGTCGGGACTCCCCTCCGTCAGGCTCTGCACCGTCCCCGAAAGCAGTTGCCGGAAGTTCTCCAGCGTGAAGTTCCGCGGGATCAGGCTCGCGCCGCCGAGGGTCTGGTCGGCGTTGAACGCCGCGGAGGTGACGTACGCGAGCGGAAAGACCGACCACACGATCGCGACCAGCGCGATCACGTGTCGCCACCAGTTGCCGCGGAAGACCGGCAGCCGTCGCCGCGCGGTTCTGACGCGGTCCTGGACGCCGACGGCCGCGGCGGTCTCGACCTGCTCGACCGTCGTCATCGCACGTTCTCCAGCTGGTTCGTGCGCCAGAACGCGAGCGACGAGATGCTCGCGACGATCAGGAAGATGATCACCGCGACCGCGCTCGCGAGCGC
>Ga0126309_10000386_pt1 | contig 14778 bp, 11 predicted proteins | sample Plot56_FD_92541 | JGI IMG/M metagenome (GOLD analysis project Ga0126309, IMG submission 92541) | Serpentine soil microbial communities from UC McLaughlin Reserve, CA, USA - Plot56 | ecosystem: Environmental > Terrestrial > Soil > Grasslands | place: USA: UC McLaughlin Reserve, Lake County...
ACGTCCTGCAGCAGACGAACGAGCGGATCTACTTCCTTGCGGAGCGTGGCCTGGAGGCCCTACGGGTGACGTATGGCCTGGAACAGCGCCGCATCTATCGGCCGCGCTCGCCCGAGACGATGCAGCAGCTCGCCCATCCGCTCTTGGTCAGCGAGTGTGCGGTGCGATTTGTCGAGTCTGTCCGCGGGAGTGACGCCGAGATCCCGGAACTTGCGCCACTCTGGATCCCCTTCTACCACACTCATGCCGTAGCCGATGTCCGCCAGAAGAAGCACGTCGAGCGCTACGTGACCCAGGAAGACCTGCGGGTGCCCGGTCATCCGGAACCGTTCCGGATTCGTCCGGATCTCGTTTTTGCCCTGGCCCAGGGATCGGCGTGGCGCCTCTACTTCCTGGAGGCAGATCGCGGTTCGGAGAGCGTCCAAGAGATTGCCATGAAGCAGAAGGGTTATCACTACTTCCAGAACGCTCCCGATCCGCAGAACCCCGCTCATAGACTGTGGCAGCGTTACGGACCGGTGCGGGATTTTCGGGTGCTCTTTGTGACCACCAGCACGCGCAGAGTGGAAACGCTCCGGAGGCAGCTCGAGGAGGTGCCCGGCTTCGGTGTCATGGCCTTTGCGACCGCCCCGGAGGTCGAACGTCGCAATGTCCTCTTTGAGCCCATATGGAGCACCAAGAGCGGCGTGAAGGCTCTTTTACGCACCGGGGGAATTGGATGAAGGCTTCGCGGCGCGCTTGCGAATGGAAATTCTTGGATCATGGAGCGCCTTACGCTCCCGCTCCTTCTGAAAGGCGAGCACATCGGACTCAAAGAAGATTCTCCTATTTGAAACCATCTGAGATCGAAGTTTCCCAGAAATGACCAGTTCATGAACATATTGCGGCGAGACGTCGAGTATTTGAGCGACATCACCAACGCCGAGTAATCGTGATGAGCATTCCATCTTTGGAATTCTATGATGTAACTTTTCTAAAAAATAGTTGATGTACAACAAGTATTTTGCTATTCTCAGAACACCTTTCCCCTGAATCTATGGCCTCTCGAATCTTCGACTTCCCGACTGAGAAGCTGGAAGTCTATCTGGCGCTACGCCGCAAGGTGATCACCGAGTTCTGGGAGCAGCCGGACGTGGCCGATGCCACTCTCAGCGATCTCCTGAGCAATGTTCTCATTGCGATTGACGAAGCCTTTCTCGATGAGGAGTGTGCGGGAAATGAAGGATGAGAGCTTCAGTCCTCAAATGGCCAATCTCCTTCCTCTGGCCCGGAATCTTCCTGAGAAATCGCTGGAGGCGCCGGAGAATGGGCACTCTCGGGCATTGTCTCCGGATACGTAGCACCTGAAAGGCGCCGCCGCTGAGCCTCCATCAGGGTCTGAGGAAGGTCTTCCACAAGGCAGCTATAGTGCTCGTCTTCGACAAAGGGCGTTTCGACGAGGATAGTGCGGAGCGCTCCAGTGGAGACGAAGCACTGCTGGCGCGGGAGCGTTTGGAGCTTGTTGACGAGGAGTTCGCGCTCTCCCTCCAGAGTGTAGTAAATGAGCTTCTCTGAGATCGAAAACGCTTTGCCCGAACTCTCGGAGCTGCCAACGGTCTCTCCTTCGGTGACGTCGCAATGCTCCGATCCCCCAACCGTCTCCGTCGTGGAGACCGCCTCCTGGAAAGCCTCCGAATAGGTACGGGAAATCTGCTCCAGGACGCTCATGCTCTGAGCGAAGCTCTGCTCCCAGTTCTCCGAGAGCGTGTCTGAAGCGGTCTCCGTTTCGCCAAAACTCAGTTCCGAGGCGAGGCTCCGGCTTTGACCAAGAGAAGCGGAGGTACTCTCCTGACGGCTTCCGCCGCGTCCAATACTCTGCCCCTCGCCAAAAGAGACCCCCTGATCCCGCTTTTTCCCCCGAGTCGAAGTCGTTCCCCAGTTCTCTTCCAGACTTCGGCTGATGCCCTGAAGCCGCGAGATGGCACGACTGTATTCCTCTCCGCTCGCTTTGGCGGTATTTTCCATCGCACCGGTCGAGCTACTGTCGGTCATCCGCGCTCTGCCGTCGTCGTAATAGCCAAGACTTCCGCTCGAACCCCGCTCAAGGCTCGTCCCCTGGCTCGATGTGAGCTGCGTGCTCCGGCAGTTTGTATCGCTTTCCCCGCGCTGCTCGCTTTCGGATTGACTGCGGCCAAAGCCCCGCTGGACGGCAAAGCTCTCGTTCTCGCCGACGGTCAACTGAAATCCGCGCCGGAGGTCGCGCAACTGTGACCAGTTCTCGCCAATCGCCACGCTGATGCCGTGCTGAACGCTGTAGGCTTCGGTGACGCCCGAGGACTCCGACCGGCTGATCGCCCGCGCCAAACCCGCGGCGCGAGAATTCCCGAATCCTTCGGTGAGCGTCTGGCCGATATTGGTCCCGAAGGTCCGGCCGATGCCCATGGTCTTGGTCTGTGCCAAGGTGCGCGACTGCGCCCGCGACCAGGAGCGCGCCGTCCCCCTCGTCACTTGGAAGGAGAAGACAAGGCTCCGGCTGCGCTCTTCCGACCACGAATGTGCGCGCTCCTCATACGCGAAGTTCGGCTTTCGCTGGCTCAGCTCGAAGAGTTCTTTGCTCATGATTTCGGCATCGGGTCGGTCCAGGCGAAAGAGCGCCTTGATCTGCGAGTTCGCCTTGATTGTCTGGAGGAGCGCCTGTCCTTCCGCCGTATGGAAGGGCGGCTGAGACTGCGACTGATGCGCATTGATGAGGCGCAATCCAAATTGGCGCAGATTCGTCACGGCATCGGCGAATTCCTGGTCGACGAACTGATGGAACTCGTCCATGTAGACGTAGTAGGCTCGGCTCCGCTCTGCCGGTGGACGCCGGTAGGCCGAGCGCTGCAACTTGGTCGCCAGGAACTTCCCGAGGAGCGCCATTCCGGTCAGGTTTTCGCCGAGCGGCAGATGGCAGATGAGACTCCTTCCCTCCCGTAGCAGGTCCGGAATATGGAGGGTGCTCCGCCCGGTCTCGAAGAAACGCCGGACGAGCGAGTCCCCGATGAGGTACTGGAGAACGTTGACGCTGGAGTTCCGAAAATCGCGCTGCTCGCTTCTCGTGGCTTCCGCGAAGTCACGCCAGAAATCACGTGCCCACTCGTTCGCCGGGGTGTCCGGAATGGCCTCGACCAGCCGGAGGCGCTCCTCGTCACTCAGCACGAAGATGAGCTTGCCGGCACAGCGCAGATTGAGCGGATAAGCCCACCTCTCCGGCAGACGCGGCCGAGCGCCCTCCGGAAGGCGGTTCAGTTCCGCGAGCACCCAGAAGGCATTTCGGAGGACGTTGCGGAGGCGGCGCTGCTCTTCGAGTGTGCCCGGAAAGAGCCGTTCGATTGCTTTCAGGAGGTCGTCGACCTGCTCCTCGGTGCTCTCCGCCCCCTGCGGCTCTAGCGGATTCAGGCGTACCGGGTTTTCCGGGTCGGCGACATCGAGGAAGAGGTACTGCTCGGCGAAATCTCCGCGCGCGTGCCCACGGTCCTCGGCCCGCTCAATGCAATAGGCCACATATTCCCGCGCCTTGCGGTAGAGATAGCCCGTCGGATCGATCAGGCAGAACGGGTGTCCTTTCCGGATGTCCTGGAGGAGGAGATTTTCGAGGAAACGGCTCTTTCCCGTACCGGAGACGCCGCAGATGTAGGTATGCACCTCCCGGTCTCTTTCCTCCAGGTACACCGCCTCACCGCTCCCGCAGGCATAGCCGGCGAGCACCGCATGATCGATCTCGGCACGTCGCTGCGACAAATACTCGAAGCGATGAAGCGTCACTCCGCGCCTCCGCTCCCCCACTCCCTTCTGCGGAAGGGGATGAGCCACTCCTCGACCAGGTCCGCGGAGAAGCCGCACGCTTCGGCCGCTCTCAGCAGCTCTTCCTCGGAGATCTCGGCGCGTCCAAAGGCGTTGATGGCCGCAATCGCCCGCCGTCCTTCCTCGTGGAAGTACAGGGCCTCAAACTCGTCATTCTTGAGCAATGCTTCGAGGGTGAGGAAGAAATAGTGGTCGCTCTCCCGCCCCTGGTGCCAGACTCCTGCCTCCAAATCCCTGCGCAGGAGGCGCCAGCTTTCGGCCATGAGGTATCCATGAATGGGATCGTATTCGAAGCTTCCGCCCTGACGGGCGCGGGTGCTCTCCCACTCCCGGATACTGCGTACTTTCAGGAGAATCTCTGCACGGTCCTCCTCCCGGCGCCGAAGGCGGCGGTGTTCCGAGCCTTCGAGGTCGGCGAGGCGCTCTTCGAGCTCCCGGATATGCTGCTCGCACTCGGCCTTCTCGCTGCGGAGGGCGCTCAGATCGCTGCGCTGCTCCTCTTGGATAATCCGCTCGTCCGCCAGCTTCTTTTTGAGGATCGCCCGCTCCTGAGCAAAGCGGGCTTCCGCCGACTGCGCGCGCAGCACGCGTGCGATGATCGGGAGGCGGCCATCCCTGGCCAGACGGCCAAAAGCCTCCACTGCATCTTCCGTGTCGAGCACCTCGAAGCGGATGCGTTCGAGCTTGGCCAACTCCTCGATCGCCTTCTGCCGACGGTGTTTCCCGGAGCGGAACTGCATATAGGGACCGAAGACCGCTCGCTGCTCCTCCAGTTGGCTCTCAGCGCGTTCGAGCGCCTCTCGTTTCAGGAGAATCTCGCCAAATTTCTGAAGGTCACTCCTCAGCACCTCTTTCGAGAGGGAGCGCGCCCGAGCGACCGCCAGGAGCGCGCCCTCACGGGGATGCCTTCCGGCGCAAAAGAGGTTGTGGTGTTCCTGAATTTGTTGAGCGAGCTGCTCAGCTTTCTGCAAAGCATGGCCGATAAACTCCTGCTTCTCCCGAATGCGCCGTCGCCCTTCGAGGAGTTCCTCGCGCTTCGAGGGATTGGTTTCATGGAAGAACGCGAGCAGGGTTCGCTGGAGTTCCTCTTCTAGAACTGGCGCGCTCTCTTGAAGCGTCTTGAGCGCCGAGAACTCTCCCCAGAGCGTGAGAGCGTTTCCCCGGTGATCGCTTCGTTGCGGCAAGTTCATGAGAACTTCGCCTGCTTGGCCTGATCGAGATAAACCAGGAGATCGTCCATCCGTTGCAGAAACGGCTCAGCACGTGCCTTGTGGTAAGCCAGTTCGGCGTCTTTCACTTTCCGGCGCGCCATGGAGATCATCGGATAGTATTCCGGGTGTTCCTTTTCCAACTCTTCGAGCACCCGCAGTGCCCCGTCAAAATAGTGGTCCTCCAGGAAGGGGCGAAGATCGCCCAACTGTCGGACAAGTCGTCGCTTCTTCCGTTCGCGCTCTTCTGCCCGCTCCTCCGCTCGCCGTGCTTGCTCCAGCTCTTCACTCCGCCGCTCCGCTTCCTTCAGCTCCACCTCTCTGGCCAGATGCCGGAAGAGAATGCGGACATAGGTCCCGAAGACAGTGACCGCAAAGATGAGCCAGCCCAGAGCCGCCCGCTCTCCCGCAGAGTTGCGTGCGGACAGAAGGGAGAGAATACTGAAGATGACTACTCCCCCGCTTCCGAGCAGGACAGCCACCGCCCGCTCCTTGCTTTCCTTCAAGAGACAGAGAGGGCATTCAGAGGAGTCACATTCATAGCTCGTCTCTACTTTGTAGGCGATCCAGGAGGCCAGGGCAAGCAGCGGGAGCGAGAAGAACGCTCTTTCGGTAAACAGCCTCCCGAAATTACCAACTGCCTCGCACAACACGGCGATGGCGTGGAGGATGGCTCGTATGATCGCCAGGATGGCGCAGGCCAGCGCCACCAGAATGACCAACACAGACTCCCCTTCGGTGTTCCTATTTCCCGGCATGAGCGTTTCCTCCCGGGTCTGAAGTGGACGCCCGCAGGTTCTCCTCGATGAATCTTTCGAGATCATCTCGCCGATATCGGATCGCCCGGCGCGAGATCCTCACAAATCGCGGCCCCTTCCCCTGATAGCGCCACGCCTGGAGTGCTCGCGGTGTCAGCCGGAGATACTCGGCCGCTTCTCCTTCAGTGAGCAGTGCTTGCCACATCGGACCACCTCCCTGCGAACTCTCCCTTCCCTCACTTCGACTTCGTGCTTTCCCCTGATTCGATCTCCCCCGCGAGGAAATCCGTCTCGCCGCGGAGGCGCGCCGTGAACTCTTCTCGGTCGATCAGGATGAGTGGGAACCCGAGCTGCTGGAACTTCCCGCGCAATCGATCCTCGACTTCAGGCGGGAGATCTCTCTCCATATACCCAAAGTACAGATTCTCGACGACTTGCCGGAAAGCCGTTTCCGTCATGTAGCGAGCTTCATCGAGCTGCTTCTGGCGCGCGGCTTGGAGCTTCTTCAGTGTCGCGCGGTCTACTTTGAGCCGTGCATCAGCCGCATTGGCGCGTTCGACTTCCTCCATGACGAACCTGCCATGCCGGTAGAGGACGCGGTTCACTCGCTTGGCAAAGGCGGGGTAATAGCGCCCCTGTCGAAGATGAACGACCCGGAAGGCTTCACTCGCCCCCAGCTCCCGTATCCAGAGGTCGATCCGCACCTCCAGATCGGAATAGGAGCCGACAAGGCGTTCCCAAGTGACGGAGTAGAAGAGATACTCGTAAGCCCGCTGGATGAAAAGAATCCGGGCGAGTTCCTCGTCATTGGTCATCCGTGCCTTCTCCAGGTCATCCCCTTCGAAGAACTCGTGGAGGCCTGCCCGCATCGCCCGGACATCATCGGGAGTAATTTCCGTGACCCATCGATACAATTCGTAGCGGTCGCGAACAGATTGCAGCCGCAAGCGAGAGGAAAAAGTTTCTTCAAGGCGGCGTATATCGGAGGCGATCTGCTCAAGGACACGTTGATCGGTCTGTCTCTTATCGGACTCACTCATGGATACCGTTGTACGCCTCTCTCTACACCGTGTCAACCCTTTGCCCGGATCGACCTTTGACTTCCGAGACCAGAGGAGCGGATCGTCCTTTACAAGGATAACGCCGGACTCCGATTATGGAAACTCGTCATTGCCGCGGTCAGCCCGCCTTGCCCTGCGCTCTCTTGCCCGGAGTGCCTCTCCAAGGCGAGCATTTACCAAGAGCTTTTCCCTTGGAGCTTCCTTCAACCGCTCACTAACAAGATCGGAGTAACGCGGAATCATTTCTCGCAGCTCCATCTGGTGACCGTGCTTCCTCGTCAAATAGTTTACTCGATTCGTTAGAGCAACTAAGAGCACCGGGTCCCATCGCTGGAGATCCGCCTGCGATATGAGATTGCGAGATGCCCCAAAGTAGACCAAGAACACCCCGTAATGTTCCCGGAGAAACTCCAAAGGATCGATACGATCCTTCCTCGGAATACTCCGCTGATCTGCCGGGAACTTCGGGACATTTCGGGAGCGCAACTCCGCCAAGATGTCTCGCTCGGCGGGCGGTTCATTATCGAGGACTCTTCGCACCAACGCCTCAATTACCTCGATAAATTTCCGAAATTCTCCCGCTTGTTCCGGAGCGGATATTGCAAACTCCTCCACCATGGCGATCAATGCCTGTCGCAGTTCCTGCATGGCCTCTCGCAAGGCATCGCCCTCCGCCTCCTTGAGCCTCTCGGCTATCCCATCTAGCCGCTGCTGTTTTTCAGGAGAAATAAGTCCAAAGAGAAATGGCCATTGAGTATTCTGCCATGCAGAGATTTCTCTGACAAGGAGGCTTCTAACCCTCCCCTCGAACTGGCGGGCCAAATTTCCCAAATCATCCTTATAGGCAAGTTCCTCAGCCATCATAGCTCCCCCCCTCCATCTTAGCAGAAACAGGCCGAGAGCTACTTTCAACCATGTTGGAAGAATTGTTCAACGCACTTCCAACACCATTCCAACATACTTTCCAACACATTACCACCGGAAAAAAGCAGATTAGACCACTACGCATCGCTTGGCCGTTTAACGTCTCGTTAAACACCGTTGGAATATTAGTACAACAATCCTTCTAACACTGCCAGCCATTTTGTTGGAAGCTCTTCCAACATTACGGTACTCTCCTGTCAATCTGACTCTGCAAGATGCCTGACGACTATATCTACACCGTCAACCAGGTCGCCCTCATTCTGAACAAGAGCGACAAAACTGTCCGGACGTACATTGCGGAAGGAGGGCTTGATTCGACCAAGAAAATTGAAGAGGCGAGCGGAATGGAGAAGGTCTACATTTCGGCCCTCTCCTTGGCGAGCTTGGCCGAGAAAAAATCCTTCCGCCTCAATTTCGACGAGCTAAGGAAGTACACGCCCAACAGGGAAGTCCTGGAACATACTTTCGGACATCGTCATCTCAGTGAACCCAGAGAGGACAACACCTCCGCCACTCCGGAAAACCCCGCCCCACGTTCAACGGCTTCCAACACCGCCGAGGAAAGTCTTGTGGTCTCTATTCTGAAAGACCAGGTGAGTCGCTTGGAGGCGGAAAAGAATGAACTCAAACAAGACCTGAAGGAGAAGGATCGGCAGTTGGAAGAAAAGAATGTGGCACTGATTGCGACTACCCGGGAAACAAGCGACCGCTACCAGCTTCTTGCCGTAGCCAAGGAGCAGGCTGAGGCGCAGTTAGCACAACTCCGGGAGCAAACCCGTATTCTGCATTTGTCCACAAACCGGGACCTTACCCGCTTGAAAGATGGGAAACTTCAGGCGGGAGATCTTTCCTTCCTCCCCACTGTGGAGACACCCGAAGAAGGATTCTGGACCGAACCGCCGGAGGAGAAATGGTCATCTCCGTTTCCTGCGGAAGAGGAGATCCGGATTCCATCCGAACCTGTCTCTCCCGTGACACCACTTGCGGACGAACCGGAGCAATCGGCCCACCCGGAGGAGGGGAGCGCACCGCCTGCCCCCCTCCCGAGGGAAGAAGCGAAACAGACCGAACTTCCCAAGGCGAAAAGGGAGAAGGGAAAAGGGAAAAAACGGGAAAAGGACAAAGCCACTCCCCGCAAGGGATTCTTTCGTCGTCTTTTTGGCGGATAGCCCATGAATACCCCGACCTACAACGGCCAATTTCTAACGATCGACTTCCGGATGCTCGATAATCCGGCATTCGGGGAATTCATGAAGACGACCGCCTTTGCAGTCTACCTCCAGCTTCGCCGGTACATTTGGCGAAGTCGGGTTCGGCGGCATCCCATTTCCCAGGTGAACGAGCTTTTCGAGCAGGGCCATCTCGTCGCGACCGCAGAGCGGTCCTTTCTGGCGAAGAAGCTGGGGATCAAAGAGGAGCGGCACATCTCCCGCCATATTACGGACCTTTGCCGAATGGGCGTCGTCAAACGCATCAGCACCGGGCGGCAGAATATCTACGTGCTCGGACGCTGGGAAGATCGCAGCGTTCAACAGGACGGCTCATATGTGATTGAGCTTTTCCTTCTGGAGCAGCATTTCGGCGTCGAAAAACGGCCTCAGATCAATCCACAAGAGGGGACTATGGCCGAATCTCCCGAGGATGCCTCGACCGAGAGCATCCCCGGAGTGTCGCTCACCGACACCTCAGGAGTGCCTCCAAGCGACACACCAGAAGTGTCCCCCGTGCGGACTCCTCGGGTGTCCGCCGCGCGGACGTCTGGAGTGTCGAAAAAACCCCCCTATAAATACAGAGGAAAACAAATAGAGAAACAACAGCAGGCGGTGTTGCTGTTGAGAGAATTTTCATTCTCCCAAGAGCAGCTTCAGGAGATAACCGCGACCCACCCCTTCGAGCGGATCAGCGAAGTGGTGGCCGCGTACCAGCAGAGAGGTGAAGGAAAGATCGAGAACCCGGCCGGCTGGGTGCTGGCGGCTCTCCGGGGACACTACGAGTTCGACAGCGTCGAGAAGCGCCTCCGGGCCAAGCAGGAGCGCCGACGCATCCAAGAGACAGCGGAGACCAGCCAGGCCACCGACGCCGAGAGCGCCCGGGAGGAGAGCGCGGCGCGCATCCAGGCATGGATCGAGGCGCACCCGGAGGAGTACCGCCAAATCCTGGAGGAGGAGCGCCAGAAGTGGAACGGCTCGACGGTCGGCCAGAGTACCAGCTACCTCCAGAGTTGTGCCCGGGTCCGGGTGCTCCGTGAGAAGCTGGCCGCGGGCCAAGATGAGGCGGCACCCTTCGTCATGCGCACCCTTCACCCTGCCGCAGCTCGCTCTTCGGAGGCGGCCATGCCCACCGGCAGCGGCGGAGCGACGCTTGCCCGGGCATGCTGACTTGGTGCTGACTTGGTAAGCGGAGAGCGGTCCGCAAGGACTTGCCTTCACCTCTAAGTCATCTATTTTGTTCGATTTAAGTGGTGCCCAGGACCGGAATTGAACCAGTGACACCGTGATTTTCAGTCACGTGCTCTACCAACTGAGCTACCTGGGCACAGGAGCCTCGTGGCTCCGGGGAGGCGATGTTGTACCAGGGTTGCGGACGGGAGTCAAGGGGCTTTGGGGGACGGCGCGAAACTTGCAGTGCTGGCCGCAGGCGCTTCGGCGCTCTGACGACCTCGAACTTCTATGTGGCGCGCTGCTCTGTTGTCCCTCTTCCTCCTCGGGGCCCTGGCACCCTTCTCGGCTCAGGCTCAGACCTGCCAGACGTTTTCCGGCCTGACGTATGCCTCCTGGACGGCTGCGGATGGCTCGACCCGCAATCTCCAGCTGGACCTGCTGGTGCCTTCCGGTGCTTCGGCTCCCGTGCCGGTGGTGGTCTGGATCCATGGCGGCGGTTGGTTTCAGGGGAGCCGGACGCCGATCCCTTCGGGGGTGTCCGCTCTCTGCTCCCGCGGGTTTGCGGTGGCCAGCATCGACTACCGGCTGACGGCGGATGCGGTCTGGCCGGCGCAGATTCAGGATTGCAAGGGGGCGGTGCGCTGGCTGCGGGCTCATGCGGGCCAGTATGGGCTCGATCCTGACCGGTTCGCAGCTTGGGGCGAGTCCGCCGGCGGGCAGCTCGCCAACATGCTCGGGGTCTCCGGCGGCCTGGGGACGGTGTCGGTCGGCTCGGTGTCGGTGGACCTGGAGGGGACGATGGGCGGCAATGCGGGCCAGTCGAGCCGCGTTCAGGCGGTGGTCGACTGGTTTGGCCACTCCGATCTGCTGCGGCTGCGCTTCTACCCCGCCACGACGCTCCATGACCCTCCGGGCTCGCCGGAGAGCAAGCTGATCGGCGGCCCGATCCAGAAGAACCCGGAGCGCGCGGCAACGGCCAGCCCGGTCTCGTTCGTCTCGCCGGACGATCCGCCGTTCCTGATCCTGCATGGGACGATCGACGACCTGGTGGCGTTCAATCAGAGCGAGATCCTGGCGGATGCCCTGCGCTCCCGCGGTGTGCCGGTGTCGTTCGTCCCGGTCCCGAACGTCGGTCATGGCGGGCCTTCGTTCTCCTCGACGACGAATCTCCAGACGGTCTATCAGTTCCTGGATGACCGGTTGGGCAATCTCGGGTCCGCGACGGTGAGCGTCAGCGCGGGAAGCGCGTTTGCCGAGACCAGCACGGGGTCGAGCACGTTCACGATCACCCGGACCGGGTCGCTCGCCGCGCCGCTCACGGTCCGCTGGGGATTGGCGGGTACTGCCGAGGCGGGACCGGACTTCAACGGTCCGACGAAACCGGTGACGATCCCGGCCGGCTCCGCTTCCGCCATGTTTTCGATCCGGCCGGAGAATGATCGCCTGGCCGAAGGGAATGAGACGGTGGTCCTGACGCTCGCTCCCGATCCGGCGTACCGGATCGATGCGGCGCAGGCTTCCGCGAGCCTGACGATCGCCGATGATGACTCGGCTGCGAGCCTGCCGGAGGTGACCCTCCAAGCCGTGGACCCGGCCGCCGCCGAGGCCGGCCCCGACAGCGGAAACTTCCTGCTGTCGCTGGCTTCCCCGCTCGGCGCTGACCTGACGGTGCGCTACCAGGTGTCCGGCACCGCGGCGAACGGCGTGGATTACGCGCCTCTGTCGGGCTCCATGACTCTGCCCGCCGGGGAGACCTCGGTGCTCGTTCCAGTCAATCCGGTGGACGACAATCTGGGCGAGACAGGTGAGACGGTGATCCTCGCGCTGGCGCAGTCACCGGCCTACCGGATCGGCTCTCCGGCGCAGGCGAGCGTGGTGATCGCCGACTCCGAGCTCGACCCGTTGCGGCCGGCGACTCCGATCATCTCCGTTTCGGCGACGGACCCCACGGCCGGCGAGCCGGCGAATGACGGAGCTTTCACAGTGACGCGGACGGGCGCGACGGATACGCCGCTCACCGCCGAGCTCTCCTTCGGCGGGAGCGCCCGCACCGACGTGGATTACGGTGTGTCGTCCCTGTTCGTGACGTTCGACAGCGGCGTGAGCCGCGTGGTCGTGCCGATCGATCTCCTGGACGACTTCAAGCTCGAGGGGCCGGAGACGGTCGCGCTCGGTGTGGTGCCTCCTTCCGATGCGCTGGCCGGCCCGTATCTGCCGCTCGTGACGATCACCGACGACGAGCTCACGACGGGTCTTGACGGGCTCTACACGCTGACGCCCTGCCGCTTGGTGGATACGCGCAGGCCGGCCGGCCCCGGCGGTGCGCCCCGCATCGATGCCGGCTCCATCCGGGTCTTCCCGGCGAGCGACGCCTGCGGCATCCCGCCGGAGGCGACGGCCGTGGCGATCAACGTCACGGTCGTCGGCCCCACGGCTCCAGGTTATTTCACTCTGTTCGAAGCCGGCGGAGCCCGTCCGATCTCCTCGACTCTCAACTTCCGGGCGGGCGAGCTGCGCAGCAACAACGCCATCATCCCCCTGGCCGGCTTCCCCCGCGCTCTGGCGGTTTATGGCGGCTTCGGGAACGGCAGCGCGGACGTGGTGATCGACGTGACCGGCTATTTCAGGTAGGGCGCCTCAACGGCTCCGGCTCTTGAACAGGGATTTCGTCAGCCGCACGACGGAGCGCATCCGCCGCTCCTTCACGTGCTCATTGTCCAGACGCGCCTGATCCCGGGTTTCCGGCGGCACGCAGACGGTGTCGCCGTCGAACGCTTCGCGCCACACATAGCCCGAGAGACAGGTCGCAGCTCCGTAGGGTCCTCCCGCCGGATCGCGGCGCGCGTCGGCCTGCTGGTTGTCCAGGACCGTCTGCTCTCGGATCTCTTGCGTGACGCAGACGTGATCCTCCGGCCGCGCCTCGCGCCAGACGAAACCCTGTTTGCAGGTGTCTGGCCCATAAGGCAGCGGCTGCGGCTCGGGTTCCGCGGTGGAGACGTCCGGCGCCGGGCCCGGCGTCTCCTCCTCGGCGGATGGGTCCTCAGGACTCCCTCCAGAATCCACTGTCCCGACGGGCACTGCCGAGCTCGCCTCTGACGACTCCACCGGATTCACCGTGCTCTCGCCAGGGCTCGGCAAGGAGACCATTTCGTCGGTCTTCTCGGGAGCCGAAGCGCCCGCGGACCTCCACCCGATCCATCCGGCCAGCGCCAGCACCACCACTGCGAGACACGCGAGGGCGGCCATCCGGGCCCGCGGCTTCGCGGTGTCCGGGACGGGCGGGACCGGCGCCGGCGGCAGGCTCGGAGCCGGTGGGCTCGGCATGGGCAGGGCAGGCCGGCTCTCCTGGATGATTCCCTCGATCGTCTTGATCAGGCGGTCCACGTCGAAAGCCCAGCGGGCGTCGCTGAGCTCGATCGCGTTGCGCCGCGCCAGCTTGGCGAGCTCCGGCGGCAGGGCCTCCGGCCGCGGCATGGGAGCGTCCTCCACCAGCACCGGGATGACGCGGATGTTGCGTTCGAGCGCGGCGGCGACTTCCAGACGCACGAAGTCCTCCGGATCGTCCAGGCGTCTCCGTCCGGCCGCATCCTTGAGGTTCAGCCATTCGCGGCCGATCACGACGATCAACACCTCACAGCAGCCCACCGCCTTCTTGATGACCTCGACGAAGTCGACGCCGGGCTCGATGGTGTCGATATCCATGAACACCCGGCCCGGGAAGCGGTTGCTCAGGCGGTCGAACAACCGTCCCGAGTGGCCCGCGCTGTCCTCACGGCGGTAGTTGACGAAGATGTTCGCGGCTCGGCTCGGTATGTCTCCAGGATTCACGCTCATGGCGCCCTCCGGCAGTCCTATGGACCTCTCTCCCTCACATTTTCCCCTCTTCTTCAACAGGCGCGGCCGAGCGGTGAATCGTTACAGCGTGGGCTGTCCCTGCTGTCCTTTGTGTCCTTGCTCCTGGAGCCCTGTGATACCTTCGCGGGTTCATGAGGAGCCCAGCGATGCCCGACAGCGCCCCTTCCACCCCCGCCCGCGACTTCATCCGCGAGATGGTCGCCCGCGACCGCGCCGCCGGCAAGCATGGCGGACGGGTGGTGACACGTTTTCCTCCGGAGCCGAACGGCTTTCCCCATATCGGTCACGCCAAGTCGATCTGCCTCAACTTCGGCCTCGCGCTGGAGAACGGCGGCAGATGCCATCTCCGGTTCGACGACACCAACCCGGAGACGGAGGATCAGACGTACGTCGACGCGATCCAGCGGGACGTGCGCTGGCTGGGCTTCGACTGGGGGGAGAACCTGTTCCATGCCTCGGACTACTTCGAGAAGCTCTACGACTTCGCCGTCGAGCTGATCCGCCTGGGTAAGGCCTACGTCGACAGCCTGAGCGAGGACGAGATCCGCGAGTACCGGGGCACCGTCACCGAGCCTGGCCGGCACAGCCCGTACCGCGACCGGAGCGTCGAGGAGAACCTCGATCTCTTCCGCCGGATGCGCGACGGCGAGTTCCCGGACGGCGCCCACGTGCTGCGCGGCAAGATCGACATGGCCTCGCCCAACATGAAGATGCGGGACCCGCTGTTCTACCGCATCAAGCGCGCCACCCACTACCACCGGGGCGATGC
>Ga0126309_10000387_pt1 | contig 14760 bp, 16 predicted proteins | sample Plot56_FD_92541 | JGI IMG/M metagenome (GOLD analysis project Ga0126309, IMG submission 92541) | Serpentine soil microbial communities from UC McLaughlin Reserve, CA, USA - Plot56 | ecosystem: Environmental > Terrestrial > Soil > Grasslands | place: USA: UC McLaughlin Reserve, Lake County...
GGCGCCGAGTCCAGCGGGCTCAAGCTCGACGGCGGCGTGACGAGCGACCTCGAAGACGACCTGGCGGCCAAGAAGCCGTACGAGGCGAAGCTGCTCGACGCCGCTCCCGAGGGCGCGCTGGCGTTCATCTCCGGGAACGGCTACGGCGAGGTCGACAAGACCCTGCGCGAGACGCCCGGAACGTATGACCAGTTCCGCGAGCTGCTCGGGATCGACCTCGACGGCGTAGCCTCGCTGTTCGAGGGCGAGTTCGCATTCTGGGTCGGCAGGGGCGCGCCGATCCCGGAGATCACGTTCCTCGCGGAGGTGAAGGACGAGGCGGCGGCTACGGCCGCGCTCGACAAGCTCGCCGGCCTGATCCCGCCGGAGGCGGGCGCGCAGCGGCGATCGACCGAGGTCGACGGCGTCCAGGCGAAGCAGGTGGTCGTCCAGGGCTTCCCGATCACGTATGCGGTCTTCGACGGCCGCGCGATCGTGACGACCCGGCCCGGCGCGATCTCCGACGTCCGCGACGGCGGCGACAGTCTGGCCGACGACGCCGACTTCAAGCAGGCAAAGGACGACGCGGGCATGGGCGACGAGACCTTCGGGTTCGTCTACCTCAACGTCGAGGAGCTCGCAGCGCTCGTCCAGGGCTTCGCGGGCGCGGCCGGAGAGGAGATCCCGCCGGAGGTGGAGCGCAACCTCGAGCCGCTCGGCTCCTTCCTCCTCCACACCGGCGGCGACCCCGAGGACCTGAAGCTCTCGGCCTTCCTGTCGATCGAGTAGGTACGCTCCGGCCTCGATGGCCGTCCGCGAATTTCTGTTCACGTCCGAGTCCGTCACAGAGGGTCACCCGGACAAGATCGCCGACCAGGTCTCGGACTCCGTGCTCGACGCGGTGCTCCGCGGCGACCCGTCCGGCCGCGTCGCCTGCGAGACGCTGATCACGACGGGGCTCGTCGTCGTCGGCGGGGAGATCTCGACCGAGATCTACGTCGACATCCCGAAGCTCGTCCGCGAGCGCATCGCCGAGATCGGCTACACGCACTCGGAGTGGGGCTTCGACGCGAACACCTGCGGCGTCGTGGTGGCGATCGACGAGCAGTCGCCCGACATCGCGCAGGGCGTGGACATGTCGTACGAGCTGCAGCACGACGCGGGCGACGACGACCCGCTCGACCAGCTCGGCGCCGGCGACCAGGGGATGATGTTCGGCTACGCGACGCGCGAGACGCCCGAGCTGATGCCGCTGCCGATCATGCTCGCGCACAAGATCGCGCGCCGGCTCGCAGGCGTGCGTAAGTCGGAGCAGCTGAAGTATCTGCGGCCCGACGGCAAGGCTCAGGTCACGGTGCGCTACGAGGTCGACGAGCACGGCCGCCAGACGCCGGTCGAGATCGTGCGCGTCCTCGTCTCGACGCAGCACGCCGACAACGTCGACGCGCAGACGATCAAGGAGGACGTGATCGAGCACGTGCTCCATCCGATTCTCGACCCGCGCCTGTACGACGAGCGGCGGCTCCACGACGACCGTGACTTCGTCTACGTCAACCCGACCGGGAAGTTCGTCCTCGGCGGGCCGATGGGCGACACCGGGCTCACGGGGCGCAAGATCATCGTCGACACGTACGGCGGCTCCGCACGCCACGGCGGCGGCGCCTTCTCGGGCAAGGATCCGACCAAGGTCGACCGCTCCGCCGCGTACGCCGCCCGCTACGTGGCGAAGAACGTCGTCGCCGCCGGGCTGGCCGACCGCTGCGAGCTCCAGGTCGCGTACGCGATCGGCGTGGCGCACCCGGTCTCGATGGAGCTTGACTGCTTCGGCACCGAGACGCTCCCCGTCGACCGGATCGAGCAGGTCGTCCGTGAGGTCTTCGACCTGCGGCCGGCGGGCATCCAGCGCGACCTCGACCTGCGCCGTCCGATCTACGCCAAGACGGCCGCATACGGCCACTTCGGCCGCGACGACCACGACTTCACCTGGGAGCGGACGGACAAGGCCGACGCGCTCCGCTCCGCGGCCGGTATCGAGGCCGAGCCCGCTCGGGCCTGAGGCCTCGCCCGCTCCTGGCACCGATCGAAAACGGTGCTACTCTGGCTCGCGAATGGGGGTCATCCCGCGCGTGGGCCGTCAGGCGCTGCCGCTGTCACCGGCGCCCGCGCCGGTGGTCGTGCGCGAACGCTCTCGCTTCCCGTGGGGCGCGCTCCTCCTTCTCGTCGTCGTGCTCTTGCTGATCGGTGGGCGTGACTGGCTGCCCAACCTGATCCCGTCGCTGCCCAACCCGTTCGCCGCCAAGACCGTCGACCGGAGCGGGCCCGCCGTGCTGAAGGCGATCGAGGACCTGAACGAGTACCGCGCCGCCTCCGGGCACTTCGAGACGATCGTCGACATCGAGAAGGACACGAAGCTTCCCGCCAGCATCCTGGGCGAGCGGACGCTCTTCCTGGCCGTCGGCGACGTCGACGCTGTCGTCGACTTCAGGGGTCTGAACGCGGGCGCGGTGGAGGTCTCACGCGACCGCCGCTCGGCGACTCTCACGCTGCCTGCGCCGCGGTTCACCGACGCCAGGCTCGACGTCGATCGCAGCCGCGTCGTCGACCACGATCGAGGCGTGCTCAACCACATCGGCTCGGTCTTCGGCGGCAGCGGGAGCGACCGGGAGCTCTACGTGCTCGCCGAGCGTAAGCTCGAGGTTGCGGCCCGCTCGGACTCCGGCCTGCTGGCGAGGGCGCGCGTCAACACGACAGATGTCCTGAAGGGCCTGCTCACGTCGCTGGGCTTCCGGCGCGTGACGGTTCGCTTCGAGAGCGTCCCCGCGCTGTAGAGCACGAGCCCCGGCGGTTCGCGGGCAGGGGCGGCAGGACCCCCAAGCAGCCTGCGTGACGGAAGTGTCGCAGCCGTCGCGCGCAAGTGTGTCGCGCCTTTGGGTCGGAACGTCGCCGGAACCTGCGCGGAACGTGCGCGGAGCTGCGGCGGCCCGAAAGCGCGCGGAGCTCAGGCGGCCGGGCGCACGAAGAGGCCCGCGGCGGCCTTCTCGCCGATCGCGCGTTCGTCGCCGTCGACGCGCACCGAGAACCGCCCCTCTCCGCGCTCCGCCGCGCCGACCTCGATCTGCGTCCCGGGCGTCAGGCCCTCGTCGTAGAACCAGTGCAGGAGCTCGCCGTCGTGCTCGGCGAGGCGGACGATCGTCGCCTGCGTCCCGGCCTCCAGCTCCGCGAGCGCGGCGAGCTCGCGGTTCTCCTCCTGCTCGTGCTCCGGGTCGACCGGCCAGCCGTGGGGGCAGCGGTCGGGATGCCCGAGCCGCTCCGAGATCCGCTCGACCATGTCGTCGGTGAAGGTGTCGCCGAGCTCGTCGGCGTGGACGTGAGCCTCGGCGGCCGTGTAGCCCATGAAGTCGGTCAGCAGGCGCTCGATGATCCGGTGCTTGCGAACGACCCGCTCCGCCCGGGCGCGGCCCTTCGCGGTCAGGAGCGCCTCCTTGTGCTCGCCCCTGCGGACGAGCCCCTCGCGCTCGAGCCGCTGGAGCATCTCGCCGGCCGATGCCCGCGACACGCCGAGCATCTCGGCGACCCTCGACGCGAGCGTCGGCGTCCGCGGGCCCGTGGGAGCGTACTCGCCGATCGGGAAGGCGAGGAAGTAGATCGTCTCGAGGTACTCGTCGACGGAATGTCGCTGGGCGGCCATAGAGAGGTTGTCCGCGCGCGGCGGAAGGGACGCCACTATACTCGCCGCGCCTGGCTGTAAGGTGACCCTTACAACGACCTGAAAGGACCGCTCAGCCGATGAGCTCGGCTCAGATTCTCGTCCTCGGCGCCGTCGCCGGTTTCACGATCTTGATCGGACTGCCGCTGGGGCGGGTGCAGAGCGCCGACGCGAGGCTACGCGCTGCACTGAGCGGTCTGGCCGCGGGCATCCTGCTCTTCCTCCTCTACGACGTGCTCGTCCACGGGGTCGGCCCCGTCGAGGAGTCGCTCGAGGAAGCGGTGGCCGAGGGCGGCTCCTGGGCCGAGTTCGTCGGCCTTGCCGGGCTCCTGGCGGCCGGGCTCATCCTCGGGCTGATGAGCCTCGTCTACTACGACCGCTGGATGAAGAGCCGGCCGGCGCCCAGCATCGTCGGCCCGGGCGCCGCCGCGGTCGCCGAGTACGAAGCGCGTTCATGGTTCGAGCGGCTCGGGCCCGGACATCGCCTAGCGCTGCTGATCGCGACCGGGATCGGCGTGCACAACTTCGGGGAGGGCCTCGCGATCGGGCAGGCGGGCGCGGCGGGCGAGATCTCGCTGGCGCTGATGCTGATCATCGGGTTCGGCCTGCACAACGCGACCGAGGGCTTCGGGATCGTCGGCCCCATCTCGGGTGACGGCGTCCGCCCGACCTGGGCGTTTCTCGGCCTGCTCGGGCTGATCGGCGGTGGCCCGACGTTCCTCGGCACCGTCGTCGGCCAGGCGTGGGTGAGCGAGGCGCTGACCGTCGCCTTCATGGCCGTCGCCGCAGGCTCGATCCTCTACGTCGTCCAGGAGCTCTTCAACGTGAACCGGAAGTTCGGCTTCCCGGTGCTGGTGACGTGGATGCTCCTGCTCGGCCTGGCGCTCGGGTTCGGCACGGACTTCGTGCTCGAGGCCGCCGAGCTGCTCGGCTAGCCGCCGCTCGCGAGGACAGGAAGACGGCGCGCTGAATAGCGCCCTGTGCCCCTACCCGCGCTGTGGCTGAAGATCTCGATCGCCTTCGCGCTGGCGCTGGCGGCGGTCTACTTCCTGCCGGGCGACACGGGCGGGGACACGCCTCCCACCGACACCCTGCTGCTGGTCGCCGCGACGATCGCCTTCGTGACGACGGTGGCGCTCTGGCTGGGCCTGCGACTCGACCTCGGCTTCCCGACCGCGGTGATCGCCTACACCGTCGGCTGGAACGTGCTCGTCGTGCTCGCGAAGTTCGCGTTCGGGCCGCAGGGGTTCTACGAGGTCAATCAGGACGTCGACATCGAGGTCGTGTTCCCGACGCTCGACGACCCGGTCGGAGCCCTGCTCGGGGGGGCGGTGATCTTCGGCCTCTACGCCGGCGTCTACTCGCTCATCTACTTCAGCTTCCGCGGCGGCGTCTCGAGGACCCCGATCGTCGTCGGGTCGCTGCTGGTGGGGGCGATCCTCCTCTCCGCCGCGAGCGGCACGTTCGTGCTGCTCCTGCTCCCGCTGTTCTTCGCCGCCGGGGGTGTCGACTACCTGCACTTCGTCTTCACCTCGAGCGTCTCGCTCGTGGTCGGCCTGATGCTCGCGGGGGCGGTGACGCTCGCGATCCTCGCCTTTCGCTCGGCGGCCGAGCGCGCCCGCGTCGTCGGCGACGTCGCGATCCTCGTCAACCTGTTCTGGATCGGCCTCGCGTTCCTCGCGATCTACCAGGCGCTGTGGGTGGTCTACATCCTGGTGTTGACGTCGATCTGGCCGCTCAAGACCGTGACGCCGAAGTGACGCGGTACCCGCGCCTCTACGTGACGATGCTGCGTTTCCGCGTCGCCGCGATGGTCTGGCTGTTCATGCTCCTCGGCGCCGCGTTCCACGACGGCCTCGACGGCGACGCGTGGCGCTACGCGCTCGGCGCGGCCGCGCTCGGCTCCTGTTACGTGGCCGCCACGGCGCTCAACGACGTCGCGGACGAGGCGCTCGACCGCGTCAACCATCCCGGCGGCTCGGGACGTCCGCTCGTGAGCGGCGAGGCGAGCCCGCGCCAGCTGCGGCTGCTCGCGGTCGCGGCCGGGGTCGCCGCGGTGGTCGCCTCGCTTCCGCTCGGCGGCGGCGCGTTGGTTCTCGTCGCTCTCTCGCTCGCGATCGGGCACGCCTATTCGCTGGCGCCGCTGCGCTTCTCGTACCGCACCTCCCTCGCGCCGTTGGTCCTCGGAATCGGGTACGTGCTCGTGCCCTACCTCCTCGGCGTCGCCGTGGCCGGCTCGGCGCCCGCGGCGCGAGACGTCCCGTTCGCGGCCGCCCTCTACGCGCTCTTCCTCGCGCGGATCGTCCTGAAGGACTTCCGCGACCGGGAGGGCGACGCCCTCTACGGTCGCCCGACGCTCCTGCTCCGGTTCGGCAAGGAGGCGACCTGCGCCGTCAGCGGAGTCGCGCTCGTGGTCGGAGTCGTGACCCTTGCCGCCGTCGTGCCCGCGCTGGCGCCGGTGCTCGGAGGGTTCGGACTCGCGATCGGCTGGCTGCTGCTGACCCTCCGGCGGGCCGGCGAAGGGCGCGACGAGCAGGTCGCGATCGGGATCGGCGCGCGCATGGGCAACGGTCTGCTGACCTGCGTCCTGGCGTGGCTCGTGCTCGCCGCGGCCGGCGCGCCGGCAGGCGAGCGGCTCTTCTTCGTGCTCGCCCTCACGGGACTCTTCGCGGCGAGCTTCGCCTCGCTGGTGCGCAGGCCCGACGTCGTCGTGATCGGCTACAAGGGGTAGGTGCCGCTGGCGTCGGTCTACCCGCTCGTCTCCGCGCGGGCGGTGGCCCGGCCGTTCACGTACGAGGTTCCCGACGGCACGGAGCCGGGCTCGGTGGTCGCGGTCCGGTTCGGGCGCGCGAAGCGGCGCGGGATCGTGACGGAGGTCGGAGTCGAGGCCCCCGCGGGCGTCGACGTCGCGCCCGTCGAAGGCGTCGTCGACGCGATTCCGCCGGCGCTCGTCGACCTCGCGCTGTGGCTGGCCGGCTACTACGGCTCGACGCCGGCGCGGGCGCTGGAGCTCGTCGCTCCCCGCTCGCCGAAGCGCCGGAAGGAACAGGCCCCCGCGGCCGAGGTCCACTCCCTCCCCGGCGAGTCCGAGCCGGCGAGGTTGACCGCCTCGCAGAGGGACGCGCTGAGCCGCGTCGTCGCCGCGCTCGACGACCGCGGCGGCGGCTCCTTCCTCCTCCACGGCGAGACCGGCAGCGGCAAGACGGAGGTGTACCTCCAGGCCTGCGCCGCCGTGCTCGCGCACGGGCGTTCCGCGATCGTGCTCGTCCCCGAGATCGCGCTGACGCCGCAGACGGTCGGGCGCTTCCGTGCCCGCTTCGGCGAGCAGGTCGCGCTCCTCCACTCCGGGCTCACGGAGGCCGCCCGCCGTGACGAGCGGCAACGCGTCCAGTCCGGTGCGGCGCGCGTCGTCGTCGGCGCCCGCTCCGCGGTGTTCGCGCCGGTGCGCGACCTCGGCTTGATCTGCGTCGACGAGGAGCACGACGCGTCCTACAAGCAGGAGTCGGATCCGCGCTACGACGCGCGCACCGTCGCCGCGAAGCGGGCCGCGCTCGAGGGGGCCGTCGCCCTGTTCGGGAGCGCGACGCCGCGGCCGGAGAGCTGGGAGCGGCTGCGGCGGATCGAGCTCGGGGCGCGCCTGTCGGGCTCGCTGCCGCCGGTGGAGGTCGTCGACCTGCGGCGGCAGGCCGGCTACCCGCTCTCGGCGCCGCTGCTGGAGCAACTCGGCCGGATCGCCGAAGGCGACGGCAAGGCGATCCTGCTGCTGAACCGGCGGGGCATCGCGCCCGCCCTGCACTGCCGCGCGTGCGGGGCGACGATCCGCTGCCCGCACTGCGACGTCTCGCTCGTGCTCCACGGCGACGGCTCGCTCCGCTGCCACCACTGCGGCCACGCGGAGCCCGCGCCCAGGGCCTGTCCCGCGTGCCGCTCACCCGAGCTCGCGAGGATCGGCGCCGGTACGCAGCGGCTCGAGCGCGAGCTGGGCAGGCGGCTGCCCGAGCTCGAGCTGATCAGGATCGACGCCGACACGGTCGACCGGCCCGAGGCGCTCAGCGACGCACTGCGGCGGTTCGCGGCGGCCGACCGGGCGGTGCTCCTCGGCACGCAGATGGTCGCGAAGGGGCACCACTTCGCGGGCGTAGCGCTCGCAGCCGTCGTCGACGCCGACACCGGCCTCGCGATGCCCGACTTCCGCGCGGAGGAGCGCACCTTCCAGCTCGTGACGCAGCTCGCCGGCCGGAGCGGGCGCGACGCGCCCGGACGCGTGCTCGTCCAGACCTTCCAGCCCGATGCACGGCCGATCGTGCTCGCCGCCCGCCACGACGTCACCCGCTTCCTCGCCGACGAGCTCGAGCGGCGGCGGGAGCTCGGCTACCCGCCGTTCCGTCACCTCGTCCGGATCGTCGTCTCGGGAACGGGCACCGACCCGGCGACTGCGCTCTCGGAGCTGGGCGCCGAGCTCGGGCTCGCCGGGCACGCCGAGCTGCTCGGGCCGGCTCCGCTCCTGCGGCTGCGGGGTCGGGAGCGGGCCCAGCTGGTGGCGAAGACCGACCAGCCGGGTGCCTTCGCGGCGGCGGCCGGCAGGCTGCTCACCGCAGCGGCGCCGGCGATGCGCAAAGCGGGTCTGGCGGCCGTTGTGGACGTGGACCCGCAGTCGCTCTGATCCCTACACTCAGACCCGATGGAGAACGAGGCCGGCCAGGTCAGGAAGGAGAAGCTCGACCCCGAGCGCGAGGCGCGGCGGCGGGTTGCGCTCGCGCAGATCCGCCAGTACGGCGACCCGGTGCTGAAGATGCGCGCGAACGAGGTCGAGGCCTTCGACGGCGACCTCGCGACGCTCGTCGAGCGCATGAGGTCGCTGATGCTGGACGCCAACGGCGTCGGGCTCGCGGCGAACCAGGTCGGCGTCCTGCGGCGCGTGGTGGTGATGCAGCCGGGCGAAGGAGACCCGATCGTGCTCGTGAACCCCGTCATCCGCGAGACTTCGGACGACCTCTGCACGGACGACGAGGGATGCCTGTCCCTCCAGGGCGTGACGGTGCCGGTCGAGCGCCGGCTCCGGCTGACCGTGGGAGCGGTCGACGAGAACGGCAACGACGTCAGCTACGAGCTCGAGGGCCTCGGCGCGCGTGTCCTGCAGCACGAGCTCGACCACCTCGACGGTGTCCTGATCCTCGAGCGCACGACCGACGACGCCCGTCGCGCCGCCCTCGCCGTCCTCAGACCGCGCATCGCGATCGCGCCTTCATAAGTGCCTGAGGCACTAGTGGCGCGGATCGGCGTCGCCGCCACCGCGGCGTTCGGCGCGGACGTGCTCGAGCGGCTCGCGGAACGGCACGACATCGCGTTCCTGCTCACGCGACCGGACCGGCCCGCGGGCCGCGGCCGCAAGACGACTCCGCCGCCGGCCAAGGTCGTCGCGGACCAGCTCGGCATCCGCGTGCTCCAGCCTGACCGCCCCGCGGACGCCGACCTCGACGCCGAGACGATCGTGCTGGTCGCGTACGGCGCGCTGATCCCGCGCGAGCTGCTCGAGCGCCACCACTGGCTCAACGTGCATCCGTCGCTCTTGCCGCGGTGGCGAGGGGCGGCACCGGTCGAGCGGGCGATCATGGCCGGTGACGAGGAGACGGGCGTGACCGTGATCCGGCTCGCGGAAGAGCTGGATGCGGGGCCGATCGGGGCGCAGGAGGCGTTTGCGATCCACCCGGACGACGACGCCGGCGCCGTCTATGCGCGGGCGGCAGAGCTCGCGCCGGAGCTCCTCGGGGCAGCCACGTCGTTCGCGCCGCAGGAGGGCGAGGCGACGTACGCCGAGAAGATCGGCCCGGCCGACCGCGAGCTGGACTGGTCGCGGCCGGCGAAGGAGCTGCACGACCGGATCCGCGCGCTGTCGCCGCACATCGGCGCGCGAGGCGAGGTCGAGGGCCGCAGGGTGATCGTCTGGCGCTCTCGCGTCGACGGCGACCGGCTCGAGCTGCTCGAGGTCCAGCCGGAGGGCGGCAAGCGGATGTCGTACGACGCCTGGCTGCGCGGCCTACGCTCCTGACCGTGGGCTGGCACGACTGGATTCGCGGGGTCGAGGTCGAGCCGTCGCTGTACGCGTCCGACTTCACGCGGCTCGGCGAGCAGATCGAGGAGCTGCTGGACGCCGGCGTGCGCGTCTTCCACTACGACATCGGCGACGGTCACTTCGTCGAGCCGATCACGATCGGGCCGATCGTGATCGAGTCCATCGCCGACCTCGTCCACGGCCGCGGGGCGGTGCTCGACTGCCACCTGATGGTCGACAACCCCGAGCGGCACATCCCGCAGGTCGCCCGGGCCGGCGGTGACAGCGTTACCTTCCACGCCGAGGTCACTGAGGACCCCGGGTCGCTGATCGAGCTCGCCCGGACCCACGACCTCGGTGTCGGGGTCGCGTTCACGCCGAAGACCGCCGTGGAGGACGCTGCGCGGGCCGCCGAGGGGGCAGACATCGCGCTCTGCATGAGCATCGAGCCCGGCTACTCGGGCCAGGCGTTCATGCCCGAGGCGCTCGACCGGATCGCCCGCCTGCGCGAGCTGCTGCCGGAGACGCCGATCCAGGTCGACGGCGGGATCGGCCCGGACACGATCGGGCCGGCACGCGAGGCCGGGGCGAGCCTCTTCGTCGCCGGAACCTCGATCTTCGGGCAGGGCGACGTCGCGGCGGCGTACGCGCGTCTCGTCGAGCTCGCCCCGTGAGCCTCGAGCGATCGCTCGAGCTGGCCGAGCGCGGCCGCGGGACGACGCACCCGAACCCGGTCGTCGGCGCGGTCGTCGTCCGCGACGGCGAGGTGGTCGGAGAGGGCTGGCACGAGCGCAAGGGCGAGCCGCATGCCGAGGTGATCGCGCTCGACGCCGCGGGCGAGCAGGCCCGCGGGGCGACGCTCTTCGTGACGATGGAGCCCTGCGCCCACCACGGCTCGACGCCGCCGTGCACCGAAGCGGTGCTCGCCGCCGGGATCACGCGTGTCGTCGCGGCCTCGCTCGACCCGAATCCCGAGGCTCGGGGCGGCCTCGAGGTGCTGCGGGCAGCAGGGGTCGACGCGCAGCTCGAAGACCGCTTCGAGGCGCGCGCGCAGAACGAGGCCTGGCGGACGTGGGTCTCGCTTGGGCGGCCGTTCGTGACGTACAAGGTCGCGGTCACGCTCGACGGCCGCGTGGCGCTTCCCGGCGAGCGCTGGGTCAGCGGCGAGGAGTCGCGCCGCCTGGTCCACGAGGTTCGCGCGGCCTCGGACGCCGTCGGCATCGGGATGGGGACGGTGCGCGCTGACGATCCGCGCCTGGACGCGCGTGGCGTCGACGCGCCGAGGCAGCCGCGCCGGCTCGCGTTCGGACGCGGCCCGCTGCCCGACGGCTCCGAGCTCGAGCTGCGGAGCGGCCCCCTTCGTGACGAGCTCGCGGCGCTGGCGAGCGAGGGCGTGCAGTCGCTCCTGCTCGAAGGCGGACCGACCCTCGCGGGCGCCTTCTTCGCGGAGCGGCTCGTCGACAAGCTGCTCGTGTTCGTCGCCCCGAAGCTCGCAGGCACGGGGCCGGGCGCCTTCGACCACGTCGAGATACCGGCTACCCTCCGGCGTTTGACGGCCCGCCGTGTCGGTGAGGACGTCCTTCTGAGCGCCTATGTCAACGAACCCTGACCGCATCGTCACCCTGATCTCGCACTGGCTCGGCGGGCACCTTCCGACGGATGAGCTGAGGCGGCGGATCGACGAGGTCGGCACGGCCGACCTCGCGCCCGGTCCCGCCGAGGCCGTGGAGGAGCTGCGCGAGGAGCTCGCCCACGCCGAGAACGGCGGGCGCGGCCACCTCGAGATGGTGGCGCGCGAGACGCTCGAAGCCGTGGCACTGGGCTAGCGTTCAAAGCATGTTCACCGGAATCGTCCGCGAGCGTGGGCGGGTGGTGCGCGCCGACGGCGGGCCCGACGGCCTCGCGCTGGAGCTCGACGCGCCCGAGACGGCCGCGCTGAGCACGATCGGGGACTCGGTGTCGATCGCCGGCGCCTGCCTCACGGTCACGTCGGTCGCGGACGGACGTATGAGCTTCCACGCCGTTCCCGAGACGATCGACCGGAGCTCGCTCGGCCGCCTGCAGGCCGGCGAGGCAGTCAACGTCGAGCCGGCCCTCCGCGCCGGCGACCCGCTCGGCGGTCACTACGTCCAGGGCCACGTCGACGCCGTCGGCGCCGTGCGGGCCTTCGATCCCGAAGGCGAGGGAGCCCGCCTGTGGGTTGACGCGCCACCTGAGGTGCTTCGCTACTGCGTCGACAAGGGCTCGATCGCGGTCGAGGGCGTGTCGCTCACGATCGCCGGCCTGGACGCCGACGGGTTCGCGATCGCGCTGGTCCCGCACACGCTGGAGGCCACGACGCTCGGCGCGCTCGCGCCCGGCGATCCCGTGAACCTGGAGGTCGACGTGCTCGCGAAGTACGTGGAAAAGCTCGTAGCCGGCGACGGCCGGGGTACGATCAGACGAGCATGACGTCCACCGCGACGCCACAGACACGTGCGCCCTTCGCCGCCGTCGAGGAGGCGATCGAGGACATCCGCGAGGGCAAGTTCGTGGTCGTCGTGGACGCGGCCGACCGCGAGAACGAGGGCGACCTCACGATCGCGGCCCAGTTCGCCACGCCGGAGGCAATCAATTTCATGGCCATGCACGCGCGCGGCCTGATCTGCCTGTGCCTGACCGAGGAGCGCTGCGACGAGCTCGGCCTGCGGCAGATGACCGACCGGAACGAGACGCCGTACGGCACCGCGTTCACGGTTTCGGTGGAGGCGCGCGAGGGCGTCACGACCGGAATCTCGGCGCACGACCGCTCACACACGATCCAGGTCGCGATCGACCCGAGCAAGGGCGCCGACGCGCTCGTCCAGCCCGGCCACGTCTTCCCGCTCCGCGCCAAGCCCGGCGGCGTCCTGAGGCGCGCCGGCCAGACCGAGGCCGCCGTCGACCTCGCCCGGCTGGCCGGCCTGAATCCGGCCGGCGTGGTCTGCGAGATCATGAACGAGGACGGGACCATGGCCCGCGTCAGCGACCTGATCCCGTACTGCGAGCGCCACGACATCAAGCTCGTGACCGTCGCCGACCTGATCGAGTACCGGCGCCGCACCGAGAAGCTCGTCGAGCGGATGACCTCCGTCCGTTTGCCGACGGGGTACGGCGAGTTCACGGCGGTCGCCTTCCGCGAGAGCCTGACCGGCAAGCACCACGTCGCGCTCGTGCGCGGCGACGTCGACGGGGCGGAGGACGTGCTGGTGCGCGTCCACTCGGAGTGCCTGACCGGCGACGTCTTCCACTCGCTCCGCTGCGACTGCGGCGAGCAGCTCGCGCGGGCGCTTCAGCGGATCGCCGGCGAGGATCGCGGCGTCCTGCTCTACATGGCCCAGGAGGGCCGCGGGATCGGGCTCCTGAACAAGCTCAAGGCCTACGAGCTGCAGGAGAACGGTTTCGACACCGTGGAAGCGAACCTCGAGCTCGGCCTCCCGATCGACGCGCGCGAGTACGGGATCGGCTCGCAGATCCTGGCCGACCTGGGGCTCTCGACGATCCGGATCCTGACGAACAACCCGAAGAAGCTGAGCGGGATCGAGGGCTTCGGGCTCACCGTCGTGGAGCAGGTGCCGATCGAGGTGCAGCCGAACGCGGAGAACCAGCGCTACCTCGAGGCGAAGCGCGACAAGCTCGGCCACCGATTGCACCACCAGGACGTCAAGTTCGACGCGGAGAGCGAGTGAGTCCGACCGGTCGGGTCGTTAGAACTTTGGCGAGGTGTCGGTGAGCGATCGGTTCGAGGAGCTGCGGCGCACGTTCGACGAGGACGCGCCGAACGACGTCTACGACCACGACGTGAACGAGGAGGCGAGCGAGGACGTGCTCAGCGCGCTCGCCGAGCCGGAGGAGGTCGCGGTCGAGGAGCCGGAGGCCGAAGCCGAGCCGGAGCCCGAGCTCGAGGCCGAGGCGGAGCCCGAGCCGGACCCGGTCGCCGAGCATGCCCCGCCCGGCTTCCATGTTCCCGACGGCTATGCGGCGCTGGAGGGCTCTCCCAGCGGCGACGGCCGCGCGGTCGGCATCGTCGTCAGCCGCTTCAACGGCGACATCACCGACCGCCTGCTCGCTCGGGCGCTGACCGCGCTCGAGGAGCAGGGCGTCGCACGCGACGCAGTCACGATCGTTCCCGTTCCGGGCGCGTTCGAGCTCCCGCTGGCGGCGATGGCCCTGGCGAAGACGCGGACCTACGCGTGCATCGTGGCGCTCGGCTGCGTCATCCGGGGCGAGACGGCGCACTTCGAGTACGTGGCGGGCGAGGCCGCGAGCGGCCTGCAGCTCGCCGCGCTCGAGACGGGCGTGCCGGTCGCCTTCGGAGTGCTCACGTGCGAGAACGTCGAGCAGGCCGAGGCGCGGATCGAGCGAGCCGCCGACGCCGCCCGCGGCGCGCTCGAGATGGCCGACCTGTTCGGTCAGATGCGCGCTCAGGCCCGCTGAGGGCTTCCCCCGCGGTTAGCTACACTGGCGCGTCCCATGGCCAAGGTATGCGCAGTTTGCGGGAAGAAGCCGTCCTTCGGGAACAGCCGGAGCCACTCGATGGTGGCGACGAAGCGGCGCTTCGACCCGAACCTCCAGCGCGTCCGCGTGCTGCTCGGCGGCAAGCCGACCCGCGCGTACGTCTGCACGCGCTGCCTCAAGGCCGGCAAGGTCCAAAAGGCTGTTTAGCGCTCATAGCGTAAGAATCCGCGTGTGAGCGACCACGACGTCGCCCTCGCGGTTTCCCGCGCGGCCCTCGGCTCGCTGGAGCGGAACGGGCGCCGGATCGACGACCTGAACGTCTATCCCGTTCCCGACGGCGATACGGGCACGAACATGACGCTGACCGTCCGGGCCGTCGTGGAGGCGCTCGAGCGCGAAGGCGATCCCGCCGCCGACCGAGCGTCGGTCGCAAGGCTCGTCGCCCGTGCCGCCCTGCTCGGCGGCCGCGGGAACTCGGGCGTGATCCTCTCGGTGATCGTGCGCGGCGTCACGGACGTGCTCGGTGAGGCGGACACGATCGACGCGA
>Ga0126309_10000388_pt1 | contig 14753 bp, 10 predicted proteins | sample Plot56_FD_92541 | JGI IMG/M metagenome (GOLD analysis project Ga0126309, IMG submission 92541) | Serpentine soil microbial communities from UC McLaughlin Reserve, CA, USA - Plot56 | ecosystem: Environmental > Terrestrial > Soil > Grasslands | place: USA: UC McLaughlin Reserve, Lake County...
CTGTTCGAGCCGCCGAGATGCGACGCTCGGCTCGCCTGTTCGGCGCGAAGCTCGACCAGTGGAGCCTCCCGGATGGCGGCGGAATTCCGGGCTGGACCGCAGTCAGCGGAAGCCATGACGCCCTCATCGGACGAGTGACCTCGCTGATCCGTCGGGCGCACGCGAGCCAGTTCGACGCCGCCGCGGTGCGCGGGCTTGCCAGGCTGCCTTCCAGCCAGCGGGTTGTCTTCGTTGCCCCCGCGGCTCTGGCGCTGAGCTCGGATTCAGTGTTCAGCTGCAACTGAGCGAGGCGGTACGGGCCTTCGGCTCGCAAGAGCCCGCCCGCGGCTGCCGGGGACCCACCCGAGGCTCGCGGGCTCCACCCCGAGCCTCCGGGGCTCCGGCCCGGGGCTGCCGGGCTTCACCCCGCAGCTCCCGGGTCCGCACCCGCGGCTCGCGGGCTCCACCCCGCGCCTGTCGGGAATCCCCCCGCGGCCCGCGGGCGCCTTCCTCCGCCTCCGGGGCTTCCACCCGCGGCTCTCGGGCAAGATCCCGAGCCTCGCGGGGATTTGCCCGCGGCTCCCGGGCTCCGCCCCGCAGCTCGGGGGCTCCGTCCTTCGCTTCCGGGGTTTTTGCCTGCGGCTGCCGGGTTTCGACCTGCGGCTGCCGGGCTCCGCCTCGCGGCTTCCGGAGGCTTACCCGCGCCTCTCGGGCTCTCACCCGGTGCTACCGGGGAATTACCCGCGGCTCTCGGGCTCTTACCCGGCTCGCAAGTACTTCTCCCCGCGGCCCGCGGGAGACTTCCCGCGGCGCAAAGGCTCGTACCCGGCGCGCAAGTACTTTCGCCCGCGGCTCTCGGGGTCTTACCTGGTGCGCAAGTACGACTGCCCGTGGCTCGCGGGGAAGAACCCGGGGCCCAAAGGCTCTCACCCCGTGCGCAAGTACGATTGCCCGTGGCCTTCGGGGAGTTTCCCGCGGCCCAAAGGCTCATACCCGGTACGCAAGTACTTCTCCCCGCGGCTCGCGGGGAAGAACCCGAGGCCAAAAGGCCCTTACCCCGCGCGCAAGTACTGATACCCGCGACCCGCGGGAAATCTCCCGCGGCGCAAAGGCTCTTACCCGGTACGCAAGTACTTTTCCCCGGGAGTCCCGGGAAACTCCCCGGGAGGCAAAGGCTCGAGCCCAGGAACCGCGGGAAACTCCCCGCGGCGAAAAGGCTTCTACCCGGTGAGCGAATACTTCAACCGGCGTAGCCTCTCGATCGTACATCAAGGCGCGTCTGCCGGGATGCCGATCCTGTTCACCGGCGCCGTGGCATCCGAAGGGATGCCTCACTGTCGTCGTACCGGAACGAGGGGTGCGAAGGCTCCCGGAGCTCCTGCGGCGACCCCCAGTTGCCCCCCGCGGCGCGAAAATCCGCAGCCAAACGGTCTGGCGTTGCTGCGGGCGTTGGTGGTACATGAGGCCTCGAGACGCCCCGACGGCTGTGGACCCGGTCGGTTCGTGCAAACGGACCTGGGGCGTCTCGACCGATCTGCCGTGGTGATTGGCCGTGGCCTGCATGAACATCGCGCGGCGGCACGCACCCGCCCAGCCATCAGCAATGGCGTAGAGACGCGCCAGTCCGTGACCACGACCCTGCCGGGTGTAAACAGTCGGGGCGTCTCCCCACCGCGGGCTGTGACACCACACCGGCCTTGCGTTGCGAGGAGGCAATCTCACCGCCGCGCCCGGCCTCCTCGCCGACGCGATCGTGGCTCACAACGGACTTGTCCTGGAGGCAGTTCTCTCCCGCCTCTCGGGCAACAGTCGCTTGCCGATCCATCGGCATGCTAAAATGCAAGCTGAATCGACGGCATACGATCTCGCGGACGACGCCGAGCACCTCCAGCGTAGGGCGAAGCAGCGTACGGATGGCGTTGGCGCGAAATTGACCTCGGAGTCCGATGAAGCTCACTGACTCGCAACAGAAAGCCGTCGCGCATTCCGGCTACAACCTTCAACTGATCGCCTGCGCTGGCTCCGGGAAGACCGAGGTCGTCGCTCGCCGAGTGGTCCATCTGCTGACGCCCAGCCGCGCGGGCTCGCTCGCGCCGCGCAACATCGTCGCTTTCACCTTCACGGACAAGGCCGCCGCCGAGCTGAAGGAACGGATTGTCACGCGCACCCGCGAAGCCCTCGGGGAGGTCACAGGCCTGGCCGAAATGTTCGTGGGAACGATCCACGCGTTCTGCCTGGAACTGCTCAAGAGCGAGACGCCGCAGTACCTCAAATACGAGGTATTGAACGAGGTCCAGCAGGGCCTCTTCGTGGACCGGCTCTGCAAGCAGAGTGGTCTCACGACATCGACCGATCTCACAGGCGCCGCCCTCAAGCGCTTTCGGGACACCAGGCACTACACCGATGCACTCGCGATCCTACGCGAGGCGGAGGTCGAGGACACCAACCTCGACGGCTGCTCGATCCTGGCTGGCCTCGTCGCCTACAGAGACCTGCTCGATAGGCACAGCTACCTCGACTACTCCTCGATTCTCGAGAAGGCGGTCGAGGTCCTGACGGATTACGAAGGGCCTCGCGAGCGCCTTGCAGAGCGGGTGAGGTACGTCATCGTCGACGAGTACCAGGACGTGAATCCGGTGCAGGAGGCGATTGTCTGGCTGCTTCACGAGCTGGGCGCGCGGATCTGCGTCGTTGGTGACGACGATCAGACCATCTATCAATGGCGCGGCAGCGACGTCGAGAGCATCCTGACCTTCGACAAGCGGTATCCGGGTGTAGACCAGATCCCGATCGAAGAGAACTTCCGTTCCAGCGACGGGATCGTGGAGACCGCGCGCGTGTTCATAGAGCAAAACACCGCGCGGCTCAAGAAGGCAATGAAGCCGACCGGCGCGCAGGCCTCCGAGGCCGGCGACATCATTGCCCTCTCGTTCGCGACGCCGGCCGAGGAAGCGCAACACATCGTCGAGACCGCGCGGGCCCTGCGTGGCGTAGCCTTTGGCGAGGACGGCAAGGAACGCGGGCTCGCCTGGTCGGACATGGCGGTTCTGCTCCGCAGCGTGAAGGCGAACGCGCTTCCGATCACCTCTGCCCTGCGCGCGGCGGACATCCCCTTCGTGGTCACCGGGATGACGAATCTGTTCGGCACCGCCGAGGCCGAAGCCGCCCGCCAGCTCTTCTACTTCATCGGAGATCATGGGCCCGACGAGGCGGCGGTCGAACAAGCGTGGAAAGACGCAAACCTCGGGCTCGATCCAGCCGCGCTTCGTGCTGCGATCCAGGGCGCCGCGGCGGCGAAGGCCGCCCTCACCGACCCGGACCAGAAGCGTTGGGGCCAGTACTCGATTCAACGCGTCTTCCTCAACTTCCTCGACCAGGCGGGGGTCCGCGAAGAACGCCCGCTGAACGGCCGGGGCGAGGTCGTGTTCTACAATCTCGGCAAGTTCAGCCAGCTCATTTCCGATTTCGAGACCATCCACTTCCACTCGAAACCGGTCGAGAAGTACGCCGCGTTCGCCAACTTCCTCCAGTACCGTGCCGAGGACGCCTATCCCGAGGGATGGCAGGACAATCAGTACGCGAACCCCGATGCAGTGCGCATCACGACCATCCACCAAGCCAAAGGCATGCAGTGGCCTGTGGTGTTCGTGCCCGCGCTCCTCAAGAACCGATTCCCGGCGAAGAAGCAAGGCGGCCGCAACGTCTGGCATCTCCTTCCGCGCAACGGCGTCAAGGGCCAACCGCGCTTTGAAGGCACGATCGAGGACGAGCGGCGGCTCTTCTACGTTGCCATGACCCGAAGCCAGAAGTTCCTGCACCTGACCTGGGCGCCGGTGCCGGGCAACCAGCTCTTCCAGAAGCGCTCGCAATTCTGGGACGACATTCTCGTCTCGAAACACGTCAAACGGAGGGCGCCCGACTACTCGTCGCGCAAGCGTCTCCCACCCACACCCCGAGCGGGCGTGACGAACGTCGTGTTCTCGTTTTCGAACCTCAAGTACTTCTTCGAGTGCCCGTACCAGTTCAAGCTGCGTGTGCTCTACGGCTTCAACGCGCCGATCCACGAGGCGCTGGGCTACGGCAAGTCGCTCCATGACGCGCTGGCCGAGGTGCACGCTCGGGCGATCCGAGGCGATGTGGCCGACCCTGCCGAGGTGCCGTCTCTCGTCGAGACGCACCTGCACGCGCCTTACGCCTACCCGGCGCTCCGCCAGCAACTCGAGGCCTCGGCCGAGCGCGTCCTGCGCGACTACCTGCACGACAACGCGGCAATCTTCAACAAGATCGAGTTCTCGGAAAAACAGATCGAGATCAGCCTTGGCGACGGCGTCAGCGTTGTTGGCCGTATCGACCTCGTGCGGCGCATCGACACCGGCGAGACCACGATTGTCGACTTGAAGTCCACCGACCGTGCACAGGCGGAGGATGTCACCGAGACACAGCTCCACGTCTATGCGCTCGGCTACCAGGATCTCACCGGCCGGCGGCCGGATTACGTGGAGATTTACGAGCTGGACGGGCGCAAGCGAAAACCGCGCTCGGTGGACGATGACTTTGTCGAGGACGTGAAGATCCGAACGCGGGACGCGGCGATCGCACTGCGCAGCGGGCAGCTACCCCCCGCCCCCTCAGTGCAAAAGTGCGCTGGTTGTGACTACAAGGGCATGTGCACCGCCGCTGCTAGAACATAACAGGAGACCCTACCCTTGAACCTGAAGCGTCAAATCCTTAGCCAGATGACCCGCGACCAGCTCAAGGAAGTCATCGAGGCCTTGGACGTCACCGATGTCGACAAGCGCAGCGCCGACGCAATGCGGGCCAGACTCTCGCGTGGGCACCGTGCCACCGCGGCGGTTCTTTTGGAGCGCTTTTCGGAAACCGAGGTCAAGGACCTCTGCGATACCCTGGGGGTTTCTTCTGTGGGACGGCGCACCGCGCTCATCGCACGGCTATTGGAGCCGGTCGCTTCCGGCTTCGAGCTGACAGCCGACGATATACCGATGCCGAAAGAACCGACCGCCCCCGGCCGCTCCCCGCGCCAGGCGCGTGGCGAGAAAAAGGTCACCCGCTACACCTATGAGGACATCAAGGAGCCGCGGACGCCCGAGACCGGGCACACATCGCTGCTGCCGGGCGACGAGCTCGTGGTGACACTGCCGATGGACAACGGCTGGAGCAAGGCCGTCGTGATTGGGAAGCTGCCGGAGGAGGACGAGCGGCCGGTGGTCGTGGACATGGACCCGGCCGCGGACCCGGTGCTCTTCTGGGCGGGGAAGCGCAGCCGGCGCGAGGTGCCGGTACTGCCACTCCAGCGCAACGAGATCGTTTCCGAATCGCGCATCGCACAAATCATCGAACGCGCGCGCCGGGCGTCCGAAGAAAATTCGGGTGCGCCGCGGCAGGGACACCTATTCGCGGACCTCGAGAAGTCACTTCGCGAGAGCGACCGCAACAAACGAGTCGAATTCTATACTCACGAGGAGGGCTGGAAGAACAAGCTCATTTGCGGCGATTCGTTGCACGTTATGGAATCGCTACTCCACCACGAAAACCTACGCGGCAAGGTGCAGATGGCCTACGTCGATCCGCCTTATGGCATTTCTTACAACACCAACATCCAGCAGCGGATCGACTCACTGCAGAACGTTCGATTGAGTGAAGCTGGGAAGAATGCGGGCGAGCTTGTCAAGGTTGGCGAAAATACCACTCAGCTGCAGGCTGGCGATGATGTGCTCTCCATCAAAGCTTTCCGGGACACATGGGTACTTGGCGCCCATTCGTATCTTTCCCATCTCTCCGAGCGCCTGTACCTGATTCGCGAGCTCCTAGCAAACAGCGGTTCTGTCTTCGTTCAGATTAGTGAGGTGAACCAACACTTGGTCCGCGCACTCATGGACGAAGTGTTCGGCGCTTCCAACTTTCTTTCTCTCATCACATTTCGGAAGAAGATGATGCCACTCGGCGCCGATTACCTGGAAAGCGTCAGCGACTATCTGGTTTGGTACGCCAAGGAGAAAGCACAACTTCGCGCCTATCCAATCTACCGGGATAAGGCTGCCGAAGGGGACCCTCAATGGAGTTGGGTTGACTTACCCAATGGGGAACGACGCCGTCTGACGAACGAGGAACGCGACGATCACAGCATCCTTCAGGAAGGATCTCGCGTATACCAGCCGATATCGTTACTTCCGGCGGACTACCGTCCAAATCAAGAGTTCCAGTTCGAGTACGAAGGTCGTCCATATCTACCCCCAAGAGCTTCTGCTGGCTGGCGCTGCTGGAAGACAGACAGGCGTGGGATGGAAAAGCTGGCAGCACTCAAGCGCTTGCACGTCCCCACTGGTGGCGAGGACAGCACGCTGCGCTATGTTTATTACCTATCGGATTATCCTGTGTCGGCAATCACAAACCTCTGGTCGGACACAAAGGGGGCCGAGAACAAGCAGTACGTGGTCCAAACCTCCGAAACAGTCGTTAGTCGTTGTCTTCAGCTCGCCTCTGAACCCGGTGAGATCGTTCTCGATATCACCTGTGGCTCAGGGACGACAGCTATCTGCGCAGAGCGCTGGGGACGTCGATGGATTACCTGCGACACCTCGCGAGTTGCGACAAATGTTGCCCGTAAACGCCTACTTTCAACTGTTCATGACTACTGGGTCTGTCGCTTGGCAGATCGTCCGTCTGCAGGCTTCAGCTATCGAAGAGCTCCGCACATCACTATGGAGAGTCTCACCGGCGACCAAGAGGATTCGGGCGTTGACCTCCGTGATCGCCCGTTACCAGATGGTACAAAGCTCCGAGTGACTGGGCCATTTGAAGTACTTTCGGTAGGTCGCTACTCCGTCGAGGACTGGAAGGGCTATGTCGTCCGCGAGGGGAGCATCGGCGAGGCGGCCAAACTCGAGAACTACATTGAGGTGATCTGCCGCCTCTATCGCAAGGACGCGGCGATTCAGGGCGCGACAGGACTTGTGCACGCGGTCGCGGAGAACGAGAAGGAGAAGATCGCGATCTCCGTCGGGCCGCTTTCCGGGCGCGTTACGGCCAAGCAGATCAATGACGCCGTCCAGGACGCGCTTGCCTCGGGCATTCTTGAAGTGCACGTGCTCGGCTGGGCCTTCGAGGCGAACGTGGGCGAGGTGAAGTCGCAACTCGAAAAACACGGCAGGGTCAAGGTCGAGCTGATCATGATCCGCCCGGACACCCTTGCCGAAGGGCTCAAGGCAACCCAGCCGGAGATGCTGTTCTCACCGCTTGCACTACCGGTCATTGACATCGCGCCCGCGAAGAACGGCAAGGAGAAGCAACTGCAAGTCACGCTCAAAGGCGTGGCCCTCTTCGACCGAAAGCACCGCACCACCGACTACAAGACGGCCGACTCGGGCTATGTCTCAGCCTGGTACCTCGACGAGGACTACGACGGCGACTGCTTCGTGGACTGCCAGATGTTCTTCGACTTCAAGAAGGCGCCAAACATTAAGGCCGCGCTCAAGGCCGAGGTGGACCCGTCCGAGTTCAAGCTGAAGCTCGATTCCGAGCCGTTCCCGGTGCGCGGCTACAAGCGCATCGCGGTCAAGGTCGTGGACGTGTACGGCAACGAGTCCACCATCGTGCGGGACTTGGCGTAGGGAGCGCGGCGCATGGCTTACGTTGTTGACCGGGTCGTCATCTGCGACGCCTTCCGCGAGCCGGAGCGGCACTACCAGCTCCTCGCCGGTGGCCGCTCGAAGCTCACGCCGGGGCGCCGTCCGTCAATGCGCTTTCTCGCCTCCGCGAAGTCTGCAAAGGGCGGCATTGACGGAGTCGTCGGCAAAGAAGCCGGGCTCTTCGAGGACCTTCTCGCGAGCACCGAGCAACGCAACGACTTCGTCAACCAGCTTCGCGAGGAGGTGCGAGCGTGGCGCGAGGCCGGATATCCTGGCACTGCGATCGTGACGAGGCGGCTCCTCGAGTGGTGGTTCGAGCGCGACGAGGAGCGCGCGAAGGTCTACAAGCGGTTCTTCTTCTGTCAGCAGGAGGCGGTTGAGACCGTCATCTACCTTTACGAGGTCCAGAACCGGCGCAAGATGCCCGAGACCGCCAACCTGCTACGTTACGCGCTCAAGCTCGCCACCGGCACCGGCAAGACCATGGTGATGGCTCTCATTGTCACCTGGGCGACGCTGCACAAGCGCAAAGTCAGCGGCTCGTCGCTCTCGGCGAACTTCCTGGTGCTCGTACCGAACCTCACGGTACGCGACCGGGTGAGCGGGCAGCCGCGCGGAGACGGGCTCGATCCCGCCGGCGAGCACAACCTCTACGACGCCTTCGAGATCGTGCCACCCGAGTACCGCGAGGAATTTCGGCCGAACGTGCTGGTTCGCAACTGGCAGGGAATCCCGCTCGAAGCGAAGCGTACCGACTGGATCGGCGAGGGGGACGTTCCGCTCGAGGAAGGGCGGTTCATTCCTCAGGCGGTACTGCGGGCGATGCAGCGGCGCGCCCGACAGGACCCGAGCGCGCCCATCCGGCGGCTGCTCGGTGGCTGGCGCGATGTGGTGGTGATCAACGACGAGGCCCACCACGTCTACGGCGAGAAACGGGCGCGCGCCGGTGAGGACCCCGAGTACATCAAGTGGAGTAAGATCCTCGACCGGCTCTCGAAGGCTGCTCGGGTGAGCCTCGTGCTCGATCTATCAGCGACGCCCTGGTATGGCTCGGGCTCGCCCAAACCTGAAGGGACGCTTTTCGAATGGCTGGTGTCGGACTTCTCCGTGTACGACGCATTCGAGTCGGGCCTCGTGAAGGTGGTGCGGCTCCCAGATCCCGACGAGAGGGGCAGCATATATCTTGACCTGTGGAACGATGTTAAGGGAGCGAGAACCAAGGAAGAGTATTTACGCGCCTGCAGAGGGGCGATTGCGAGCATCTATTCGTCATGGAGGAAAGACCACGATGAGTGGGCGAGCATTTTCGAGACGATGCGTCCCGGCCCCAGCCCGGTGCTCCTCTGCGTAACCGACAGCGCGCAGCGAGCCTCGTGGCTCTTCGAACATCTGACCCGCGAGCACGAGCTGCTACGCAATCCGGATAACGAAGATCGCACGCGTTGGGTAACGATTCCGATCGACTCGAAGGTGTTCGACGCCGACAAGGGGAACGAGGCCGTACTGCGCGAGATGGTCAACACCGTCGGCTTCAAGGGTAAGCCCGGAGAGCATGTGCGCTGCATTGTGAGCGTGAACATGCTCTCCGAGGGTTGGGACGTGAAGAGCGTGACCCACATTCTGGGGCTCCGCGCGTTCGGCTCGCCGCTCCTGACCGAGCAGATCATCGGCCGCGGCCTCCGGCGCACCAACTACCATATCCTGAACCAACCTCTCGAAGAACGGCCCGACGGCGGCGAGGAGACCGTGGACGCCTTCGGCATCCCCTTCGTCGGTTTTCCGGTGGAGAAACGCAAGCGCGCGCGGACCGGCAGGTGGGGCGAGGACCTGCACTGGATCGAGCCGGACCCGAAAAAGGCCAAGTTACGCGTGACTGTGCCGAACGTCCGGTCGTGGGCAGTCGGGGTAACCGAGTCGCTGGCGGACCTCCTGCGAGTGGAGGACCTGCCGCAGACCCACATCAACCCGAGGATGACGCCACCCGACGTGCGCATGAAGCCAGTCGTCGGAGGTGCGCCGGAAACGGTGATGCACCTCGAAGAGTTCCGGGCCGAATGGCCGACGCTGAGAAGCGCGTTTCAGATTGCCGAGGAGCTCTACCAGCAGACCAACCCAGGCTCCGCTGAAGATCTGAACATCGGCCCAACCTTCGAAGAGCTGCTGGAGGTGGTGCGCAGATACGTCGAGCGCCGCGTGGTCACGATGGAGGTGGGCGGGCAGAAGAGCGATGCCCGAGACATCGGCATTCCCTATTGGAGAGGGCAGGCGATGGACGTGCTCGAGAACGCGATCCGGGGGACAGGTCTGCCTGGCGTCGAGGCAGTGCCCATTCTCAGCTCGCCGGAGTGGCTCGACACCACCAACCTGTGCCGCTTCCAGTGGACCGGCATCGTGGCAGAGGGCAAGCGCTGCCACACCACCAAGGTGCCTTGCCACACAGATCTCGAGAAGCGGTTCGCGGACTTCCTCGATCACGCGCAGGATGTGGTGCGGTATTTCAAGAACGAGCGGCTCGGATTCTCGGTCACCTACTACGAGAGCAACCGGCCGCGGCAGTACTTCCCCGATTTCATCATCGCGGCGCGGGACGCCTTTGGCCGCGAGGTCATGTGGCTGGCGGAGACGAAAGGCGAGATCCGCCCAAACACCGCTTTGAAGAGCGAAGCTGCGCGGATCTGGTGCCAGAAGATGAGCGGCACGAGGTATGGTCAGTGGCGGGATTTGTTCATTCCACAGAAGAAGCTTGAGGCGGCGCTGGCTTCCGGCGTGAAGTCGCTTGCCGAGCTCGCCGAGAGCTTGGCCGTGCCGCGGCCCGAGCCTCAGCTCAATTTGCTGTCGTTCGAAGACGAGCGGGTGAAGCGCGAGGCATTCAAGACCCTGCTGCCGCTCTACTCGCTCAAGGCCGCCGCCGGTTACTTTGGCAGGGGTGAGGCCGTTGAGCCAGAGAGCTGGTTGGAAGCGGAAGGTGTCGGAAGGCTGGACGAGCGGATGTTCGTCTGCCGCGCCGTCGGGCGTTCGATGGAGCCGTCGATTCGCGACGGCGATTACATCGTGTTCCGGGCCAACCCGACCGGCACGCGGCAAGGCAAGGTCGTGCTGGCGCAGTACCGTGGCCCGGCGGACCCGGACACGGGAGGAGCGTTCACCGTCAAGCGGTACTCATCCGAGAAGGCCGCGGCCGACGAAAGCAGCTGGCGGCACACCCGAATCGTGCTTTCACCGACGAACCCTGCGTACCAGCCGATCGTGCTCGGCGACGACGAAGAAGAGCCCGTCCAGGTGATTGCCGAGTTAGTGACTGTCCTGCGAGGTGTCTGATGATCACTGTGCGAGGCGCAAAGAGGTGGGGGAGCAGGCGGCGCCTTGCGGGCCACCTCCCCGGGGTGCAATTGTCGCAACAGTGCTGAGGTTTTTGGCGGGTTCAGCGCCGCGCGCTCAAACAAGAGCCGGCGAGCTGCGGCTCGAGGTCGCGCCAGGACCAGCCTTCGCGGTGTGCCAGGCGAAGGTAGCGCTCGCGCTCTTCTGGGCGTTGGCAGCGGCTCAGGATGAGCAGATTGTGGCTCCACGGAATTGTCGCACCGGTGGTGAGACTTTCTCGTCTCCGCGGTAGGTGTCGTGCTGACGGTTCCGGCCAGCCCCAGCCGCACATGCCTCTTGTAGGGCCCACCTGCTCCGGCCGTAATGGCCGGAGCCGAGCGGCTCCAGGAGGTCCAAATGTCTCCCGCGTCTCCTTAGGCCGCGCCAAGTTGCGTTCGAGCGCTCGCGCGGCATACCATTGCGCAACCAGTGACCGGAGGAGAGTCCAGAGCTGGGAGAAGAAGTGCCTGAGATCGCGAGATTTCTGGCCCCGACCTCGAAGAGCTTCTTTTTTGGGTCATTCGGTTTCCGTCGCGGTCAAGGCGTAGAGCTCGTGGAGCTTGGCTTGGAGCAGTTTCTTGTCCGGCAATTGAGTCTGGTACTCGGCAATCAGTGTAGGGGAGAGTGAGCGGCTGAGGGCGTACTCGACCACCTCGCTGTCCTTGCTGGCACAGAGCAGCACGCCAATGGATGGAGCTTCATGCGGTTTGCGGACGTCACGGTCCAGTGCCTCTAGATAGAAGTTCAGCTTGCCAAGGTGCTCGGGCTCGAAGCGACCAACCTTGAGCTCGATGGCGCAAAGGCAATTGAGACCGCGGTGGAAGAACAGAAGGTCGAGCTCAAAGTCACGTCTCCCGACCTGCACCGGGTACTCGGAACCCACGAAGCAGAAGTCGCGGCCGAGCTCGATCAAGAAGTCCTTCAGCTTGTGCACCAATCCGCGATGCAGATCGCTCTCGGAGTGGTCCCCCGGCAGCTCCAGGAACTCGACCATATAGGAGTCTTTGAAGACTCCCAAGGCCTCGGGGTGCATTTGTGCCACCACCGGTGACACTTTTGCCGGGCTGAGGACCGCCCGCTCGAATGCCGCGGCCCGTAGCTGGCGTTCCAGCTCTCGCTTGCCCCAGCGCTCGCGAATGGCCAAGCGGATGTAGAATTCGCGTTCTTCCGGGTGCTTGGACTGTCCGAGAATGATGAGGTGGTGCGTCCACGGCAATTGTCTCACCAGTGGTGAGACTTTCTCATCCCCCTTGTAGGCCTCGAAGAACTGGTGCATCCGGAAGAGGTTGCGCCGGGTAAAGCCCCTGAGATTCGGGTGGCGCCGTTGAATGTAGCGAGCCAATGCCTCGACCACGCCTTCTCCCCAGGTTGCCGTCTCGAGCTTGCGCGAGATGTATTCACCGATGTTCCAGTAAAGGTCGATCAGGGCCGTGTTGACGGCCGCCAGAGCCTGCCCGCGGGCGTCCTGAATCATCTCCACGACTTCGGCGAAGCTCTCTTCCTCAGGCGAAGTTGCGAGCTCAGAAGTCGCCTGGGGACGCTTGTTCCGAGGTTTGGCCGGCTTCATCGCGGCGCCTCCATGAGCACCGTCACCAGGGCATCCGGGAGGAGGCCACGAAGAGAGGCTTTGGGCTGAAGGTCTTCGAGCCGGCTCATGCGTCGTCCACAGTCCTTCTCAGCGGTGTGGTCAAGCTGTTCTTCTGCCTCCCAAAGTCCAGCACAGGAAACGTCTCTAGTCGGAGCCGCGCGATAGTACCAAAGCTGACGGTTCCCGCCTCCCTCGCCGATCCGCCGCCCCCGCCCTTCCGCTCCATTCCCCTCCTGCCACAATCTAGCTCTAGGGTGACCTCTTCATCCCCTGCCGGGATCGGAGCGGACGTCACCCGAAAGAGAGGTCCAGCCATGCCTCATGCAGTGCGGTCTCGCGCCCCCGTTGTCTTCCTCATCCTCTCCCTCATCGCCCTCCCGGCTTTCGCTGGCGAGCAGGGGAGCCCCGTCCCGAGAACCCAAAGTCTCTTTGCTTCTCTCTGGCAGACGCTCGCCGACCTGATCCCCAGTGTGGCGGATCTCGGTCCCGGGCTTGATCCGCTCGGCGGCGCCGGCCAGGAGACGAATGGGTCCGGGGGCGATCTCGGGCCGTCGCTCGATCCCCTGGGCTGAGTCCGAGCTGGCCACGAGCACGTCAAGGGGTGCCGCTCGGCGCCCCTTGTTTCTCCAAGGCACTCATGCGCCCACTCCTGACATATACTCACGCGCACTAATGCTCGATGGAGGGGTCGTGGCTGACATCCACATCACACAAGACATGCTCGATGCCGCTTCTCAGGGCGAGCTTCCGCCTCGCGTTCTGGTCGAGGTCGGGGTGAGACACCTCATGGCGCTGTGTCCGCACTGCCGGGATGAATTCCAGGCCTGGCAGCAGCGGAGAAGCGGAGGCGGCTCCGGTTCAGCCCTCCGATTGCTGCCCGTTCTCTTGGAGCACCAGACAGCCCACCTGGAGAAGTGGGAGGAGGCGGCCGAGCGTGACTTCCGAGACCTCCTCCGCCTCTCCTTCGAGGACCGCCTGGACAGAATCCGCCGTGCCCACACCCGCTTCCGCGGGGCCGCCCTGGCGCAACTCCTCCTCAAGCGGGCCTGGGAAAATATCCCGGTCGAGCCCCGCACCGTCCACGAGCTCGCGAAGACCGCCCAGGCGGTCCTGCGCCATACCATCGCGAGCCCGGCCGCATCAGCTCTTTCGGTCCGGGCGGCGATCTACGCGGGCAATGCACTTCGAGCCCAGGGCGATCTCCAGGCGGCCGACGCACGCTTCGCCTTCGCTCGCAGCCTGATCACCCACAATGGGGTCACGGACACCCTGGTCTATGCCGAGGTGGACTGGTTCGAGGGCACCCTTCGGAAGGATCAGCGCCGCTTTGCCGACGCCGAGGCGCTCCTCCTGCGGTCCATCATGCTGTACCGCCTCGCCGGCGACCAGCAGGCCGCCGTGTACCCGCTGGTCACCCTCGGCATCCTGTACTTCGACCGGCAGGACTACCGCCAGGCGCTCGACACCTACCAGGGCGCCCTCTCCCATCTCCAGCCGGAGTCCGATCCGCGCTTCTTCTGCTCCGTCCACCACAACCTCACCTTGACCCTCTGCGAGCTCGGCGATCACCACGCCGCAGCCGAGGCCCTCGATAGCAGCCGCGAGCTCTACCAGGCCTGCCCGGATGCCCACACGCAGGCCCGGCTCGCCTGGGTCGAGGGAAAGATCGCCTTGGCCTTCGGCCATCTCGCCAAGGCCGAAGAGGCATTCCTTGCCGTCCGAAGAGGCTTCATCGAGGAGGGGAACGGCTACGACACGGCCATGGTGTCGCTCGACTTGACGCTCGTTTACGCGAAGCAGGGGAGAGTGGCCGACCTCAAGCAGCTCGCCGAGGAGATGCACTCGATCTTCGAGAGCAAGGAGATCCATCGCGAGGCGCTCGCGGCCTTCGTCCTCTTCCAACAGGCGGCACGGGAAGAGCGGCTCACCGTCCATCGAGTCGAAGCGTTCATTCAGTACTTCAAGAAGGCGCGGACCAATCCGTCGCTACGGTTTAAGGGGTAATCCAGTGGTTGCAAAGAAGAGCCTCGGAGTGGGGAAAATGATGCCTCTCCCCGGGGTCGCCGCGCCTCTGGCGCTGTGCCCCCGGGCTTCTATGTGGGCCACCGGTGTCAAGTGTCTCGAGGGTCTCGTTCATCCTCACTTCAGTGGATGCCGAGGTCTTGGGAGAAGCCGAGTGATCC
>Ga0126309_10000389_pt1 | contig 14744 bp, 18 predicted proteins | sample Plot56_FD_92541 | JGI IMG/M metagenome (GOLD analysis project Ga0126309, IMG submission 92541) | Serpentine soil microbial communities from UC McLaughlin Reserve, CA, USA - Plot56 | ecosystem: Environmental > Terrestrial > Soil > Grasslands | place: USA: UC McLaughlin Reserve, Lake County...
GACCTTGTTCAGCTTCTCGACCATGTGCACCGGGATCCGGATCGTCCGCGCCTTGTCGGCGATTGCGCGGGTGACCGCCTGACGAATCCACCAAGTCGCGTACGTCGAGAACTTGTAGCCCTTTCGGTAGTCGAACTTCTCGACGGCGCGGATGAGCCCGAGCGAGCCCTCCTGGATCAGGTCGAGGAACGAGAGCCCGCGGCCGAGGTAACCCTTGGCGATCGAGACGACGAGCCGGAGGTTCGCCTCGGTCATCTGCGTCTTGGCGCCCATCTCGCCGCGCTCGATGCGCTTGGCGAGGTAGACCTCCTGGTCGGCCGTCAGCAGCGGCACCTTGCCGATCTCGCGCAGGTAGAGCCGCAGCGAGTCGAGCGACGGCTCGACGGTGAGATCGAGCTTCGGCGCGACCTTCGTCTCCTCCTCGGGAGGCGGCTGCTCGTGCGGCGGATGCTTGTGGTGCTCCCCCGCGACCAGCTCGACGCCGTGGTCGATGAGGTAGGTGTAGAAGTCTTCGATCTGCTCCTTGGTGAGCTCGACTTCTTCGAGCCCCACGACGATCTCGTCGTAGGTGAGAAGCCCTTTCTCTTGGCCCTCCTGGACGAGCTTGTGCAGCTCCTCGACCTCCGGGAGGGAGATATCGACGGTGAGCAAGTAGACCTCTGCTTTCCTCGCGCTGGACCGGAACGGGGACTTGGGACCTGCCTGACACGCAAAGAGCCGGGACGACGCTCCCCCGGCTCACCTTCGATAGCCCGATGGTACACGGCCTCGTCGAAATCTGGGAACAATTTCGTTACAGCTCCACAATAATTTCTCCGACGGCCTCTCCGCGGCTGTTCCGGAGCTCGCTGGTCGCCAGCTCCTCGGGGCCTTCGAGAAAGGCGGCGAGCGCGGGTCCTGTGGCGCGGCCGGCGCCGTCCTCGACCTTCAGCGTAACGCCCATGCCCTGCCCGTCCGCCGCGCAGAGGAGGCCTTCCGCTCCGCCCTTCGCGACCCAGCGCGGCCGGAGCTGCATGAGCCGCGTGTCCGGCGCTCCGGCTCCGCGGATCAGCTCCGGGTAGCGGCGCATCGCGGCGGCGACCCGGTCGCCGCCGGGAAGGCGCTCGAACCGGGCGAAGCCGCGGGCCATGACGTGCAGTGGGTACGCGAAGGTGACGACGCCGCAGCCGTCGATGGCGGTCGCCACCGGCTCCGCCTCGCACGCCTCCACGACCGCGGCGAGCATCGCCTGCTGGCAGGGATGGCCCGGCAGCCGGTAGCCCTCTGAGGGCCAGCCCTGCGTCCGGCAGAGCGCGAGCATCCCGGCGTGCTTCCCGGAGCAGTTGTGGAGGATGCCGCCGCCGCACTCCAGCTCGTCCTCGCCGGCGGGGGCCTTCGCGAGCAGGGAACGGACCGCTTCGAGGTGGACCGGCTCCGCGATGTGCGACGCCGACGCGATCGCGAGGTCGCGGTCGTCGAGATCGTCCCGCGCCCGCGTCAGGGGCAGCGCCTGAATCGGCTTTGCCGACGAGCGCAGGAACCACACGAGGTCGGGGTCGCCCGCCGCGCGCACGATCTCGCCGCTCGCGTCGACCATCACGGCGTGCACGCGGTGCCTGGCCTCGACGACCGCGCCGCGCCGCACCTCGACCACGATCGGCTCCACCGCCGGCCACACTAACGGGCTTCCGAACGGGCGGGATTTTCGGTATGTTCCGGAAATGTCGACCACGCTCCCTCAGCCGGCGGCGCTCGACTACGAGGCCGAGGAGACGCTAGTCGTCTCAGATCGGGAGCAGCTGCGCGCGCTCGCGGACGAGCTTCGCGCGAGGATCATCGCGCTCCTCCGCGAGCGCGCCTGGTCGACACAGGAGCTCTCGCGAGAGCTCGGGATCCCGAAGGGCACCGTCGGCCACCACCTGAAGGTGCTCGAGCGGGCGGGCCTCATCCAGGTCGTGCGCACGAGGCAGGTTCGAGCCGTGACGGAGAAGTACTACGGCCGCGTTGCGAAGCTGTTCTTGTTCGAGGCGGAGGATCCCGAGGACGTCCGGGCTCTCGGCGCCGCGACGATGCGCCAAGCTGCTCACGAGCTCGAGCGGGCGCCCGAAGGCGCCACCTGGGGGCTGGTGCGGGCCCGGCTCGGGCCTCGGGACGCCGCCAGGTTCGAGCGGCGGCTGGACAAGCTGATCGAGGACTTCCGTACGGCAGAGGTGCCCGAAGGGACTCCCGTGCGGCTGCTCGTGGGGCTGTGGCCGACCGAGGACCGGCGTGCGTAGCCTCTGGCCGAAAGCCGGCCTGTGGCGCCACCCGGACTTCCTGAAGCTGTGGTCGGCAGAGACCGTCAGCCGGTTCGGCTCCGAGATCAGCGGACTGGCGCTGCCGCTCGTCGCCGTGATCGTCCTGAAGGCCAGCGCTTTCGCGGTCTCGGCGCTCGTCGTGATCGAGTTCCTGCCGTTCATGCTCTTCGCGATTCCGGCCGGCGTCTGGGTCGACCGGCTACGGCGCAAGCCGATCCTCGTCTTCGCCGACCTGGGGCGGGCGGTGCTCCTCGGCTCGATCCCGCTCGCCTACGCCTTCGACGCGCTGCACATCGGCCAGCTTTACGTGGTCGGGTTCTTCGTCGGCATCTGCACGGTCTTCTTCGACGTCTCGTACCAGTCCTACCTGCCCTCGCTCGTGGCACGCGAGCAGCTCGTCGAGGGGAACTCGAAGCTCGAGATCAGCCGCTCCGCGTCGCAACTCGCTGGACCGGGCGCCGCCGGCGGGTTGATCGGCGCGATCGGCGCGCCCGTGGCGATCCTGCTCGACGCGATCAGCTTCGTCGGCTCGGCGGTGTTCCTGTTCGCGATCCGCAGGCCCGAGGTCCTGCCCGAGCGCGAGGAGGGCGCGCCGAAGCCGAACATGCTAAGGGAGGCGAAGGAGGGTCTGCGCTACGTACTCGGCAACCGCTACCTGCGCGCGATCTCCATCTGCACCGGCACCTCGAACTTCTTCTGGAGCCTCAGCGGCGCGATCCTCATCGTCTACGCGGTCCGCGAGCTGCACATGTCGCCCGCGCTGATCGGCCTCATCTTCTCGATCGCGAACCTGGGCCCGCTCCTGGCCGCCTTCACGACGAACAAGATCTCCGCGCGGATCGGCGTCGGCCGGACGATCCTCTGGACGGCGATGATCTTCTCGGGCGCGGGCTTCTTCTACGCGCTCGCGCCTCGCGGGTTCCCGGCGCCGTTCTTCATCGCCGGCGGGATCCTCGCGGGTTTCGCCTCGGTCGCCTACAACATCACGCAGCTCAGCTTCCGCCAGGCCATCTGTCCGGAGCGGCTGCAGGGCCGGATGAACGCGGTCATCCGCTTCCTCGTCTGGGGCACGCTGCCGCTCGGGGCGCTGCTCGGTGGAGCGCTCGGGACGTGGATCGGCCTGCGGCCCGCCATCTGGGTCGGCGCGATCGGCTCCGCCTTCACGTTCCTCCCGATCTTGCTCTCGCCGGTACGCTCGATAGCGACGATGCCGGAACCGAACATCGAGGAGCCTGTGCCTGACGAGGCGCTCGGGCCGCTGCCGGTCGCGGCCACCGAGCCACGTGCGTAGCCGACTCACCGGTCTCTGGGCACACCCGGATTTCCTGAAGCTCTGGGGCGCCCAGACCATCAGCACGGTGGGCACGCAGGTGACCTTCATCGCGCTGCCCCTGACGGCGATCCTCGTCCTGCACGCGAGCGCCTTCCAGGTGGCGGCCTTGACCGCGATGGACACGCTTCCGTTCCTGCTCTTCGCGCTTCCCGCCGGGATCTGGATCGACCGCCTGCGGCGCCGTCCGCTGATGGTCGTCGCCGACGTCGGCCGCGCGGCGGCCCTGTTCTCGATACCGCTCGTCTATGCCTTCGGCGGGCTGACGCTCGGGCAGTTGTTCGCGGTCGGCTTCGCGGTCGGGACGCTCGGCGTGTTCTTCGACCTGTCCTACCTCAGCTACCTGCCGTCGCTGGTGGGACGGGAGCAGGTCGCAAGCGGCAACGCCCGGCTCGAGGCGACGCGGTCCGCCGCGCAGGCCGCCGGCCCGGGCCTCGGCGGCGCGCTCGTCGGCTTCTTCGGCGCGCCGGTCGCCATCCTCGCCGACGCCGTCAGCTACCTCCTCTCCGCGGGGCTCCTCGGCTGGATCCGGCAGCCCGAGCCCGAGCCCGCCGCGGAGCGGCGGCCCGCGCTCAGCGAGCTGCGCGAGGGCATCCGCTACGTCTTCGGCCAGCCGTACCTGCGGGCGCTCACGCTCGCGATCGCCGGCTCGAACCTGTTCACGTTCATGGTGATCGCGCTCTTCATGGTCTACGCCGTCCGCACCCTCGGTCTTTCTGCCCAGCTCATCGGCGTCGTCTTCACGACCGCGAACGTGGCCGGGCTCGCGGGCGCCCTCGTGAGCGGCCGCGTCGTGGCGCGCCTCGGCCTCGGGCGGACGATCGTAGGCACGTCGATCCTCGCCAGCATCTCCTGGCTCAGCGTCCCGCTGGCTCCCGTGTCGAATCCGCTGCCGGTGGTGATCGCGGGCGCGCTCGCGGGGCCGTTCTTCGGCGTCATGTTCAACCTGAACCAGCTTAGCCTCCGGCAGGCGATCACGCCCGAGCGGCTGATGGGGCGGATGAACTCGGTCGTGCGGTTCATGTATTGGGGCTCGATGCCGGCGGGCTCGCTTGCCGGCGGCGCGCTCGCGACTGTGATCGGCGTCCGGCCGACTCTCTTCGTCGGGATCGTCGGCGGGACGCTCGCCTTCGTCCCGCTGGCAGCCACCTCGCTGATGAGCCTCCACGCGATCCCGTCGCAGGTCGACGAGCCGCGGCCGATCGGGCCGCTCGTGCCCGCTCCGGCCGCCCGCAATGCCTGAGCTGCCGGAGATGGAGGCGCTCAGACGAGCGCTGGACGATCCGATCAGCGCCTTTCCGGTCGCCCAGGCCGGACCGGCGCACGTGGCCACGCTGAAGACGTTCGACCCGCCGCTGCCGGTGCTCGAAGGCCGTCGGTTCGCAGGCGCCGACCGGAGGGCGAAGCGGCTCTTCTTCCCGACGGAGGACGGCGAGCTCGTCCTCGTCGTGCACCTGATGACGTCGGGCCGCCTGCGCTGGCTGCGAGCGGGCGAGGCCGGGCCGAAGAAGCCGGCGTTCCGGCTCGCCTTCGAGGGCGGCGCGCAGCTCGTGATGACGGAGGCGGGATCGAAGAAGCGCGCCGGCGTCTGGCTGCTACGGCCCGAGCAGGCGGAGGCCGAGGTGGCGCATCTCGGGCCGGAGGCGCTCGGGCTCGGCGCTCGGCGGCTCGACGAGATCCTCCGGAAGGAGTCGCGCCGGCTGCACCCGCTCCTCCGCGACCAGCGGGCCCTCGCCGGCATCGGCCGCGCGTGGTCGAACGAGATCCTCCACCGCGCGAGGCTCTCTCCGTTCGCGCTTTCGACGGAGTTGGGCGAAGACGAGGTGGCGCGCCTCGCCGAGTCGATCGACGCGGAGCTGGAGCGCGGCCTGGAGCTGCGCGAGCGCGGCGCGGGGAACGCAGCGACCTACCGCGTCCACGACAAGCTCGGCGACCCCTGCTACGTCTGCGGGACGCCGCTGGCGCGGGTCGAGTTCGAGGAACACACGATCTACTACTGCCCGCACTGCCAGACCGGCGGCCGGATCCTCAAGGACCGCCGGATGTCTCGGCTGCTCCGCTAGAGCACCTCCACGAGGTCGTCGTCCGCCAGAACGTGGTCGCGGCCAACCCGCTGTCCGGGAAAGCGCGCCGAAGGCCCCCAGACTCGCGCGCCGCGGCAGCGGCCGGCAAGCTCCCCGTGCACCGACCGCGCCGCGTCGACGACCGTCGCAGGCGGCCGCAAGGCGACGGGCTCGCCGTCGCGAAGGGAGATGCGGATGAGACCCGTCAGCCGCCAGAGCGCCTCGCGCAACCGGTCGAGGCTGTCGTCGTCGAGCACGGATACCGGCACGACTTCGAGGTCCGGGTATGCGAACGGAGGCGACTCGTCGGTCTTCGTCGCGACGAGGAGCTGGGGTACGGCGATTTCGGCCGCGGCGACCTCGCCGCGAACGGTCTCGAGCGTCGCGAGCGGAGCGGCAGCGTCGTGGCAGTAGGCGATCGCATCGGCGCCGCGGAGGACGCCGAGCAGCGCGCGACCGCCCCCGCGGCCCTCGCTCGCGCCTTCGAGGAGCCCCGGGATCTCGACCAGCTGCACGAGAATTCCGCGCAGCCGGATCAGCGCCGGCACCGGACGAGTCGTCGTGAAGGCGTAGTCGCCCGTCCGCACCTGGACGCTCGAGAGCGCCTGGAGGAGCGACGACTTCCCCGCGTTCGGCGCCCCGACGAGGGCGATCTGCGCCGCCCCCTCGCGGCGAACGGACAGCGAGTCTCGGTGCAGAACCCGGCTCCGGGTGCGGGTCTCCTCGACCTGGGCGGTCACCCACTTGCGGATGTCGGCGTACGGGCCGCTCCGGTAGTCGGGCAGCTCGCCGAGGATCGCGCGCAGCTCGCGGATCCGCTCGGCGCCGTCCTTTCCGACGAGGCGGCGCTTGATCACTTGCATCTGGGTGCGATGGGGCATGGGCATCACGGTCGCTCCTTCCTCTCGGTGCGGGAAGGAGCGCGAGCCCGGCCACGGCGTCTGGCGGCTCGCGTCCCTGTCCCGCCGCTTCCTCGGACGCTGGTTCCGGAAGCGGCGGTCTAGCCGGTTTGGCGCTGCGCAGTCGCGCGCCAGGAGACTTCTCGGTCGTTCATGGTGCAACGAGCGTAGCGCGGCTCGGATGCCTCCGCAACGAACGCCGCGCGATCAACTAGCGCGTGCCGAGCTGGTGGAGCGCTGCGAGCAGCTCCTGGTGACGCCGCTCTTCGTCCGGCATCCCTTCCTCGACCGGCGTGCGCTGGAAGCGAGCCATCATCGCCTGGACCGGCTTCACGATGAAGAAGAAGACGGCCGCGGCGATCGCGACGAACTGGATGACGTCCGTCAGGAAGGCCCCGTAGCGGTAGACCGCGTCGTTGATCGTGAAGGTCAGGTCGCTGAAGTCGGGCTTGCCGATGATCATCGCGATCACAGGCATGACGAGGTTCTCCACGAGCGAGTTCACGACGGCTGCGAACGCGAGCCCCATCACGAACGCGACCGCGAGCTCGATGATGTTGCCCCTGAACAGGAAGTCCCTGAATTCCTTGAGCATGTCTCCTCCCTCACTCCGATGGACCGTGGGAGCGACTATCTAACTCCACAAGCTCTCGGAGCACGTGGTACGCGCTCGCCTGCGCCTCCTGGATGCGCGGAATGTGGTCGGAGCGGGTCACGACGACGTGGTCGGCGAGCCCGCCCGCGGCGATCCGGCCGCCGTCGTAGCCGACGAGTGCCACCGTCGTCAGCCCGCGCCTCCGCGCCTCCGCCAGCGCCTCCACGATGTTCGCGGAGCCGCCGCTGGTCGAGATCGCAAGCGCGACGTCGCCCGGCTGCGCGTAGGCGATCAGCTGCCGCGCGAAGAGGACGTCCGGGCCGATGTCGTTGGCGAGCGCGGTCAGGATCGCGGAGTCGGCGGTCAAATCGACTGCCCGGCGCGCCGGCCAGCCCTGCGGCGCAGCGCGGAAGTCCGCCACGACGTCCATCGCGTCCGTCGCGGAGCCGCCGTTGCCGAAGACGTGGAGCGTTCCGCCGGCGTCGAGCGAGCGGCGGATCGCCGCGGCCGCGGCCTCCAGCGCCTCCGCCCCCTCGCCGAGCGTCTGGCCACGCAGGGCCGCGACCTCCTTCGACTTCATCAGCACCGAGCGCCCTACGTCCTCGAGCACGCCGTCGAGATCCGCCTCACGCCGCTCGAGGAACGGATAGAGGAAGCTCGACGCGCCGCCGCCCGCATCGGAGGCGCCCAGATGCTCGAAGAACACGTGCACGAGCTCCCAGAGCACGTGGTAGAGCGTCTCGCCGAGCTCCTGCGCGACGAACGGGTCGTCGGAAGGCGGCACGAAGATCTCGTCTCCGATCGTCAACGGCTGGAAGGACACGACCACATCCTCCTGTCGTGCTAGCACGGCGAGGTCCGCCGGCGCGACCGCCAGCGCCGGCAGCGCACGCTTGCCGACGATCACGGGGTGGACGAACTCGACGGCGATGTGGTGCGCATCCGACCACGCCTGCGGCGACCCTCCGACCGCGACCAGCCGGCCGCCGGCCAGGAAGCGCTCCGCGAGCAGCAGGCAGAGCCGCGCGATGCGGCTTGCCTCCGCCTCGAAGAACCTCAGGCCGGCGCGAGCTCGCGCGTCGCTGCTCGTTGCAGCCAGCTGCGCCACTCGTCGATCCCCTCGCCCGTCCTCGCGCTGACGAGCATTCGCTCCACTCCTGGATGCACCGCCTCGAGGTGGTACAGGAACTTGTCGAGGTCGAAGTCCAGGTGCGGGAGCAGGTCGACCTTGTTGACGAGCACGAGCTCGCAGGCGCGGAACATGAGCGGGTACTTGAGCGGCTTGTCCTCGCCTTCGGCGACGGAGGAGACCATGATCCGGTGGTCTTCCCCGACGCGGAACTCGGCGGGGCAGACGAGGTTGCCGACGTTCTCGATCACGAGCAGGTCGAGCTCGTCGAGCGGCAGGCTCGGGATCGCAGATCGCACCATGTTGGCGTCGAGGTGGCACTCCCCGCCGAAACCGTGGCCGGTGTCGATCTGCACGACCGGCAGGTGAAGCGCCGCGATGCGATCGGCGTCGACGCGGCCCTGAACGTCGCCCTCGAGCACGCCGGCGCGAACGCCGTCGAGGTCCGCCAGCGCCCGCTCGAGCAGAGACGTCTTGCCGGCCCCCGGGGCGCTCATCAGGTTGACGACGGTGACACCCTGACGATCGAAGTCGTCCCGGTTCGCGCGCGCGATCGTGTTGTTCGCGTCGAGCGCGTCCTCCACGACTCTGACCCTCGTCCTGTGCATCACATCTGCGGCTTGTCGTGCTCGCGCGCGGGATGACCCTCGCCGGGCTCTCCGGGGACCTCTTCCCACTCGACGGCGCCCTTCTCGTCGGCGGCCTCGCCGGCGGTCGGGCTCTCGTCGGGGAGCGTCCCGCCCTCGGCGGGCCAGCCCGGCTCGGGGCTCTCGCTCGGATGCTGCTCGTGGTCGCTCATGTCACATCGCCTCGAACTTGAACAGGTAGCGGTACATCGGCGGCGCTTCCTTGTAGATCATGTAGACGAGCCCGACGACACCCACCGCCTTGAGGGCGACCGCCAGCGGCGCGGGAATGCGAATCGTCATGCCTCCTCCTTCACGAGCCCCTCGACGAGAGTACGAACGACAGACGCAGCGGTCTCGACGGCCGCCTGCACCGGCGGGCTGAGCTCGACGAGCACCTCGCCGCTGTCGGGGTCGGCGACGGTCTGCGGGCGGCAGCCGACAACGAGCGTCCGCGGCGGGAGCGAGCCGAGCTCGCGCGCGAGCCGCAGCACGCGGACCGGGTCCATGCCGTGCGTCTCGATGTCGGCGACGTCGTCGCCGAGCTGCGGCTCGATGACGGCCACCGTGCCGGGCTCGGCGTCGAGCGGGACCGCGTCGACGAGCACGACCGCGTCGTACCCGGAGAGCTCGTAGGCGAGGTCGAGGCCGCGCACGCCGAAGTCCCGCACTTCGACTCCGTCCGGCAGCGGCGTGTCCGCGAGCATCTGCGCCACCGCGCAGCCGAAGCCGTCGTCGCCGAGGAACATGTTGCCGATGCCGGCGACGAGGACGCGCTTTCCAGGGACGGGCTCGACCTCGTCCGGCGCGAAGAAGAAGTACCGGCCCGGCCGCGACGGGCCGAGATCCCCCGCCGGGTCGTCGTCGAGCGCGACGGCCAGATGCACCTGACCCTCCATGTCCTCCTCGACACGCTCCACAAGCCCCGTCCGGCCGGCCAGCATCACGTCCCACGGATCGCGTCCGGCCTTCGGGCGCAGCCGCACGCGCGTACCCGGATCGATCACGGCTCTCTCCACGTCCCGTGCAGGCGCATGAGCTCCTCGGACGCAATCGCCTCCGTGCGCTCGAGCAGCGCGCGCGCCCGCGGATCGCCGGCGCGGATCTCGCGCTTCTCGTCGTCGGTCAGCGCGAGGATGTTCAGGACGAGCAGCTGGTCGATCTCGCAGCCGTCGAAGAAGTCGCCCGGGCTCTCGGGAGCGACGCGCGGGTAGTCCGGCAGGATGATCGGCGACGCCAGCACCGTGGAGCGGTCGCCCTCCTCGCCGACCAGCACCGGCCAGAGCCCGTCCTGGTGCAGTGGCTCGGGCGGGTCGAGCGACGAGAGGAACGCGCCGCCGGCGACCTTCAGGACGGCGTGCGCGGACGCGAGCGTGTGGCGCATCGCCTCGTTGCGGTCGGTGCCGGCCCACGGGCTCGTGTTCTCGATCGCGACCGCCAGCCGGTGCAAGCCGGGCCGGAGTTCCTCGGCGGCGACCTCGACACGGCCGGGCGGGTCGTCGATCGCGCCGCGGCCTACGCGCCGCTCGACCGGCCCGCCGTCGACCTTGAGGAACCGGACCTCGACCTCGAACGACGCCGAGTCGCCCTCGGCGAGGCACTCGCACGTGACGCGCGACCGGTCGCTCGTCGCCTGTGCGTACGCGGGCGGGTAGACGCCGCCGAACGTCCAGCGCTGCTGGTTCTTCAGGGCAGAGGGGCGGTACGGCCAGAGCATGTGCCCCTCGTAGAGGACGGCGTTCGCGATGTCGGCGACGGCGTCACTCATCGGGCAGGAGCTCCTCGAGCGTGGCGTCCCACGTCAGCAGCGCGCGCTTCGACTTGTACGCCTGCAGCCGGTCGAAGACATCGCGGCGCACGCGCAGCCAGGCGGTGCCCGGGAACGCGCGGTCGACAGCATCGCGCCAGACCTGCACCGGCAGGTCGCACCGCGCCTCGCGGTCCCAGGGGATGTGCGCGACCTGGAGCCGTCCTTCCGCGCCGGCGAAGAAGACCGTGCCGCTGAAGAGCAGCTCGAGCGGGACCTCGCCGCCCGAGAGGGCGTGCAGGTACTTCGCCGCGACGACGTCGAAGTCGTACGTGCACGCGACGGGAAGCTCGACCGTTGTCGCACCCGAGAAGCCGGGGACGTTGAGAGACGTCGTCGTCCAGCGCAGGCCGCGCAGGCTGCGGCCCCAGTCGCGCGAGGCGCCGAAGAGCTCGAAGAGCCCGCTGCGCTCGGCGTCGTCGTACGCGCGGCGGACGGCGTCGATGCGCAGCTGCACGTTCAGCGCGAGCGAGCGGATCTCCCAGCCGGCGGCATCGATGCGCAGCCGGAAGCAGAGGGTCGGCAGGACGGCGTGCTCCGCCGCGTCGACGCCCTCCACTGCGAACGTGAGCGGAGGCGCGGTAACCGGGGCCGGGGCGACCGTCACGGAGGCGAGATGTTCGGCATGCGGGGATCGATCGGCTCGTGCTTCGCCGGGAGGATCCCGGTCGAGCGGCGCGCGGTGGAGCGGCCGTCCGGTAGGTGGCCCGGCGACTTGTCGTAGTTGCCCGGCGTGTTGCCCTGCTTGGTGCCGGGTACGTGCGTGGGCTTGTCCGGCCGGACCTGCGGCTTGCCCACCTTCAGGTTGTCCTTCATGCCACCTCCCCTGCGTGTGCGCGCGTTCGGTCGAAGAAGCTGCCGACTTCGCGCTGGACGTCGGGACCGCCCGCGAGCCCCTTCCAGTGCGTGCGGATCAGGGCGACCAGCTCGTAGCAGTCGTCGATCGGGACGAGGTAGTGGTCGCGCGCGCCGCCGGTGCGGTTGACGAGCAGCGCCTCGACGTCCGGCTCCAGCTCGCCGAGGATGGGGTTCGAGCGCTCGAGCTCCTCCCAGGCGTCGAGCCCTAGCTGCGACTCGGTCGCGCCTGCGGGGCTCGGGTAGAGGGCGACGACGCGGCCCGCGGCCGTGCTGCGGAAGAAGAAGGCGAGCTCGACGGGGAGCTGCAGCGCGGCCCATTGCTCGTCGGTGAGGACGAACCCCTCGAGCAACCGGCGCCGCTCGGGCACGAGCTTGAAATGACCGCCGCCCGCGCCCTCCCGCCCGAGCAGGACGACGCACGCGCGGCACGCGCACAGCAGCGACTGTGCCTGGACATCCGCCACGTGCCGATGCTCGTCGGGAATCGCCCCGCCGCACAGCTCGCAGCGCCCCTCCGCTTGTAACAAATTGTTACTTGCTTGTAACAATTTGTTACTTGGCCGGGGGCGGGCGAGCTCCGCGAGGCGGCTCATCGCGAGACCAGCTCCGTGGGGCACGTGAGCGACCCGATCTGGAGCAGCTGCTGCGGCGCGGGCTCGGCGACACCCTCCGCGTCGATCCCCTCCAGCTCGGGCGCCGCCCGCGCCACGGCCTCCTCGATCGCGTGCTGCAGCGTGGCCGCGGACGACGGACAGCCGTCGCAGGTGCCCGTGAGCCGCACCCGCGCAACGCCGTCGACCACGCCGAGCAGCTCGACGTCGCCGCCGTGCGAGCCGAGATACGGCCGCACCTCGTCGAGCGCCCGCGCGACGCGCGTCTCCACGTCCTCAGGGTGCAGGTCGTGGAGCAGGAGCAGGTGCGCGACGAGCTCATCGTCCGTGTCCACGCCGCCGGCCACGATCCGCCTCAGGCCCTCGCCGTAGAGCTCGACGACCCCGGCGACCGCCTCGACCGCCCCCGGATTCCCTTCGATGGCGGCGAGAAGCTCCTCGACGCGTCCGACGCGCTCCCGCACCTCCGAGTCGTGCATCAGTGAGCCGCTCCCGCTCCGAACATCGGCTGGTGCACCTTCGTCAGCGTCTTGCCCCCGCCGAGGTACATGTGCACGCCGCACGGCAGGCACGGATCGAAGCTGCGGACCGCGCGCATGATGTCGACCCCGCGGAACGAGTCTGGCCCGTTCTCCTCGAAGATCGGCATGCCCATCACCGCGTCCTCGTACGGCCCGGGGACGCCGTTCGAGTCGGTCGGGCTGCCGTTCCAGGGCGTCGGCGGGTACGGGTGATAGTTGGCGATCTTCTTGTCGCGGATCACGAGGTGGTGCGAGAGCACGCCGCGCACGGCCTCGTGGAAGCCGCAGCCGATGCCCTCGTCCGGGACCTCGAACTCGTTGAACGTCTTCGTGTGGCCCGTCCGCACCTCGGCGAGGCCCTTCTCCAGGAAGCCGAACGCCATCGCCGCGGCGTACGCGATGAAGTACGCCCGCGCCCGGTTGCGCTCGATCGCGTTCGACCACTGCGGGATGCTCCAGACGAGCGTCCGCTCGGGCGCCCCCGGTGTCTTCGGCAGGTGGATCTGGACAGTGCCGTCGCCGGGCGCCTTGACGTAGGGCTCGTCGACGAGGCCCGCGAGCGCAGTTGCGTAGAGCCGCGCGAAGGGGCCGCCGCCGGTGTCGAGCGCGAGCGGCGGCTCGCCCCGGCCGGCCTCCCACCGCGGGCTCATCACCCAGCTGTAGTTGCCGTTCTCGAGGTCGCGCTTCTGCGGCTTCGGGAGTGTCGTCTGGTTCCACGGGTGCCGCCGGTCGACCGGGTTGCCGAGCGGGTCGGTCGGGACGAACATCTCCTCGTTCGTCCAGTCGTCGTAGTACGAGCTGCCGAGCAGGATGCGGATCCCGAGGTTGATGTCGACCAGGTCGGTCGTCACGAGCTGCCCGTCCACCACGACCCCCGGCGTGACCTTCATCTTGCGGCCCCAGTCCGTCATGTGGTCGTAGCGGTAGTCGCACTCCTGCGCGTCCTGGAACGCGCCCCAGCAGCCGAGCAGCACGCGCCGGCGCCCGACCTCCTCGTAGCCCGGCAGCGCCTCGTAGAAGAAGTTGAAGAGGTCGTCGTTGAGCGGCACCGTCTCCTTCACGAAGTCGGCGACGTGGATCAGGCGCGACAGGTAGTCAGTGAAGACCTGCGGCGTCGCCACCGTGCCGGTGCCGCCTGGATACATCGTGGAGGGATGGACGTGCCGCCCCTCCATGAGGCAGAACATCTCGCGCGTGATCCGGCTCTGGACGAGCGACTCCTTGTAGAGCTCGCCCGTGAACGGGTTGCAGGCGCGCATGATGTCCGCGATCGTCCGGTAGCCGTGGATGTCGGCGTTCGGCGCCGCCGTCGTCTCCGCCTTGGCCAGCACGCTCGGGTTCGTGTCCTTGACCATCTGCTCGCAGAAGTCCACGAAGACCAGGTTGTCCTGGAAGATCGTGTGGTCGAACATGTACTCGGCCGCCTCGCCGAGGTTGAAGATGTGCTCGGCGAGCGGAGTCATCCGGATCCCGTAGGCCATGTTCTGCGCGTAGATCGAGCAGACGGTGTGGTTGTCGCCGCAGATGCCGCAGATGCGGCTCGTGATGAAGCCGGCGTCGCGCGGGTCCTTGCCCTTCATGAAGACGCTGTAGCCCCGGAAGAGCGAAGACGTCGCCTTGCAGTCGACGACTTCGTTGTTATCGAAGTCGATCTTCGTGTAGATGCCGAGGTTCCCGATGATCCGCGTGATCGGGTCCCACGACATGTCGACGAGGTTCCGCTTCTCCGGCTCGATCCGCTCTCTGATCACGTCAGTCCCCCCTCTTGTTGCCGAAGCGCGGGTCGTAGCCGGTCGTCAGCTCGGGCCGGTTGTGCCGCCACTTCGGCTCCCTGTTCGCGCCCTTGTTCGTGATCCCGCGCATCGCGCGGATGAACGGCCCGTACGGCGCGAGCAGCATCGACGAGAGCGAGCCGCCGGGCGGCGCGTCCATGAACGGCATGAAGCGGTCGGGGAAGCCCGGCATCGTGCACGCGATGCAGATGCCGCCGACGTTCGGGCAGCCGCCGATCCCGTCCATCCAGCCGCGC
>Ga0126309_10000390_pt1 | contig 14728 bp, 14 predicted proteins | sample Plot56_FD_92541 | JGI IMG/M metagenome (GOLD analysis project Ga0126309, IMG submission 92541) | Serpentine soil microbial communities from UC McLaughlin Reserve, CA, USA - Plot56 | ecosystem: Environmental > Terrestrial > Soil > Grasslands | place: USA: UC McLaughlin Reserve, Lake County...
AGGTCGGCGGTCGGCGCGTCGACTGCGCCCGGCGTGTTGGTGACGGTGATCCCGCGCGCCCGGCACGCCTCGACGTCGACGAGCTCGTAGCCGGCGCCGTAGTTGGCGACCAGCCTCAGGTCGGGCAGTAGATCGAGCAGGGCGTCGTCGACCGGCCGCGCCACGACCGCCAGCGCCTCGGCGCCCTTCCGCTCCTCCGTCAGCGGCCAGTCGAAGTATTCGACGTCCCGAAGCTCGTCCCAGGCGGGCCCTGGGAACCGCCGGGAGGACAGGATTCGCACCTGGTCAAGGCTATTCTGTCCACGCCGCGGTGGCGGTAGCTCAGTTGGTAGAGCCCCGGGTTGTGGTCCCGGTGGTCGCGGGTTCGAGTCCCGTCCGCCACCTATTCCTAGCGGAGGGGCGTTTCGTCCAGGTCCTCCTTGAGTTCGGTTAGCGACTCGTGGACCGCTGCCGCTCCGGCTTCCTCGAGCTCCTGCCTCGAGAAGCCGCCCGTGACCACGCAGATCGTCTCGATGCCCGCTTTCTTCGCCGCCTTCACGTCCCACGGTGTGTCGCCGATCATCACGGCGTCGCGCGTGCGGGCCTTCGCGAGCGCAGCCTCGACGAGGTCCGGGTCCGGCTTGGAGGCTTCGACGTCGTCCTTCGTCGTCCACCCGTCGGCGAGCTCGCGGGCGTCGAGCTTCTCGAGGAACGCGTCGACGTGGCGCTCGATCGCCGAGCTCGCCAGCACGACCGCGTGGCCGCGCCGGTTCAGCTCCTCGATCAGCTCGCGCGCGCCCGCGAGAGCTTCGGTCTCGTCGATCAACTCGTCGAAGCGCTTCTCCCACGCGTCCCGGAGGTGGTCGCCCAGACGCTCCTCGACGTCGTCGCCCGCCACCGCCGAGACGAATTTGTCTCCGCCCATGCCGACGTGGCGGTGCAACCGCCACATCGGCAGGACGATCCCTTCGGCGCGGAACGCGCGAAACCACGCGAGCGCGTGGTGGTAATTGGTGTCGATTAGCGTCCCGTCGACGTCGAGGACTGCGGCTGGCACCTACGAGGCCGTGGCCTCGGCGTGGATCCGCCGGCGCTGGTGCGTGCCCTCGGCGAACTCCTCGACCACCTTCGGGCAGAAGGCGGGCAGATCGTCCGGGCTCCGGCTCGTGACGATGCCGCTGTCAACGACGAGCTCCTCGTCGACCCAGTTACCCCCGGCGTTGCGGACGTCGGTCTGCAGGCTCCAGAACGACGTCAGCGTGTGGTCGCGCGCAATGCCGGCCTCGACCAGCATCCAGGGCGCGTGGCAGATCGCCGCGATCGGCTTGCCCTGCTCGTAGAAGTCACGCACGAACCTGACCGCGTCGTCGTCCATCCGCAGCCTGTCGGGGTTCCCGACGCCGCCGGGAAGAAGCAAGGCGTCGTAGTCGTCAGCCGAGACGTCGCCGACGGCCTTGTCGACCGGAAACGCGTCCGCCTTGTCGTAATGGTTGAAGCCCTGGATCTTGCCGGTCTCGAGCGACACCAGCTCCACGTCGGCGCCGGCCTCCTCGACCGCCTTGCGGGGCTCCACGAGCTCCACCTGCTCGAACATGTCCGTCGCGAGGATCGCGACGCGCTTTGCACTCAGATCAGCCACGTTGGCACGCTCCTTTCTCGTGTGCCCGTCGCGTTCCCGCGACCGGAAGACGTAAACGACAAGGCGGGAACGCGGAGTGCGCCTGGGAGGATTCGAACCTCCGACCCGCGGCTTAGAAGGCCGCCGCTCTTCCACTGAGCTACAGGCGCGTGCCCTGAGCGTAGCGCCGAATCCGGCCGCTATCCCCTGCGGACGCCGAGGTCCAGCGTGATCACCGTCGCGGGATCTCCCTCGTACTCGCCGGGCGCCGACTCGACGTGGACGGCCGCCACGCCTACCTCCCGCCAATCCCTCGAGAGCAGGCTCCGCCGGTGCTTCGGGCTGAGCATCCACTCGTGCAGCGCTTCGGCGGGGTCCAGCCCCGGGCTGCCGTACGCCAGGTTCTCGCCGACCGCCCAGTACTCGTAGCCCGCCGACGGATAGAACCGCTCGATCCGGTGCCAGAACGCCGGCTCGCCTGGTGCTTCGTGCTCGAAGAAGCCGCGACGGATCATCCGCGCCGTGTGCACCTCCGCGGCGTCGGTCAGGCCCGCCGATACGGTCAGCCGCGCGCGTCCGGCATCCGCACGCATGTTGTTCACGACGTGGAGGACGTCGTGCTCGTAGCGACTCAGGGACGCCGTAACGCGACGCGGCCGGTTCTGCCGATCCGCCCCGACCGCCGGCGGCGGAGCAGCGAGCAAGACTAGGAGGGCGACGCTTGCGAGTCGTCCTCCGATTACCGCAGCCGGGCGTCGCCTGACGGGGCGGCGCGTCACGGCTTGCTCCTCGCGTCCGTTGGTCTCGGCTTTTCAGCCGGCCGCTAAGACTAGTGTTGGGCCGCCGCCGACGAATGTCAAGGAGTTAGCGGTTGCGATAGCCGAAGTCCGCCGTCACGACGGTGACGGGGCTGCCGCCGAACTCTCCGCCCGCGGCGCCGACGTGGAGCACGCCGAGCCCGACGTCGCGCCACCTGCGCGAGAGCAGGTTCTCGCGGTGGCTCGGGCTGTTCATCCACATGCGCACGGTCGCCGCCGGGCTGAGCTCGGGCGACCCGTACGCGAGGTTCTCGCCTACGTCCCAGGCGCTGAACCCGGCCGAGCCGTAGAAGCGCTCGACGCGCTTCCAGAACGCACCGCCGCCCCGCGACTCGTGCTCGAAGAAGCCGTGCTGGACCATCTGGCGGGAGTGGTAGGCGGCGGCCGCGGAGAGGCCGCGGGAGATCCTCAGCGGACGCAGCCCTCGCGAGCGTCGAACGTCGTTGATCTGACCGAGCAGGCTCGATTCGACCGTACTGAGACCCGCGACTGTGCGCGGCGAGGTCTTTGCTCGCGGCGTCGCGGCCACGCGTCCCTCCCACACCAACCGGCGGAGCGCCGGCGCCAGGCGCTCGACCGCGCGGCGGCCGACGGCGGCGCGACTCTTGCCCGCAAGCGCCGCGCCCGCCGAGCGGAGCTCGCGCTTCGCCGGGATCGGCGCCGTCGCACGGCTCGTGCCCGCGGCGGCGCTCGAAGCGAGCGCGGCGAATGCGACGATCGACAAACAGGCGCAAACCCCCCGAACCACGAGATTGACATCGGCACACGGGGTCGTCTCTCATCCCCCAAATGGGGGATTCCGCACTCCGCGCTACCGCGTGCGGATGCCGAGGTCGAGCGTCACGATCGTCACCGTTCGACCGCCGTACGCGCCCCGTGCGTGCGGGACCCGGAAGGCGCCCAGCCCGAGCTCACGCCACGCACCGGAGAGGATGTTGTCGCGGTGGGCCGGGCTTGCCATCCACTGGCGGACGATGTCGGCCGCCGTTGCACGGGCCGTGTTCCAGGCGATGTTCTCGCCGACCTCCCAGCGGCCGTACCCGCTCGACGCGTACGTTCGCTCGATCCGGCGCCAGAAGGCCGTTCCGCTCGCTGAGTCATGCTCGAAGTAGCCCTTGACGGCCATGTCGCGCGAGTGGCGGCGCGCCGCGCCGGCCAGGTCGCCGGACTCGTGGAGCGGCGCGAGCCCGTGCCGGCGGCGGACGAGGTTGACACGCACGGCGACCTGATCTTCGAGCCGTGCCGCCCGGACGAGCCGTTCCGCCGAGGGCGCCGCCGCCTGCGGCGCGACCGCGGAAGCGGTGACGAACAGGACGAGGGCGAACCGGAGCCGGGGGGCCTTGGCGCGCGGCATCGGCGACTATGTGCACATCTCGCTAAATGGGGTCTAAGGAGGAGCAGTCGTGATGGCCAGTCGCTCGCGGCGGGCGCGTAGCCATTCGGCCAGAATCACCTGAAGCGCCCCGGCGACCGGAATCGCTCCCAGCGCGCCGAGAACGCCGGCGAGCTTCGCGCCGATCAGAACCGAGATCAGGATCGCGAGCGGTGACAGCTGGACCGTGCGGCTGTACACGAGCGGCTGCAGGATGTGGTTCTCGACCTGCTGGTAGACCACGAAGAACACCAGGACGATCAGACCGACGATCCAGCCCTGGTCGATGAACGCGACGGTCGTGACGATGATCGCCGCGAGCGTCGCACCCGCGAGCGGGACGAGGTCGAGAATCGCGACCAGCAGACCGAGTGCGACCGCGAACGAGACGCCCGTGACCAGGAGGACGACCGTCGACGCGATACCTGCGACGACGCTGATCAGCAGATTTCCGGTCACGTACCCGCCGATCGTCTTGTAGATCTGGACGCCGACGCGCCGTGCGCGCTCCTGTGACCCCTCGGGAAGCAGCGCGAAGAACCGCTCGAGCCAACTCGGCCCCTCGAGCAGCATGAAGAACGTCATGAAGGCGATCGTGACCGCGGCGACGATCGTGGTGAGGATGCTCTTGGTGACGGTGAGCGCCGTGCCCGACAGGCCGAGGACGCCCGAGGCGCCGCCGCTCTTGACGGCGGTGCGGACGCGCTCGACCAGGTCGTACCTGTCGGCGAGGTCGCCGAGCGGTCCGCGCCCCTCGCTCACGTCCTGGACGTAGTCGGGAACCGCGCCTACGAAATCGTTCGCCTCGCCCACGAGCGTCGGAACGAAGAGCGATCCCAGCCCGAGGATGACGAGCAGCGTCAGGAACGACGTGAGCGCGGCGGCGTAGCCGCGGCGGCTGATCCCGATGCGCTGGAAGAACTCGACGGCCGGGTTGAGCGCGAGCGCGAGGAAGAGCGCGACGAGGACCCAGGTGATCACCTGCCGGGAGAGCCAGATCACCGCGAGCAGCAGAACGAAGCCGAGGACGATCAGGAGGACGTTGACGACGGTCCGCGCTTCGACCCGCACGACGCGCACTTCCACCCGGGCAGAATGGCCGTCGCGTCGGACAGAGCGGGTGGCGGGAATCGAACCCGCGTAACCAGGTTGGAAGCCTGGAGCTCTGCCACTGAGCTACACCCGCGTGGTGTTTAGCGTAGCGGCGATGCGGCCGGATCCCTATGCGTGGTCAGTGCACGGCGAAGCCGTGCTGGCGGTTGCAGGTCTCGTTGCCGCCTATCTCTACGGCACCCGGCACGAGCGCGTCCCGCGCCCCCGCCTCGCGTCGTTCTTCGCCGGCGCGCTCGTCCTGACGGCCGCGGCCGTCACGCCGCTCGACGCGCTCTCGTTCCACCTGCTCTCGGCGCACCTGCTCCAGAACGTCGTCCTCGCCGAGTGGGCGCCCGCGCTCGTCGTCTTCGGCATCCCGCCCGGGCTGGCCGCGCGCATCGCGCGCGCGCCCGCGGTCCGGGTCCTGACGCGGCCGCCGATCGCGCTCGGCATCTGGCTCGTGACCTACTTCGTCTGGCACCTGCCGTGGATGTACGACACCGCCCTGCGCCATCCCTGGACGCTCCTGCACCTCGAGCACGCGCTCTACTTCGCTGCCGGCTGTCTGTTCTGGTGGCCCGTCGCCCAGGACGAGCCGCACGCGCTCGACGACGGGGGCCGCGCCCTCTACGTCTTTGCCGCATTCCTGTTCGCCAGCCCGCTCGGGCTCTTGCTCGCCTTGATTCCCTCGCCGGTCTACGACTACTACGAGCACGGCGGCTCGCTGTGGGGCCTCTCGGTGCTCACCGACCAGCAGATCGCGGGGGTCACGATGGCGGTCGAGCAAGCGATCGTGTTCTTCGGAGTCTTCACGTACTTCCTCGCTCGGTTTCTCGCGGGACAGGAAGCCGAGACCTGAATCCCCCGCAGGAGGGACGCCGCCGTTGTCTGGAGCGGCAAAGCTGCGCTGCGTATGCCCGCCGTCAGCTCGCATCGCCGCCTTGCGTCGGCCTCGCAGCCGCCATGTACGCGGCCGTCTTCGCGGCTCTCGTGACCTACGAGCATCCCGGGCTGGGCCTGGGCCATTTCTTCTATCTCCCGGTGGCGCTGGTCGCGCTGACGACGGGCCCCCGAGTCGGCGCGCTCGCAGGCGTCGTCGCGGCAGCCCTCTACGCCGTCGCGTTCGCCCTGAACCCAGCCGTCCCGACCACGCAGGTCGTGACCGTGGGCGCGGCGATCCGGCTGATTCCGTTCGCGGCCTCCGGCGCACTCCTCGGGTGGTTCGCGGCGTCGAACCGCGCGCTCGTCGACAAGTTCCAGATCCTCGCCGAGCGGGACCACCTCACGGGGCTGCCCAACACGCGGGCATTCGAGGCTGCGATCGCCCGTCGGTTCGAGTCCGGGCGGCCGTTCGCGATCCTGCTCGGCGACATGGACGGGCTCAAGGATCTCAACGAACGGGACGGCGAGGGCGGGGGCGACGACGCGTTGCGTCAGCTGGGCGCGACGCTGGCGAACGCGCTCGATCCCGGCGACGAGAGCGCCCGCGTCGGCGGCGACGAGTTCGCGGTGCTGGCGGCGCTCGGGAGCACCCAGGAGGCGGCGCGACTCGCGAGCCGCCTGGAAAGCGTTCTCGCAGGCGCCGGCCTCGGCATCACGTTCGGCTGGGCGGTGCACCCGCAGGACGGGCTCAACGCGCTCTCGCTCTACCGGGCCGCGGACGAACGGCTCTACGCGCGGAAGTACATCCGCAGCCCCGCGAAGGCGTCAGACGCCAGGTCTGCCGGCGAACGGGGAACCAACTCGGTCGCTTCACGTCGCGGGCTGAATCGGGGCGGGCGGATTCGAACCGCCGGCCTCTGGCTCCCAAAGCCAGCGCTCTAACCAGGCTGAGCTACACCCCGAGCAGACCTAGGGTATCGCGCTTACTCTCCGACCAGCTCGCGCAATTCCGCGATCTTCTCACTGCGGATCGCGGCGGACTCGCCGGCCCGAACCCGCGTGAGCAGCTTCCGCACCATCGAGGCCAGCTCGGTGGGGTTGAACGGCTTCGTCACGTAGTCGACGCCGCCGAGCTCCAGCCCGCGCGCCCGGTCGCGCAGCTCGGCGCGCGCGGTGAGGAAGACGATCGGGATCTCGCGCGTCGTGTGGTCGTCGATCAGCTCCTCGGCCACGGCCCAGCCGTCGAGCCCGGGCATCATCACGTCCAGCAGGATGACGTCCGGCCGCTCGGCGCGCGCCTGCTCCAGTCCGCCGGGGCCGTCACGCGCCTCGAGCACCTCCATTCCTTCGGCCTCGAGGTTGACGCGACAGAGGAGACGGATCGGCGCCTCGTCGTCGATGACGAGAACACGGGTCACCGCGTCCTTATGCACACCCTGGCTGTCCATTCAAACCACCACCTCCGACTGTTTGACCGCAAGCGGCAGCTCGAACGTGAAGCTCGACCCTTCGCCTTCCTCGGAGTCGACCCAGATCCGCCCGCCCATCGCGCGGACGAGGCCTTCGGCGATGAAGAGGCCGAGCCCGGTGCTCCCGGGCTGGTCGCGCGCGAAGTCGCCGCGGTAGAACTTGCGGAAGATCCGGGCGCGCTCCGCCGCAGGAATTCCGGGGCCACGGTCGACGACGCGCACCTCGACGGCGCCGCTCTTCCTTCGCGCAGTGACGGTCACTGTGCCTCCGTCGGGCGAGAACTTGACCGCGTTGTCGACGAGGTTGGCGAGGATCTGACGGAGCTTGTCGCGGTCTGCGGCGGCGTCGAGCGGCTCGCTCGGCAGGTCGACGACGAAGTCGTGCCCGTTGACGGGGCTCGCCTCCTGGACGCCGGTGACCACCTCCGAGACGACGGAGCGGACGTCGATCGGCGCCAGATCCATCTGCAGGTCACCGGCGTCGAGCCTCGCGACGTTCAGCAGGGCGTCGACGATCCCCGTGAGGCGCTGGGCCTCGGAGGCGATGTAGCCGAGGAACGTCCGCCGCTCGGCCTCCTCGAAGAGCACATCCTGGCGGAGCAGCGTCTCGGCGAAACCGTAGATCGACGTCAGCGGCGTGCGCAGCTCGTGCGAGACGGCCGCGACGAACTCGGACTTCATCTCCTCGACGACTCGCTCAGCCGACACGTCGCGGAAGGCGAAGATGCGCCCGGCCACCGCCCCGGCGGGATCGCGCATGACGGCCTCGCTGACCGAGAGCCAGACCTCCTCTCCCCCGCGCCGGATCGGGACGAGACGGTCGCGCGTGACGCCGGGCTCGGCCGACTCGAGGCTCCGCTGGAGCACCTGCGTCGGCGTCCTGCCGATCGCCTCGACCGTGGGGACGCCGGTGATCTGCTCGGCGGCGGCGTTCCACAGGACGACCGTGCCCTCGCGATCGACGGCGACGATGCCGTCCGCGATGTTCTCGAGGATCGCGGAGTTGCGGTCCTGCTCGTCCTTGACCTTCTGGTACAGGTCTGCGTTGGCAAGCACGGCGGAGGCGTTCCCGGCCAGGGCGGCGAGCGCCTCGATCTCCGCCTGGAGCCACGGCCGCGGATGCCTGCCGTACACGGCGAGCACGCCGTACAGCTCGCCCTCGGCCCCGAAGAGCGGGACGCCGAGGTACGAGCTGTAGCCCTCGGCGAGAATCGGATCCGCGTCGAGTAGGCGGCGGTCGCCGTTGACGTCCGCGACCGCCTTCGGGCCACGCGACTGGACGATTTCGCCGACGAGCCACGCCGTCGCCGGCGCCTCCGAGCCGATCGCCGCCTCCGCGCCCTTGCCGCTCGCCGCGCTGACGACCAGCGCGTCCTCCTCGAGCCGTCTGACCGACGCCGCGTCGGCGCCGAGGAGCGCGGGCGCCTGCTCGACCACCTCGCCCAGGATCGCCGCGGGATCGAGCTCGGTTGCGAGGAGGCCGCCCATCCGCGCGAGCTGCTGCGACAGTGCGCGGGCGCTGCGCTCCGTTTCGTAGAGCTCACTGCGCTCGAGAGCGCCTCGCGCCGCGCCCGCCAGGTGCCGTGCGAGCTCGAGCTCGTCGTCGGTGAAGGTCCGCTGCTCGGCGAAGAAGACGAGCGCGAGGCCGCTCTGCTCGCGGCGAGGCGCCTCGATCGGGATCGCCAGCAACGAGCGGTAGCCCACCTCCGCCGCGAGCTCTCGCCACGCCGGCTCGAAGCGGTCGTCTTCAGCGATGTCGGACGCCGCGAGAGTCCGCCGCTCGCGCGCGCACGGGCCGAGCGCGCCGGCCGACTCCGGGAGACCCTCCCGGAGCGCCGCCGCGAGAGCCTCCGGGAGCTCATGCCCAGCGGCGAGCGCCAGGTCGTCGGCCGCCGGCATGAGCAGCGCCGCGAACGAGCCGCCGAGCGCCTCGCTCGCCGCCTTGGCGACCGCGGCGAGCGTCTCGTCGAGCGAGATCGGCTCGGCCAGCACGGACGCGATGCCGTAGAAGCCGCGCTGGATGCGCGCCTGGCGAGAGCTCTGCTCGAAGCTGGACGCATGGCGCAGAGCGATCGAGGCGAGCCCCGCAAACGTCTCGAGCACCGCGACGTCGTCCGCGCCGAAGTGCCGTTGCGCGTCGCGACTGGCCACCCCGAGGACCCCCCGCTTCTCCCCGGACCACGTCATCGGCGCGACGATCGCGCTCCGAAAGCTCGAGTACGCCGCATGCGGGACCGGGTCGTCGATCGTCCTGTAGTCGCCGGAGAGGAGCCCGCGCCCCTGACGGAGCGCCTCGCCGGCCAGGCCCCGCTCCGCGGGGAATTCCAGCGAGACGACGTCGGGGTCGAGCCCGTGGACGGCGGCGCAGGTGAGCATCCCGCGACGAGCGTCGTAGAGGTAACAGTCGGCAGCGTCGGCCCGCAGGAGACGGGTCACCTCGACGACGAGCCGCTGCAGCACGGTCTCGAGGCGGAGCTCGCCGGTCACGTACTGGGACGCCTTCAGGAGCGCGGTGGACTGCTCGAGCCGCTGCGCGTTCTCCTCGAGCAGCTGCGCCGTGTGAATAGCCAGCCCGGCCTCGCGCGCGACCGACTCCAGCAGCGTCCGCTCGCCGTCCGTCCATTGATGCGGGTCGCTCCGATGGAGCCCGAAGACGCCGATCATCTGGTCGAAGACGACGATCGGCGTCGCCATGACCGCCCTCGTGCCCAGCGCGCGGAGGCTTTCCAGGCTTCCCAGGCCGGGGTCGCGGAGCTCAGGCGCCTCCTCGATGTCCGCGAACGCCGCGGTGCGGCGCTCGCGGGCCGCGAGGTTGAGGACGGGAAAGTGCCGCGTCTCCGCGCCGAGCGGCGCCATGTCCGGCGCCTCCCATTCGGCGAGCACGGGCATCGGTTCCCCGGGCTCGCCAAGACGGATGAATGCGCGCGTGGCGCTCGTGGCCGTCGCCGTCTCCTCGACGGCGACGCGAAGGACGTCGTCGAGGTCCAGCTCCGACCGGACCTTGCGCGCGATCTCGCCGACGATCCGCTCGCGCTCGAGCGCATCCGCCAGCGAGCTCGACGACCGCGCGCGTTCGATCGCTAGGGCGGCCTCGTTCGCAAGCGACTCGAGGTGCGAGATCTCGTCCTTCGAGAAGAGCCTCGGCTCGTTCGTCGTCGCAGCGACCAGAACGGCGTGGACGCGGCCGGACGCGATCAGCGGGATGAACACGGCGCTCTCCGCACCGACCCGCTCTGCTAGGCGCCGGCTGACCCGGGCCGAGGCGGCGACGTCGTAGACGAAGATCGGCGCCGCCTCGAAGGCCGCGGTCGCAACCGCGGACGGCTCGGTCTCGAAGTCGATCTTGGTCTCGGCCCACCAGTCGGCCTCGGCGCCGTCCTGCACCCCGACGAGGCCGCTCGCGCGCCGGCGGTCGTCGCTGATCAGCGCAACCGCGGCGAAATCGACGCCGAGCCGGGCAACGACCTCCCGCACGAGGAGCAGGCCGACGGCATGGATATCGGGCGCCCGCAGGAGCGCGTCGGCGAGGGTCTTGTTGGTGTCCTGGAACGAGCCGACGGCGCGGCCTTCCCCGCTCGCGGGCCGCCGGCGGCGGAAGAGGGAGCTAAGCAGTGACACCGGGCACAACAATGCTACTTCCGCGCCGCCCCGCACGCGGAAATCCCCGCTCCTAGCTTTTTCCAAGAGGGCGTGGCTTGCCACGCCCGCTGACATTCAGAAGAACCTCTAAGGAGGGGGCCCGTGGGGGAACCATGGGTTCCAGCGCGATAAAAGGAAGGCCCGCCGCTCGGGGGGTCTATGCGGCGGGCCTTCCAGATTGCTCACCGCGGCCATGTGGCCAGGTACGCGCACCGCGGTTCGCATCGCCCAGTGCCGATGACGGTACGGGACCCGTTCTCGTTTTCCAATAGGCCGTTCGGCCTATCTTTCTAGGCCCGACCCGCCCCGCTTGCGGCTCGGAAACAGAGGGATCCGCAAAGCGAGGATCTATCATGGCGACGATGGTCGAGCGCGTTCTCCTGGCCTCTCCGCGCGGCTATTGCGCCGGCGTCGAGCGCGCCGTCGAGACGGTCGAGCTCGCGCTCGAGCACTACGGCGCGCCGATCTACGTCCGCAAACAGATCGTCCACAACGCGCACGTGGTCCGCGAGCTTGAGGAGCGCGGAGCCGTCTTCGTCGAGAGCGAGAGCGAGGCGCCCGAGGGCGCGACGATCGTCTTCTCCGCGCACGGCGTCGCGCCGGCGGTGTACGCGCGCGCCGACGAGCTGAAGCTCAACACGATCGACGCCACGTGCCCGCTCGTGACGAAGGTTCACGTCCAGGCGCGGCGTTACGCGGCCGCCGGGTACACCGTCGTCCTGATCGGCCACGAGGGCCACGAGGAGGTGGTCGGGACGATGGGCGAGGCGCCCGAATCGACCGTGCTCGTGCAGTCGGTGGAGGATGCCGAGGCCCTCGCCGTGCCGCCCGACGCGAAGCTCGCGTACATCACCCAGACGACGCTGTCCGTCGACGAGACCGGCGAGATCATCGCGGTGCTGCGGCGCCGGTTCCCGGAGATCTACGCGCCGAAGAAGGAGGACATTTGCTATGCGACCTCCAACCGCCAGTGGGCGGTCAAGGAGCTCATCGGTGAGATCGGCCTCCTCCTCGTGATCGGCTCGGCGAACTCGTCGAACTCCAACCGGCTCGTCGAGGTGGCGCGCGCCGACGGGGTGCCGGCCTACCTGATCGACGACGAAACCGAGATCGACCCGTCCTGGCTCGACGGCGTGCGCGTCGTCGGCGTGACCTCGGGGGCGTCCGCGCCGGAGTCGCTCGTCTCGCGGGTCTGCGATTGGTTCCAAGCGCTGGGCGTCGAGCGGATCGAGCCGTACCGAATGGTCGAGGAAGACGTCACCTTCCGGCTGCCGATCGAGCTCCGGCGCGAGCTCGCGATCGCCGAGGCGCAGGGCTGAAGCTCGCGCTCGCCCTGGCCGCCGTGGTGGCCGTGGGCGCCGTCGCGGCCGTCGGCGGGTATCTCGTCGGCTCATCGGACGACAACGACGACGAGCAGGCTTCGCCGACGACGGCGACGGAGCCGGCCGACGAGGGGGTGCCGTCGGGCTGGCGGCTCTGCACGAACGAACGTCTTGGGTACGCCGTCGGCTATCCCGGCGACTGGTACTCCCCCGCGCTCTCGGCGGAGAGCGAGTGCACTTTCTTCAATCCGACGCCGATTCAGCTGCCCGAGGCGAGCGATGTGTTCGGCGCGACGCTCGAGGTTGCGCCGGCGCATGAGCCGTACGACGCGGTCGTGCAACGCCTCGTCGGAGGGCGCAAGGTGATCGAACGCCGCGACGTGAGGGTTTCCGGCCGGCCGGCCGTCCAGATCCTGACCGGGACCGAGGAGGCGAACGAGTCGGCGGCGTACGTCGTCGACCGTGGCAGGGAGCGGCCTTTGGTTCTCCGGACGATCAACGAGCCGAATTCGAACTGGGAGGAGCGGCTCCGGATCCTCGATGAGGCGGCCCGGACGCTCGTCCTTTTCGAGCCCCGCCGCACGCGCGGGAAGGAGGCGCCGCCCGATGCCGTCCTGCGGAAGCGGGCGGTCATCCTCGCCGCTGCCCAAGCGAGCGATTACGACGCCCTCGCCGAGCTGAGCGACCCGCAGCGGTTCAGGTACACCTTCGGCGAGGAGGTGGAGGGTGGGCCGGCCGCGTACTGGCGCCAGGCGGAGGCGCGCGGCGAGGAACCGGCGCCTGCCGAGGCGCTGGCCACGATCCTTCGTCTGCCGTACACGCTCAGCCACGGCCTGTACGTCTGGCCGTTCGCGTACGACAAGACCGAGAACGAGCTGACACCGTACGAGCGGAAGCTGCTGGCGCCGCTCGGGAAGGGCGGCGCGTTCGCCGACGGCTACCTCGGCTGGCGCGCGGGCATCGACCCCGACGGCCGCTGGGTCTTCTTCCTGGCGGGCGACTAGGCGAGGCGACCCTTCCGGCCACGTCCAGGGTCTGACCCCGGACATCGCCTTACTTGCGGGGCCTGCCCTCGTCGTACGACTTGACGTAGTTGGGCGGGAGCCCGCCGCCTTCCCCGCCCCATTCCGCCGGATTGGCATGACGCGAGTGCGCCGCCGCCTCGGCGTCGGTCGAGCCGAGGCGGGGGTCGTCGCCGCGATCGGTCTCGCCGTCGGAGCCGCCGGCGCCGAGCCGGGCGAGGAGCCTCCGGATGCGGTTCATCGTCCCGGGCGCTCCCCGGACCGTGGCCGTTCGAGACGCGTCCAGGGTCTGACCCCGGACATGGCCCTCGCGGCGGCTCGGCGCAGGCGATCGCGCCCGCGCGGCGAGGTCAGGAAGTCAGCCAGGCGCTCCGCCTCGCGCTCCTCGAGGGAGACCGCCTCAACGGCGGCGTCGTAGCGCCAGATGCTGAAGCGGACGTGCCCGTCGACGAGATACCGCGAGACGCGGAGCGCCTTGCCGGCGTCGCCTCCGATCCGTGGCGACGCGCCGAAGAACTCCACGAGCTTGCGGCGCTGAGGCGCGGCGCACCAGGGGCAGAAACGGAACGAATCCTCGATCCAGCCCTCGCAGCGCAGACACTCGCGCACACGCGCCTCCTCTCCTGGACGCGGATCTTAGGAGACCTTGGCGATCGTGGGCTCAGCGCCGGCGCCGTCGGTCTCGATCGCGACGGCGAGCACCTCGCTCTTGATCCAGTCCTCGTGCGCGAGCAGGTGCGCGAGATCCTCGGGGAGCGTCACCGTGATCCGGTCGGTCAGCTCGAGGCCGGCCTCCTTGCGCATCGTGTTGAGGCGGTGGATCAGGTCGAGCACTTGGCCCTCGAGGCGCAGCTCGTCGTCGAGCGAGGTGTCCAGCGCGACGGTCAGGCCGGCATCGGAGACGACCTCCCAGCCCTCCCGGCCCCGCCGGTCGACCAGCACCTCGTCCGGACCGAGTTCGTGGCCGGCGACGCGAAACCTCCCTTCGGGCAGCTCCTCGAACTCACCCGCGGCGAGCGCGGCCCGGACGGGCGCGAGCTTCGCGCCGAGCCGCGGCCCGAGCTCCGGCAGGTTCGGCTTCACGACGAGCTCCTGAGCCTCGACGTCGCCGAACTCCACATCCTTGACGCGGAGCTCCTCGCCGATCTCCTCGGCGTGCGACCCGGCGAGGCGGGCCCCCTGCACGACGAGCCGGCGCAACGGCTGGCGGTGCTTGATCCGCGATGCGTCGCGCGCTCTGCGGCCGAGCTCGACGACGCGGCGGACCTCGGCGACCTCCTCGAGCAGGGCCGTGTCCGGCTCGGCAACCTCAGGCCAGCCGGCCAGGAACACGGAGTCGGGGACACCCTCCGTCGCGCCGCGCACGACGTTCTGCCAGAGGTGCTCGGCCAGGAACGGCATCACCGGCGAGATCACGCGCAGCGCCTGCACGAGGCCGTACCAGAGCACCCTCAGCGCGTCGGAGTCCCCGTCCCAGAACCGCCGCCGCGAGCGGCGGATGTACCAGTTCGAAAG
>Ga0126309_10000391_pt1 | contig 14725 bp, 15 predicted proteins | sample Plot56_FD_92541 | JGI IMG/M metagenome (GOLD analysis project Ga0126309, IMG submission 92541) | Serpentine soil microbial communities from UC McLaughlin Reserve, CA, USA - Plot56 | ecosystem: Environmental > Terrestrial > Soil > Grasslands | place: USA: UC McLaughlin Reserve, Lake County...
GGCAGCACGAGCTGGGACTGGACCGCGCTCGACGAGGCGTTCCGGGCCGGCGAGCTGGCAATGGTCCCCAACTGGCACGAGTTCGCCGCGGGGGTCGAGGACTCCAAGCTCGGGGGCAAGGTCGGCTACGAGCGGCTCCCAACCGGCCCAGCGGGGAGCGCCAGCATGTGGGGCGGCACGGGGCTAGGCATCAACGGCGAGCTCGAGGACGATGAGCAGCGGGCGGCGTGGCTGTTCCTGGTCTGGGCGACCTCGCCCGAGACCCAGCTCTCCGGCCTGAAGAGCAACGTCGGCGGCGGTACCCCCACCCGCCAGTCCGTCTACGAGCTACCAGAGGTGAAGAAGGCCCAGCACAGGCCTTCTGACATGCCGAACATCCTCACCTACCCTGCCGTCTCGAAGGCCTGGGAGCCTGAGAACATCGGCCTGCGGCCCAAGATTGAGGAGTGGAACGAGTGCGACACCGTCATCTTCACCGAGTGCTCGAAGATGCTGGCCGGCGACAAGTCGCCCGAGCAGGCGATGAAGGACGCGAAGGAAGGATTCGATCGGGCGAACGGGGTGTAGCGCCTTGAGCGTAGCCGAGAGCCAGGACAAAGGACCGCCTGTAGACTCCTCGGGAGGGTCCAGGCGGTGGCTGCCCTCGTACGAGGTCCGGATGCTGCTGCCAGCCCTCCTTCTACTGGCAGCTCTCTCGCTGTTCCCGTTCTTCTACATCATATGGATGAGCTTCAACGAGGTCTCGCTCATCGGGGGCGTCAACTTCGAGTGGGTGGGCCTGGAGAACTGGACGGACCTCGTAACCGACCCTGACGTGCGCTCCAGCTGGATTGTGAGCGGCATCTACTTCATCGCCACCGTCGGCCTGGAGATGTTCCTCGGCATCGCCATCGCGTTGATACTGCACGAGACGATCTGGGGCAAGAACCTGGCGCTCTCGATCCTACTCATGCCCATGTTCGTGGCGCCCGTGATCGTGGGCCTCCTCGGCCGCTTCCTCGTCGACTCGACCTACGGCCTCTACGCCTGGTTCCTCGATCGGACCGGGCTCATAACGTGGGAGATACTCGGGAGCAAGGGCTCCGCGCTGACGGCCGTCGTCCTGATGGACGTCTGGGAGTGGACCCCGCTCATAATCCTTATAGTACTGGCCGGCCTCTCCTCGATGCCCCCGCCCGTGCTTGAGGCGGCGAAGGTGGACGGGGCCAACTACTTCCAGCGGCTCAGGCACATCGTCGCGCCCCTGATCTCAGGGGTCGTTATCGTGGCGCTTCTGATCCGCTCGATGGACGCCATCCGCTACTATGACATCATCGCCATCACGACCAATGGCGGTCCGGCCGACGCGACGAAGGTCATCCCGATAAGGCTCTACGAGACGGCCTTCCGCTTCCAGGAACTCGGCTACGCGGCTGCTATCGGACTCAGCATGCTGGCCTTCTCCATCCTGGTCGCCAACCTGTTTATGCGGATACTCAAGCAGCAGGGGCTGGCCCGATGAACGGGGCCGGCAAGAAGGTCGCGCTGTACGCACTCCTGCTTCTGGCGCTCCTGTGGACGGTCGTTCCCCTGCTCTGGATGGTGCTCTCGTCCTTCAAGAGGCCCGACGACCTTGTCTCCCAGACCCCGAAGCCGTTCTTCGCCCCCACTTTCGAAAACTACGTCGGCCTCTTTACCGGTGGCAACGCGCTCGGTGCCTACATTACCAACAGTATCCTCGCAGCGGGCATCTCCACACTCATGGCCGTAACGCTCGGATGCTTCGCGGGCTACGGGCTCGCCAGGAGCCACTTCCGCGGCAAAGACCACGTCTCGTTCTGGATCATCTCGACTCGCATGGCCCCAATAGCGGCCGTGATCCTGCCGCTCTACGCCGTCTTTCGCACCCTCGATCTACTCAACACCACCACGGGACTGGTCGTCGCCTACCTGACGTTCAACCTGCCGTTCGCGATCTGGATCATGAACGCCTTCTTCGCAGACCTCCCCCCGGCCCTCGAGGAAGCCGCGATGGTGGACGGCGCGACGAAGTTCGGGGCGTTCTGGCGCATCGCCTTGCCGCTGACCACCCCGGGCATCGTAACGACAGCGATCCTGTGCTTGGTTTTCTCCTGGAACGATTACGCCTTCGCCCAGAGCTTCTCCGGCCCCGGCAGCCAGACCCTCCCGATAGCGGCCTCGCAGCTGATAACGCAAACGGGTATCAACTGGGGTCAACTGATGGCTATAGGTACCGTCGTCGTACTACCCATGATCGCCGTCGGCCTCGCCGTCAGGCGTTACCTGGTCAAGGGTCTGACCCTCGGCGCGGTCACAGGGGAGTAACAGAAAGGAATCTCATGCAGAACAGGGCAGCGGTTATGTACGGAACGCACGACGTCAGACTCGAAGAGGTGCCCTTCCCGAAGCCTGGACCCAGGGAGGTTCTGGTCGAGATCCGGGCCGTCGGCGTCTGCGGCTCTGACGTCCACTACTACGAGGAGGGACGCATTGGCTCGTTTGTCGTCAATGAGCCTCTCATCCTCGGCCACGAATCGATGGGTACGGTCGTGGCTCTCGGAGAGAGAGCGACCAAGCACGAGGTAGGCGAGCGCGTCACCCTCGAACCCGGCGTCCCCGACGGCACCTGCCGCGAGTGCCGGGCGGGTCGCTACAACCTCTGCCCGAACGTTAGCTTCTTCGCCACGCCCCCTATCGACGGCGCCTTCACCAACTACGTCAGCATCAACGAGGACTTCGCCTTCCACCTCCCGGAAGAGCTCTCGGATAACGCAGGCGCCCTGATGGAGCCCCTCTCCGTCGGGATCTGGGCCTGCAAGAAGGGAAGGGTTACGGCGGGCGACCACGTCCTCGTCACCGGGGCCGGACCGATAGGGCTGATGACCATGCAGGTCGCCTTCGCCCAGGGCGCGACGGAGGTCACGATCACCGATGTCGCCGGCGAGCGGCTCGAGATCGCCCGCCAGCTCGGCGCGACGCGCGCCGTGAACGTGGCCGAGGGGCCACTTGACGGGGCCGGGTTGGAAGCCGACGTCCTGATCGAATGTTCCGGTAACGAGCAGGCCCTCGGCGACGGCATCCGCTGTGTCAGGCCGGCCGGTTCCGCCGTGGTGGTAGGAATGGGTCCGAACGAAGAGACGAGCGTGCCGCTTGCGTTCATCCAGACCGGCGAGATCACACTGACCGGCACGTTCCGCTACGCGAACACCTATCCGACGGCCATAGACCTCGCCGTCTCAGGCAAGGTCGACCTGGACGCCATGGTGACCAGCCACTATGGCCTCGCAGAAACCGAAGAGGCGCTCCAGGCGAGCGGCAAAGACCCTGCGAACGTCAAGCCCATGGTGATCCCGGACAGGTAGGGGCGGTTCGCGAACCGCCCTAAGAGAGTTGGCGTGCTTTCGGCTTGGGGATTGGCCGACCTTCTTCACGCAAGGTGTCGAGATGCAAGTCCATCGCAACCTGGACCTCGCGCAAAGCTTCCTCATACGTGACACCAAAAGCCGAGCAATACCTTAGGTCGGGAATATTGGCTATAAAGCCGCCGTCCTCTTCGCTCCAGAAGATGTCGATCTCGTACTTGCGCTGTTCCATCATAGGTCCCGCATCAACCCTTACGCTCGGTAACCCGCGCCCGTCGAACTCACGCTTACCACGCCGTGTAACCGCCGTCGATGACGAGGTTGGTTCCTGTGGCGAAGCTCGCGGCGTCGGAGGCCAGGTAAAGGACGGCCGGGGCTATCTCATGCGGCTCGGCGAGGCGTCCCAGAGGCGTCGAGGATAGCCACACTTCGGACCACTCGGACTTGGACATACCCAATTCGGTGAGCGGCGTCCTTATGTAGCCTGGTGAGACGCTGTTTACCCTGATGCCGCGGGAGGCCCATTCGCCGGCGAGGCTCTTTGTAAGCGTGATGACACCTGCTTTGGAGGCGTTGTAGGCGGCCTGGGGCTGGGGGTGGTTCGAGATCATGCCCGACATCGAGGCGATGTTGACGATGGAGCCCGAGCCGCGCTCGAGCATCGCCTTCCCTACCTCGCGGCAGCACCAGAACACGCCGGTGAGGTTCACGGAGATGACGGCCAGCCACTCTTCGTCAGGGACCTCCTCGGAGGGGATGTTGTGGACTATTCCGGCGTTGTTGACTAGCACGTCTATGCGGCCGTGCTCGTCGAGCACCATCTCTACCATGTCCCTGACAGAGGCGGGGTCGGTTACGTCGGTGTGGACGAAGGTGCCTTCGAGCTCTTCGGCGACGTCGGGGCCCGTCTGGTCGTCGATCTCGGCGATGACCATCTGTGCCCCGGCGCGGCGGAGGGCGCGGGAGATCGCCAGCCCCAGGCTCTGGCCGCCGCCGGTGACGATGGCGACCCTGTCACGCAAGGAGAAGCCATGCTCTTCCATCGCATCCTTCCGTTCTGCCTCTCAAAACAGCGTGTAGCCCCCGTCGACGACGAGGATGGAGCCGGTCATGAAACTGGAGGCGTCACTCGCCAGGTAGACGATGCTCGGCCCCAGCTCCTCGGGCGTGGCGTAGCGCTGCATGGGGGCGTCTTCGATCCAGTGCCGCCGAAACTGCGGCTCGTCCACGGGGGCCATGGCCGTCTTGACGTAGCCGGGAGCGAGGGCGTTGACGCGCACGTTGTGGGGCGCCCACTCCGCCGCGAGGGACTTGGTCAGCTGGTGGACCGCGGCCTTGGAGGCGTTGTAGGCGGGCTGCCATTGCGGGCGGTTGACGATCATCGCGGAGATCGAGCCGATGTTGATGATGGTGCCCCCGCCGTTCTGGATCATCCTTCTCCCCACAGCCTGGGCGCAGTGCCAGAGCCCGTGAACGTTCACGTCGAAGACCTCGCGCCACTCTTCCAGCGGCACCTCGGCGGCGGGCCTGTGGTAACAGGTGCCCGCGTTGTTGACCAGGACGTCTACCGGCCCGAGGCGTTCCGTCACTTCCTCGAGCATCCCGTCCACCTGCGCGGGGTCGGTCACGTCGAGGTCGACGGCGATGGCGCTGCCGCCCGAGGCCTGAATCTCCTCGGCCACCGCCTCGGAGCGCTCGCGGGTACGGGCGGCCAGGGCGACTCCAGCGCCGGCCTCGGCGAGCGCCTTCGCGAAAGCTTCGCCGAGTCCCGTGTTGCCGCCGGTCACGACGGCGGTCTTGTCTGTTAGGTCGAAAACGTCGAGAACGGCCACCTCGGCTCCCCCTGGTTCTCTGAGAGCGGGTATCGGGGAGTCATTCCCCGATACCCGCTCGTGTTCGCTATCCGCCCAGAATTATAAAAGCGGTCGGAAGAACAGAAGCGCAAAGGTCGCGGCGCCGAGGATGCCGCCGATTATGGGCGCGACGACGGGGATCCAGGCGTATCCCCAGTCGTTGCCACCCTTGCCCGCTATGGGCAAGATCGCGTGCGCGATGCGTGGCCCGAGGTCGCGCGCCGGGTTGATGGCATAGCCCGTAGGCCCGCCCAGAGAGAGCCCGATGCCGAGCACCAGCAGGCCGACGAGCAGAGGGTTGATACCGCTTCCTATGACCGCCGCGGCATTGCCCCCGACCGCCCCCGCGTTCGCAATGAGACCCGAGACGCCGAAGACCAGCACGAAGGTGCCTATGATCTCGGTTATGACGTTCGCGGGCGTGTTGTAGATCGCAGGCGCGGTGCAGAAAACACCGAGCTTCAGGCCCGAATCATCGGTCTCTGGCCAGTGCGGCAGGTACGCAAGCCACACGATGACGCCGCCGACGAACGCCCCAAGAAACTGGGCTATGATGTATGGAACAACGTCAGCCCACGGGAACTGGCCCGTCACGGCAAAGCCAATCGTGACGGCGGGGTTGATGTGGGCACCTGAGAACTGCCCTACGCAGTAGACGGCGACGGCGACGGCCATCGCCCATCCGAAGGTTATGACGATCCAGCCCGAGTTCTCGGCCTTGGAGTTCCTTAGCAAGACGCCGGCGACGACGCCGTCACCGAGGATGATGAGGATCATCGTCCCGATGAACTCCCCGAGGTATGCCTCCATTCACTTCTCCTTTCTAGAAGGGTCGGCCCGCGGCCACGTCGCACGGCGCTTCGAGGTAGCCTTTCATCTCGTCGTCGAGCTTGAGCAACGTGATGGAGAAGCCCGCCATCTCCAGCGAGGTCATATAGTCTCCGACGTAAGGCATCCGCCAGACCTCGAGGCCCTCGCGCTCCAGTACATCCGCTACGTGAGCGTAGGCTACGTAGAGCTCCATAAGGGGCGTGCCGCCCATCCCGTTGACCATCACGGCCACCTCGGAGCCGGAGAAGTCGACGGAGTCGCCCAGGATCTTCTCCAGCATCTCATCGACGATCTCGTCCGCAGGCGCGACGTTCTTGCGCTCGACGCCTGGCTCGCCGTGGATGCCGATGCCGATCTCCATCTCGTCATCGCCGATGTCGAAGATGGGCTCCCCACTCTCTGGCGGGGTGCAACTTGTTAGCGCCATCCCCATGGAGCGCACGTTGGAGTTGACGTGCTCTGCAAGCTCCTTTATGCCTGCGAGGTCTTTCCCGTCGTCGGCGGCGGCGCCGCAGATCTTGTGCACGAAGATGGTGCCCGCGATGCCGCGCCGTCCGCTCGTGTACGTCGAGTCCTCGACGGCCACGTCGTCGTTGGTGACGACGTAGTCGGTCTCTATCTCTTCGGCCTCGGCGAGCTCCCCGGCCATCTCGAAGTTGAGGACGTCGCCCGTGTAGTTCTTGACTACGTAGAAGACCCCGGCCCCGCCGTCCACGGCCTTGCTGGCTTCGAACATCTGGTCGGGGGTGGGGCTCGTGAAGACGGCACCGGCGCAGGCGGCGTCGAGCATGCCCGGTCCGACGAAACCGCCGTGGGTCGGCTCGTGGCCGGAGCCGCCGCCGGAGACGAGGGCTACCTTGCCCTCTACGGGGGCGTCGGCCCTTACGACGACGTTGGCTTCGGGGATAACCCGGAGCAGGCCGCCGTGGGCCAGCTCCATCCCCCTGAGCATGTCCTCGACGACCCTCTCGGGCGCGTTGATGACTTTCTTCATCTGTCTGTTTCCTCCTTAAGCGAGCGGGGACTCGACCGCTTCCTGCGCCCACTCCTTGGCCCTCGAGACGGCCTCTTTCCACCTGCCGTAGAGCCTCTCGCGCTCCTCCTCGTCCATCTGCGGCTCGTAGCGGCGCCTGAGGCGCCACCTGTTCTTGAGCTCCTCGCGGTCCTCCCAGAAACCGGTCGCCAGGCCGGCGAGGTACGCGGCGCCGAGGGCCGTGGTCTCCAGGGTCTCGGGCACCTCTACGGGTGTCCCGAGGATGTCGGCCTGGAACTGCATCATCCAGCGGTTGGCGGCCGCGCCGCCGTCGGCCTTGAAGGTGGGGATGTCTATCCCCGAGTCGGCCTCCATAGCCTCCACGGCGTCGCGGGTTTGGTAGCACATGCTCTCCAGGGCGGCACGCGCAAGGTGCGCCCTGCTGCTGCCGCGCGTGAGGCCGACGATGGTGCCCCTGGCGTAGGAGTCCCAGTGCGGCGCCCCGAGCCCGACGAGTGCCGGCACGAAGTACACGTCGTCGTTGGAGTCGAGGCTCGCCGCGAGCTCTTCTGTCTCCTCGGCGCTCTCTATGATGCCTAGCCCGTCCCTGAGCCACTGCACGGCGGCCCCCGTGATGAAGATGGCGCCCTCCAGCGCGTACTCGACGGGTTCGTCGCCGAGCCCCCACGCTATCGTCGTCAGCATCTGGCGCTCGCTCTTTATGGGCTCGGTTCCTGTATTCATCAAGGCGAAGGAGCCTGTCCCGTAGGTGTTCTTGGTCAGGCCCTTGTCGAAGGCGACCTCGCCGAAGAGGGCGGCCTGCTGGTCGCCTGCGACCCCTGCTACCGGCACCTCGGCCCCGAAAACCTCGGCGTCTGTGTCGCCGTAGATGTAGGAGCTCGGCCTTACCTCGGGGAGCGCCTCGCGCGGAACGCCGCCCAGCATCTCGAGTAGCTCATCGTCCCACTGCAGGTCGAAGATGTTGTACATGAGGGTTCGCGAGGCGTTCGAGTAGTCCGTGACGTGGGCGCGGCCGCCGGTCAGCTTGTAGATCAACCACGTGTCAATGGTGCCGAAGAGGACCTCACCATTCTGCGCCCGTTCCTTGACGCCGTCCACGTTGTCTAGGAGCCACTTCACCTTGGATCCCGAGAAGTACGCGTCTATGACGAGGCCTGTTTTGTTGGCGACCATCTCGTCGTAGCCCTGCTCGGATAGGTCGGTGCAGATCTGGGCTCCTCGCCTGTCCTGCCAGACAATAGCGTTGTGGACGGGCTCGCCCGTCTCCTTGTCCCACATGACGACGGTCTCGCGCTGGTTGGTAATGCCTATCGCCGCTATGTCCTCCGGGGAGACACCAGCCTCCTCGAGCGCCTCCTGCATCACCCCTAGGGTGACGTCCCAGATCTCATTGGCGTCGTGCTCGACCCATCCGGGCCTCGGATAGTGCTGCGTGAACTCTCTTTGGGCCTCCCCCACCGTGGCGCTGTCGTGGTTGAATACCATCGCCCTGCTCGACGTGGTCCCCTGGTCTATCGCCAGCACAAAATCTCCCGCCATCACGTATTCTCCTTCCGATACAGCTCCAAGAGCAGCCAGCCGAGCAAAGTTGGGCTCACACCACGCGCCACCTCCTATCCTTGCTTTCCCCGAGCATGCGCAGCCGAGGCCTTTCCCTTCTTCGACTATGCACCTATACGAGCTTTATCCATTCCGAGCGTAACGGAGCCCGACACCCGAGTCAAGGATCACTCGCGTAGGCGGTGTTCGCTGGCGGTGATCGCTGGCGCTGAGTCAGCAGGCGATAGTAAGATAACGCCCTCACTTGATCCAGCGATTCATACGCAATCCGGGTGAATGGTATTCGGAGCGTCATGCTGTCTGGGGCCACCAATGGTAGTTGGTGAGATCTCTTATGGCTTCGGGCTGGTCGAGTAGCTCGACGCAACGGGCCACCAACGCCTCCTCGATCTCTTCGATCTCCTCGAAGAGAGAGTTGGCCAGTGCCTCGTTCGTCAGCGGCCACAACCTCTCTCTGCCGGCATCAGCTCCGGAGAGCCCTTCGGCAAGAACTCAAGGTGTATCCCTTCCGGGATCTGCATCTGCGCTCCCGTGTGCCAGCCGGCTTGGCCCACCACCAAGAGGATGCGGCGCTCCTTGCCCGCTCCCACCTCTTTCTCGCGAACTCCGAGAGCGCCAAAGAGAACAGCTCGGTTGTCACCGTGGGTAGGATCATCCAGAAGACCCGCCCGCTCTGGGGATGGACGAAGCCGTAGAGGTAGGTCCACTGGTAGCCCCTCTTGAAACGGGCGGTGGGTCTCTCTCCCACCGGCGCCCATACCCGCCGTGTCACCGGTTTGAGGCCCAGCCGAGCCTCGTCCTCGGCCCAAAGCTCCACGCTTTCGGCCTCCGGATGGGCCTCCTTGAGCCGCTCGAGCTTCAGCGGGAGACTTTTTTGAAAGCCTCCCGCTCAGAAGCCGAAGCCCCCTTGGCGTTGGAGGGCCTGGGAACCTGGGGGCTCATACCCACCTTCCTCAGGTACTCGAAACCCCGCTGGACGTGCACTTTCTCCAACCCGTTCCTCTGGGCTATCCAAAGCGCCACCTTAGGCCCGCTCCACATCCCCCCGCCAACACTAGCTGGCGGCGGCCCTTGCAGGGCTTCAACTAACTCCGCTTCTCCGGCCTCATCCAGCAGGGCCCTCTCCTTGGCGCCGGGATTGGAGTGACGACGGTCGCCAAGAGCATCCACCCCCCGCTCGTTGTAGCGGCGGGCTATTTTGCGTACCCAGCCGGGGCTGTAGCCGGTGACCTCGCATACCTCCTCGGTCCTCTTTCGCTCGCTAAGCAACCACACGATCTGAAGGTGGGAGCGTTCCACCGGATCGCGGGCCTTCCTGTAACGGCGCTCCAGTTCTTCCGTGCTCGCATGGGGCGACAACTCTAATCTCTTTGGCATACGCACATTATACAGCCGGATTCGGTATCACTGGTGAAGGTAAAGAAGTGAATGCGATGACATCACCGACGCCAAACCCTCCTGGCAGCCATGCTGTAGAAGGGGACACGCGTTTCCTGGCAGATGCCAATCTGCAAAGAGTCGGCGCACAAGAGCCCACCTCAATCGCTTAAACGGCGAATAGTGAAGGTCACAGGGTCAGCGAGTTCGTGGGCGTGAAGGCGGGCAGCCTTCTTAGCTTCTACATGCTAAGCACTATAGTATGCGAAGCGGCGTTAGCCTTGTTGCAGATTGACTACGTCAGTAGCCAGCACATCGATCGCACCCACTGGAAGCGTGCACACGCTTAGATGCGAACCTCGCGGCGCTAGTGAGCTCTAGTTATCCATCCTCTTGGGGTACTCGCCCTTACGCACTTCCGATTACACGGCGCCACGCCTCCGTCGTGATGGCCAGGTACTCCTCCACGCCTTCCGCGTCCGCCTCCACCTCGTGGCGTGCGCTCAGCTCCTCAAGGTCCCGCACTCCCTCGGCGAACGGCCTCCCGAACGCTACCGCGAGCTCCTCGGCCCCCAGACCTATCTCCTGTTCACAAAAGCCCGCGAAGCCCGACCAGGCGGTGAGCGCCTCCCGCAGCAACTGACGCTCCATCTCCTCCAGCGTCTCTTCGAGGCGGGCGTACATCTCGTCGCCCTCCCACTTCCGCAGGTCCTCATCAATTGTGGGATCGGCGTTGCGCTCCGCCTCCTCCTCGTCGGCTTCCCAACCGAGAGGCTCTCCTGTCTTGCCACTCCACTTCCACGCGTGGCGGCTCCCCGCCATGTGGCCGTCGAAGTAGGCGCAGTGCACCTCGTTTTGCCGAATGGTGCTCAAGTAGGGAAACATGTCGCGAAAGGCGCCAATCATCTTTATCTTGTCCAGGCGCCTCACCACATCCACATGCGCGAGCATGGCCAGGTCCCATGAAGCCGCCCACCGCCCGACGAATCCCCAGTCGTACATGGTGTAGTCGCGGCGGGGACAGGTAGCGGTGAGGCGTTCGGATTCCTCCTCATCTCCGCGAGCCAGCGCCAAGACATCCAGTCGGAATCTCTCCTCCGGCGTAAGCCTGTCGTAAAGGCGACCCAACCCCTTCTTGCCGCTCATCCGCTACTCCGCGCCTTCAGCACGGCCTCAAGAGCCTCCAGCCGGGCCTCGAGCTCCTCGGTTTCCTTTATCTTGCGCTCCAGCTCTAGAAGCCGGGCCTGGCTGTTGATTATCTGGTTCACCGCAGTTGCCGCCCCCCGCTCCACCTCGCCGGAGAGGACGTCCGCGGCGAGCTTCCGTAGCTGCGCCTTGAGCCCCGCTATCTCTGCGTTGGCCTTACTCCGTCCGCCCCTCGAGGCGTTGCGGCGGCGCTCCGCGGCGCGCTCGGGATCGTGGCTGTAACAAAAGGGTTGCGATGCCCCTACTATGCGCTCGCAGGGGCTGCCATCTTCCTTTCTACCGGCACATCTGGGCATTAACTATGACCCCCCTCCCCCCGCAGTTCTGCATGTTAGTTTTATGCCCGCGGGTGTCTCACAGCCTAGCCACCACCCTGTTCGGCAACCTGCGAATCCACGCTCTTCTTGCTCGAAGCGTGAGGTAGAGCGTTTATCTCCCTGGGGCTCCAATATCTCCATCTATCTAGTGTCTTTCACTCGAGTTACTGACATCAGTGAGTTTACCGCACAAACATGCTATGTGTCGCATGTTGCGTGTGAGTGCAGAACGAGATGACAGGAAGATCCCGTTATCTCAGCGACAATGAGACTTTCGAGGCCTGGGCCAGGCTCTAGGGAAGGGGAGTGCGGTTCAAGCGTTCTTGCCAGCGGTGTGAGGCAAGTAGAAAGACGCTTTCTCTAACGCCCGTGAGGGTAAAATCCTGTAGTCAAGGAACTAAGAGGGCAAGATCCGCGGAGTGGTTACGTTCTTTCGAGTACCCCGTTTCGCCCGATGTAGTAACGCGAGGTGAGATTCACTCCCACCTAACCAGCTCGGCGGGATCCAGCTTGAGCGCGTCGGCGAGCTTGCGGATCGTGGTCATGTGCGGCTCGGTGCGGTTCTTTTCAATCCGGTTGACGGTGTTCTTGCCGATGCCGGCGAGCTTGGCGAGGTCCTCTTGCCTCAGTGCACGTTCCTCCCTCAACTGCCGCAACCGCTCCCCGATGTGGACCACGGTCTCAATTGTAGCCATTAGGCCACCGCCTTGCCTTCACATTTCATCACCGCCCCTTACTGTACTAATAAAGCATCTATAAGGTTGCCAAATGGTGATTAAATGGTAAAATATGGACACAGACAGGAAATGGCCTCGCGGATGCGGCAACACCCCGAGGCCTGGCCCACAGAAGAAAGGGTGTCCACTGTGGACGAGATAAGGATATCGCCCGCCGGCGACGGCTTCTACGCCGCAGCCAGCGAAGCTAACCACATTTACGACGAACTAGCAGAGCGCGACTGCTACTTCTGCCTCGAGTGGTGGGTATTCTTGGGCTCAATAGACCACGATGGTTGGGAGCTTATTGAGGCTATCCGCTGTCGTAGGTGTGGCGGTACGGGAAGAATAGAAGACCGCTAAGCCTCACGCCAACATAAGGTCTTTTGAGCCGGCTGCAAGCAATAAATCGGGGTTCTCGAAAGGTATTCCATACGGAAGTACCTACGCCTGCAATCAACGGAAGTACCTACGCCTGCAATCAACTTTTCTCTATGTGAGCTGGCTTCGCTCCCTGTAGCCGTCCCGAGACTCCCGCTACCGTAGCAGGGCGCAAGCATTCACCAGACAGAGCGCCAGTGTGCAAGAAGTGTCACACGAACCTTACGGACGAACAACTGGTTTAGCCGAAGCGCACAACAAAGTCAGACTCTGGCAAACAAGGGCCCTCGGCACCGCACTGTGGATTTCATACCAGCGGCTTAGGTCAGCTTGCCGGGGGACAGCGGACCACTTTATAACTCCCTCCATTGCGTAACCATTCGATCAGGCATTGGCGAGTGATTGGCGATAGTTCTCTAAGCATCTCGTCAAAGGACGGATCCATGAAGTAATCATGCACGAGCATCGGGAGAAGCTCTCCAGCCGCAAGCTCTCCACGATGCAGATGCCCGTGGCGAACTTCATGAGGAGGGACAGATAGTTCTCGGATACGCTTAGCTTCGTCTTTACTCAGAAGGCTCGCAATAACGTCGTAGATAGTGATCGATTTGTTTCGGCGCCCAGTGCCAGTGGGCTTTAGCGCCTCACACGCGACAACGAGAAAGGCTGCATAAGCAGTACGCTGATCAGGCCACATCGATTTCGCAATCAAATAGGCATTGCCCGCCCGAAGCAAGTGCTCCCGTTTGGAGTCCGGTAACCGCACGAAAGAATTCCAGAGTTGCTCGATATCGGCTGAGACCCACTGCTCATTCATATCTGACGTAAGCCCAAAGGGGCCAAGCCCAGGGCGCGTTACGTCACGTCGCTCTATCGGTCGTGTGCTACCGGGTTTCGGAAAGACCTCCTGCGGCGACAACTCAACGTACCCAATAGGTCTAGGCTTGCAGTCTGTAATGCGTCCTTCGGCATCTACCTCGGGAACCCAGCCTTCTTCAAACTTGCTGATCTCGAGTTTTATTCCAAGAACGAACCCTAGGAAAACTTGAAGTTCGCGGAGACGTTTCTGAAAGTTTGCGATGACACCTCGTTGTCCAATGCCTTCAATCATGGCATCGGCTATGACAATTTGCGGCCCAAGAAGCGTGTCTGGGTACCTCGACGGCGGACCAAGGCGGTGATCAGCATCGAGCCAGAGGTCCCCTCGCCACGGGAGTCCGTCATAGGTTAGGAGAGCTCGTTGATGCGTGCGGAGCGTTTTCCGTGTCCGAACCCTCTCGACAACTGAATTGATGAAATCATGCGCGACATCTAAGGACAGGGGAGGGTCGTCACTCGGCCGCGCTCGAACTTTGAGTTCTTTGCCGCGTAGCCTTTCCCAAACAATATCTACTGTAGCGGGAGACGGTCCAATCGCCGTATGCACAGAAAGAGTGCCACTATTCTCGGTGGCTTCGAGTTGAGAAATCGAACTTGGGAACCAGCCGCGTTCTTCCGCCTCGGCATCAACGTGAGCCATCCAGTTTTCCGCTTCCTCTGCCGAAACAATAAGCTGAATCGGCCACTCACCGGCTTCGAAGCGAAGATCGTCCACTCGTCGCATACCGCCGGTACCGTCTGCGACGTGAATCTGCGCACTGGACTTCTTCCTCGGCATAGAACTTCTACCTAGAACCTCCACGATGCTCGATACTCATAAGATCCAACTATGTAATTATGCTGCTAGATTTCGAAAAACACCCTGCAAAAGGGTTGCGCTAGTGCCCGCGGAATAAATGTGCATCGAAGGGCCTGGAAGGTAGATTCGCCGAAGTTTGTCCTGACAGCATTCTCGGAAGTTCGCACAGCCCCGGCCCGATCAGCTATGAGCGTAGCTGCCCCAGATCTGCCGCTCTGAGGTATTATTCTGACTTCCTCATCATACAGAACGGGTGTGCACTACAGCACTGCGCCCCCGGACCCAAACGGGCCGGGGCTATGGACTTTGTGGACGAACTTCTGCTTAACGGAGTTCTGAGAAGTTCGCAAAGAAAGGTGTAATAACTAGCCCATTTGAGTGATGCGTCCACCCCGATAGAGGAGTATGCTGCAATCGCTACGACGCGCGTAGAGGCGCAGGACCGCTACC
>Ga0126309_10000393_pt1 | contig 14702 bp, 15 predicted proteins | sample Plot56_FD_92541 | JGI IMG/M metagenome (GOLD analysis project Ga0126309, IMG submission 92541) | Serpentine soil microbial communities from UC McLaughlin Reserve, CA, USA - Plot56 | ecosystem: Environmental > Terrestrial > Soil > Grasslands | place: USA: UC McLaughlin Reserve, Lake County...
CAGCAGGCCTTGCTCAAGATTCTGGAGGGCACGGTTGCAAGCGTCCCGCCGCAGGGCGGTCGCAAGCACCCGCACCAGGACTTTCTGCAGATCGACACGAAGAACGTGCTGTTCATCTGCGGCGGGGCGTTCGGGGGTCTCGAGGAGATCATCCGCCAGCGCATCGGCAAGAAGAGCATAGGCTTCGGCTCCGACGTTGACCAGCGGCTCAAGCAAGAAGACGACGCCCTCCTGCAGCACGTCCAGCCGGAGGACCTGCTCAAGTACGGCCTGATCCCCGAGTTCGTCGGCCGCCTGCCGGTGATCTCGACGCTGCGCCTCCTGGAACAGGAGGACCTGGTACGCATCCTAACGGAGCCGAAGAACGCGCTGGTGCGCCAGTTCCGCCAGTTCTTCCGCTACGACAAGGTGGACCTCTCGTTCACAGACGAGGCCCTTGCCGCCGTCGCGGAGCTCGCCCTCGAGCGTGGGACGGGCGCCCGGGGACTTCGGAGCATCCTCGAGTCGGCGCTCCTGCCGACGATGTACGATCTGCCGAGCCGCTCGGACGTGAAGGGCTGCGTGGTGGACGCCGACACCGTGAACGAGGGCGTGCAGCCCTCGCTGGTTACCGGCACCCAGAAGTACTCCTACGACGAAGAAGAGACCGCGTAAAGGTTCCTTGAGCGAGACCGGGATACCAAAAACCTACGACCACCGCGCCGTCGAGGCGCGCCTCTACGAGGAGTGGGAGCGGACGGGCGCCTTCGAGGCCGACCCGAATCCGGATAGGCCCGCCTACTGCATAGTCATGCCCCCGCCGAACGTGACGGGGGCGCTCCACATGGGGCACGCGCTCAACGGCTCGATCCAGGACACCCTCGCCCGCCGCGCCCGCATGAAGGGCTACGAGGCGCTCTGGCTCCCCGGCGTGGACCACGCGTCGATAGCTCTCCAGAACGTCGTCGAGCGGAAGCTTATGCGCGAGGAGGGCAAGACGAAGTGGGAGGTCGGGCGTGAGGAGTTCGTCGAGCGCTGCCGCCAGTTCGCGGAAGAAGCCCGTGGCACCATGCTCGGCCAGCTCAGACGCCTCGGCGCCTCCGTGGACTGGCGCCGCCTCAGGTACACGATGGACGAGGGGTACATAGACTCCGTCCTTACGGCCTTCGTCGAGCTGTATAATGACGGCTCGATCTACCGCGGCACACGCATCGTAAACTGGTGCCCCCGCGACCGCTCCGCCATCTCAGACCTCGAGGTCAACTACGAGGACACGGACGGCAAGCTCTACGGTCTCCGCTACCCGTTCTCCGACGGCAAGGGTCCGGGCCCGGATGGCAAAGACTTCGTCCAGGTCTTCTCCACCCGCCCGGAGACGATGCTCGGGGACGTGGCGCTCGTCGTCAACCCCGAGGACGGGCGGTATGGGGACCTCGTCGGGCGGCGGGTCACCGTGCCTTTCGTGGAGCGCGGGATCGAGGTCTACGCCGACGACCACGTCGACCCGGGCTTCGGGACGGGCGTCCTCAAGGTAACGCCGGCCCACGACCCCAACGACTTCGAGATCGGCGGCAGGCTCGGCCTCGAGCCGGTCAACGTCCTGAACCCGGACGGCACCATCAACGAGAACGGGGCCGGCTTCGCCGGCATGGACCGGATGGAGGCCCGCAAGGCCGTCGCCGAAAGCCTGGACGAGGAGGGCCTTCTCGGCGAGGTAAGGGATTACCGGCACAGGGTGGGGCACTGCGACAGGTGCGGCACCGTCATCGAGCCCTGGCTCTCGGAGCAGTGGTGGGTTGCGATGGAGGGGCTTGCCCGACCTGCTATCGAGGCGCTGGAGAAGGGCGAGATCCGGGTCTACCCTGACTCCTGGCGCCGCGAGACGACGCGCTGGCTGGAGAACATCCACGACTGGAACGTCTCCCGCCAGCTCTGGTGGGGACACCGCATACCCGTGTGGTACGGGCCCGGGGGGGAGACGGTCGCCTCCAAGGAATCTCCGGGCGAGGGATGGGAACAGGACCCGGACATCCTGGACACGTGGTTCTCGAGCGGGCTCTGGCCCTTCGCGACGCTCGGGTGGCCGGAGGAGAACGAGGATCTCGCGTACTTCTACCCGACGAGCCTGCTCTCGACGGCGCGCGAGATCATGTACCTGTGGGTGGCGCGCATGATCATGATGGGCCTCCGCTTCCGCGGCGAGGTCCCGTTCGAGAAGGTGAACGTCCACTCCATAGTCCTCGCCGAGGACGGCACGAAGATGAGCAAGTCCAAGGGCAACACGATAGACCCGCTCGACCTCTTCGAGGAGTACGGCACGGACGCCGTCCGGTTCGGCCTCCTCTACCAGTCCTCCACCCAGGACTTCGCCTACTCCTACGAGCGCGCCGCCATGGGCCGCGCCTTCGTCACCAAGCTGTGGAACGCGACCCGCTTCATCCTGAGCTACCCCGAGGCCGACGGGGACGGGGCGCCGTCTGCATCGGACCGTTGGATCCTCTCCGAGTTCAACCGCACGGCGCGGGAGTACGACAGGATGCTGGAGGAGTGCGAGTTCTCCGAGGCGATGCGCCTGGTCTACGGCTTCGCCTGGAACCAGTTCGCCGACTGGTACATCGAGATCGCCAAGGCCTCGCCCTCGCCCGCGACGCCGCGCGTCCTGAGGGAGGTCTTTCTCGGCACCCTCAAGCTCCTGCACCCGGTCATGCCGTTCGCGACGGAGGAGATGGCCGGCATCATGGGCGAGGAGGGGCCGCTCGCCCGCGGGCGGTTCCCGGCGTACGATCCTTCCTTGGAGGACCCGCAGGCCGACGCGCTTCTCGGGCGTACTAGGCGCGCCGTGTCGGCCGTCAGGTCGTTCAGGGCCGAGTCGAAGGTCGACGGGGAGCTCGCGGGAAGGGTCGTCGGGGAGGTTGACCCCGCGGTCTTCACCGGCCTCTCCGGCGTCAAGCTCGTCGCGTCTATGGACGGAGAGGCGACCGCGACGTTGCCCGCGGGGGACGTTGTCGTGGAGCTCTCGCTCAGCGAGGAGATGCGGCGCGGGGAGATCGAACGCCTGCGCAAGGAGATCTCGCGCGTCGAGGGCGAGGTGAAGCGGGCCGAGGGCAAGCTCAGGAACGCGAAGTTCGTAGAGCGGGCCCCCACCGACGTGGTCTCGGCCGAGCGCGAGAAGCTCGAGACGAACGGCCGGATGCTCGGGACGCTGAACGCCCGCCTGGAAGGCTACCTCTAGCCCCACGTTGGCCCCGAACTCCTCTTTCGCCACCGTCTGCGCCGAGCTCGACCGCCGCCTGTTCGTAACCATGGGCCTCGATCGTGTGGAGCGGCTCCTCTCGCTGCTCGGGGACCCGCAGGAGAAGCTCCGGGTCGTCCAAGTCGTCGGCACGAACGGCAAGGGCACTACGGCGGTCTCCCTGGCCGCCGCGCTCTCTGAGGCCGGTCAGCCCGCCGGGGCATGCCTCTCCCCGCACGTACTCTCGTACACCGAGCGCGTCATGCTGGGTGGGAAATACATCTCGGAAGCACGCTTCGCCGCCGCGATGGGCGGGGCGATGGAGGTCGCGGACCGTAATGGCGTACAGGCCTCCCAGTTCGAGTTGCTAACGGCCGGAGCCCTTGAGCTCTTCGCGGACGGGGGGCTCTCCTGGGCCGTCATGGAGGCGGGGCTCGGCGCAAGGTTCGACGCGACCACGGCGGCCCGGCCCGAGGCCGTCGTGCTCACGAACGTGGGCCTCGACCACGCCGAGTACCTTGGGGAGACGGTCGAGGAGATCTCGCACGAGAAGCTAGCCAGCGTCTCGCCAGGGTCCGTCCTGATCCTTGGCACGGACGACCCTGTGGTGCGACATATCTCGCGCGAACGGTGCGCGGAAGTCGGGGCCGGCCTGGTCGAGGTCGCGCCCGCGGAGGTGGGGGATCCGTTGCCTGGGGTGCCGCCCTTCGTCTTTCGGGACGCCGCGCTCGGGGCGCGGGCCGCCGAGGAGTTGCTGGGGGAGAGGCTCGACCCAGAGGCGAGGGGGCGCGCGGTCCGGGCCGCCTACGGCGCGCTGCCCGGGCGGTTCGAGGTGCACGAGGTGGGCGGCGTGCCGGTGGTGGCCGACGGGGGGCACAACGCGGCCGGGGTCGGGGCGGCGCTGGAGGCGATGGGGGCGGTCTACGGGGGGAGGCCGCTCGCGGTGGTGTTCGGCGTCTTGCGGGACAAGGATGCTCGCAGTATGCTTACCGCCTTGAGCGCGGCGGCCAGGACCGTCGTGTTGACCCGCCCCGAGGGCGAGAGGGCCGCGGGTCCCGCCGGAATTTTGCAGGAGCACGAGGACATGGAGGGGGAAGAGACGGTGATCGAAGAGGATCCCGTAGAGGCCGTCGAGGTCGCGCTTCGGAGCGTACGCGGGGACGGGGGGGCCGTGCTCGTGCTCGGATCCTTCCAAACGGCGGCGCCGGTCTTGCGGTGGCTGCGTGACTAGCCGGGGGGTCTGGGGCCTGGTTGGCCTGCTGCTGGTCGTGGCCGTCGCGTGTTTTGTGCTCGGTTACGTCGTAATGGTAAGGTTTATCTCATGAGCCCGGCCAAGATCGCGCTGCTGCAGGACTCAGACCCGTTCCAGATCATCTCCAACTTCCTCGACAGCCCGATCCTGCGCATCTCGGGCCAGCTCGTCGTGCTCCTGTTCGTGGTGCTCTGGATCGCGCTCGTCTACTGGACGTACACGGACGCCGGGCGGCGGGGTGCCACGAGCGTGCTGTGGGGGATAGTGGCGGTCATATTCCCGTACATAGGGACCTTGATCTACCTCATCGTCCGGCCCCCCGAGTACCTCGACGAGTCGCGCGAGCGCGAGCTTGAGACGGCGGTCCTCGAGCGGGAGCTTCGCAACAGCATCCTGCTCTGCCCGAACTGCCGCAACATGGTTGAGAAGGAGTTCCTGATCTGCCCGACCTGCGCCTGGGAGCTCAAGAAACCGTGCATCAACTGCGACCGGCCGCTAAACCAGGAGTGGGGCCTGTGCCCTTACTGCGGCACGGACCAGCGCAGCGGCAAGAAGATGGCCTGGTAGGTTTCCGGTAAGTAACCCTAGATAGGAGACAACCGTGGAAGAGACCCTGGTACTAGTGAAGGGGGACGGCGTCCGCCGCCGCCTCGTCGGTGAGATCATCCGCCGCATCGAGGCCAAGAGCCTGGACATCGACGCGATGAAGCTTATGGACGTGGGCCGCGACCTCGCCGAGGAGCACTACGCAGAGCACCGCGACAAGCCGTTCTTCGACGAGCTCGTCGAGTTCATCACAGCGACCCCCGTCGTCGCGATGCGGATAAGGGGCGAGGGCGCCATAAAGGTTATGAGGAACCTTATGGGCTCCACGAACCCGGCCGAGGCCGCGCCAGGCACCATCAGGGGCGACCTCGCCCTCTCCCTGCCGGACAACCTGGTCCACGGCTCGGACTCCCCCGAGAGCGCAGCGCGGGAGCTCGGCCTCTTCTTCGGCCGCTAGAGAACAGGGCTTGAGCTTCGTCCTGGCCTCCGAATCGGCCCGCCGCGTGGACCTGCTCCGCGCGGCGGGCTACGACTTCGCGGCGAGGCGCAGCGGCTTCGCGGAGGTCACCCTGCCTGACCCGCGCAGGACCGCCGAGATGAACGCCCGCGGCAAGGCCCTGGCCGTGGCCGCCGAGACGGAATCCGTGGTCCTCGGGGCCGACACGGTCGTCTTCCTTCCGGGCGGGCCCGCCGCCGGTAGCGTCCTCGGCCAGGCCGCCGACGGAGAAGAGGTAAGGCGGATGCTCCTCTCCCTTCGCGGGAGACCGCACGAGGTCTACTCCGGCGTTGCGGTGGCGCGGGGAGAGAGCCTCCTCGTCGGCAGCGCCGTTACCCGGGTGCGCATGCGCGACGTCGGTGACGGGGAGGTCGAGTCCTACGTGCGCCTGGGCGAAGGCGTCGGCAAGGCCGGCGGGTACGCCATCCAGGGCCGGGCCGGGGCTTTTGTCGAGTGGATCGGGGGCGACTACACCAACGTCGTCGGCCTGCCCCTCGCCTTGACCGGCAGGATGCTGGCCCGCTACGGCGTCCCGCGGCCCTGAAATGGAGGTTCCGGGTATCAGGTTCCGGGCACCAGGAATGGTGGAGAGAGGTTGCCGCGATCCCGTAGTCCCACCAGTCGCACGAGCCACGACCTCGGCTACCGGGTCGCGCACCGCACCCCCGATGCCCGAAAGCCTCCAAAAGAGGCGACCTGAAGCCCGTAGCGTGCGATGTCGATAACCTCACCAACCGTGGAAAGACGCCGCTACACCATAAAGCAGCTCCCGGCGGAGCTCCGCCCGCGCGAGCGCCTGCTCGAGGCTGGCCCCGCGGCCCTCTCCAACGCCGAGCTCCTCGGCATCCTGCTCGGCATCGGCAACCGCGAGAAGACCGCCGTCGAGCTCGCCAGCGAGGTCATCTCCACCCACGGCGACCTCTTCGGCCTCCACGGCGTAACCGTTCATGACCTCGTCCAGACCAAGGGCGTCGGGCAGGCAAAGGCCTGCATAATACTGGCCGCCGTCGAGTTCGGAAAGCGGCTCGGGAGGGTTCGTAACCCCGGGCGTCCCGTGATATCCTCACCCGCGGACGTTGAGGGCCTTTTGAGGGGGCGGATCGCCAATCTTGACCGGGAGAACTTCGTCGCGGTGCTCTTGAACACCAAGAACGAGGTCGTTGAATGCCCGACGATCTCGGTAGGCACGTTGTCTTCCTCCCTGGTCCATCCCCGCGAGGTCTTCAAGCCCGCCATAAGGGCGAGCGCCGCGGGCGTGGTGCTCGCGCACAACCACCCTAGCGGCAAGGTGGAGCCGAGCCGCGAGGATCGGGACGTGACCAGGCGGCTCGTGGAGGCGTCCGAAATAATAGGGATAGAGGTCCTAGATCACGTGATCTTGGGCGACGGGTACTTTAGTATGAAGGAACACGGAATGCTCTAGCCGCCTTCTTTGCGGTTTGGGCGCTGAACTTCGGACGGATGGGGCGCGAATGTTTGGAGGACTCTTCGGGAGGGATGTCGCGATAGATCTGGGCACGGCGAACACGCTCGTGTTCGTGAAGGGGCAGGGTATCGTGCTCTCCGAGCCCTCGGTCGTCGCCATCGACAGCAAGACCGACAAGGTGGTCGCCGTGGGCTCCGGCGCCAAGCGCATGCTCGGGCGCACGCCGGGGAACATCGTCGCCCTCAGGCCGCTCAAGGACGGGGTCATCGCGGACTTCGAGGTAACCGAGAAGATGCTCTCCTACTTTATCCGCAGGGTCCAGGCCCAGCGCCGGATCTTCCGCTCCCTCGTCGGCCCGCGCGTCGTCGTCTGCGTGCCATCGGGCGTTACGGGGGTCGAGCTGAGGGCCGTCAAGGAGGCCACGGAGTCCGCGGGGGCGCGGCAGGCCTTCACCATCGAGGAGCCCCTCGCGGCGGCCATCGGGGCGGGGATGCCCGTAAACGAGGCGCAGGGGTCCATGATCGTGGACGTCGGCGGCGGGACGAGCGAGGTCGCCGTGATCTCGCTCGGCGGCATCGTCACCAAGTCCTCCATAAGGATCGCCGGCGACGACATCGACGACGCCATAACCACCTACATCCAGAAGGAGTACAAGCTCGCCATCGGCACCCAGACGGCCGAGCAGCTGAAGATAGAGCTTGGCAGTGCCTTCAGGCTGGAGGAGGAGGAGTCGGCGGAGATCCGGGGCCGCGACCTCGTCACGGGGCTGCCGAAGACCATCGTGATCACCTCGGAGGAGATCAGGGAGGCGATAAGCGTCCCCGTCGACGCGATCATCGCCGCCGTGAGGGACACCCTGGACCGCACCCCGCCTGAGCTCGCCTCGGACATCATGGACCGCGGCATGGTCCTCGCCGGCGGCGGCGCGCTGCTAAGGCACCTCGACGAGCGCCTGAGGCGGGAGACCGGCATCCCGGTCCACGTAGCCGACGACGCCCTGATGTGCGTGGCGATCGGGAGCGGACGCTCGCTGGAGGAGATCGACTTCTACCGCAGCGCGCTCTCCTCGGCTTAAGGCGTCATGGGCCGGAGAAAGTCCAGCGCGGCGAGCGGGTTCGCGGCCCTCTGCGTGCTCTGCGTGGTTAGCCTCGCCCTCTTCACGGTGTACGTGAAGGAGGGGGACTGCTCAGCCCAGGGCGAGTGCGGCCCGCTGCACACGGTCCAGCTCGGGGCCGCCGAGGTCCTGCAGCCGGCCCGGGGAGTGGTCGGCGCCCTGTTCTCGCCCATCCGGGAGACGGCCGACAGGGTGGGCAACGCCTTCGACAACTCAGAGGAGGAGCGCCTGCGCGCGGAGCTCCGCGACACCGAGTCGCTCGCCGCCCAGACCTCGCGGCTGCAGCAGGAGAACGAGCGCCTGCGCGGCCTGCTCGAAGGGCAGCGGGCCGTCTACGAGTACGGGCCGCTCGCCCGGGTGGTGGCGCCCGTGGGGGACCAGTTCTCCGAGAGGATCATCATAAACGTGGGCACCGAGGACGGGATAGAGGACGACCAGCCCGTGGTCGTCGGGGAGAACACACTCGTCGGGCGGACCACGAACGTCTCCAGGCACACGGCCCAGGTCATGCTAATCACGGACCGCATGTTCGCGGCGGGGGTGAGGATCGTGCCACCCGCCGAGTTCGACCCGGCCTCAGGCGAGGTCTCGCCGGCCGTCACCGCCGAGAACGTCCCGTTCGGCCAGGGGATGCTCAAGACGAGCCTCGAGGGCTACTTCGGCGTCGACTACGTCGACCTGAGCGCGCGGGCCGAGGAGGGCGACTACGTCGTCACCAGCGGCCGGGCCGCCGGGCGGGACCTGCTCGAGCCGCCAGGGCTCTACGTCGGCACCGTCGAGTCCGCAACTAGCCAGGACATCGAGCAGTTCAAGAAGATAGTGGTCGACCCGGCCATGAACCCGGACGACCTCGAGGACGTGAGGGTCATCGTGGGCTGGGCCGGAAAGGGGGCATGAGGGGGATGGTTGAGCAGCCATCCGTCGTCAGGGCCTCGATCATCGTCGCCGCGGCCGCGCTTCTTGAGGCGGTGCTCGGCCCCTACCTTACCTTCGGCTACGTCTCGCCGAAGTTCGCCCTCATAGGCATCGTCTTCGCCGTCTCGCCCCTGCGGGACCTTCAGGCCGTGCTCCTAGGCTTCTTCGGGGGCATCCTGCTCGACTCCCTGAGCAGCGGGCTCTTCGGGGTCGGGGCGCTGGCCGGGCTCGCGGCCGGGGCCCTCTCGGGGAGGGTTAGCGCCGTGCGCCGCAAGGGCACGGAGAGGGTCCTGCTCTCGCAGGTAGTCGCGGTCTGCGTGGCCGCCTTCGGCCTGCTCGGGTGGACGGCCCGCAACCTGGCCGGCTACGGCGGGCCGCCGCTCGCGGAGTACGCCGTAGCCGGTATACTACCCGACGCCCTGCTGAACGCCGTGCTTGCCTACCTGGTCGGAGGATGGCTGTTGAGGATAGTCAGCGTCAAAAGCCGCGTGTGGGAGTCCGCTTGAGCCTTACCCGCGAAGACTTTCTCCGTAGAGAGGCAAGGAAGACGAAGAAGGAGAACCCCCGGCTGTGGAGGTCGATGGACCTGCCGCTGCTGCTCGTCTCCCTGGCGCTCTCCGGCTTCGGGGTCCTTGCCGTCTACGTGGCCGGCACCGACGCGAGGGAGGCCTACGCCACCAACCAGGCCGTTGGCTTCGCCGTAGGTTTCCTCGGGGCCGTACCGCTTGCGATCGTCGACTACCGCGTCTGGCGCCGCTTTCTGCGCCCGATCTACGGCGTCGCCATACTCATGTTGCTGGCCGTGACGCTGATGGGCGCCACGGCCAACGGTGCCACGAGCTGGCTCGACGTCGGCCCGGTGAGGGTGCAGCCCTCGGAGTTCGCCAAGCCGCTAATGGTCGTCGTCCTCGCCGCGTTCTTGGCGGAGAAGGCCGCCTACGAGCACGAGGTATTTCTGAAGGCCCTCGGCGTCATCGCGGTACCGGGCCTGCTTGTCCTGGTACAGCCCGACCTCGGGACCGCAACGGTCTTCGGGGCGGTCTTCCTGGTGATGGCCTACGTGGCCGGCGCGCGCCTAATCCAGCTCGGGGGGCTCATAGTCGCGGGCGTCCTCTCCCTTTTGCTCGGGGTCAAGCTCGGCATCCTGGAGGAGTACCAGGTGGCCCGGCTCACGTCCTTTATGGGCCAGAGCCAGTCAGGGGACCTCGGCTACCAGGTGGCCCAGTCCAAGATGGCGATAGGCTCGGGCGGCATCACGGGCAAGGGCTTCGACGCGACGACGCTTGCGAACCTCGGCTTCTTGCCAGAGGACCACACGGACTTTATATTCTCGAACCTTGCCGAGCGGTTCGGGTTCGTGGGGAGCATGGCCCTCATCTTCCTGTTCTTCGTCCTGATCTGGCGCATACTCCACGTCGCCACCATCTCCCGCGACCGCTTCGGGGTCCTTATCGCCGTGGGTATCGGCACCATGTTCCTCTTCCACGTGCTCGTGAACGTCGGCATGACGATGGGCATAATGCCCGTGACGGGCATCCCGCTGCCTTTTATCTCCTACGGCCGAAGCAGCCTCGTGGTGAGCGTGATGTCCCTCGGCCTGCTACAGAGCATAGCCATGCGCTCGCGCTCGGAGGCATCCAAGAACCCGAAGGTGTAGGGCTCTCCTGGTAGCCGGGGGTCCAGGCGGTTATACTATTGCGTCGTAGAGCCTGTTCGATCCTTTTGAAAAGTTCTAGGAGCGGTGGATGTTTGCGGTTGTAAAGAGCGGCGGAAAACAGTACAGGGTGAGGGAGGGCCAGGAGCTGGTCCTCGACCGCGTGAAGGGCGACGTCGGGGACTCGGTCGAGCTCCCTGTCGGCTTCACGGTCGACGACGACGGCTTCGACCTCGGCGCCCGGACGGCGCGGGTCGAGATACTCGAGCACCTACGCGGGGAGAAGATCCACATATACAAGTACCGCGCGAAGAAGAACTCGCGCAAAAAGACCGGGCACCGCCAGGCGCAGACCCGGGTCAAGGTTCTGGAGGTTTAAGGATGGCTCATAAGAAGGGCGGCGGGTCCTCCCGCAACGGCCGCGACTCGGCGGGCAGGCGCCTCGGCGTGAAGGCCTACGGCGGCCAGACGGTGACCGCCGGCAGCATCATCGTGCGCCAGCGCGGCTCGAAGGTCCGCGCCGGGCAGAACGTCGGCAAGGGCTCCGACGACACGCTCTTCGCCAAGGTGGACGGCAGGGTGGACTTCGGGCGCACCCGCGGCAAGAGCATGGTGCGCGTGATAGAGCAGCCCGTCCTGGAGGAGGCCACGGCCTGAGGACCGCGCTTACCGGGGGTATGTAGCCCCTTTGCAGTTCGTCGATGAAGCCCGCTTTACCGTCCGCGGGGGACGCGGCGGTGACGGCAGCGTCTCTTTCAACCGCGAGAAGTACAAGCCGCGGGGCGGCCCTGACGGCGGGCGCGGCGGCGACGGCGGGTCCGTGATCCTGCACGCCACCGAAGACCTCACAACCCTCGAGCCGTACGCCCGCCGCCAGGTCATAAAGGCCGACCGCGGCAGACACGGCTCAGGCAACAACCGCGCCGGCGAGCGCGGCGGGGACACGCACCTAGACGTACCCGTCGGCACCCAGGTCTTCGACGAGAACGGCCTGCTCGCGGACCTCTCCGAGCCAGGGGCCTCCTTCGTGGTGGCCGGCGGCGGGGAGGGTGGGCGGGGGAACGGCTCCTTCGCCACCTCCACGCGGCAGGCGCCCGCCTTCAGGGAGCGGGGGCTGCCGGGGGAGGAGCGCGAGGTTTTGCTCGAGCTCAAGGTCCTCTCGGACGTAGGGCTCGTGGGCCTGCCGAACGCCGGCAAGTCATCCCTGCTGCGCGTCATGAGCGCCGCCCGTCCGCGCGTGGGCGACTACCCGTTCACCACCCTCACCCCGCAGCTCGGCGTCGTGGACGAGAAGACCCACCCGAACCCGTTCGTGGTTGCGGACATACCGGGTCTGATCTCCGGCGCCAGCGAGGGCAGGGGCCTCGGGAACCGCTTCCTGCGCCACGTGGCCCGCGCCAGGCTCCTCGCCCTCGTCCTCGACGCGAGCGAGGACCCCGAAGGGGCGCAGGGGACCCTCGTGGCCGAGCTACACGCCGCCGGCCTCTCGGGGCGCCCGACCGTCACCGCGCTCAACAAGATAGACCTCCTCGACGAGGAGCTGCGCGCGTACCTGCGCGAGGCCTTCCCCGGGGCCTTCCTCATCTCCGCCGAGACCGGGGAGGGGGTCGCCGCGTTCAGGGACCACGTCGAGGGGATGGTGCGCAGGCTCGGGGAGCGGGCCGCGATGCCGGCCAACGAGCGGGAGCACAGGGTCTACCGCCCGACCTGGAAGGGGCTCCAGATCGGCAAGGAGGACGGCGGCTTCGTCGTCGCGGGCGAGGACGTGGAGCGGCTCGCGCTCAAGACCGACTGGGAGAACCCCGAGGGCGTGGAGCGCTTCCAGCGGGAGCTTGAGAAGAGCGGCGTCGTCGGGGCGCTAAGGCGGGCAGGGGCCGAGACAGGCGACGAGGTGCGGATCGGGGAGGCGGTGTTCGATTTCAGGTGAGGTTCGGATGCGCATAGCCATCTTCGGGGGCACCTTCGACCCCGTGCACCAGGGGCACATGATCATCGCCGAGCAGGTGATGGGAGAGCTCGGCCTTGACCGCGTGATCTTCGTGCCTGGCGGGATACCGCCACACAAGGAGGCATCGAGCGTCCGCGCCACGGCGGAGGACAGATACGCGATGGTCGAGGCCGCCGTGGCGGGCAACGAGCGCTTCTCCACGGACCGCGTCGAGGTCGACGCCGGGCGGCCCATGCACAGCGTCGAGACCGTTGGCATCCTGAAGGCGCGCTCGCCAGAGGACGAGTGGTTCTTCGTCACGGGGGCCGACGAGGTCTCTAACCTGCTCTCGTGGAAGGAACCGGACCGCCTGCTCGAAGAGGTTGTGATGGTGGCGGCGACGAGGCCCGGCTACGACCTGTCCAAGCTCGACCACTTAGAGGCCGGGTTGCGCAACTTCGACAGGATCTTCCCCGTCGAGTGCACGCGGGTGGACATCTCCGCCACCGGGATACGCCGCAGGATGTTGCAGGGCAAGAGCATAAGGTACCTCGTGCCGGAGAAGGTGTGGGAGATCATCAGCCAGAGGAGGCTCTATGAAGGGGACGGAAAACGGACGGAAGGGGAGCACTTGAAGGAGGGAGTTCGGTGATGGGGGACGAGTCCGTCGCCCGGCGGCAGGGTTTCGCTACCAGGGGCGAGGAGGTCACGCGCGAGATGGCCGAGACGGCGGCCCGCGCGGCGGCCGAGATGTTCGGCAAGGACGTTACCATAATAGACCTGCGGGAGCTCGTCTCCTACGCTGACTACTTCGTGGTAGCGAGCGCCGAGACCGACCGGCAGACGCGCAGGGTAGCCGAAGAGGTAATAGACAAGATGATAGAGGCCGGACACCGACCCCGCTCCAAGCGCGTGGACGAGGGCTCGGCCTGGATCAGCGTCGACTTCCTCGACGTCGTCGTCCACGTCTTCACGGACGAGGCAAGGGACTACTACCGCCTCGAATCCCTCTGGCGCAGCGCCCCCCAGGAGCACTGGCAGGGGTAGCCTCCCGACTCATCCCGCACCACGTTGACACCCCTAGACGCGGTGCATATACTCTTACGGATTTTCTGGGGCCGTAGCTCAGCTGGGAGAGCGCCGCGCTGGCAGCGCGGAGGTCAGGGGTTCGATCCCCCTCGGCTCCACGTCTTCTCTCAGGGAAAGCTCGCTGTTCATAGTCAAGTCCCTTGGCGTGTCTACCTTGCCGTTTCGTTTGTCGGCCCCGTTTACCCTCCCAACCTCGAAATCGCGCGATTTCTCCGGGCCATGCCTCCAACGTTTCGTCAGCGCTGGCGTGCTCTCCTAAGGGGCCTTTGAGTATTACTCGAACAAAACACCCGCTAACGATTTGAACGAACGTCCACTCATCCTCCAGGATGCCCGGCCTCCGCACAGGACGCAGGCCGCCTTGCGGGAGGTCCTCGGCCAGCAAGAACCGGTAGCGGCCGAGCAGGTTGGTGTGGTCGTTGCGCAGGTGCGAGGGCCGCTCGAAGTTCTCGGTGCGCCCTTCGATTCCCTCCGCGGCCAGTGCTTCCAGGGCGAGTCCAAAGTAGCGGGTGCTAGATCCAAGATCGTTGGAATTTACCCGTCTACTATTGATGCCCCGACTTGTTGATGAGCTCGTTGGTGACCCATCGTGCGACGTTGGCGGGATACGGGGCGGGCAATCCTAGGACGATGTGCTGGAAGCTGGCGTCGGTGGCTTCAGCGATCGAGTCCCGGGTGTCGCCGGGGTGGTCGTAGGAGACCGGCAGGACGATGGATCGGGTGATCGAGGCGGGATCGCGACCGATCTCGGCGCAGAAGCGGTCAAGTAGAGCGCCTCGACGGACGGCGTCATCGATGTCGCCGCCGGGGATGTTCCACAGGTTGGCATGCTCGGCGACCACGCGCAGCGTCGCCGTGGAGCGTCCGCCGATCAGTATAGGCGGATGGGGCCGCTGGGCGGGTTTGAGGTTGCAGAACGCTCCGGTGAGGTGGAGGTAGGCGCCGTCGAAGTCGAACGGTTCGGCCTCGGTCCACAACCGCCGGATGACCGTGCACGCTTCGGCGAGGCTCCCGACCGCGTAGGCGGAGTCGTGGAAGGGCAGACCGTGCGCCTCGTACTCACGCCGGGCCA
>Ga0126309_10000394_pt1 | contig 14684 bp, 13 predicted proteins | sample Plot56_FD_92541 | JGI IMG/M metagenome (GOLD analysis project Ga0126309, IMG submission 92541) | Serpentine soil microbial communities from UC McLaughlin Reserve, CA, USA - Plot56 | ecosystem: Environmental > Terrestrial > Soil > Grasslands | place: USA: UC McLaughlin Reserve, Lake County...
CACGGCGTTCGAGAAGCGCTACGAGCAGCTGGGCGGCCAGGTCGTCGCCAAGGAGAGCTACGCGACGGGCGCCAACAACGTGCAGGCCGCGGTCAGCCGCTTGAATCAGAAGCGTGCGGCCGTCTACGTGACCTCGACTGCGTTCGGCGAGCTGCCGGCGTTCGTGTCGGGGTTCCGATCGCTCGGAAACCAGACGCCGATCCTCAACTCGTGGGCAGGCGACGGGACGTACTGGGCGACCAAGAGCCCGCAGGTGACGAACTACTACGCGGTCACCTTCGCGTCGGTCTTCGGCGACGACCCGAGCGCTGCCGTTCGGAAGCTCGCCAAGCAGGTCAAGGCCGGAACGGGCGGTTTCGTCACGGGGCCCGCGGCGATCGACGGCGTGCTCGCCGCGATCAAGCGGGCGGGCGGTTCCACGAAGGGCGCGGCTCTCGCGGCGCAGATGGAGAAGTTCAAGCGAGTTCCGACGATCTCGGGCAACGTGAGCTTCTCGAAGCAGCTCCACACGGTGTTCGGACGCCAGTACCGCGTGATCGAGGTCCAGAGCAACAAGGGCAAGCGCGTCGGCGTGGTCACAGCCAAGGTCGTACCGAAGATCTAGTTGGCGCAGCCGGAAGTCGCGGAAACCGCGCGGAGGAGGCCCGAAGACACCCTTCGGGCCTCCTCCGTCTCACGCTCGTTCAAAGGCGTCCGCGCTCTCTCCGACGTCACGCTGGAGCTCCACCGGCACGAGGTGGTCGGGCTGATCGGCCCGAACGGCGCCGGCAAGTCCACGCTCGTCAACGTGCTCTCGGGGTTCGATTTCCCGACCGCAGGCAGCGTCGAGCTCGGAGGGCGCCGCGTCACCGGCTGGAGCGCGCACCGCCGCGCGCGTGCCGGCCTCGCGCGCACCTTTCAGCACAGCCGCTCGTTCCGCGGGCTCACCGTGCGCGAGAACGTCGAGGTCGCTGCACTCGGGGTCGGGGTCGCCGCACGCAAGGCGCGCCGGCGCGCCGACGACCTGCTCGAGCTGCTGGCGCTCGGGAACCTCGGCGCGGCCCCGGCGGCCACCCTGGCCCACGGCGACGAGCGGCGGCTCGGAGTCGCCCGCGCGCTCGCGACCGACCCGGACTTCGTGCTCCTGGACGAGCCGGCGGCCGGGCTCCCGGAGGCCGAGGTGCCCGAGTTCGCCGCCGTCGTGCGGTCGGTGCGCGACGACCACGACGCGGGCGTGCTGCTGATCGACCACAACATGGCGCTCGTGATGGACGTCTGCGACCGGATCCAGGTTCTCGATCAAGGCCTGACGCTCGCGGAGGGCACGCCGCGTGAGATCGGGGGCAATCTCGACGTCGCCGCCGCCTACCTCGGCGAGCCGCCGGTGCACGATGGCTGAGCCGGCGCTCGAGGTCGACCGGCTCGAGGTTCGCTACGGAGCGGTGGCGGCCGTCCGTGACGTCAGCCTGCGCGTCGAGAGCGGCGAGATCGTCGGTCTGATCGGCCCGAACGGCGCCGGGAAGTCGACCACGCTCCACGCCATCACGGGCCTGGTGAGGGCTTACCGCGGTGACGTCCGGCTCGCCGGCCGCTCGATCGTCGGCCGGCCGCCCGAGGCGATCGCACAGCAGGGCGTCGCCCTCGTCCCCGAAGGCCGCCGCATCTTCGCCGACTTCAGCGTCGAGGAGAACCTGCGGCTCGGCCTCGCCGCCCGGCGTGGACGGGACGGCCGCGGCTCCCTGGAGGAGGCCTACGAGCTCTTCCCGGTCCTGGGCAACTACCGTCGCCGGTCGGCCGGCGCGCTCTCGGGCGGCCAGCAGCAGCAGCTCGCGATCGCCCGGGCTCTGGTCGCCCGGCCGGAGGTGCTGCTGCTCGACGAGCCCTCGCTGGGACTCGCGCCGACCATGGTCGACAACGTCTTCGACGCCCTCGTGCAGATCAGGGAGCGCGGCGTCACCATCCTGCTCGTGGAACAGCGGGCCCACCGCACCGTGGCCCTCGCCGACCGGACGCACGTGCTGGCGAACGGCGAGCTGCGCATGACGCTCGGCCCTGCGGACGCGGACGACACCGACAAGCTCGTGGCGGCCTACCTCGCGTCATGAGCGTGCTGGCCGCTCTCGATGCGCAGACGGTCGTCGACGCCGTCGGGCTCGGCGCCGTCTACGCGCTCATGGCCGTCGGCATCGGCCTCGTCTTCGGCGTCCTGCGGCTGGTCAACTTCGCCTACGGGCAGCTGATCATGGCCGGCGCCTACACGATCGCGTTCACTTCCACCTGGCCCGTGCCGGCGAGCATCGCCGCGTGCTTCGTCGTCGTCGTCGCCCTCTCGATGCTGATGGACCGCGTCGTCTTTCGGCCTCTGCGCGGCCAGTCGCCGGCCGTCATGCTCGTGACGACGTTTGCGATCGCTTTCATGCTCCAGGCGATCGCGCTCATGATCGACATCCGCGACGACACGATCGGCGAGATCGCGACGTCGATCGCGTCGTTCAACCAGGCGACGACCGTCGCAGGCGTGGACGTCCGCAAGATCACGATCGCGGCCGTGATCGTCGCGGCGGTCACTCTCGGGCTGCTCGCTCTCCTGCTCGGTCGGACGACGATCGGCCTGCACATGCGGGCGGCCGCGACCGATTTCGGGACCGCGCGCCTGCTCGGCGTGCGCGCGAACCGCGTGATCGGCTTCGCGGTCTTCCTCTCGGGCCTGCTCGCCGCCACGGTCGCCGTCATCCTCACGGTCCAGTTTCCGTTCGTCGGCCCGGACTTCGCACTGCGAGAGACGATCGTCGTCCTCGTGGGCGTCGTCGTGGGCGGGATCGACCGGCTCTGGACGGCGACGCTCGGCGGGTTCGCGATCGGCTTCGCCACCGGCATCATCAACGGCGTCCTGCCGACGGACAAGAGCGTCTTCCTGCCCTCGGCGGTGTTCGCGCTCGTCATCCTCGTCCTGCTCCTCCGCCCGGCGGGCCTGTTCGCGTGGGGGCGGGCGGCGGCCGCCGAGCGCGTATGACGCGGCTGGCCGGCGTCGCGCAGCTGGGGGTGCCGGCTGCACTCGTGGTCGCGGTCGGAATCGGCTCGACGTTCGTCAGCGCCGCGAACGAGATCTACTTCCTGGACGCGCTGATCTCGGTGGCGATCGTCGTGGCGATCTACGTCTTCGTCGGCAACTCGGGCGTTCTCTCCTTCGGGCAGGTGAGCTTCGTCGCGGTCGGCGCGTTCGCGGCCGGGGTGATGACGATCCCGCTCGAGTCGAAGACCGGTGTCCTGCCCCAGCTCTTCCCGATCCTCCGCGACCACACCGTCGGCAACGTCGTGTCGCTGGCGCTCGCGGCCGCGGTGGGAGGCATCCTCGCCTTCCTCGTCGGCCTGCCGCTGATGCGGCTGTCCGGGCTCGCAGCCGGGATCGCGACCTTCGCCGTGCTCGAGATCACGCACAACCTCCTTCGCGAGTGGACGAAGATCGGCCCCGGCGCGACCACGTTGTCGCTGGTCCCCGAGACGACGGGCGCGCTCCAGGCCACGATCGGAGCGCTGATCGCGACCTGCGTCGCCTTCGCGTACCAGCGCAGCCGCCTCGGGCGGCAGCTGCGGGCGTCCCGGGAGGATGCCGCTGCGGCACGCGGGGTCGGGGTGAGCGTCCACCGCCAGCGCCTGTTGGCATTCACCGTCTCCGGAGCGCTCGCCGGGTTCGCCGGCGCGCTCCTCGTCCACGAGCTCGGGTCGATCACGACCGAGCAGGTCTACCTCGAGCTCACCTTCCTGACCCTGGCGATGCTGGTCGTCGGCGGCGTGTCGAGCCTCTGGGGCGCCGTCGTGGGCGCGCTCGCGGTCAGCGGCCTGAATTCGTTCCTGATCGAGGCCGAGGACGGCGTCGGCGCCGTCGATCTGCCCTCGGGATCGCGGCTGATCCTGCTGGGCGCGATCATGGCGACCGTGTTGATCCTGCGGCCTTCCGGGATTACCGGCGGGCGAGAGTTCTCGCTTCCGGGACTGCGATGAGAGTCTGCGTCGTCGGCTGTGGCGCGGTCGGGTCGCTGTTCGCGGCGAACCTGGCGCGGCTCGAGGACGTCGAGGTCTGGGCCTACGACGTCTGGCGCGAGCATGTCGACGCGATCAACGCGGGTGGCTTGCGGCTCTCGGGAGCGGGCGAGGTCGTGGGGCGCCCGCGGGCGACGACCGACCCGGCGGAGCTCCCCGCCTGCGATTTCGGGGTCGTCGCGACCAAGAGCATGCACACCGGCTCCGCCGTCGCCGCCGTCGCCGGCGCGCTGAAGGACGCGAGCGTCTGCTCCGTGCAGAACGGCGTCGGCAACGAGGAAGCGATCGCGGAGCACCTCGGGCTCGTCATCCGGGGCACCACCTTTCCGGCGGGGAAGATCCTCGAGCCCGGACACGTGCAGTGGGACGTCAAGGGCGACACGACCATCGGCCCCTTCGAACCGCGGCCTGCACCCATGGCCGAGATCGAGCGGCTCGCGGATGCATGTACGCGAGCGGGCCTGCCGACCGAGGCGGTCGCCGACGCTCGCGGACGGCAGTGGGGCAAGCTGATCTTCAACGCCGCGACGAACCCGATCGGGGCGCTCACCGGTCTGACGCACGGCCGCGTTTGCGAGGACCCCGGACTGCGGCGGCTCGTCAGTGCGCTCGTCGACGAGGGCAAGGCGGTGGCCTCGGCGCAGGGGATCGAGCTCGACGCTGACCCCGAGGAGCTGATCGACTACGCCGCCCGCCGAGAGGTGGCGTACGACCACAAGGCGAGCATGCTCCAGGACGTCGAGGCCCGGCGCGAGTCCGAGATCGACTTCCTGAACGGCGGCGTCGTGCGGTTCGGCGCCGAGACGGGAGTTCCGACTCCGCTGAACGAAGCGGTCGTGGCGCTGATCAAGGGAATGGAGGCCTCATGGCGGCAGTGAGCAGGACGGACGTCGACCGGCGCTTCCGGAACGTGCGCCAGGCGCTTGCCCGGGACGGCCTGGATGCCGCGCTCGTCGCCGGTAACGAGTACACCGGCTTCGAGGGCGCCGTGACCTACCTGTCGGGCTTCGGAATCGTCCATCGCTACGCCTACGTGCTGCTGCCGGTGGACGGGGACCCGTCGATCGTTTTCCCCACCGAGGCGCGGTACGTCGGCGAGCACGGCACGTCATGGATCGACGACCAGGTCTTCGTCGACCGCCCCGGCGAGTGGCTCGCCGCCCAGCTCGCCGGCAAGCGCGTCGGCGTGTACGGCCTCGACTACGTGATGGCCGTACGCGACTACCGGGCGATCGACGGCCGTGCCGAGCTCGTCCCCTGGGACGTCGAGTTCGACCTCGCCCGGGCGGTCAAGAGCGACGAGGAGCTCGACTCCGTCCGCGAGAGCGTCCGCATCAACACCGAGGGCTTCTGGGCGTTCCTGGCGGCGTATGCGCCCGGGCGCACGGCCGCCGAGGTGCTCGCGCCGGCCGAGCAGCTGTTCGTGGAATCGGGGTGCGGGCGCCTGACGATGAACATGGTGCTCGTGGGCACGGAGTTCGCGATCGCGCGGAGCGACACCGTCCTCGGCGACTTCTGCATCCCGTCGCTCGAGGTCGCGGGTCCGGGCGGGCATTGGGTCGAGGTCTCGCGTGCGATCGGGACGACGACGCCCGAGGTGGAGCAGATGCGCGACGCCTACGAGGACTACTACGCGGCGGCGCGGCAGGCGCTGCGCCCGGGAGCCAGCGCGCACGACGTGCACCGTGCCGTCTCTCGGGGATTCGCCGACCGCGGCTACGCCCTCGGGCACGTGACCGGCCACTCGATCGGGATGACCATGATCGAGTTCCCGAAGATCGGCGAGGGCGTCGAGACCGAGCTCGCCGAGAACATGGTCTTCTCGATGCACCCGCACGCCATCTCTGCCGATGGCCGCGAATGCCTCTACATGCAGGACACCTGGCTCGTGACGGGCGACGGCGGCGTCCCGCTTGCGGATCTCCCGATGCGGATCTTCACCGGCTCCGAGGACCGAGCCGGTCACCGGTGACGTACGCTCGGCCCGTGCCCGCCCCTTCGGACGAGCGCTACCAGCGCGGAGTACGTGCGTATGCGAGCCAGTTCGGAATCTCCCCCGAGGAGGTGCCGTCCTGGTTCGCGGATCGCTTCGGCGAGCGCTTCGGCGGCGAGGCGATCAACGCCGCGGCGGGGGCGTGGACGGATGATGCGCTCAGCCTGCGCGACCGCAGCCTGATCGTCGTCGCCGCGCTCATCGCCCAGGGCGGCGTCGACGACCGCCTGCGCGGTCACGTGCGCTGGGCAGTCGAGCACGGCTCGAACCGCGATGAGCTGGAGGCGCTCGTGACACTGCTCGCCGTCTACGTCGGGTTCCCGCGTGCGTCGACCGGAATGGAGGTCGTGCGACAGGAGCTCGACCGGATCGAGGAGGGCGCGTGAGCGAGGACGCCCCGGCGGCGCCCGCGCCGACGGTCGTCGCGGACGGGATCGCCGAGCTCGCACGCGACGTGTGGGTGATTCCGGACCGCAGGGTTCCGCTCGTGCCGAATATCGGCGTCATTGCCGGCGACGACGCCGTGCTCGTGGTCGACACAGCGATGGGGCCTGCGAACGGCAGCCGAGTCCTGGCCGCCGCGAAGGAGAAGGCGCAGGGCAGACCGTTGCAGCTCACGATCACGCACTTCCATCCCGAGCACGGCTTCGGCGCTCAGGCCTTCCGCGACGAGGCGACGATCGTCTACAACCGCGCCCAGCGCGACGAGCTCCACGACAAGGGCGCCGGCTACGTCGAGCTGTTCAGGACGTTCGGCCCGGCGGTCGCGGAGGCGCTCGAGGGAGTCGAGCTCGTCGATCCGCACGAGGTCTACGACGAGGAGACCGAGCTCGATCTCGGCGGCCGCACGGTGCAGCTGCGCACGTGGGGCGTGGCCCATACGAGAAGCGACCAGGTCGTCTTCCTTCCGGAGGAGGGCGTCCTCTTCACCGGCGACCTCGTCGAGGAGCGGATCTTCCCCATCTACCCGTACTTCCCGCCGGACGACGCCGACGTGGACGGGGAGCGCTGGATCGACGTGCTGCGCCGGCTCGAGGAGCTGCAGCCCGCCGTCGTCGTGCCCGGTCACGGCGCGACCGGCGACATCGGCATCATCGCCGCCGCGCGGGAGTTCCACGAGCTGCTTCGCGACGAGACGCTTCGCCTCGCGGCGGAGGGGGTCGACGTGGACGAGGCCGTCGCCCGGCTGGAGCCGCAGTTCCTGGCTCGCCATCCCGACTGGGAGCAGCCCGAGTGGATCGGCTTCGGGATTCGTTCCTTCTACGCGCGGAACCAGGGCTGAGCCCGACCGAGGGTCGTTGACAGGCCCTACCTGCTGTGGTCAGATCGGCGGCGACCCTGGATGGGCGCGCCGTCGGGCGTCGCCGTCCAGCCTGCGTACGACGAAGGAGGAGAACTTGCGCAATCATCGTCGGCTCGCGACCACGCTCGCGGCCGCCGCGCTCATCGGCCTCAGCCTCGCGCTCGCGGGCTGCGGAGGCGACGACGACGAGTCGGCGTCCGACACGCAGTCGGTCGCGACCGAGACGAGCGGCGGCGGCACGACCACGGGCGGCGGAACGGGCTCCATCCCCGAGGGGTACTCCGGCGTCGAGGCGGATCTCCCCACCGAGTACGACGCGCCCGAGATGAAGTCGGGAACGAGCTGCAAGATCGGCTTCCAGAACCCCGTCGCCGCCAACGAGTTCCTCGGCTTCGTGCAGAAGGCCGTCATCGCCAAGGCGAAGGGCTTCGGCTGCACGGTCGTCGCGCTCGACGACGCGCTGAACCCGGACAAGCAGGTCTCGAACATGCAGCAGCTGCTCGGCCAGAACGCCGACGCGATCATCTTCTACCCGCTCGATCCGAGGGCGACGAAGCCGGTGCTCCAGCAGGCGAAGAAGAAGGGCGTCCCCGTGATCGCGATCGACGCGAGCTTCGGCGACACGAAGGCCGTGCCTCTGATCTCGACCCAGGTGTGGCAGGGCCGCGACATCCAGGCCTACCTGCAGGCGAACGCGCTGGCGGACGAGAAGCCCGACGCGAAGGTGGGGCTGATCGGCATCGGCATCCCGGTGCCTGCGATCAAGTATCTGACCGAGCGCCAGAAGCACTTCTCCGAGGAGAAGGGCATGACGGTGGTCGACACGCAGGACAATCCGTCCGACGACGTGACGGGAGGCGAGAAGGCGGGCAACGCTCTTCTCCAGCGCAACAAGACGGTCGACTCGGTCATCGGCTACAACGACCCGTCGGCCCTCGGCGCCGTCATCGCCGCACGCGCGACCGGCAGGGACATCACGGTCGTCGGCCTGAACGGCTCGAGCGACGGGATCAAGGGCGTCGAGAGCGGGAAGCTGCTCGCCACCGTGCAGGTCGACCCGATCGGCATCGGCTCCCAGACGGCGGTTGCCGCGTACAGCCTGATCACGAAGCAGGGCCTGCCCCTGCCGCCGATCGTCATCCGTCCCGGCGTGCTCGTGACCAAGGACAACGTCGACGACTTACCGAGTTGGAGCGCGCAGCTGGCCGAGCTCAAGTAGCGCGCCGGGTCAGCGGTGGGGCGGCTCCGGCCGCCCCGCCGCACGGCGCTTGCCGATGACCGAGGATCCGTTCTTGCAGGCAACGGCGCTGCACAAGCGCTACGGCGGCGTCCACGCGCTGCGCGGCGCCGGCATCACCGTCTATCCGGGCGAGGTCCACGCTCTCGTCGGCGAGAACGGCTCCGGCAAGTCGACGCTGCTCGGCATCCTCTCGGGCCAGATCAAACCGGACGCCGGGAGCGTGTCACTCGCGGGTCGGCCGGCCGTGTTCCGTAACCCCACCGACGCGCTCCGCGGCGGGATCGCGACGGTGACCCAGGAGACGACCCTCGCGCCCGAGCTCTCGATCGCAGAGAACATCTTCCTGGGGCACCGCATGGTGCGCCGAGGGCCGCTGATCGACTGGCGGGCCACGCGACGGCGCGCTCTCCACGCGCTGCGGCGTCTCGGCCTCGAGCTCGACCCGTCGCTTCCCGTCCGGCGGCTGCGGCCCGACCAGCAGCAGCTGGTCGAGATCGCACGCGCTCTGTCGATCGACGCGCGGGTCCTGGTTCTCGACGAGCCGACGAGCTCGCTCACCGACGACGAGGTCGCCTCGCTCTTCGCGCTCGTCCGAAATCTCAGGACCGAGGGAGTCGCGATCATCTTCGTGTCACACCGGCTCCGGGAAGTCTTCGAGCTGGCGGATCGCATCACCGTGCTCCGCGACGGGCTGACCGTGGGTGAGGCGCGCGCAGCCGAGCTGGACCGGGCGACGCTCATCCAGCTGATGGTGGGGCGCGCGCTGGAGGAGGTCGAGCCCCCGGTGGTACAGGAGGGCGGTGGCCGCCCTGCGCTCCGGGTGCGCGGCTTGACGCTGCCGGGACGCGTCTCGGCAGTCGATCTCGACGTCGAGCCGGGCGAGATCGTCGGCCTCGCCGGCCTTCTTGGCGCCGGCCGAAGCGAGCTGCTGGAAACGGTCTTCGGCGTCCACCGCGCGAGCGCGGGGACCGTGGAGGTGGACGGCGAGCACGCCGTGTTCCGCAGTCCTCGCGAGGCGATCCGCGGCGGGGTCGCATTCGTGCCTGCCGATCGCAAGCTCCAGGGCCTCGTGCACGAGATGAGCGTGCGGGAGAATCTCGTGATGGCCTCGACGTCGCGCCTCGCGAGGCTTCGGCGTCCGGTCGCGCGGCGGGAGCTTCGCGTCGTCCGCGAGTCGTTCGAGGGGATGCGCATCCGCGCCGCGTCGTCCCGTGTCCCGGTAGCGACGCTCTCCGGCGGCAACCAGCAGAAGGTCGTCCTCGCGAAATGGCTGGCGACCTCCCCTCGGGTGCTCATGCTCGACGAGCCGACGCGAGGCGTGGACGTGGGTGCGAAGGCCGAGATCTACCAGCTGCTCTTCGACGCAGCCGAGAGCGGCCTCGGGGTTCTCGTCTCCTCGTCCGAGAATCAGGAGCTGCTGACGCTCTGCGACCGGATTCTCGTCATGTTCCGCGGGCGCGTCGCCGCCGAGCTCTCACGCGACGAGGCCACCGAGGCCAGGATCGCGCACTTCGCCGGCGGTCACGGGTGACCTCGGACGCGGGCACGCGCGAGCCGGAGCAGTCCCTGGGCGGCCGTGCGGCCGGCATGTGGTCGGCGGCGAACCGGTACGCGGTCGTGCTGCTGCTGTTGATCGCGATCTTCTGCTTCTTCTCCGTGACGCAGCCCGACTTCTTCTCCCGCGCCAACATCGAGAACCTGCTGACGGGCAGCTCGATCCTGTTCGTCGTCTCGATCGGGATGACCTTCGTCGTGCTGACCGGGGGGATCGACCTCTCCGTCGGCTCGCTGCTCGCACTGTCCGGGATCATCCTCTCCGAGCTGTTCAACGAGCTCGGTCTCCCGGCGCTCCTCGCCGTGTTGGCAACCTGCCTCGCCGCGGCGTTCCTCGGCGGGGCCGTCAACGGCGTCCTCATCGGCCGGTTCGGCCTCTCGTTCTTCGTCGTCACGCTCGGCACGTTGTCGATCTACCGCGGCGTCGTGAACATCTGGTCGAACACGGAGACGACGTACATCAGCTCCAGCTTGGTCGACTCGATCGCCTTCGGGAAGCTGTTCGGAATCGCGTATCCGATCTGGATCATGCTCGCGACGTACGTCGTCGCCCTGGTCGTCCTGCGCTGGACCTACTTCGGCCGGGACGTCTACGCGGTCGGCGGGAACATCACGGCGGCGCGCCTGTCCGGGATCAACGTCGCGCGGACCCTGATCATGGTGTACGCGATCGCCGGCCTCTGCGCCGGGATCGGCGGGGTGATCCAGGCGGGGCGGCTGGGCGCGGCTAGCCCGCTCGTCGGGGAGACGACGCCGCTCGACGCCGCCGCCGCCGTCCTGCTCGGCGGCACGAGCTTCCTGGGCGGGCTCGGCGGCGTCACGGGGACCGCGGTCGGGGTGCTCTTCATCGGCACCCTGCAGAACGGGCTCTCGATCTCGGGCGTCTCGAGCTTCTGGCAGCAGGTGGTCACGGGTGCGATCCTGATCCTGGCGATCGCGATCGACCGGCTCCAGCAGACTCCGGGCGGACGGCTGCGCGGGCTCAGGGGCTTCGGTCACGGACCGACGTCGACGTCCGAACCAACGCTCGAGGAGGGGCCGCCGTGAACGGATCGCCGTACTTCGCCGACCTGACGTCCACGCGGGTCCAGGCGATCCTCGACTCGCCGAAGGTGCCCGTGCTGCTGTGGCCCGTCGGGTCGACGGAGCCGCACGGGCCGCACTCGCCGCTCTCGACCGACCCGATCATCTCGATCGGCATCTCGGAGCGCGTCGCAGAGCGCCTGGCGGACGATCCCGAGCTGGCCGTCCTGATCCTGCCGACCCTCTCCTACGCGGTCACGCGCTACAGCGCGGGCTTCGCCGGCGCGATCCACGTGAGCGAGGAGTCGCTCCGGGCGATGGTGGTGGACGTGTGCGCGTCGCTGGCGGGCCAGGGCTTCCCGCACGTCGTGCTCGTGAACAACCACTTCGAGCCCGAGCACGTGCAGACGCTCCACCGGGCACTCGACGAGCTCGACGAGCGGGGCATCCATGGCGGCTACCTCGACCTGACGCGGCGCGAGCGAGCGCAGCGATTGACCGACGAGTTCAAGCTCGGCGAGTGTCACGCGGGCCGCTACGAGACCTCACTCGTCCTCGCCCAGTCACCGGAGCTCGTCGACCGTGAGGCGATGGCGCGCCTTCCCTACGTCGGCGTCAGCCTTCCGCAGGTGATCGCGGCCGGGATCAAGGACTTCCGCGAGATGGGCCTCGCGGAGGCCTACTGCGGCGCGCCCGCGGAGGCGACCGTCGAGGAAGGCGAAGCGACGTACGAGACGCTCGCGGACATGACGATCGAGCTCATCCGAGCGCTCGTCTCGGGCGCCGGCGGACGCGATCGATCCGGGCTCTTCGGCCGTGTGTGAGACCGACGAGAGGAGGATGCCGTCGATGGCTTCAGTGACCACCGTGGATCCCGTCACCTTCGAGATCATCCGCCACAAGCTCTACAGCGTGATGGACGAGGCGATCATCGCGCTCGAGAACGTCTCGGGATCGCCGATCACGAACGAGGGGCACGACCTGATGGCGTCGCTGTACAAGGCGGACGGCGGCCTGATGGTCGGCGGCGTCGGCTTCCTCCACCACCTGACGAGCGCGGCACAGGCCGTGAAGCACATCCTCGCGACCTACGCCGACGATCCCGGGATCAACGAGGACGACGTCTACTTCCTCAACGACTCCTACACCGCCGCGCTCCACCCGCCCGACGTGTACCTGATCTCGCCGATCCACTTCGAGGGGCGCCTGACCGGCTTCGCGGCGAACTTCGTCCACGTGACCGACATCGGCGCGATCGATCCCGGCGGCTTCTCGCCGAGCGCGCGCGACAACTACCAGGAGGGGTTCCAGTCGAAGGGGCTGAAGCTCGTCGAGGGCGGACGCATGCGGCGCGACGTGCTCGACACGTTCCTGAACATGGTGCGCGATCCGGGCATGACCCAGCTCGACCTCAAGTCTCAGCTCGCCGCGAACCATGTCGCGAAGCAACGGATGCTCGAGCTCTACGCCGACTACGGCGCCGACGTGGTCGAGGCCGTCTCCGAGGAGCTGATCCGGCAGTCGGAGCAGCTCGTGCGGAACCGGCTCTCGGAGCTGCCCGACGGCGAGTGGCGCGTGCGCGAGTACATCGACATGCCGGACGCGAGCGCGAAGGTCGAGCTGACCGCGATCAAGGAAGGCGACACCCTCACGTACGACTTCACCGGCTCGAGCCCGCAGACGGAGCTGGGCGTCAACTGCTCGTACTGGGCGACCTGGGGCGGCCTCTTCGCCCCGATCTTCCCGCTGCTCGCCTGGGACGTGACCTGGAACGAGGGCGTCACGCGGCCGATCGAGCTGATCGCGCCGGAGGGGACGATCGTGAACTGCGTCCGGCCGGCTCCGATCTCGATCGCGACGGTGGGCACGATTCAGATCGTCAACAACCTCTCGACGCTCGTGCTGTCGAAGATCTTCGGCGCGAGCGAGCGCTATGCCGGCCGCGCGACCGCCGTCTGGCACGGCAGCCACGCCCACGTCGAGACGCACGGGCTGACTGCGGACGGCGAGTTCTTCGTCGCGCCGCTGACGGACACGTTCTGCGGCGCGGCCGGCGCCCGCGCGTTCGCGGACGGCGTCGACCTCGGCGGTGAGATCCCCAACATCGTCTCCCGCTGGGCGAATGTGGAGAGCCAGGAGCTGAACACGCCGATCCGCTACCTGTTTCGCCGCGCCGTCCCCGACTCCGGCGGCCCCGGCAAGTACCGCGGAGGCGTCTGCCACGAGTACGCGTTCGCGCCGCACGGGACGAGCGGCCCGATGGGGCTCGTGCTCTTCGGCAAGGGCACCCGCGCGCCGATGAGCCTCGGCCTGTTCGGCGGCTATCCGGGCTGCAACGTCGGCTACACGACCTTTCGCAACGGCAACGTCGACGAGCTTCCCGACCGCCTCGAGGCGCTGCGCGGCGAGGAGCGCGTCGACCAGGCCTGGGGGCACGTCGAGCTCGGCGAGAGCGACATCCAGTACGTCCGCTTCATGGGAGGCGGCGGCTACGGCGACCCGCTCGACCGCGACCCGGGGCTCGTGCTCGCCGACGTGCTCGCAGGCCTCGTCACCGCCGGGCCGGCGCGAGACGTGTACGGCGTCGTCCTGGCAGGCGATTCCGTGGACGTCGAGGCGACGCGCACGAGGCGCCGGGTGCTGCGCTCGGAGCGCGTCGGCCGCGAGCTGACGCCGCCGTCCGAGCGCGCGGACGTCCCGCGCACGGGCATGCGCCTGTCGGAGTACCTCCAGCGAACCGGCGACGGCGCGACTCAATGCACGTGGTGCGGCGCAGAGGTCGCCCCGGCCGGGGAGGACTGGAAGGACCGCGCCGCTCAGCGCCGGCTGCCCGTGGGGCGTGTCGGCCCCCACCGCGCGGACTCGGGCGAGTTCTTCCTGATCGAGTCCTTCTGTCCGGGCTGCGCCACCCTCCTCGACGCCGAGCTCGCCGCGGGCGCCGATTCGCATCGTCACGACCGCGTCCACCGCTGGCCCGACCCAAGGGCGGACGCGTAGTGGAGTACGTGGTCGGAATCGACATCGGCGGGACGTGCACGGACTGCGTCGTCGTCGACGCCGAGGGCAACATCAGACTTGGCAAGGCCTTCTCGACGCCGCCGGACTTCTCCGCCGGGATCCTCGACTCGCTCGAGATCGCCGCCCAGCAGCTCGAGACCGACGCAGGCGGGCTGCTCGCGCAAACGAGGCTCTTCCTCCACTCGTCGACGGTCGCCGAGAACGCGGTGGTCGACGGTACGCTCGCTCGCGCGGGCGTGATCACGACCCGGGGCTTCGAGGACACGCTCTTCACGATGAGGGGCGGCTACGGCCGCTGGTCGGGGCTGACGGAGGACGAGAAGCGCAACCCCGTCGACACCGACAAGCCGCCGCCGATCGTGCCGCGCGCACTGATCGTCGGGATCAAGGAGCGGACGGACTCGAGCGGCGAGGTGAGGGCCGCGCCGACCGACGGCGACATCGAGCAGGCAGTGCAGGCGCTCGTCGCGGAGGACGTCGACGCGATCGGCGTCAGCACGCTCTGGTCCTTCGCGAATCCGGAGACCGAACGC
>Ga0126309_10000395_pt1 | contig 14656 bp, 13 predicted proteins | sample Plot56_FD_92541 | JGI IMG/M metagenome (GOLD analysis project Ga0126309, IMG submission 92541) | Serpentine soil microbial communities from UC McLaughlin Reserve, CA, USA - Plot56 | ecosystem: Environmental > Terrestrial > Soil > Grasslands | place: USA: UC McLaughlin Reserve, Lake County...
ACCGGATGCGGACCGGGGGCTACTTCGCCGTCGCCAAGCCCAAGCCGGGCTGCGCCAAGGCGAAGTCCAGGCAGATCGGCGTCGGCCAAAATGGCCCCGACGGCCTCGGCTGAGCCGACGCCGGGTGGCCATGACGGGCCGTACGCGCCGCCGTCGAGCGGACTTATCGACGGGCTAGCCCCGGCGGTTGGGACTGACCGCGATCATGAAGCCGAGGGTCGTGGCGGCGATCGCGCCGGCGACGACCCACTGGGCCCAGCCGTCGATGACGCTTGCCGCGCCGACGATCAGGATGGCTCCGATGACCAACGCGATGAGGGAGTACATCGCGGCGCCGCGCTCGGAACCGCGCCTGATCCGGTCGGCCGTGCCCGAATAGGTGGCGCGGTCGAACTGGTTACGGTCGCTCTGCGTCAGGTTGGACATAGCTCTCCGATCTCTGCGGGGACCGGCACGGTACGCAGCCCCTCTCCGGCCAACCGTACACCCGCCCCCCCGGCGCTAGCGTGAGGGCGCTCACATGCCCACCGGCCGCCTCGACATCGAGTACGACGGCTCGCGCTTCAGCGGCTGGGCTCGGCAGCCGGGGCTGAGGACCGTCCAGGGAGAGCTCGAGACCGCGCTTGCGACCGTCTTGCGCGAGCGGGTCGAGCTGACCGTCGCCGGCCGGACCGACGCGGGCGTGCACGCGCGGGGGCAGGTGGCAAGCTTCGGCGCCGGGGCCGTCCCGGGCGACCTGAGGCGGCGGCTGAACGGCGTCGGCCCGCGAGACCTCGCCGTGACCGGCGCGGACCAGGCGGCGGACGGCTTCGACGCCCGCCGCGACGCCCTCTCGCGGACCTACTGCTTCCGCGTCCTCGCCCGCGCCGCGCCTAGCCCGTTCGAGCAGGGCCGCTCCCTGTGGTTCCCGTCTCCGCTCGAGCGCGATTCGCTGGACGCCTGCGCTGCGGCGCTGGTGGGCGAACACGACTTCACCGCCTTCACCCCGACCCGCACCGAACACGTCCGCTTCGAGCGCCGAATCTTCGAAGCTGCATGGGTGGACGAGTCCCCGCCGGTGCCCGGACGCGAGGACACGGGCGGAGTGATCTCCTTCTGGGTAACCGCCGACGCCTTCCTCCGCAACATGGTCCGGGTCCTGGTCGGGACGATGCTGGAGGTGGGGGTCGGGCGGCGCGACGTCGGCGGTTTCGAGCGCCTGCTCGAGGGGCGGCCTCGCGACGAGGCCGGTGACACGGCCCCCCCGCACGGCCTCTACCTGGTCTCGGTCGCGTACCCGCAAACGGCTTCGTAGCGACGTTTACGGCTTCTCGAGCAGGGGTAATTTCCGGCCAAGGAGGGCGTCAGGACGTCGGGAGGCGCCTGCCGGAGATGTGAGCGTGCCGCAGAGTCGTCTGCGGCCGTCGTGCTCACCCTGCCGGGTGCGGCGGCCGTGGACGCCCCACGGACGGTCCTAGAATCGCCGGGGTGAGGGTCCTCCTGACGAACGACGACGGCATCGGCGCCGAGGGGTTGCACGCCCTGCGGCGTGCCCTGGGCCAGGTCGACGGCGTCGACGTGAATGTCATCGCTCCGGACTCCAACCGCAGCGCGACGGCCCGCAGCATCACCACGCGGTCGCCGCTCGAGGTCCAGGAGATCGAGTTCGACGACGGCGCCAGCGGCTTCGCAACCGACGGCACGCCGGTCGACTGCGTCCGCTTCGCCGACCTCGGTCTACTCGGGGAGAAGCCCGAGCTGATCGTCTCGGGCATCAATCACGGCGCCAACCTCGGCGATGACGTGACCTACTCGGGAACGGTCGCGGCGGCCCTTGAGGGCATCGTCCTCGGCATCCCCGCGATCGCCGTCTCCCAGCAGTCGGCCCGCGGCGAGATGGGCTTCCGCTACGGCAGGACCTTCGACTTCGGCGTCGGCGCGCGGTTCACCGCCGAGCTCGTCCGCCGCCTCGCGGGGCAGACGATGCCGCAGGGCACGCTGATCAACATCAACTGCCCGGCCGGCAAGGCCCGCGGCGTCGAGGTGACCCACCTCGGCAAGCGCCTCTACAACGACGAGCTGAAGATGGTCGAGGAGTCCGGCTCGGGCCGGCGCCGGTATGAGATCTACGGCTTCGAGCCTTCGTTCGAGGACGAGGAGGGCTCCGACCTCTCGGCGATCGCGCAGGGCCGGATCTCGGTGACGCCCGTCCACTTCGACCTCACCGACCGCAGCGGCATCGAGACGCTACGCGGCTGGAGCCTCCCGGACCTGTTCGACCGTGCGGCCGAAGCGGCCGGGGCCACGGAGGCATGAGCGACGAGTCGAGGGCGGCCGACCTGCGGCGCCTCATCGAGCACCACAACCACCGCTACTACGTCCTCGACGATCCCGAGATCGGCGACGACGAGTACGACCGGCTGCTGAACGAGTTGCGCGAGATCGAGGAGCGCAATCCCGAGCTGCGGGCCTCCGACTCGCCGACGCAGCGGGTCGGCGCGCAGCCGCTCGATCGCTTCGAGCAGGTCGAGCACGCCGAGCCGATGCTCTCGCTCGGTAACGCGCGGAACGAGGACGAGCTCCGCGCCTGGGAGGCCAGGATCCGCAACTTCCTGAAGCGGCTCGACATCACCGCCGAGCAGATCAGCTACACGACCGAGCCGAAGATCGACGGCCTCGCGATCTCACTCACCTACGAGGACGGCGTTCTCGTCCGCGGGGCGACCCGCGGGAACGGGCGGATCGGCGAGGACGTCACCCACAATCTGCGGACGATCAAGGCGATTCCCCTGCGGATCGAGGCCGCCCCCGGCCGGATCGAGGTTCGCGGCGAGGTCTACATGCCGATCCCCGCATTCACCGAGCTCAACGAACGTCGTTCGGAGGCAGGCGAGCCGGCATTCGCCAACCCCCGCAACTCCGCTGCCGGATCGATCCGCCAGCTCGACCCCGGCGTGGCCGCCGCGCGCCCGCTCTCGGTCTGGATGTACGGCCTGGGCGCGGCCGATCAGCTCGGCCTGCCGACCCACGCGGCCGAGCTCGAGTGGCTGCGCGAACACGGTTTCAAGGTCAACCCCGATACCGCCCACCACGAGGAGGTCGACGATGTCGTCGCCCGCTGCCGCGCCTGGCAGGACCGTCGCGACGAGCTCGACTTCGAGATCGACGGCGTCGTGGTCAAGGTCGACGAGCGGGCCCTCTGGCGCGAGCTCGGCGTCGTCGGGCGCGAGCCGCGCTGGGCGATCGCCTGGAAGTTCCCCCCGACCACTGCGACGACCCGGCTCAACAGGATCGTCTGGAATGTCGGGCGGACCGGGAACATGCTGCCGTTCGCGATGCTCGAGCCCGTCCACGTGGGTGGCGTCACGGTGTCGACCGCGACCCTCCACAACGAGGAGGACCTCGCCCGCAAGGACGTCCGCGAGGGGGACGAGGTGGTGGTCATGCGGGCAGGCGATGTCATCCCCGCCGTCGTCTCGCCGCTGATCCAGCGCCGCCCGAAGGGCCTGCGCCGTCCGAAGCCTCCCAAGGAATGCCCGAAGTGCGGGACGCTGACGGTGAAGCCGGAGGACGGAGTCTTCACCATCTGTCCCAACCGGTCCGGCTGTCCCGGCCAGGTCTTCCAGCACGTCAAGCACTTCGTCAGCCGTGGGGCGATGGACATCGAGGGCTTCGGCGAGCAGCTCTCCCAGCGCTTCCTCGAGGAAGGCCTGATCGCCGACGTCGCCGACATCTACGACCTCACGGAGGAGCGGCTGACGGCCTTGGAGGGCTTCGGCGAGGTCTCGGCGCGCAACCTGATCGGCCAGATCGAGGGGTCCAAGCGGACCCCGTTCAACCGGGTGCTCTACGCGCTCGGGCTGCCCGGCGTGGGGTACGTGACCGCAGCGGCGCTGGCCGACCATTTCGGCGGCATCGACGCGCTCCGCGCCGCTGATCCGGCCGCGATCGAGGAGGTCGAGGGCGTCGGGCCGATCATGGCCGAGCAGATCGCCGAGGCGATCGGCGACGAGCGGACCTGGGAGCTGACCGAGCGGCTGCGGTCCCGCGGGCTGCGTCTTCATCAGGACCGCTCCGAGCGGCCTTCCGCCGACGGACCGCTCACCGGCAAGACGCTGGTCCTGACCGGCACCCTGCCGAGCCTGACCCGCGAGGAGGCGACGGCCCTGATCAAGCGGGCCGGCGGGAAGGTCACCGGATCGGTCTCGAAGAAGACCGACTACGTGGTCGCGGGCGAGAGCCCCGGCTCGAAGCTGGCGAAGGCCGAGGAGGCCGGAGTCGAGGTGATCGACGAGCCGGGTCTGCGCGAGCTCGTCGGCTGACGCTCAGCGCGCGGCGGCTTCGGGTAGCGCGACGTCGGCCGGGCCGTCGATCCAGACGCTGACCCTGTCACCGGGGTGCCAGGCGGGGAAGCCGAGCCTCCGCGACCGGACCGTGCGGCCCGACGGCAGGCGCAGCTCGAGGAGCTGGTCGTGGCCGTAGAAGCGACGCGAGATGACAACGGCCTCGGTCGCCGGACGCCCCGGCGCCGGCCCGCCCGTCCCGACCGCCAGCGACTCCGGTCGGACCCGGATCTCGACCGGGCCATCGGCCGGCGCCTTGGCACGCAGGCTGCCGAGCTCGCAGCTGACCGTGCCCTCCCGGGCCTCACCGGGCAGGACCTCGATCTCTCCCAGGAACCCGGCGACCCAGGCCGAGGCGGGACGCGAGTAGACCTCCTCAGGCGTCCCGACCTGCTGGAGCCGTCCCTCGCGCATGACCGCGACCGTCTCGGCCACGCTCAGGGCCTCCTCCTGATCGTGGGTCACGAACAGCGCGGTGACGCCGGCTGCCTGGATGATCTCGCGGACATCCTCCCGGAGGCGCTCGCGGAGCCCGGCATCCAGGTTCGAGAAGGGCTCGTCGAGGAGGATCAACTCGGGCGTCGGGGCGAGGGCCCGCGCCAGTGCGACCCGCTGCTGCTGGCCACCGGAGAGGTCGTGGACGGAGCGGTGCTCCAGCCCTGCCAGCCCGACCAGCTCCAGCACTTCGGCGATGCGGGTCCGATCGGGCCGGCGGCCGAGCCCGTAGCCGACGTTGCCGGCGACGTCGTAATGAGGGAAGAGCGCGTAATCCTGGAAGACCATGCCGATCCGGCGGCGCTCTGGGGCGACGAACCTCGCCGGTCCGCTGATCACCTCGCCGGCCAGCGAAACCGTCCCCCCGTCAGGCCGCTCCAGGCCCGCGATCAGCCGCAGCGCCGTGGTCTTGCCGCAGCCGCTGGGACCGAGCAGCGCGCAGGTCGTGCCGCGGGGGACTTCCAGATCGAGTCCATCGACGGCCCGGACCGGGCCGAAGGACTTGTTGAGCCCGCGCAGGGCGAGGCTGACTTCTGTGCGCTCTTCGGTCAGGAGGCGACTCCCTTCTCGCTGAGAAGGTAGAGCGGCGGAGCCGCGACCGCCAACAGGACCAGCGATGGGATCGCCGCCGCCTCGAAAAATCCTGACCCGGTCTGGTTCCAGATCTCGGTGGCCAGGGTGTCGAAGCCGATCGGTGCCAGCAGGAGGGTCGCCGGCAGCTCCTTGATCGCGTGGAGAAAGACCAGAGCGGCCCCCGCCAGGAGGCCGCCGCGTACCAGCGGCGTCGTCACCGTCCTGAAGACGGCGACCGGCCCCCGGCCGAGCAGGCGGGCGGCCTCCTCGGTGCGCGGCGAGACCTGGAGGAGGGCGGCGATCGACGCTCCGACGGCGAGCGGCAGGTAGTGGACGCTGAGCGCGAAGATGAGCATGGCGAGGGTCTGGTAGAGCGGTTCCGCGACGCGGATGCCGAAGTAGATGAGGGCCAGGGCGATCACGATGCCCGGCAGCGCGTAGCCCGAATAGGACAGGCGCTCGACCAGGGTCCCGAACCGCCCTCCCCTGACCGCCAGTAGGGCCACGACCAGTGCGGAGGTGCCGGCCGCCGCCGCCGCGAGCGTCCCCGCGAGCAGCGAGTGGCCGGCGTTCGTGACGAGCGTCGAGGCATCGACTCCGCTGGACAGGCTCTTCGTCGCCCAGTAGACGAGGACCGCCACGGGGATCACGAGCGCGACGAGGGTCACCATGGCGCAGAAGCCGAGTGCGGGCCAGCGCCAGCGGCCGAGCGACACGGCGCGCTGTGGCCGCGCCGCACCGGGGCCGACACGGTGATACTCGAGCCGTCGCCGCATCCGTCCGTAGAGCCAGAGGATCGCGACGGTCATGGCGACCAGGAGCGCGCCCAGCGCCGCCGCGCCGGTGCGGTCGAAGCTGGCGGTGTAGGAGATGTAGATCTCCCGCGTGAACGAGTCGAAGCGAAGCAGCGACACCGCGCCGAAGTCGCTGAGGACGTAGAGGGCGACAAGGAGCGCCCCGGCGCCGATCGCCGGGAAGAGCTGGGGGAGGACGACGGTCCTGAACACCTCGGCGGGGGACCGCCCCATGCCCCGGGCGGCCTCCTCGAGCATCGGGTCCAGCCGGGCGAGGGCGGCACGCACCGTGATCAGCACGAGCGGGTAGGTGAAGAGCGTCAGCACGAGCCAGGCGCCGGGGAACCCGTAGAGGGAGGGCAGCCGGTCGACGCCGAGTGGCTCGAGAAGATCCTGGAGCGCGCCTTTGGGCCCAAGCGCGGCGATGAAGAGGTAGGCGCCGATGTAGCTCGGGATGACCAGCGGCAGTGTCGTCAGGGTCGCCCAGAGCCGGCGGGCGGGAAGATCGGTCCGGGTCGTCAGCCACGCCAGCGGCACCGCCACCGCGACCGCGGTGGCGGTGACCGTCGCGGCCAGGCCGAGGCTGCGAATGGCCATCTCGGCGGTGCGCGACCGCCAAAGCGCGTCCCAGGCGCTCGGGAGGTTGTCGGCGATCGCGATCCCCAGATACAGCGCCGGGATCGCCGTGGCGACGGCCACGGCGATCCCGGCGAGGACGAGGCCGATCGGGAGGGGGCGGCCGCGAGCGTCCCTGAGCCCGCCACGCAGGCCGCGAACAGTCCCTGTGGCGGCGCCCGCTACAGGGCTCCCGTCTCCTGGAGGAGCCGTAGCGTGCCCTCCAGGTCGCCGATGCTCGAGAGGTCGACCCCGGGGTCGGGGATCTGGGAGAGGGGCACGAGCGCCGGGTCCGTCGGCACGCCGGGCACCAGCGGGTACTCCAGCTCGCCCTCGGCGAGGTACTTCTGCGACGGCCTGGTCAGGAGATCGCGGACGAAGTCGAGGGCCCGCTCCTCGTGCTCGGTCGATTTCAGTACCCCGACGCCGGCGGCATTGATCATCGAGCCGACGTCGTTCGGCGGGAAGTAGATGTCGACCGGGTAGTCCGGGTCCTCCTTCTTGGCCTGGGCGACGTAGTAGTGGTTGATCAGCCCGACGTCGATCTCCCCGGCCGCGATCGCGTCGCGGATCGCCGAGTTGTCCGGGTACTCCTGCGCGTCGTTGGCGACCATGCCCTCGAGCCAGTTCCGCGCAGTGTCCTCGCCCTCGGTCACTCGCATGGCGGTGACGAAGGCCTCGAATGAGCCGTTCGTGGGCGCCCAGCCGATCCGGCCCTGCCACTTCGGATCGGTCAGGCCGAGGACCGACGGGGGGAGGTCGCTGCGCTTCACGTCTTCTCCGTAGGCGATCACCCGGGCTCGCCCGGAGGTCCCGATCCAGCGCCCGTCCTTCGCCCGGAACCTCGCCGGCACCTCGGCGAGGACGTCGTCGGGCAGGCGCATCAGCAGGCCCTCCTGGTCGAGCGCCCCCAGCGCGCCGGCGTCCTGGGAGAAGAAGATGTCGGCGGGGGAATCGCCTCCCTCCTCGATGATCGTCACCGCGAGCTGGGGGGTCTCGCCATAGCGGACGGCGATCGGTTCGCCCTGGCGCTGCTCGATCTCGTCGATCAGCTCCCCGATCAGCTCCTTCTCGCGGCCGGAGTAGATCGTCAGCTCATCGTCTCCGCCACCGCCGCCGCAGGCCGCGACGGCGACCGCGAGAAAAGCGGCGGTGATTGCGAGAACGCTTCTCATGGTCTCCTTGGGGTGGGGTGCGTGGGCGCATTAGGGTACCCTAATCCCGACCGGGCGGGTCGGTCATCGCGTCTCGCCGCGTTCGGGTCAGAATGGCCGCCGTGCAGGACCCCGGGATCCGCTACGCGCGCAACGGCGACGTCTCGATCGCATACCGCGTGATCGGCGACGGCCCTGTCGACCTGATCTTCGTGACCGGATTCGTCGGGCACCTCGAGATCGCGCTGGAGCTGCCGGCGGCGCGTCGCTTCTTCGACCGCCTTGGCTCGTTCTGCCGGGTCCTGCTGTTCGACAAGCGCGGTTTCGGCCTGTCCGACCGGGGAGCGGGCTACTACACCATCGAGGCGGTCGCCGAGGACATGGCCGCGGTGCTCGACGCGGTCGGCATCGAGCGCGCCGCGGTCTTCGGCGTCTCCGAGGGGGGCCCCGCAGCGGCGCTCTTCGCCGGCACCCACGCCGAGCGCGCGACCGCTTTGGTCCAGTACGGGACTTACGGCAGGACCTCGCGGGCACCGGATTACCCGGCGGGCCTGCCCGTGGAGCGGATCAGGGAGTTCTGCGAACGGATGGTCGAGACCTGGGGGAGCGCCGACTCCCTCCCGCTCTTCGCTCCCGAGGAGTCACGGGACCCGGCCTGGCGCGAGTGGTGGGGCCGGCTTCTTCGGGCGGGGACCAGCCCGGCCGGGGTCCGGGGGCTCTTCGAGATGTACGAGAAGCTCGACGTCCGTCCGGTGCTGCCCTCGATCACCGTGCCCTCGCTGGTGCTCTGGCGCCGCGGCGACCGCCTGATCCTGCCTCCCCTCTCGCGGGCGATGGCGGAGGCCGTGCCGGGCGCCAAGGGCGTCGAGCTCGACGGCGACGCCCACCTGTTCATCGCCGGCGACCAGGAGAGCCTGATCGGGGAGGTCGAGGAGTTCCTGACCGGGCAGCGGGCTGCCCAGCCGGCCGAGCGGACGCTGGCGACGGTCCTCTTCACCGACATCGTCGGGTCCACCGAGCGGGCTGCCGCCGAGGGTGACCGCCGCTGGCGCCTGCTTCTCGAGGAGCACGACAGGCTCGCCCGGGCCGTCGTCGAGCGGCAGCGCGGGCGCCTCGTGAAGAGCACCGGGGACGGGCTCCTGGCCTCCTTCGAAGGGCCGGCGCGCGCGATCCAGGCCGCCGTCGAACTGCGCGCCCGGCTGCGTCCGCTCGACCTCGGGGTCCGGGCGGGGGTCCACACCGGGGAGTGCGAGCGGATCGGGGACGACCTCGGCGGCATCGCGGTGCACATCGGCGCCCGCGTCAGCGCCCAGGCGGGCCCGGGAGAGGTCCTCGTCTCCCAGACGGTCAGGGACCTGGTCGTCGGGTCGGGGATCGAGTTCGAGGACCGCGGCGCCGCGACCCTCAAGGGCGTGCCCGGGGAGTGGCGCCTCTTCGCGGTGGAAGGCGGCGGCTAGTAGCGCGCGACCAGCGCCGCGATCCGGTCCTGGGCGCGGCGGGCGCGGTCGAGGTCCCAGACGCCGTTCATGAGGACCGAGAAGACCATGGTCTTGCCGGACCGGTTGAAGCAGTAGCCGGAGAGCGCGCTGACGGCGATGATCGTGCCGGTCTTGACCCGGCAGCGTCCCTCCGCCGGGGTGCCGCGCATCCGGTCTGCGACCGTCCCCTCGCGTCCGGCCAGCGCAAGCGCGCCGGCGAACCGGTCGCCCGCGTACCCCGCCCGCATCGCCTGGAGCAGGCGGCCGACCTCGGCCGGCGAGGCCCGGTTGCCGCGGGTCAGCCCCGACCCGTCGATTGCGTGGACGCCGGAGCCATGGTCGGCGGCGAAGCGCTCGACGACCGAAGCGCCGGCCGCGGTCGAGCCGCGCGAGCGAAACCGCGCCCCGAGGCGCTTGATCAGCATCTCGGCGAAGAAGTTGTTGGAGTACACGTCGGTCGCGTCCACCAGGCGCGACATCCGCGGCGACAGGACCCTGCCCAGCTCCCGCGGGCCCGGCCCATCGGGGAGGGGTCGCACGGCGACCCGTTCCGTGACTCGCACGCCGCGCCGGCTCAGGACGCGGGCGAGCTTGACCGCGGCCAGCCGGGCGGGGTTCGAGGAGAAGGCGCCGGGTCGAGGCGCCGAGAAGCCCGTGTTGAAGGAGAGCGCCGATAGGGGGCCGATGTAGGGGCTCGTGGCATAGCCGGAGTCGGCAACGCCGCGGAGGGCGTCGAACATCGACTCGTCGGCGTAAACGCGACCTGTGACGCGCCTGATGCCGGCCTCGCGCACGTACCGCGCGAGCGCGTACAGGTCGGTGCCCAGGCCGGCGTAGTAGCGGTCGTAGAAGGCGGGGCTGCCGAGCGCCGGGTCGCCTCCGCCGACCAGGTACAGGCTCCCGTGCAGCGTCGCCCCGTCGAGGGCGCCGAGCCGAAACAGCCTCGTCGGGATCCGGTCGTCGGGCCCGAAGCGGGCGAGGGCGGTCGCGGTCGTGAACAGCTTCATGTTCGAGGCAAGGGATCGGCGGGTCCGCGAGGCCCTGCGGCAGACCACCCGGTCAGCGCTGTCGTCGAGCACGAAGAGGCCGGTCCGGCTGCCGCCGCGCCGCGCCAGCGCCCGCAGCCGCCCGCAGAGCCCGGTCGCCGAGATCGAGGCGGTTCGCGTGGCGGGCCCGTGCCTGAGCACCGGAGTCGCGGAGGGCAGGTCCGGGCCGCTGAACGGCGGCGACGCCTGCGCGTAGGGCGCGAGTACGGCGAGCGCGGTGGCGAGGGCGGCCAGGGCTATTAGGCGCATCGGGAAGAGAACACCGGAGAGAGGAAAGGGAGCGGTGCCAAGCGTGGGCACCCGGCCTGGCTGCCCGGCCAGCCTGGCATACTCAGCGGCGCCATGGGCAAGGTCGTCAAGCTCGAGGCCTCCTCCTCGAAGGGGCGAAGGAGCGCCCGTCGGCGCCGCTCCAAGAGCGCTCTCGTCCTCGGCGGCGGGGGCTTCACCGGCGGCGTCTACGAGATCGGGGCGCTGCGCGCCTTCGACCTGCTGGCGGTCAACCGGACCGTCAACGAGTTCGACGTCTACGTCGGTACCAGCGCCGGCTCCTTCGTCGCCGCCCTGCTCGCCAACGGCGTCACGCCCGAGGAGATGATGCGGGTCCTCAACAAGCGCCTCCCGTCGGCAATCGACGACATGGACCTCGGCACCCTCCTGCGGCCGAACTATCGCGGCTACGTCGAGCGGGCGGCGATCCTGCCGCTGCGCCTGGTCGGACTGCTCCGCAACCTGGCGCCGAAGATCGGCGAGTTCTCTGCCATGGACATCGGCGTCGGGCTCGCCGAGAACCTGCCGACCGGCATCTACTCCGGGCGCAGGCTCCAGGGCTACATGGAGGAGGTCCTGTCGGACCCGGACCGGACCAATGACTTCCGCCTGCTCGAGCGCGAGCTCTACCTCACGGCGACCGACCTGGACACCTGCGAGCGGATCGTCATGGGGGAGGGCGACTGGGCCGACGTGCCGATCTCGAAGGCCGTCGAGTGCTCGACCGCCCTGCCGATCGTCTACGAGCCGGTCGAGCTCAAGGGCCGCCACCTCATCGACGGCGGCATCCGCTCCACCACCAACGTCGACATCGCGGTCGAGCGCGGCGCAAAGTTCATCGTCGTCGTCAATCCCCTCGTCCCGTACGTCAACGACTTCAAGCGCCAGATCCCGACGGTCTTCGGGACCAGGGTCCGCCGGGTCTCCGACATGGGCCTGCCGGCGATCGCCAACCAGACCTTCAAGCTGATTGCCCACGCCCGCCTGCACCAGGCGGTGGCGTTCTGGCAGGAGAAGTATCCGGGGGTCGACATCATCCTGATCGAGCCCGAGCCGAACGACGAGTTGATGTTCGGGACCTCGGTCATGGACTACTCCCAGCGCCTGGCCGTCGCCCGGCACGGTTTCGAGTCGGTCACCCAGGCGCTGGCCAAGGACTACAGGCGTTACGAGGAGATCGCCGAGCGGCACGGCATCGAGATCTCGGGACGGCGGGTGCGCCGGGTGATCAAGCAGGCCGAGGAGGACGAGGCCGAACAGGTCTCGGCCTGGCGGCGGGTGCTCGAGCAGACGACGTCGGCGCTCCTGCGCCAGTCGGGCGAGGCGTCCTAGCCGCTCGAAGGACCCGCGGCCCCGGTGGTACGCTGGGGCTGCTTGAGTGCGCCGACGGCGCGTGCGTAATTCCAGGCGGACCTGATATTGGTCCGGCAGCACGGTCGCGAACAGATCTCGAAGCCGGCGCAAACGGCTCAGGACGACAGGAACGGGCGGAGCCACCGGGTTCTGCCGTGACAGGCGTTCACCGACACGCTCAAAGATGGGAGCCGCTCCCTTGGATCATCATCCCGATCCCCCGCCCAGCCGCGCTGAAAGAGGCGCGCTGGTCTCAGAGATCTCGCGCGAGATCGTCCGCCTTCATGCGCGCCTCTACGGCCGCGGCCCGACCAAGGCCCGGAGCTATCTGCATCGCGACTACGCGATGTGCGTGCTCGAGGAGATCTTCACCACGGCCGAGAGGACCCTGATCCAGACCGGCTCGACGGAGCACGTCCAGGACACGCGGCTGAAGTTCCAGGCCGCGGTGGAGCCGGAGTTCCGGGAGGTCGTCGAGACCGTCACGGGTCGCTCCGTCCACGTCGTCATCAGTCAGGTGGACATCGACGCCGACCTCGCGGTCGAGCTTTTCCTGTTCGAGCCGGAGGAGGTCGAGGATGGCTGATGCCCAGCCGACGGCGAAGCAGGTCCAGGACGAGATCGCCCGTGAGATAGAGCGGGTCCACGTGGAGTCCTACGGCGCCGGCGCATCGAACATCGACGTCCAGGTGAGCGAGAACCTCGTTGTCGTGATCATCGACGTCGAGCTGGCCAAGAACGAACAGACACTGGTCCATGCCGGCCGCGAGGAGTCGGTGCAGAACACGCGGGAGGCCTTCCAACAGGCGATCGCGCCCACCTTCACGGCGATCATCGAGCGGGCCACCGGCCGCCGCGTCAACAGCTTCGCCAGTCGGATGATCATGGAGCCGCCCTGGTCGGTGGAGCTCTTCAGGCTCGAGCCGGCGGGCTGAGCCGGCCAGAGACTGCCGCGCGCCGTCGCGGAGGGCGCCACCCAGCTCTTCCTGCGCGAGACCGAGGGAGCCTGAGCTAGACCGGCGGCCCGCGGAGGGCGGCGATCTCACGCCGCTCGGCCAGGCGGGCGAGCCCGCGCTGTTCGACCTCCTTGACCGCCGTGGGGGACAGGCCGAGCCGCCGGCCGACCTCGGTCATCGTGGTCGCCTCGTCGCCGTTTATGCCGTAGCGAAGCCGGACGACCTCCTGCTCGGGCTCGGGCAGCTCGTCGATGGCCCGGCGAATCGCCGCCTCGGTCAGGCTCACCTCTGCCTCCTCGGCCGGGGTCGGTCCCTCGCCGGCGATCAACTCGCCGAGCTCGGCGCCGCCCTCCTCCCCGACCGGCCGATCCAGGCTGGTCACCGTGCGCGGCGCGTCGCGGATCGCGGCCACCTGGACGGGAGAGAGCTCCGCCTCTGCGGCGATCTCTTCGATCGACGGGTCGCGCCCCAGCCTCGTCCAGAGCTTGCGCTCGGCGATCGCCACCTTGCGCTCGCGCTGGGCCATCTCGCTCGAGAGGCGGATCGTCCGCGACTTGGTCTCCAGCGCCCGTGTCATCGCCTGCCGGATCCAGTAGGTCGCGTAGGTGGAGAACTTGAAGCCCTTGCGCCAGTCGAACTTCTCGGCGGCGCGGATCAGGCCGAGCGTCCCCTCCTGGATCAGGTCGAGGAGCGGCAGGCCGAGGTTCTCGTAGCGACGCGCGTTGGAGACGACCAGGCGCAGGTTCGCGTTGACCATCCGGTCCTTGGCGGCGAGGTCGCCGCGCTCGATCCGCTGGGCCAGCTCGACCTCCTCGTCGGCCGTCAGCAGCGGATGGCGCCGCACCTCGCCCATGAAGAGCTGGAGCGCGTCGGTCGTGGTGTTGGCGAGCTCGGCGTTCGTGTACTCGGTGTCCGGCGCATCCTGCCCGCAGTCGTCGCTGAGCTCGATCCGGCGCGCCTTGATCTCCTCGCAGACCAGGCCGAGCTGCTCGTCGTCGAGCCCCAGGTCCGCGGCGAGCTCGTCGAGCTCGGAGAGCTCGATGCACGACCTCTCCTCCCCCCGCTGGAGGAACGCGCGGATCCGCTCGCTGGCTTCGGGGGGCAGGGACGCGAGTGTCCGCTCGGAGCTCTCCACGCGCGGCGCCTACCCGGGCTCGGGGAGGCCAATCCCCTCACCCCGCGCCTCCTGCGTAGAGCCGGTTGATCTCGGCCGAGTACTTGTCGGCGACCACGTTCCGCTTCACCTTGAGGGTCGGCGTCAGCTCGCCCCCCTCCTGGGAGAGGTCCCGCGGCAGGATCCTGACCTTCTTCACCTGCTCGACGCGGGCGAACCTCTCGTTGACCTTCTCGACGTGGTCCTCGATCTGGCGCTGTACTTCGGCGTTCTCCGACAGGGCCGCAGGATCCTCGGGCAGGCCATGCTCCCCGGCGTACTTGACGGCCTCCTCCGGATCGAGCGTGACCAGGGCCACGAGGTAGGGGCGCCGGTCGCCGACCACCACGCACTGCGAGACCAGCGGGTGCTGCTTGAACTCCGCCTCCAGGTTGGCCGGCGTGATGTTCTTGCCGCCCGCCGTGATGATGATGTCCTTCTTGCGGCCGG
>Ga0126309_10000396_pt1 | contig 14640 bp, 10 predicted proteins | sample Plot56_FD_92541 | JGI IMG/M metagenome (GOLD analysis project Ga0126309, IMG submission 92541) | Serpentine soil microbial communities from UC McLaughlin Reserve, CA, USA - Plot56 | ecosystem: Environmental > Terrestrial > Soil > Grasslands | place: USA: UC McLaughlin Reserve, Lake County...
GGAGAGGGAACGCGTATGCGCTCCTCGATCCCCAAGGTCATGCACCCTGTCTGCGGCCGGCCGATGATCGCCTGGCCGGTGAACGCCGCGCGTGAGGCCGGAGCCGGGCGGGTCGCCGCCATCGTCTCCCCCGACCGCGATCTATCCGCTGCCCTCCCCGACGGCACCGAGACCATCGTCCAGCCCGAGGCCGACGGGACCGGCGGCGCCGTCCGCGCCGCCCTCGACCTCGTCCGCGACTCCGGCACGGTCCTCGTCCTCTCCGGCGACCATCCCCTGATCTCCGCCGACGTCGTCCGCGGCCTGCTCGAGGCCCATCGGGAGTCCGGCGCCGCCGCCACCGTCATGACCACCGTCCTCGAGGAGCCCGGCAACTACGGCCGCATCATCCGCGACGACCACGGCAACCTCGACCGCATCGTCGAGGCGAAGGAGCCGGGGGACGCCACCCCCGAGCAACTCGCCATCCGCGAGGTCAACACCGGCACCTACGCCTTCGACGCGGCCGCCCTCGCCGAAGCTCTCGGCCGGATCGGCAACGACAACGCCCAGGGGGAGTACTACCTGGGCGATGTCCTCCCCGAGCTGCGCTCGGCCGGCCAGTCGATCGCCGCCTACCTCGCCACCGACGACGGCGTCACCCTCGGCGTCAACGACCGCGCCGACCTCGCCCGCGCCGAGGCCGAGGGCCGCCGCCGCATCCTCACGGCCCACATGAAGGCGGGCGTGACCGTCACCGACCCTGCCGCCGTCTGGATCGATGCCGACGTCCGCCTCGCCCCCGACGTCACGATCCTCCCCGGCACCACCCTCCGCGGCGACACCGAGATCGGCACCGGCTCGGTCGTCGGCCCCGTGACGACCCTGATCGACGTCAAGCTCGGCGAGAACGTCAGCGTCCCGCACTCCTATCTCGCCGAGTGCGAGGTCCTCGATGGCTGCACCGTCGGCCCCTTCGCCCACCTCCGGCCCGGCGCCCTCCTCCGCGAAGGCGCCAAGGCCGGCGCCTTCGTCGAGGTCAAGAACGCCGAGCTCGGCGAGGGCGCCAAGGTCCCCCATCTCTCCTACGTCGGCGACGCCGACATCGGGCCCGGGTCCAACATCGGCGCCGGCGCGATCACGGCCAACTACGACGGAAGCCGCAAACACCGGACGGTGATCGGCCGCGACGTCCGGATCGGCGTTGACACCATGCTCGTGGCGCCGGTAGAAGTCGGCGACTCCGCCTACACTGGCGCCGGAGCGGTGATCCGCGAAGACGTGCCGCCGGGCGCCCTTGCGGTCAGCGCCAACGACCAGCGCAACATCGAGGGCCACGCGGAGCGCAAGGAAGAACGGGCGGAAGGAGAAGACGGCCGGTGAGCACGATCGAAGAGCCACGCCTGGCGACGACCGCGATCCCGCACGACTACTCGAAGCGGGCGATGGTCTTCGGCGGCCGCTCGTCGGGCGAGCTGGCGGCGAAGATCGCCGGCAAGCTCGGTCTCGACCTCGGCCAGGTCACCCTCAAGACCTTCACCGACGGTGAGGTCTACTGCCGCTACGAGGAATCGATTCGCGGCGCCGACGTGTTCCTCGTCCAGAGCACCTGCGCCAACGTCGAGACGGGCCTCACGCCCAACGACTCGCTGATGGAGCTGCTGGCGATGGTCGACGCCGCCCAGGGCGCGTCCGCCCACCGAATCATCGCCGTGATGCCGTGGTACGGCTACGCCCGCCAGGACAAGAAGTCGGCCCCGCGTGAGCCGATCACCGCCCGGATCGTCGCCAAGACGCTCGAAGCGGTCGGCGTCGACCGCGTCCTCACCATGGACCTCCACGCCGGTCAGGTCCAGGGCTTCTTCCACATCCCCGTCGACCACATGACCGCGATGCCGATGCTCACCCAGTGGTTCGCCGACCAGGACTTCGGCAACGAGGAGCTGGTCATCGTCTCCCCGGATGCGGGCCGGGTGAAGGTGGCGCGCAACTTCGCTCGCAAGCTCGGCACGCACTGGGCGGTGATGGAGAAGGAGCGCCCGGCCCAGCAGGTCGCCGAGATCGGCTACGTGGTCGGTGACGTCAACGGCAAGACCGCCGTCCTCACCGACGACATGATCGACACCGCCGGGACTCTCTGCGCCGCCGCCCGCACGGTGCTCGACGAGGGCGCCGCCAGGGTCATCGCCTCCGCCACCCACGGCCTCTTCTCCGGCCCCGCCTACGAGCGCCTCGCCTATGAGACCTCGGGGATCGAGCGGATCGTCGTCACCGACACCGTCCCGCTCCGCCCCGGGGCCCCCGACAACATCAGCGTGCTCTCAACGGCCGGCACCTTCGCCGACTCGATCCGCCGGATCTTCACCGACGACTCGGTGTCGGAGATCTTCGCCGGCGAGAACCAGCTGTTCTAGACAGGCGGCGAAGCCGCCGCAAAGCATTCCTAGAGCCCGGCGCTCGCCAGCCGCCAGTCGCCGTCCTCCTCGACCAAAAGCAGCGACTCGGTGCGGCGCTCCCCGTCCTGGATCACGATCACGTCTGCGGTCGCCCGCGCGCCGTCGACTCGCACGTCCTCGACCTTCACTTCGGTCTCGCTACGGCCCGCCGCGTCGAGAAACGAACCGAGGGCCTCCTCGCAGTCGCCGCCGGCCCGCTGCCCGATGTCCTCCACCTGCTCCGAGGCGAGCAGGTCGCAGATCGTCCCCGCGTCACCCTCGTTCCCCGCGGCGACGAAGGACTCGACGACCTCGGTGACCTCGTCCTCATCGCCACCACCCCCGTCACCGCCGCAGCCTGTGAACGCGAGTCCGGCGAGGAGCACGGCTGCCGCGCTGGCTATCTTCGCCCGGCCCCTCATGACCGGCGGCAACCTACAGCAGCTCAGGCGCGTCGGCCACAAGGGCGCCGACGCCATCCGGCGCGGAAACACACTCGAGAGCTTCGAGGCCGCGGTCGCCGCGGGCGTCGACATGATCGAGCTCGACGTCCTCTGGACCCGGGAAGGCCACCCGCGGCTCCCGCCGCAGGCGCGAACCCCGCTCGTCATCGCCCACGACTGGGAAGACGCCGCCGGACGCGACCCCCTCACCCTGGCGCAGGCCCTCGACGCCTTCACCCGGCCGCCACTCGACCGGATCGAGTTCGACCTCGACCTGAAGCTGGCCGGCCGGGAAGACGAGGTCGTCGAGATGCTGCATGAGCGCGACCTCCTCCCTCGGGCGATGACCTCCGGCATGGAGGTCTCGAGCATCCACCGCCTCCGCCGCCTCGAACCGGCGCTGCGCCGCGGCTGGACCTTCCCCAAGATCACCCGCGACTGGCGCAAGAACCGCTGGGCCCGGCCGCTGGTTGCGGGCGGCCTGGTCACCCTGCGGCGCCGGGCGCCCGCGATCGCGAGAAGAGGCATCGAGCGCCTCGAGCCGGCCGCGATGTGGGCCTTCCACCCGGTGATCACCAGGCGACTGGTCGCGACGACGCGATCCGCCGGGGTCGAGCTGATCGCCTGGACCGTCGACGACCTGCCGACCATGCGCCGCCTTGTCGATCTCGGGGTCGACGGCATCTGCACCAACGACCCCCGGCTATTCGCCCAGCTCTGATCTCCGCGCCGCTCAGACGTTCTCCGGCAGGCCGGGGGTGCGCATCACGCCCCGCTCCTCGAAGTAGGCCCACTCCTGCTCCCCGAGCTCGGTCGCCGGCTCGTCGGCATAGACCCACTCGCGCATGATCCGGTACCAGTTGCGCCGCGCCCTGAGCTGGCCGAGGACGGCGACCACGCCCAGCTCCATCCGCCGGCCCATCAGCTCCTCGGCCGGCACCGACTCGCGCCGCATCAGGTCGTAGTACTCCGAGCGCGGGTCGTGGGTCGACTCGATGATCTTCATCACGCGGCGCGGCGTGATCTCGATCTCGCCGTCCTCCATGTACCAGCCGCCGACCGATTTGACGTGCGCCATCAGGCGTTCGGCATCGAGCTTCGACGGGTTCTTCAGGAAGCCGAGCTCGTGCAGCGCGTCCCTGAGACCCTCGGGATCGTCGCGAGTGGCCGCGTCCACCGCCCGCTGCTCGAGCGCGATCTGGTCGCCGTCGAGCTTCTTGGTCATCCCGAAGTCGAGGAAGGCGACCCGTCCGTCGTCCATGAGGATGTAGTTGCCGGGGTGGGGGTCGGCGTTGAAGTGCTGGAGGTGGTAGATCGAGCCGAAGCTTCCCCGATAGACGATCTCGCCGAACCGGCTGCGCTCCTCGTCGCCGAGTGCCTTGATCTCCTCGAACCCGAGCCCGTCGACCAGCTCGGTCACGAGCACACGGCGTCGCGACAGCCGCGTGTGGACGTCGGGCACGTAGATGAACGGGTGGCCTCGGTACGCGCGGGCGAAGGTCCGCTGGTTCTGCGCCTCGTACTCGTAGTCGAGCTCCTCCATAACGCGGTCGCGGATCTCCTGCGCGATCGCCTTCGCGTCGAGCCCCGGGGCCAGGGCCCGCGCCAGCCGCACGATCGTCCCCGCGTTGCGCAGGTCGGCCTCCAGCGCCTCGGCGATCCCGGGGTACTGGATCTTCACCGCGACCCGCCGGCCGTCGAGCAGCTCGGCCCGGTGGACCTGGCCGATCGAGGCCGCCGCGAACGCCTCCGGCTCGAGGTCGGCGAACAGCTCCCCGAGCGGCTCGCCGAGATACTCCTCCTCGAGCACCTTCTCGACCTTCTCCCACGGCATCGCGGGCGCGTCGGTGCGCAGCTTGGCGAGCTGCTCCTGGTAGATCTCGCGGTACTCGTCGGGGATGAACTCGGTGTCGATGAAAGACGCGAACTGGCCGAGCTTCATCGCGGCGCCCTTCATCTGGCCGAGCGCCGCGACCATCTTCATCGCGGTCTCGAGGTGCCGGTCCTCGATCCGCTCCTTCCGCGTCTCCTCCGAGCGGGCGACGTTGGCGGCCCTCGTGCCGGCGTAGCGGGCGCCCTGCACGCCCAGGACCGAGCCGAGCTTCGCCGAGCGCCGGACACGGCCCTTCGGGATCTTCGAGTCGTCGGCCATGAGCACGAGTCTAGGAAGGCTCCCCGTCTATCCTCTGCCGCCGATGGCAGCAGGCAGAGAAACCCTGAGCGCCGCTCCGCGTACCGAGTTCGGCTCGCGGACCAGCCGCCGACTGCGCCGATCGGGCCTCGTTCCGGGCGTCGTCTACAGCGGCGGCGAGGAGGCGCGGCCTTTCCAGGTCGCCGAGCGCGCGGTGCGCAGCGTCCTGGCCGAGGGCCACGCCCTCTTCGACCTCGAGATCGAGGGATCGAAGGCGGTCCCGGTCGTGGTCAAGGAGCAGCAGCGCCACCCCGTCCGCGGCGAGCTCCAGCACCTCGACCTCCAGCAGGTGCGCCTGGACGAGAAGATCGAGGCCGAGGTCGCGATCGACCTCGAGGGCGGCGAGGACGCCCCCGGCTCCAAGGAGGGCGGCGTCCTCGAGCACATCACCCGCGAAGTCACGGTCGAGGCGCTGCCGGCCGAGATCCCCGACCGGATCGTCGTCGACGTCTCAGCGATGGAGATCAACGACACCATCCAACTCTCGACGCTCACCCCGCCCGAAGGCGTCACGTTCGTCGCCGACGAGCCCGAGGAGGTCACGATCGCCACCCTGACCCCGCCCCGGCTCGAGCAGGAGCTCGAGGAGATCGAGGAGGAGGCCGCTCTGGTCGGCGAAGAGGGTGAGGAGGACGCCGAGGCCGCCGAGGAAGGTGCCGAGGGCGCCACCGAGCCGGAGGCCGAGGAGGCTGCCGGTGAGGGTGGCGACGACGGCGGCTCCGACGAGGGCTAGCGCCCGGCCGTCCCGGAGCGGGCTCCTGTCGATCTTCCGCAGGCGCGGCGCCGACGAAGACGCCGGCGACCGCTTCCTCGTGATCGGGCTCGGCAACCCCGGTGACCGCTACGCCGCCACGCGGCACAACATCGGCTTCCGGATCGGCGAACGCCTCACCGCCCGCTGGGACCTGCCGAAGCCGAGGACCAAGTACGGCGCTTTGCTGAGCGAGGGCCGGACCGCCCCCGGAGGCCCCCGCGTTGCGCTGCTCTTGCCGCAGACCTTCATGAACGACTCGGGCTCGGCCGCCGGCCCCGCGCGCGGCTCCCTCAAGGTGCCGATCCACCGGGTCGTCGTCCTCCACGACGAGATCGACCTGCCGTTCGGCGAGGTCCGGGTCAAATTCGGCGGCGGCGTCGCCGGTCACAACGGCCTGAAGAGCCTGCGCCAGGGCCTTGGCGACCCGGGCTTCTGGCGGGTTCGCGCGGGGGTGGGGCGACCGGACTCGACCGACCCCGACGTCGTCTCCTCCTACGTCCTCTCGAGGTTCCGCGAGCCGCGCGAGGAGGTCGAGGGGCTGGTCGACGACGCCGCGCGGGAGACCGAGCGCCTGGTCGAGCGCGTCCACTCGGGCGAGTTCGAGGCCGAGGACGCAGTCGATGGCTGAAGAACCGCCGCTGACCGGCTACTCGGTCGGCGAGGACGGCGTCGCGCTGCTCCGGCTCGAGCGGCCTGAAGCCCGCAACGCGATCAACACGCGGATGCTCGAAGAGCTGCTCGGGCACGTCGGCGCGGCCCGCGAGGACCAAGTAGTTCGCGTGCTCGTCATCTCCTCCTCCGACCACATGGGCCTTTCGGCTGGCGCCGACGTGCGCGAGGAGCTCAGTGAGGAGGCCCGAGTTCATCGCATGCAGCTCTTCGCCGATCTCTACGAGGCGATCGTCTCCTTCCCTCGCGCGACCGTCGCCGCCTGCCACGGTGACGTCGTCGGCGGCGGGGCCGAGATCGCCGTCGCCTGCGACCTGCGGGTCGGCGGCTCGAACCTGCGGATGCGGTTCCCCGGCGGCGCGCTCGGCGTCCCCGTGGGCCCGGCCCGGCTCGTGACGCTCTGCGGGCTCGCGGCGGCGAAGTACGCGCTGTTCACGGCCAGGAACATCGGCGCCGACGAGGCCCTGCGGCTGGGCCTGGTCACCCGAGTCGCGCCGGCCGCCGCGACCGAGGACGCCGCCCTCGAGCTCGCCGCCCAGGTGGCCCAGCATCCGCCCGAGGCGATCACCCGGCTTAAGCGGATGCTCCACGACTGGGACGCGGTCGAGGACCGCTCCCGGGTCGAGGGCGAGGGCCAGGTCGAGTGGGAGCGCTCGGGCCCGGGGTTGCCGAAGCGCGGCTAGCTCTCGCGATTACTTGGTATTGACGGATCCTCCGGCCAGCCCCTACCCTGATTTGATGGGGAGGGTTCGACTGGCCGTGCTTTCGGCCGTCTTTACGTGTTTTCTGCTCGCGCCGCAGGCCGTGCAGGCTGCGCCTCAGAGCTTCACCGTCAACGACCCCGGCGATGCCGCTGATCCGTCTCCCGCCGATGGGATCTGCGACAGCGACGACACGGACGGGGTAGTTACCTGCACGCTGCGAGCCGCGATCGACAGCGCCAATGGCAACGCCAACCCCTCCGATGTGGATCAAATCGGGTTCTCGCTCGCCACAGGAACGGAGATCACCGTGGCCACGCCGTTGCCCATAAGCGAGCCGATCGCGATCGACGGCTGTAACGGGACAGCGGGTGCCACTCAGCCTTGCATCGGGGTCCGTTCGACGGCCTCCACAAAGCACGATGGGTTTGCGGTCAACGCCTCCAACGTGAGCATCAAGGGCATGTCGATCACCGGGTTCCAGTCCGGGATCAATCAGGCGTTCGCCAAGTCGAATCTCACGATCCGAAACAACTGGATCGGGCTGCGCCTCGACGGCACCAGCGTCGAAGGCAACACCGAAGGAGTGCGTGTCACCGGCTCGGGGACAACGATCGGAGGCCCCACCTCCGGGGATCGCAACGTTTTCGGTGGAGGCAGCTACGGGATCCTCAGCGTCAGCTCGTCCTCCGGGCTGACCGTCGAGAACAACCACATCGGCGTCAATCCCGCTGGAACCGCTCGGCTCCCGATCGCGGGCTATGTGGCGGCGATCCAGTCGAGTTCGACTGGAACGCCCACCGTGTTCAGGGACAACACGCTGGCGGGTGGCGGTGCAGCCACCTGCCTGACCTTCACGGGCTCTGGCGCCTTGATCGAAGGCAACCAGATCGAAGCGGGGCTGGCTGACGAGCCGGCGCCCGGCTGCCAGTTCGGCATCTCGGTAGAGGAGTTTCCGAGCCTTGCCGCAGATGCCAACACGATCAAGGACAACGTAGTCGGGGATGTTGACTTCGCCGGGGTTGGGATCGAGATTAGAAGCGGGGACGCAAATGTCCTTACGGGCAACATCGTCGGAACCAATTTGGCCGGGGAGGTGCTCGGCGGCCCCGGACCAGGGGTCAGCATCTATGACGGTTCTGTCGACGGCTCGAATCCCGCCACCGGGAACGTGGTGGGCGGCGACACCGCGGCCGAGGAGAATCTGATCGCCAACATGGGCGATGGAATCGATTACGACCGCGCCGCCATAGAGATCCTTCAGAGGGCTGCGCCGGCGCAAGGCGTTGACGGCAACTCGATTCTCCGTAACAGGGGCTTCAGCAATCCCGGCGGATTCGTCGACCTCACAGGCGAGTTCGACGGGGAAAACACCTTTCCTGACGGCCCCGACCACAACGAGGCAACGGGGCCCAACGACGGAATCCAGCAGCCGGTGATCAGCGGCGCCGGGCGCAACCAGGCGCTTGGCACCAACGCGCGTCCAGGCGCGACCGTGATGGTCTTCCTGCAGGGCGACGAGCCAACAGACGTCGCAGCGTTCCTCGGTAGCGGCGTCGCCGACTCGAACGGCGCGTGGAGGGCGAACTACGCCGCGCCGCGATCAAACGGTGACCTGGTCCGCGCCACCCAGACCGACGCGAACGGGAACACGTCCGAGCTGAGCGATGCGGCCAGCACCGACGCGGTCGACCCCCCGCAGCCGAGCATCACGGACGACCCCGGGGCGCTGACCAACGATCGCAGGCCGCTGTTCACGTTCGAACAGGCAGCGGGCGGCGACGGCACCTCCTTCTCCTGCGCGCTCGACAGCGGGATATTCGGCTCGTGCTCCGGGGGGGCCTCTCATCGGCCTCCGTCCCCGCTGCCCGACGGCCAGCACACCTTCCGGGTCGTGAGCGTCGACGCGAGCGGCAACACCAGCACGCAGGCCACGCGGACCTTCAGCGTCGACGCGACGCCGCCCGCGCAGCCGGTCATCACCGACGGCCCTGCTGCCAGCACGAATGATTCGACGCCGACCTTCACATTCAGCGGCGAAGCGCAGGCGACTTCGCGCTGCGCGGTCGACAGCGTGACTCCCGTCGCATGCGACGGCGGCGACTTCACGTCCTCGCAGCTTGCCGACGGCCAGCACACTTTCCGCGTGACGCAGACGGACCAAGCCACTAATGAGAGTCCTGCCGCGACACGCACCTTCACCGTGGACACCGTCAATCCCGCGGCCCCTCAGATCAGTGGCGGCCCGCCGGCCAACACAAACGATGCGACTCCCTCCTTCGCCTTCAACGGCGAGCCCGGTGCGACGTTCCGCTGCGTGGTTGACAGCGCTACCCCGGTCGCCTGCGACAGCGGCAGCTTCACTTCCGAGCAGCTGGCCGATGGCCAGCACACCTTCCAAGTGACGCAGAGGGATGCCGCGACGAACGAGAGCCCTGGCTCGATCCGCTCCTTCAACGTCGACACCGTCGCGCCCGAGACTGCCATCGACCCGCGGCCGGCGGAGGGCTCGGTGACCACGTCGAAGCCCGACTTCGGCTTCTCCTCGCCCGGCAACCCCGGGGTCGGTTTCCGCTGCCGCTTCGACTCGCAGCCGTTCGGCCGCTGCAGCAACGTCGGCTCCCACGTTCCCGCCACCGCGCTGACGGCCGGCCGCCACATCTTCGAGGTCAGGGCCGTCGACCCGGCCGGCAACGCCGACCCGACGCCGGCCCAGCGCAGCTTCCGCGTGGGCGCGTGCGGCGGCCGGGCGGCGACGATCGTCGGCAACGACCACGCGAACATCCTCCGCGGGACCAGGAGGGCCGACGTGATCCTCGGCCTCGGCAGCGCCGACCTGATCAAGGGCCTCGGCGGCAACGACTTCCTCTGCGGCGGCGGCGGCGCTGACGACATTCAGGGTGGCCCGGGCAAGGACGCTCTGTTCGGCCAAGGCGGCCCCGACCGGCTTCTCGGCGGCCCTGGCAAGGACCGCCTCGTCGGCGGTCCCGGCACGGACCGCCAGAGGCAGTAGCCGTCCCTCGGGGACGCCCGAACGGCCTCCTTACAATCGGCAGAGCCGGGCCCGTGCCCGGCTCGAGCCCGGCCGGACCGCGCGTCCGGTCGTTTCGCCTGCGATGTCGCTTCGCCCGCTGATCGACATAGCCATCGAGAACGAGCGCCTCCACGCGCTCGCGCCGCGCGTGCTCGAGGCCGCCGGCCGGGGCGGGGACGCGGTCGACCTGGCCGCCTCGGCGACGGTCCGGCCGCTCCTGCTGGCCACGCTGCTCGAGGACGATCGCGGCCTCGCCGGGCGGCCGGCGCTCCTCGTCGCTCCCGACGACCGATCCGCTCGCGACCTCGCCGCCGACCTCGACGCCTATCTCGCTCCCCGCCGGGTCCGCTACTACCCCTCGCGCGGGATGGGCTACGCCTCCCACGTCAATCCACCGGCCCACCTCGTCGGTCTGCGGATCGACGCGCTCGACGTGCTTGGCGCCGAGGCCGAGGCGATCGTGGTCGCCAGCGCCACCGCGCTCGCTGAGGCCGTCCCGGACGCGTCGCTGCGGCCCGCCGGGTTCGCCCTGGCCCTGGGCGAGGAGATCGATCTGGGGGCGGTCGGGTCGAAGCTCGCGGGTGCCGGCTACGAGCGGGTCGAGCAGGTCGAGGAGCGAGGTCAGTTCGCCGTCCGCGGCGGCCTGCTCGACGTGTTCCCCGCCACCGAGGAGCGCGCCGTCCGGGTCGAGCTTTTCGGCGACGAGATCGAGTCGATGCGCTGGTTCTCCACCTTCACGCAGCGCTCGCTCGGCGACGCCGAGCGGGTGGAGTTGGCGCCAGCGGCCGAGCTCGACCCCGAGCACCGGGAGCTGGCGGAAAACGCCGCGATGGAGGCCGCCGAGGAGGGGGAGGAGCCATCGAACCTCGCCGACCTCCTGCCCCTCGAGCACTTCCAGGCGCCGCTGGATCTCGTCCCCGAGACCGCGGTGGTGATCCTGGTCGCGGCGGAGGAGATCGAGCCGGCGCTGCGCGACCACTGGGAGGACGTCACCACGGCGATGCACGCGGACGACGCCCAGCACCTGTACGTCGACGTCGCCGAGCCGCTCGGCCGGCGCGCCGCCCTGCGGGTCGCCGGCGCCGGCGACGAGGAGGATCACGCGTTCCGGGCCGCCCGCGCCGAGTCCCCCGCTCGCACGATCAAGGAGGCCGAGGCCGAGCTCGAGAAGCAGGTGCGCTCCGGCTACCGGACCGTCGTCGCCTTCGACGGCCGCGGCGAGGCCGAGCGCGCCCGCTACAACCTCGACCGCCTCGACGCGACGCTGCTGGACGGTCGCCGGATGTCACGGGACCCCGGCCTTTCGTTCGCGACGGCGCGCCTGCGCGACGGCTTCGTCAGCCCCGAGTTGCGGCTCGCCGTCTATCCGATCCGCCGCCTCGTCCACCGCCGGCGGGCGCCCGAGTCCGCCGCCGGCAGCGGCCGCAGCCGGCTCGCCTTCAGCGACCTCCGCGTCGGCGACCACGTCGTCCACGAGGACCACGGAGTCGCCCGGTTCGCCGGCTTCGAGACCCGCGAGGTCGGCGGCGTCACCCGGGACTACCTCTACCTCGAGTACAAGGGCGAGGACCGCGTCTACGTCCCCACCGAGCAGCTCGCCAAGCTCTCTCGTTACGTCGGGGCCGGCGGCTCGCCGGCGCTGTCGGCCCTCGGGGGCAAGCGCTGGCAGAACCTCAAGGCCCGGGCCCGCCGCGCGGCCGGCGAGCTCGCCGGGGACCTCCTCAACCTCTACGCCGAGCGCCGCGCCCGCAAGGGCCACGCCTTCCCGCCCGACTCCGAATGGCAGATCGCCATGGAGTCGGCGTTCCCCTACCGCGAGACCGCCGACCAGATCGATGCGATCGAGGCGGTCAAGGCGGACATGGAGGCCGCGCGGCCGATGGACCGCCTCGTCTGCGGCGACGTGGGCTACGGCAAGACCGAGGTCGCTCTCCGCGCCGCGGTCAAGGCCGCGTCGGACGGCAAGCAGGTGATGATCCTCGTCCCGACGACGATCCTCGCCCAGCAGCACCTCGGCACCTTCCGCGAGCGTCTCGCCGACCTCCCGTTCACGGTCGAGGGCGTCAGCCGGCTCCGCAAGCCCGCCGAGGTCAAACGCGTCCTCGCCGACTTCGTCGCGGGAGGCCTCGACATCCTGATCGGCACCCACCGGCTGCTCTCGCGCGACGTCCGCGCCAAGGACCTGGGGCTGCTGATAGTCGACGAGGAGCAGCGCTTCGGCGTCAAGCAGAAGGAGCTGCTGCGCCAGCTGAAGCTCAAGGTGGACGTGCTCGCGCTCTCGGCGACCCCAATCCCGCGAACCCTCCAGATGTCCCTGGCCGGCCTCCGCGACATCTCGGTCATCGAGACGCCGCCGGAGGGGCGGCACCCGATTCGGACCTACGTCGGCCCCTTCGACGAGGACCTGGTCCGGCGGGCGATCGAGCGCGAGGTCGGTCGCGGCGGCCAGGCGTTCTTCCTGCACAACCGGATCGAGTCGCTCCCCGAGCTGGCCGAGCGCCTCCGCGCCCTCGTGCCGGCGGCCCGCTTCGCGACCGCCCACGGCCAGATGGACGAGGGTGAGCTGGAGGGCACCATGTTGCGCTTCCTGCGCGGCGACGCCGACTGCCTGGTCGCGACGACGATCATCGAGTCCGGCCTCGACATCCCGACCGCGAACACCCTGATCGTCGAGCGGGCCGACCAGCTCGGGCTCGCGCAGGCCTACCAGATCCGCGGCCGGGTGGGCCGCTCGCGCGAGCGGGCCTTCGCGTACATGCTCTACCCCTCGGCGGAGGCGCTCACCGAGGAGGCGGGCGCCCGCCTTGCCACCCTCGCCGACCACACCGAGCTCGGCTCCGGCTTCCGGATCGCCATGCGCGACCTCGACATCCGCGGTGCCGGCAACCTGCTCGGCGACGAGCAGTCCGGCCACGTCGCCGCGGTCGGGTTCGAGCTCTATTGCCAGATGATCGACGAGGCCGTGGCCGAGATGAACGACGACGACGCTCGCGAGGAAACGCCTGAGCCGGTCCGCCTGGACGTGCCGGTGGACGCCTACCTGCCGGCCGAGTACATCCCCTTCGAAGCCGCCAAGATCGACGTCCACCGGCGGATCGCCGCGGCCCGTGAGCCCGGCGAGCTGCGTGCGATCCGCGACGAGCTCGCCGACCGCTTCGGCCCGCTTCCTCCGGAGGCCGAGAACCTCCTCGCCCTCCAGCGAGGCAGGATCGCGCTCGGCCGCGCGGGCGCCCGCAGCGTCGAGTTCCGCGGCGGTCGCCTCAGCGTCACCGGCGTCGAGCTCGAATCCGAGCAGGCCGAGGTCCTGCGCGAGCGCGTCGAGGGCGCGATCTACGAGTGGCGGGAGCAGACGGTCGCGGTCCGGGTGCCCGACGAGCCCGAGGCACGCCTGGGCGCCGTCCTCGCACTCGGCGACGCCCTCGGCGAGGCCAAGTCGGGGTTGACAGCCGAGCCCGCGCCGACCTAGTCGCGGCGACACCGGTCTCCCGACCCTCCGTGGCTATGCTGCCGACTCCGTGGCGACCAGGAGGAAGAGTCCCAGGCAGCGTCCGGCCGCTGGGCGCGGCGCTCGCGCCAGGGGTGCGCTGGGCGGACCGCGGCTGCCGCTGGTCGTCTTCGGCGCGCTGTTCGTGCTGCTGTTCGCCGGTTTCGCCATCGCTCAGGGCATCGGCCGCCCGGACGCCACCGGCGACACGGTCGCGGTCGTCGAGGAGGCGCCGGGCGACGGGGTCGACACGATCACGCAGGAGGAGTTCGACCGCGCCCTGGAGCAGGCCGCCGCCCGCGCCGGAGTGGGGGAGGTGCCCAAGGAGGGCACCGGGCGCTATCGCGACATCGCCCAGGCGGCGCTCAACGACCTCCTCGACACGGTCTGGATCCAGGGCGAGGCCGAGGAGCAGGGCGTCGAGGCGTCGGAGCGCAAGGTGGACCAGCAGCTCGAGCAGATCAAGAGCGACAACTTCCAGACCGAGAAGCAGTTCCAGGCGTTCCTGAAGCAGTCGAAGTTCACTACCGAGGACGTCGACCTCCGCGTGCGTCTTCAGATCCTCAGTCAGGAGCTCCAGCAGGCGGTGAACGACGACCCGCCGGCGGTGAGCAGCGAGGACGTCGCCGACTACTACGAAGGAACGAAGGCCCAGTACGAGCTACCCGAGACGCGGGACGTCAGGCTGATCCTCAACCGCGACAAGGCGAGGGTCGAACGGGCCAGGGCCGAGCTCGAGAAGGACTCCTCGCCGGCCGCCTGGAGCCGTGTCGCAAAGGAGTTCTCGACCGATCCCGCCTCGCAGGCGAACGGGGGCCAGCGGCCGGGCCTGACCGAGGGGCTGGTCGAGGAGCCGCTCAACCGCGAGATCTTCGCCGCCGAGCAGGGTGAGCTGTCCGAACCCGTCAAGACCCCACTCGGCTGGTACGTCTTCGAGGTCGACAAGGTCA
>Ga0126309_10000397_pt1 | contig 14638 bp, 16 predicted proteins | sample Plot56_FD_92541 | JGI IMG/M metagenome (GOLD analysis project Ga0126309, IMG submission 92541) | Serpentine soil microbial communities from UC McLaughlin Reserve, CA, USA - Plot56 | ecosystem: Environmental > Terrestrial > Soil > Grasslands | place: USA: UC McLaughlin Reserve, Lake County...
CGGCCGCGGGCGGGACGGCCACCGCATTGCGGGAACCTGCGGATCCGCGTAAGAACAAGCGCCGGTCGAAGAAGCCCGCTCAAACCGGCGAGTCCGCCGACACGGCTTCCTCCTCCGAAACGGGAGCGGAAGCGGAAGTTTCGGAGGAATAATGTTCGCCTGGCTCGCGAATGCCTGGCGTGTCCCGGAGCTGCGTCAGCGCGTGCTGTTCACCGCCGGCATCCTGCTCGTCTACCGGTTCGGGTCGTGGGTCCCCGCGCCCGGGGTCGACTCGCAGACGATCGAGGACTACTTCTCCGGCCGGGGCGGCACGGTGCTCGGCCTGCTCAACGTCTTCTCGGGTGGTGCGCTGTCGCAGTTCGCCGTCTTTGCGCTCGGGATCATGCCGTACGTCACGGCGTCGATCATCCTCCAGCTCATGACGGTCGTCGTCCCGAGGCTCGAGCAGCTGCAGAAGGAGGGCGAGGCCGGCTTCGCCAAGATCAACCAGTACACGCGCTATCTGACCGTCGTCCTCGCGGCGGCGCAGGCGTCGGGATACGCGTTCCTGTTCCAGCGCCAGGGTGCGCTCGAGGCGAACGCCGGGCGGATGGTGCTCATCATCCTGACGCTCACCGCCGGCACGACGCTGCTGATGTGGATGGGCGAGCTGATCACGAAGCGCGGGATCGGCAACGGCATCTCGCTGCTGATCTTTGCGTCGATCCTCACCGGTCTCCCGCTCGGGATCAGCGCCTGGTACAACGGCGGCGTCATGGAGCGGCTCTTCCTGCCGCTGATGGCGCTCGCGATCGTCGTCGCCGTCGTCTTCATCCAGGAGGGCCAGCGGCGGATCCCGATCCAGTACGCGAAGCGGATGGTCGGGCGTCGAATGACCGCGGGCGGCTCGACGTACATGCCCCTCCGGGTGAACATGGCCGGCGTCATCCCGGTCATCTTCGCCGCGGCCGTGATGGCGTTCCCGCCGACGATCGCCCAGTACTTCCCCCAGACGCAGGGCTTCGTCAACCGGCACTTCACGCCGAACGACCTCAGCTACATCCTCTTCCAGGCGCTGCTGATCATCATCTTCACGTACTTCTACACGGCGGTCCAGTTCAACCCGGTCGACCAGGCCGACAACCTGCGCAAGTACGGCGGCTACATCCCGGGCATCAGGCCGGGGCCGCCGACGGCCGTCTACCTCGACCGCGTGCTCACGCGGCTGACGCTCCCGGGGGCGCTCTACCTCGCCGCCGTGGCCGCGTTGCCGAGCATCGCGATCGCGTACTTCGGGTTCTCCCAGGCGACCGCTGGGGCGGTGGGAGGCACCTCGGTCCTGATCGCGGTCGGTGTCGCGCTGGACACGATGAGGCAGATGGAGTCGCAGATGATGATGCGCTCGTACGAGGGCTTCCTGAAGTAGCGGTTCTCCGCGCGAGTGAACATTTTGCTGCTAGGCCCGCAAGGGTCGGGTAAGGGCACGCAGGCCACGCGGATCGCGGACGAGTTCGGCCTCGCGCACATCTCCACGGGCGAGATGCTCCGCCACGCGATCGCGGTCGAAACGCCGCTCGGTCTCGCCGTCAAGCCGATCGTCGAGACCGGCGAGCTCGTGCCCGACGAGCTGATGATCGGGCTGATCCGCGAGCGCCTGGACGAGGACGACACGCGGGAGGGCTTCATCCTCGACGGGTTCCCACGCACGATCCCCCAGGCGGAGGCGCTGGACGCGATGCTCGGGGAGATCGGCCGGGACCTCGACATCGTGTTCGAGCTCCAGGTGCCCGATGAGGTCAGCATGGAGCGGCTCGCGAAGCGAGCGCTCGAGGAGGGGCGCAGAGACGACACTCCGGAGGCGATCGCGCGCCGGTTGGCGGAGTACCACGACAAGACAGAGCCGCTCGTCGGCTACTACCGGCTGCGCGGTAACCTCGTTGGAGTCCACGGCGAGAAGACCATCGACGAGGTCTTCCGCGAGATCCAGGAGGCGCTGCAGACCGTGGCGGCCCGCTCATGATCATTCGCAAGTCGGCCCAGGAACTAGAGCGCATGGCCCGCGCGGGCCGCGTCGTGGCCGAGACGCACGCGCTCGTGGGGCGGCACGTGCGCCCGGGCGCGACCACCGCCGAGCTCGACAAGCTCGCGGAGGAGTTCATCCGCTCGCGCGGAGGCGTGCCGACGTTTCTCGGCTACCGCGGCTTCCCCGCCTCGCTGTGCCTGTCGCCGAACGGGATGGTGGTGCACGGCATCCCGGGCCCGTACCGCCTCGACGAGGGAGACGTCCTCTCGGTCGACGTCGGCGTGACGCTCGACGGCTTCGTCGCCGACGCCGCCTACACGCATCCGGTCGGCGAGGTCTCCGAGGACGCGACCAGGCTGCTCGAAGTGGGGCAGCAGGCGCTCGCTGCGGCGGTCGCGCAGGCACGCGCCGGGAACCGGCTCTCGGATATCTCCCACGCCGTCCAGTCGGTGACCGAGGCGGCGGGCTATTCGGTCATCCGAAGCCTCGTCGGTCACGGCGTCGGCCGCTCCATGCACGAGGACCCGCAGATCCCGAACTACGGCGAGCCGGGGAAGGGCCCGCTGCTCCAGCCGGGGATGACGCTCGCGATCGAGCCGATGATCAACGCAGGCGGCCCCGAGGTCTACGTCCACGACGACCACTGGTCGATCTCGACCGCGGACGGCTCTCTGTCCTGCCATTTCGAGCACACCGTCGCGGTCACAGAGGCCGGCCCGTGGATCCTCACCGAGCTCGACGAAGAGCCCGTCCGGCAGGCGGTTTGACGAAACGCGTTTTGCTACGATGCTCGCTCGCGTGCCACGTGTGCGCGTGTTTTCGTGTCCGGTCACCGCGCCCACGTGAGCGCGGTTTTTACGAGGGAGTCAGGTGAAGGTTCGTCCGTCCGTGAAGCCGATGTGTGAGCGGTGCCGCGTGATCAAGCGGCACGGTCGCACGATGGTCATCTGCACCAATCCGCGCCACAAGCAGAGGCAGGGCTAGCGTATGGCGCGAATCGCAGGCGTCAACCTCCCCAACCAGAAGCGACTCGAGGTCGGGCTGACGTACATCTACGGCATCGGCCGCTCCACCTCGCAGAAGGTCCTCGCCGAGCTCGGGCTCTCGCTCGACACCAAGGTCAAGGACCTCACCGACGAGGAAGTGACGAAGCTCCGCGAGTACATCGACCAGAACCTCGAGGTCGAGGGCGACCTGCGCCGCGACCGCTCGCAGGCGATCAAGCGGCTCGGAGAGATCAGCGCCTACCGCGGGATCCGTCACCGCCGCGGGCTCCCGGTCAACGGGCAGCGAACGAAGACGAACGCGCGGACGCGCAAGGGGCCCAAGAAGACCGTCGGTAGAGGAAAGAAGGCGAAGTAGTGGCACCTCCTCGCAGGCAGGCCCAGCGCGGCCGCACGCGTCGCCGTGCGCGCAAGAACATCGCGATCGGGCAGGCGCACATCAAGACGTCGTTCAACAACACGATCGTCACCCTCACCGACAAGGAGGGGAATGTGATCGTGTGGGAGTCGGCCGGCTCGGCCGGCTTCAAGGGCTCCCGCAAGTCGACGCCGTTCGCCGCGCAGGTGACCGCAGACGCGTGCGCGCGGAAGGGCATGGAGCACGGCCTGCAGAAGGTCGAGGTCTTCGTCAAGGGCCCGGGCTCGGGCCGCGAGACCGCGATCCGGTCGCTCCAGGCCGCCGGGCTCGAGATCCTCGGTGTCAAGGACGTCTCGCCGCAGGCGCACAACGGTGTCCGGCCGAAGAAGCGGAGGCGCGTTTAGTGCTCCCTCCGGCAATGACCCCATCGCCTCCGGCACATCACCGGAGGAAGCACTGATGGCCCGCTCTCTTGGCCCCAAGTGCCGCAACTGCCGCCGCGAAGGGATGAAGCTCTTCCTCAAGGGCGAGCGCTGCCTGACCGAGAAGTGCGCGATCGAGCGCCGCTCGTACCCGCCGGGCGAGCACGGCCGCGGCCGGATCAAGCAGTCCGAGTACCTGATCCAGCTGCGTGAGAAGCAGAAGGCGCGCCGCTACTACGGCCTGCTCGAGAATCAGTTCCGCACCTACTACACCAAGGCCGCGAAGGGCTCGGGCATCACGGGCGAGACGCTGCTCCGCATGCTCGAGACGCGGCTCGACAACGTCGTCTACCGGCTCGGCTTCGCCGCCTCGCGCGCCCAGGCGCGCCAGCTCGTGCGCCACGGCCACTTCCACGTGAACGGCCGCCGCGTCAACATCCCGAGCTACCAGGTCAAGCCTGACGACATCGTCACGATGGCGCCCGGATCGTCCGCCGAGCAGGTGATCCGCGACGCGACCGACCTCACCGCCTCCGTGGCGCCGTGGCTGCAGGCGGACCACGAAGGCCTGACCGGCAAGATCCTGAAGCTGCCGGAGCGGTCGGAGATCGACACGCCCGTCCAAGAACAGCTCATCGTCGAGCTCTACTCGAAGTAACCCCGCAGGCGCCGCCCCAGGCGCCGTGATCGAAGAGGAAAGAAGGGAACAGATTTGGCCGTTCGCACCAGCTTGATGGAGTTCCAGGTGCCGCGCATCGTCCACGAGGAGGTCGACGAGCAGCGCGGCGTGTTCGTGATCGAGCCGCTCGACCGCGGCTTCGGCTACACGTTCGGCAACTCGCTGCGCCGCGTGCTGCTCTCGTCGCTCGAGGGCGCCGCCGTCACCTCGGTGAAGTTCGAGGGCGTCGCGCACGAGTTCACGACCCTCCCGGGCGTGAAGGAGGACGTCACCGACATCATCCTCCAGCTCAAGAACCTGACATGCCGGCTCCACGGCGAGTCGCCCGAGGTCGAGGTGCGGTTGACCAAGAAGGGCTCGGGCACCGTCACCGCCGGCGACATCGAGGCGCCCGCCGACCTCGAGATCCTCAACCCCGACCTCGTGATCGCGAACCTGTCCGACAAGGGTCGGCTCGAGATGACGCTGACGATCGGCCGCGGTCGCGGCTACGTGCCGGCGGAGATGAACCTCGGGCCGCAGCACACGATCGGCGTGATTCCGATCGACTCGATCTTCTCGCCGGTCCGGCGCGTCGCCTACGACGTCGAGGCCGCCCGCGTCGGTCAGCGGACCGACTACGACAAGCTCAACATGGACATCAGCACCGACGGTTCGATCGACCCGCGCGAGGCGATCGCGCAGGCCGCCGAGGTCCTCATCCGCCAGCTTGCGATCTTCACCGACATCGAGAAGATCGAGGGCTTCGGCGAGGCTGGGGCCGCCGAGGCCGCTCCCGAGATCTCGCTGGCGCACGGGATGGAGAACTTCCCGATCGAGGAGCTCGAGCTCGGCGTCCGCTCGTACAACTGCCTCAAGCGCGTCGGCATCGAGACGATCGGCGACCTCGTGATGAAGAGCGAGAACGAGCTGGCCGCGATCCCGAACTTCGGCAAGAAGTCGATCGAAGAGGTCAAGGAGACCCTCGGCACCCACGGGTTGACTCTCCGGGGCGGCGACGAGGGCTAGGCGGAGCGCGCGGTGCGTCATCAGCGCAAGGGCAAGAAGCTCGGCCGCGACTCGGCGCACCGCAAGGCGCTGTACTCGAACCTCGCCGGCTCGCTGATCGAGCACGGCCGGATCAAGACGACCGAGGCCAAGGCCAAGGCGGTCAAGCCGATCGCCGAGAAGATGATCACGCTCGGGCGTCGCGGCGACCTCGCGGCACGGCGTCAGGCGCTGGCGTACCTGCGCTCGCAGGAGATCGTCCACCACCTCTTCGCGGAGGTGGCGCCGCGGTTCGCCGACCGGCCGGGTGGTTACTCGCGGATCGTCAAGATCGGGCCGCGCTTCGGCGACGCCGCCGAGATGGTCTACCTCGAGCTCGTCGACTACGTGCCGCCTCGCGCCGTGGTGCCGGCCGGTGCTCCGGCCGCGGCCGCCGCAGACGAGTCCTAGACCCGGGTCTCGAGCCAGACGAACGTCGGGCCAGGAATTCCCTCCGGGTTCGGCTCGATCCTGATCTCCGTCCCGTCCGGCAGCTCATCCCGGAGCCGGTCGGCGATCTCGTTCGCCTCCTCCGCGGTGTGCGCGTCGACGGTGACCCAGCGCCAGAGGCGGTGGACAGGGAGCCCTTCGGCGTTCAGGCGGCCCTCGAGCTCGCGCGCGTCGTCCCGCCCCGGGAGGTCGATGTGGACCTCCCACTCGTACGGATGCTCGCCGGCCGTGGTCGGTGCGTCCGGGGCAACCCACTCCTCCGCGGCCGGGTCCCAGCGGGTGATGCGGACCGACGCCGTCAGCCGCTCGGTGTCGAGAAGTTCGCGGACGACGCGCTCCGCCTCTCGGGCGGCCTCCTCGTCGGAGGCGTAGAGGAAGAGCTTCGGCCCGTCGCGGGTCACCATCACGCGACGGCCCAGGCGCTTCCTCGCCTCGTCGTCGAGGTCGTGCGCGCGCAGCCGCTCGCCGAGCGTGTAGCCGTGTCCCTCGTCGTCGAGGTCGGTCTCGACCCGCCATTCGTCGCCGTTCACGCCGCGTGATGATAGTGCCGTGCGGCTTCGGCTTACGCTCGAATACGACGGGACCGGCTTTCACGGCTGGGCGGCGCAGCCGGCGCTGCGCACCGTCGAGGGCGAGGTTCGGCGGGCGCTCGCGGAGCTCTACGGCTCGTTCGACTCGCTCGCCGTCGCGGGGCGGACCGACACGGGCGTCCACGCGGTCGGCCAGGTGGCGAGCGTCGACGTCGAGGGCGGGCCGCCGCCCAACCGCGCCGCCGAGGCCCTGAACGACGTCCTTCCGGACGACGTCTCGGTGGTGGCGGCCGCCGAAGCTGCTCCGGACTTCCACGCGCGGCACTCGGCGCGGTCGCGTGTCTATCGGTACCGGATCTTCCGCCGTCGCACGCCCTCGCCGTTCGAGGCGCGTCGCAGCTGGTGGGTGCGCCGGCCGCTCGACGTGGTGAAGCTCGAGCGCGCCGCCGGCGTTCTGGTGGGCGAGCACGACTTCCGCGCCTTTACGCCCACGGAGACGCAGCACGAGGTCTTTCGGCGAGAGGTGCTGGCCGCCCGCTGGGTCGAGCGCGACGACCACCTCGACTTCGAGGTCGAGGCCCACAGCTTTCTCCGCCACATGGTGCGAACGCTGGTCGGCACGATGGTCGATCTGGACCCCGAACGGCTGCACGCGCTACTGGAGGGCGCCGACCGAAGCCAGGCCGGACGAACCGCGCCGCCGTGGGGCCTCTACCTGGAACGCGTCACGTATTCGTGACAAGGTCGCGCGTCTTTCTTCACGGTGCCTGGCACGAGGAAGGGTCCGCTCGGGGCACGTCCGCGCTCGCTCCGGCGACATGTCCGTGCACCGTGGTCCGGCGCGGCGACCCGGTCCGCTTGGGGATCGTTCGTCACGCTTTCCTGCGCATGCCTGGCACCGGGGAAGAGACGCCTCGCCGCTAGCATCGCCGTCATGCGCTGCGATCCAGTGCTTTTCGACCTCGACGGCACCGTCGTCGACTCCGGCGCGATCATCCTCGCGTCGCTGCGCCACGCGACGCAGACCGTGCTCGGCGAGACGATTCCCGACGAGCGCCTGCTCGCGACCGTCGGAGGCTCGGGGCTCGCCTCGCAAATGCGCGACTTCGCACCCGACCGCGTCGACGAGCTCGTGCGGGTCTACACCGAGCACAACACCCCGCTGCACGCGGAGCTCGCGGCCTGCGACGGGATGCTCGAGCTCCTGACAGACCTGAAGGCCGAAGGCCGCAGGCTCGGGATCGTGACCGCGAAGCGTCGCAAGACCGTGCAGCTCGCCTTCGACACGCTCCCGCTCGAGCGCCTCTTCGACGTCGTGGTCGCCGGCGACGAGACCGAACGGCAGAAGCCGCACCCCGAGCCGCTCCTCAGGGCCCTCGCTCAGCTCGACGCGCGAGCGTCGACGGCCGCATACGTCGGCGACTCGCCGTTCGACATCCAGGCTGCCAAGGCCGGCGGGCTGACCGCGATCGCCGCAACGTGGGGACGCATCCACGACCGCGACCGCCTGGAGCAGGAAGAGCCGGATCACGTCGTCGAGACGTCGGAGGAGCTGCGTGGCGTCCTCGGCTGAGCAGCGGGCCGGCGAACTCCGCGCGCAGCTCGAGCGGGCGAATTACCAGTATCACGTCCTCGACGAGCCGGAGCTCGCGGACGCGGAGTACGACCGGCTCTTCGACGAGCTGCTGAGGCTCGAGGCCGAGCACCCGGACCTGCGCGACCCGAACTCGATCACCACGCGCGTCGGCGCGCCGCCGAGCGACAAGTTCCAGAAGGTCGAGCACCTGCGTCCGATGGGCTCGCTCGAGAAGGTGACGAGCGAGGAGACGCTGGCGAAGTGGGCCGACGACGTGCGCAAGCGTCTCCGCTCGGACGAGCCCGTCGCCTACGTCGTCGAGCCGAAGATCGACGGCTCGGCGGTCTCGCTCACGTACGAGAACGGGGTCCTCGTTCGCGGCGCAACGCGAGGCGACGGCACCCGCGGCGAGGACGTGACGCCAAACCTGCGCACGATCAAGGCGATTCCCCTGCAAATGCGCAGCCTCGACGGCGAGCCGCCGCCGGCCGTCCTCGAGGTGCGCGGCGAGGTCTACTTCCCGCTCTCGGCGTTCAACCGCCTCAACGAGCGCCTCGCAGCCGAGGGCAAGAAGACGGCGCCGAACCCGCGCAACGCCGCCGCCGGCTCGCTCAGGCAGCTGAACCCCCAGATCACGGCCGAGCGGGCTCTGTCGATCTGGGTGTACGGCCTGGGGGCGCACGAGGGAGTCGAGTTCGATACACAGTTCGAGACGCTCGAGTGGCTGCGCGAGCGCGGCTTCCGCACGAACCCCTACGCCGAGCTCTACGAGTCGATCGGAGACGTCGCCCGAGCATGCGCGCAGTGGGAGAAGCGGCGCATCGAGCTCGACTACGAGATCGACGGCATGGTGGTGAAGATCGACTCGGTCGAGCAGCAGCGCCTTCTCGGCGCCCTTCACGAGCGGCCGCGCTGGGCGCGCGCGTACAAGTGGGCGCCTATGACCGCGAACACCAAGTTGAACAAGATCCACATCCGCGTCGGTCGCACCGGTGCCCTGAACCCGTGGGCGCAGCTGGAGCCGGTCGAGGTCGGCGGCGTCACGGTCTCCCAGGCGACGCTCCACAACGAGGAGGACATCAACCGCAAGGACATCCGCGAGGGGGACATCGTGATCGTCCAGCGGGCGGGGGACGTGATCCCACAGGTGGTCGGTCCCGTCCTGCCGCATCAACCCGGCACGAAGCCCTTCGAGATGCCGGCCAACTGCCCACTCTGCGGCGCCGAGATCATCAGGCCCGAAGGCGAGGTCATGCACCGCTGCCCGAATCCGGCGTGCGAGTCGCGCGGTCTCGAGTCGCTGATCAACTGGGTGATGGCCGCGGCGGACATCGAGGGCGTCGGCGAGCAGCTCGTCCGCCGGCTCTGGGCGCTCGGGCTCGTGCGCTCGATTCCTGAGCTCTATCGCCTGACCAAGGAGCAGCTGCTCGAGCTCGACGGCTTTCAGGAGAGGTCGGCGACGAACGTGATCGACTCGATTGCAGCCTCATGTGACACGCCGCTCCACCGCGTCCTCTTCGGGCTGAACATTCCCGACGTGGGCTGGGTGACCGGCCAGAATCTGGCGCGTCACTTCGGCAATGTCAACGCGCTCGCGACAGCGTCGCAGGAGGAGATCCAGGCGGTTGAGGGCATCGGCCCCGAGCGCGCGACGGCGATCGCGGAGTGGTTTGCAGACGAGGCGAACCTCAAGCTGATCGACGAGCTGCGCGAGCTCGGCCTTCGGCTCGAGACGGGCGAGGAGCTCAAACCGATCGAGGGCGATCTCAGCGGCCAGACGTACGTGATCACGGGCACGCTCGAGCGGTGGACGCGCGAGCAGGCCGCGTCCGCGCTCGAGGCGCGGGGCGCGAAGGTCGCCGCCTCGGTCTCGAAGAAGACGAACGCTCTCATTGCGGGCGAGGAGCCGGGCGGCGCCAAGGTCAAGAAGGCTCGCGAGGCCGACGTCCCGATCCTCGACGAAGCGGCGCTCGTGAAGCTGCTCGAGAGCTAGTTCGCTGCGAGGACCGCCGCGAAGCGGTCCTGAGAGCGGCGGGCCGACCAGTGCGCGACCGGGTAGCCGTTCTGGAGGATCGAGAATGCGTAGCGCGCTTTGACGATCCCGGAGAGCGCCGACGACTCGCGCGTGGTGCCCGTCTTGGCGCGGACGCGCCCGGCGGCGGCGGTGCGGATCATGCGCCGCTCGAGCGTGCCGCTACGGCCAGCGACCGGCAGCGCGGAGAAGAAGCTGTCGCGGAAGTCCCGGCTCGTCCACGCGGAGCGCAGCATCTGCACGAGCGCCGACACCGTCAGCCGGTTGAGGCGTGAGAGCCCGGACCCGTCGGCGATACGCACGCCGTCGAGCGGCACGCCGTAGTCGCCGAGGATCCCACGCACGGCGAGGGCGCCGGCGGCGGTCGTTCCCCGGCCCGACTCGAGCGTCCCGAGCTGCTTGAGCAGGATCTCTGCCGTGAAGTTGTCGCTCTCGTAGTCCATGAAGCGCAGGATCGACGCGAGCGGCGGCGAGAGCAGCGAGGCGATCGGAAACGCCTCTGCCTCGACCGGCGCCGCGCCCGCGACGGCCGGCCCGGCCACGCGCACGCCTGCCTCGGCGAGCGCCTTGCGGAACAGGAGCGCCGCCGTGTGCGCCGGCGTTCTCGACGTCCGTCCGAGGTAGCGCCCGCGGTCGACGGTGAGCGCGGACAGAGGCGGCGACTCGTTGATGAAGAATTGCGGCTTCCAGCCCGGGGCCATCCGGAACGTGTCGAAGTACGACTCGTCGCCGAGGATGCGGCCGGTCACGACCCGGATGCCGGCGCCGCGAACCTCCGCGGCGAGACGCCTGAGCCCGAGCGACGACAACGTCGGGTCGCCGAAGCCCTTGAGCACGAGGTCGCCGTGCCATTCGGCGGCGTCCTGCTCGCCCCGTCCGAGTACCTGCGTCTCGATCCGGTATGCCGGCCCGAACGAGACGAGCGAGGCGTACGTGACCGCGAGCTTCTCGTTCGACGCCGGGATGAGCGGCAGCGAAGCGTCGCGCGCGTACACGACCTTGCCGCTGCCCAGCTCGACCGCAATCGCCGACGAGCGCGCGACGCCGGGCGCGCGTAGGGCCTGCGCGAGCTTCGTCCCGAGCGCCTCGCTCGAGCGTGGAGCGGCGTTCGCGGCTCCCGCCCCCGCGAGGAGGCACGAAACGAGCAGGACGGCAGGAACGAGGCGGGCGCGCACGCAGCGATTGTAATTGGCTCGGACTGGGCCCCCCAGACCCGCAAATAGGTCGCCCGGCCCATGGAAGAAGCAGTCCCGAGGTTCGATAATCGATGCACCGGAGCGGCCGGTGCTTCTCATGGACGACGTCTCGACCCTCATCTCGCGCATCGATTCGCTCCTGCAGTCGCCCAGCGACGGCGACACCGCGGACGTTCGCGCCCACATGGAGTTGACGCTGACCGACGGCTACGCCGCTGCTTTGGCCCTCGAGGCCGAGCACTGGCGGCTACAGCGCGGGATCGGCGCGATCGCCGCCGAGCTTGCGGACGGCCAAGAGAAGGGGAGTACGCAAGAGCTGGCGAGGCTTGCGCGCCGGCTCGCCGTCGCCGAGGAGGAGCTCGAGGCGCTGCGAGAGACGCTCACGTCGCTGCGCGACCGCATCGCGCTCACGGCGCACGCCGCCTAAGGCGTACGGCCTACGGCCCCTGGTTCCACGAGGAGCTAGACGATTCCGGATCGAACCGCGTAGACGGCCGCCTGGATCCGGTTGTCGATCTGCAGCTTCATCAGGATGTTCGAGATGTGGTTCTTGACCGTCTTCGGGCTGATGTGCAGGTCGGCGGCGATCTGAGCGTTGTCCTTGCCGTTGGCGATCAGCTTCAGCACCTCGATCTCGCGGTCCGACAGCTCGGCTCTGATCATCGCGGCATCCGCCTCGTTCGTCCCGGTCGCGCGCATGCGCTGGAGCACCTTGGCGGCGATGTGGGGGGAGATCAGCGACTCGCCGACCGACGCCGCCTTGATGCCTTGCATCAGATCCTGGATCGACGAGTCCTTCATGAGGTAGCCGCACGCGCCGGCCAGGATCGCGTTCATGACGTCCTCGTCCTGGTCGGAGATCGTGAGCACCACGACGCGCGTGAGCGGGGCGAGCGTCGTCACCTGCCTCGTGGCCTCGACCCCCGACATCCCGGGCATGTTGAGGTCCATCACCACGACGTCGGGAGCCAGCTCGCGCACCATGCGGATCGCCTGCGCGCCGTCGGCGGCCTCGCCGACGACCTGGACGGTCTGCTCCTCGAGCAGGTTACGGAGGCCGGTCCGGAAGAGGTCGTGGTCGTCGACCAAGAGGACGCGAAGCATCTCGGTGGAGCGCGCTGTCTGGTTCGAGGCCTGTGTCACGACGCCGGTAAGGCGACAGCCTACCCGCCGACGCCGATCGTTACCGACCGCCGGCCCCAGGCGAGGGCGTCCGCCTGGGTCGAGAACCAAAGGTCGATTCTGGCTCCTGCGATCGCGCCTCCCGTGTCGGCCGCGATGCCCCGGCCGTAGCCCGGGATCGTCAGCCGCGTGCCGATCGGGATCACCGCCGGATCGACGGCGACGACACCGGGCCCGACCGGGATACCGCTGGACGTGTGTCCCGGGAGCGAATAGCCGGTCGCGACGACGGTCATGAGGCGCGACCCGCCCGCGGCCGTGGTCTCGATCACGGTGCTACCACCGGCGGACGCGAGCGCCCGGGCAGTCGACTCGAGCGAATCGATCCGACGGCCGTTGCTGTCGCGCAACGTCCCCAGCGACGCGATGCGGGAGAGGCGCTGAGCTCTGGCGCCGAGGAGAGTCTCGGCCGCGTCGGACGCCGCGGCACGGAGGCTCTCGTTCTCGGCTTCGCGCTGCGCGAGCACGGCCGTCAGGCGGACCAGCTTCTTCCGCGCCGCGCGCGCTCGCTCGATGTTCAGCTTGTCGTCGTCGGCGATGCGGGTCAGGTGTTCCACTCCGGAAACCGCATCGTCCAGTGACTCGGCGCCGAGGATGACCGCAAGCGGCTCGGGCTTGCCCTGCTCGTAGAGCGACCGAACGCGCTCTGCGAGGCGTCGTTGCGAGACTTTCAATCCACCGCGTGCAGCGTCGAGCGCCGTCCTCGCCTCGTTTTGCCTGCGGGCGAGGCGCTCGCCCTTGGCCCGAAGACGCGCCAGGCGGGCGCGCGTCCCCGCGAGCTGGGCGTCGAGCGACCCGAGCTCGGCCTGCACGGCGTCGACCTGCCCCGTGAGGGACTGATTCGTCTTCCGCAGCTCGTCCGCCTCGGCGCGCAGGCGGTCCGCAGGCTCGGCTCCAGCTGCCGGGAGAGAGCTTGCGAGGGCTGCCAAGCACGCGACGGTGAGAGCCCGGAGACCGGGACCTGGCGCTCGCACGGGGCGGCACCCTAGCAAAGTGTCGGCGGCCATCTGCCGGTTCCCGAAATGGCCGCCTATAAAGGATTTCTATGTTTTGGACAAGTGTTGCGGGTGTCCGACGCGCTTGCTAGGGTGCCGCCTTCGTGACGTCCCGGGCTCCCCTCCCGGTGCGCCGGTTGCAGCTGGGAACAGGTTTCCCACACGAATGAAGCGGCTGGCGGCGCCACTGGTCCTCGCTCTTGTCGCGGCTCTCGTCGTGACCGCGTCCGCGACCCCGCAACCGGGCTCGATCAGCACGAAGCAGTCGCAGGCCCAGAGCGTCCTCAATCAGATCCAGGGCCTAGATGGGAACCTCGAGCACGCGATCGAGGCCTACAACCTGGCGAACGAGCGCCTGAAGGAGGTCAAGGCAAACCTCGCCGAGAACAGGCGCGAGCTCGGGATCGCGCGCGCCAACCTCAGGCAGGCGCGCTCGGTCCTCGCGGAGCACGCCGTCGCCGTCTACACCTCGACGAGCGGCGACTCGACGCTCGAGGTGCTGATCGGCGCCACCAGCCTGGACGACTTCCTCAGCCGGGTCGACACCGTCGGCCGCGTCTCTGACCAGGGCAACCGCGTCCTCGGCGAGGTCGTCACGTTCCAGAACGACGTGCGCGCGCGGCGGGCCCGCCTGAAGCGCGCTAAGGCACGGGCAGACGAGCTCGTCGCCGAGCGCGCGCGCCAGAAGGCCTCGATCGAGAGCCAACTCGCGACACGGCGCTCGCTGCTGAACTCCATCCGCGGCGAGATCGCCCGGATGCAGGCGGCCGAGCGCGCCCGGCAGGCGGAGCTCGAACGGCGGGCACGCGCGCAGGCCGCGGCCGCGGCCGCCGCCCCACCGGTCCTCGCGACGGCGCTCAGCTCCGAGCCGTCGTCGTCGTCGTCGTCCTCGTCGTCGGAGCCGGTGGCCGCGGCGACCCCGGCGCCGGTCGCTCGATACGGAGGCGTGGTCGGCATTGCGATGCAGTATCTCGGGACGCCGTACGTCTACGGCGGCGCGAGCCCTTCCGGCTTCGACTGCTCTGGCTTGATCATGTACGTCTTCGCGCAGATCGGCGTCTCACTGCCCCACAACGCCGCGGCGCAATACGGGATGGGCACGCCGGTCGACCGCAGCCAGCTCCAGCCCGGCGACCTCGTGTTCTTCAACGGGCTAGGCCATGCCGGCATCTACGTCGGCGGCGGC
>Ga0126309_10000398_pt1 | contig 14592 bp, 16 predicted proteins | sample Plot56_FD_92541 | JGI IMG/M metagenome (GOLD analysis project Ga0126309, IMG submission 92541) | Serpentine soil microbial communities from UC McLaughlin Reserve, CA, USA - Plot56 | ecosystem: Environmental > Terrestrial > Soil > Grasslands | place: USA: UC McLaughlin Reserve, Lake County...
CGCGAGGCGGCCTACAGCCGCGCGTCGCTGCGCCTGACCGTCCGCGTCGCGCGCGCCCTGGACCCGGTGGCGGACCGGCTGACCTCCACTGCCGCCGGGCGCATCCTGCTGTTCGGCCAGGTGGCCGCCCGCCCGTGGCGGATCCCGGCTCCCGACGCCGCCGCGGCGCTGCGCGCCCTCGCTCGCGCGCCGGGGTTCGACGCCACGCTCACGGTGCTGACCGCCGGGCACTTCACCGGGGCGGCGGACATCGCCGTCCCCGTGACCATCGCCTGGGGGGACCGCGATCGCCTGCTCATCCCCCGACAGGGGCTTCGCGCGGTGCGCGCGATACCGGGCGCCCGGCTGGTCAGCCTGGAGAGCTGCGGTCACGTTCCTATGTCCGACGACCCCGATCGGGTCGTGGACGTGGTCCTGGAGGCCGGCGCGGCCCAGGACGACGGCCCGTGATCCTCGAGCGCTCGATGCACGAGCAGTTCCTGTCCAACACCTATCTGCTGGCGGACGTCCCGCGCGGGACGGCGGTGATGATCGACGCCGGCGGCCCGGTCGAGCCGCTGCTCGAGCGCATCACCGCCGAGGATCTGACCCTGTCGCACGTCCTGCTCACCCACCACCACTTCGACCACGTCGCGGAGCTCGCGCGCGTGCGCGAGCGCCATCCCGACGCCGAGGTCCTGGCCCATCACCTGGAGGAGGTGGAGGGCAGGACCGGGACGATCGAGCCGGGGCAAAGGATCCTGGCGGGCGGCCTGGAGCTCGAGGCCCTGCACACCCCCGGCCACACCGCCGGCATGCTCTCGTTCGTGGTCGACGGGACCGAGGTGTTCACCGGCGACACCCTGTTCAAGGGGTCGGTGGGAGGCGTGCGGGCGCCCGGCCACACCACCTACGAGGACCTGCGCCGGTCGATCATGGAGCGCCTGATGAAGCTTGACCCGGCGGTGACGATCCGCCCCGGGCATACCGATCCGACCACGGTCGGGGCGGAGTGGGAGGACAATGCCTTCATTCGGGTGTGGCGGGGGGTGGATCCCGAGGGCGGCGAGCCCTGCACCGCGCTGGGGGAGCCCGCCACGTTGATCCTCTGGGGCGACGACTACGACGGCGGCCACAAGGCCTGGGTCCGCTGGCCCGACGGCCGCGACGACATCGTTCCCGGCTCCCAGGTGGAGCGGGGCTAGCGGCGGCTCAGCGGCTCCGGCCGAAGATCCGCAGCAGGAACAGGAACAGGTTGATGAAGTCCAGGTAGAGCGCCAGCGCGCCCTGGATGGCGCGCCGCTCCTCCTGCTGCTCGTCGGCGCCGCCTGCCGCGGCGAAGGTTTTGAGCTTCTGCATGTCGTAGGCGGTCAGCCCGCAGAAGATCACCACGCCGGCATAGGTGGTGATCCAGTACAGGGTGCTGCCGCCCACGAAGAAGTTGACGAAGGTGGCCAGGATCAGGCCGATCAGCGCCATGAGCAGCACCGTGCCGAACCGCGACAGGTCGCGCTTGGTCGTGTAGCCCCAGACCGCCACCGCTCCGAACATGCCGGCCGTGATCAGGAAGGTGGTGAAGATCGACTCCTGGGTGTAGAGCTCGAACACGAAGGCGAAGAGCACGCCGTTGAGGGCCGCGTAGACGAAGAACAGGGTCAGGGCCATCGGCACGGAGAGGCGGTTGATCGCCGCCGTGAGCGCCACCACCACGGCGAGCTCGACCACGAACACGCCGATCAGCAGCACCGGATGGGAGGTGACCGCGGTCAGCAGCCGCTGGTTGGAGCCGATCGCCAGCGCGGAGACCGCGGTCACCGCCAGGCCGGCGAACATCCAGGCGAACACCCGCTGCAGGAAGCCCTGCAGGTCGATGTAGGGGGCGGCGCGGGCGGCGTACTCCATGGGCGGGCGAAACCTACCGGCGCCGGGAACGACGCGGGCGGGCGCACCGATTCCTGCGGTCCACCGCGTCCCTACGATGTCCCCAGGATGGCGAAGGACAGGATCCCCACCTCCCGGGCCCGCCGAACGGCGCGAGTGGGCGGGCTGGCCGCCGGCCAGGCGATGCGCCAGGCCGGGACGCGCGTGGCCAACGTGGCGCGCTCGGAGCAGGGGCGCACCCGCGCGCTCGAGCGGCGGCACGTCGAGACGGCCGAGCAGATCGTGACCGCGCTGGGGACGATGAAGGGCGCCGCGATGAAGCTCGGCCAGGTCATGTCGTTCCTCGACGTCGGCCTGGTGCCGGAGGAGTACCGCGAGGAGTTCCAGCGCAAGCTGGGAGCGCTGCGAGACGCCGCCCCCAACGTCCGCTTCGAGGACATGCGCAAGGTGATCGAGCAGGAGCTCGACGATCCCCTCGAGGAGCTGTTCGAGGACTTCCAGGAGGAGCCGATCGCCGCTGCCTCCATCGGCCAGGTCTACCGCGCCCGGCTAGACGATGGACGCGAGGTGGCGGTCAAGGTGCAGTACCCGCGGGTGGCCGAGGCGGTGCGGGCGGACATGGCGAACCTGGGCCTGATCCTCCGGCTGCTCAAGCGCCTGGCCCCGGGACTGGACGTCAGGGCCCTGTCCGATGAGGTCCGCAGGCGGATCAACGAGGAGCTCGACTACGAGCTGGAGGCCCAGAACCAGCGGGCGCTGGCCCGGATCCACCGCGGGCACCCGTTCATCTTCGTGCCCCAGGTCGTGACCCGGCTCTCGAGCGAGCGGGTGATGGTGAGCGAGTACGTGGAGGGCACCGGCTTCGAGGAGCTCAAGCACCATCCGGACGCCGCCCGCGATCGCCTGGGCGAGATCATCTTCCGCTTCTACTGCGGCTGCCTGTACCGCCATCACCAGTTCTCGGGCGACCCGCACCCCGGCAACTTCCTGCTCATGGAGGACGGGAGGGTGGCCTTCCTGGACTTCGGGCTGTTCAAGCGGATGCAGTCCGAGCCGGTCGAGCTCGAGCTCGCCTGCCAGCGGGCGGTGGTGGAGGACGACCGTGAGGAGCTCCACCGGCTCCTGGCCGAGGGCGGCTTCCTCCCGCGGCCCGAGCAGGTCGACCCCGATCATCTGATGGCCTACGTGCGTGACGCGATCTGGTGGTACACGACCGACGAGGAGATCGAGCTCCGTCCGGAGATCGCCACGACGGTCCTGATCGAGTCCTCGGACCCGCGCTCCACCCACTACCGCGAGATGCGCCACCAGGACATGCGCCCGGAGCACCTGTTCGGCCGGCGCATGGAGATGCTGACGCTGGCGGTGCTGAGCCAGCTGCGGGCCCGCGCCAACTGGCACCGCATCGCCCGGGAATGGATGTACGGGGACGAGCCGCTCACCGAGCTCGGCCGCGCCGAGGCGGAGTTCTACGCCGGCGTGCCCCGCGCCTAGGTGGCTAGCGCTCGGGCCGCGGTCGGCCCAGCAGGCGGGCGGCCAGCGAGCGCCACCCCGAGCCGGCGTCGGGCTGCGAGCGCCGCCACTGGTCGCGCGTCGGCAGCCGCCCCGCCCGCCGCGCAGCCATCGCGCAGCTCACGTGCGCGTGGCGCCGCCGCCGCGTGTCTCCCTCGGGTAGATGAGGATGTGGTCGGTCATGGCGGGCAGGTGGCCGCCGCAGAACGGGCAGCGGTAGGTGGCGGGCTTGCGGCTGCGCGAGCGGCGGACCGACCACCAGCGAGCCGGCGCTGCCTCCGCCATACGGCTAGGCCTCCTGGACCTGGAACAGGCTGGTGGTCCCCGGCCGGCCGCTGGGCAGCCCGGCGGTGACGCCGACCCAGCTGCCGCGCCTGACCCAGCCGAGCTCCACCACGCGCGCCACCGCGTCGGCGATCAGCTCCTCGGTGACCTCGTGGCGCTTCATCCGGGCGCCCTGCACGCCCCACATCAGCGAGCACCGGCGCACCGTCTCCCGTCCCGGGGACAGCGCGTAGATCGGGACCTCCGGCCGGTGGGCCGAGACCAGCCGGGCCGAGCGGCCCGACAGGGTGGGGATGATGAGGGCGCTGAGATCGAGCTGTCGGGCGGCGGCGCAGGCGTTGTAGGCGACGGTATAGGCGGGATCGCCGGGGTTGTCGTCCATGCTGGTGATGCGGCGGACCCGGTTCTCGTTCCAGTCCTCGTAGGGCGCCTCGCGCTCGGTGCGCTCGGCGATCGAGGCCATCATCGCCACCGCCCCGACCGGATGGTTGCCGACCGCGGTCTCCTGGGAGAGCATCAGGGCGTCGGTCCCGTCCAGGATCGCGTTGGCCACGTCCGTCACCTCAGCCCGCGTGGGACGCGAGGAGACGATCATCGCCTCGAGCATCTGGGTGGCGGTGATCGACGGCCGAGCCAGCTTGCCCGCGAGCGCCAGCACCCGCTTCTGCACCATCGGGACGTCCTCGATGCGCAGCTCGATCCCCAGGTCCCCGCGCGCCACCATCACGCAGTCCGAGGCCCGAATGATCCCCTCCGCGTTGTCGACCGCCTGGGGCTTCTCGATCTTGGCGATCAGGGGGCTGCGGGTGTGCCGGCGCACCTCGTCGACATCCTCGGGCCGCCGCACGAACGACAGGGCGACCAGGTCGACGCCGATCGACTCGCCGAAGCGGATCAGGTCGATGTCCTCCTCGGGCACCGCCGGCAGCTCGTCCAGCTCGCCGGGGATGTTGAGCCCCTGGCGCGAGGCGATCGACCCCCCGACCTCGACGGCGACGTCGATCTCGCACTCAGCTTCGCGCACCGCCTCAATCCGCAGCCGCACCGACCCGTCGGCCAGGTAGAGCTCCTCGCCGGCCGCGCCCGACGCAGCGGCCGAGGCCAGCCCCTCCCACGGGACCGAGACCCGCGAGGCGTCGCCGGGCTCCTCGCTCCCGCAGACCAGGGTCAGGCTGTCGCCGGCCTTGAGCTCGACCACGTCCTCGTGCAGGGGGCCGATCCGCAGCTTGGGGCCGGGCAGGTCCTGGAGGATGGCCACCTGCCGGCCGGCACGGTCGGCGGCGGTGTGGATTCGGGCGGCCGTGCGCGCCTTCTCCTCGCGGGTGCCGTGGGCGAAGTTCAGGCGGGCCACGTCCATCCCCGCCTCCACCATGCGCGCCAGCGTCTCGGGATCGTCGGAGGCCGGTCCGATCGTGGCGACGATCTTGGTCCGGCGCATGCCCGGCACGGTACCGCGGCGCGAGACCGGCTAGGGAGCGTCGAGATCCGGGAAGTGCTCGGCGACGTGCTTGCGCAGCACGTCCCTGATCCACGTCCGCTCCTCGCCGGACGCCATGCGATAGCGGCCCAGCACCTCTTCCTGCCGCTCGATCGGGAGTCCCGCGATCGTCCAGCGGACCGCCAGGCGCTCGAACAGGAACTCCACCGCGCGCTGCCAGGCGTCCTCGCGCGACAGCGGCGAGCCGGCGGCCACCTGCGCGTACTCCCGGCGGGTGGCCGGCGACAGCGACCCGCGCAGGGTGAGGACGTTGCCCTCCGGGTCGGTGTAGTCGACGGCGGGGGCGGCGAGCGGTTCGCGGCCGCGGCGGCGAGAGCGTCTGCCCATGAGCGCGGCGACCCTACCGCGGCCACCCGCGATTATCGTGCCGCGCGTGGTCGAGGGGACGCCGAGGCGGGAGGTGGGGCGGGGTGAACGCGTGCTCCCGGGGCTGTGGCGGCTGCGGCTGCCGCTCCCCTGGCCGGGGGTGCCGCACTGCAACGCGTGGGCGGTGGCGGCCGGCGACGGCATCGTCCTGTTCGACACCGGGATGCACGCGCCCGGGTCGCTGGCCCACCTGGAGCGTGCCCTGGAGCAGGTCAACCTGCGCCTCGAGCACGTGCGCCTGGTCGTCTGCACCCACGCCCACTCCGACCACTACGGCCAGGCCGCGCCGATCGTGGCCGCCGCCGGGTGCGAGCTGTGGATGCATCCCAACCACGAGCACATGCTCCGCAGCTTCGAGGACCCTGAGGCGACGCTGGCGCGCCGACTCGAGGTGGCCCGGCAGAGCGGCGTGCCGGCCGAGCCGCTGCGCCTGTGGGCGGAGAGCCGGCGCGCCCAGGGGCCGGGGATCGCGGAGATCGTAGAACCGCACCGGGACCTGGTGGACGGCGTGGTGGTCGAGACGGACCTGGGGGCGTGGGACGTCCACGAGACACCGGGGCATGCGCCCTCCCACGTCTGCCTGCACCAGGCCCAGCGCCGCCTTCTGATCTCGGGCGACCACCTGCTCGGCCGGGTCTCGCTCTACTACGACTACGGCTGGACCCCGGACCCCGCCGGGGAGTTCCTCACCTCGCTGGATCGGGTCGAACGGCTCGACGCCCGGCTGTGCCTGTCCGGCCACGGGCGGCCGTTCACCGATGTCAGCGGACACGTCGAGGCCAACCGGGCGCTGGTCGCCGAGCGCCTGGAGGCGGCGGTCCGGGCGATCGCCGAGCGCCCGCGCCCCGCGGTCGAGGTGGTTCCCCAGGTGCACGGGGAGGCGCTGACGCCGGCCAACGCCTCCTGGTGGCTGTCGGAGACGCTGTGCTACCTCGAGCACCTGGAGCACACCGGACGGGCGCGCCGGATCCCCGGCGAGCCGGAGCGCTGGCAGGCGGCGTGACCGACGACGCGACCCTCTACGCCCGGATGCTGGGCGGCATGGAGGCGTTCTTCGGGCTGGCCGGCGACACCAGCCCCGGCGGTTTCACGATTCGCCGCACCGGGGTGCTGGCCTCGGTCTGTCCGGAGATGTCGCACCGCTCCGTGTTCAACAGCGTGGTATACCGCTCGACGCCGCGGCTGGAGGCGGCGCTGGACGAACTCGCCGACGTTTACGCGCACGCCGGCGTGGCGGCCTGGACGGTGTGGACGCCTGAGCCTGACGCGGGCGCCCGCGACGCCCTGCGGCGGAGCGGGCATCGGCTGGACGCCAGCCCACAGGCCATGGCCGCCCCCCTGGACGAGATCGACCTCACGGACGGCGCCGGCGGAATCGAGTGGGAGCGCGCCGACGGGGCCGAGGAGATGTGCGCCGTCCTGGGGGCGGCGTTCGGCTGGGACCCGGGTCCCGCGTCGGCGGTCTTCGCCCGCCTGCCGCAGCGGGGTCACGTCTACGTCGCCCGGCTCGGCGGGCGGGCCGCGGCCTGCGTGGCGGCGCTCGACGCGGAAGGCGACTGCGCCGTCTTCAACGTGGGCACGCTGCCGGAGGCTCGCGGCCGGGGGCTCGGCACCGCGCTGATGCGCCAGGCGCTCGCCGACGCCCGACGACGAGGCTGCGCCACCACGTCGCTGCAGGCGACCGGCATGGGCCGGCCCATCTATGCGCGGCTGGGGTATCGCGAGCTGGGCGTGATCGAGATGTGGGAGCGCCGTCGCGGCCGACGGCAGGACGGCACCTAGAATCCCCTGCTCATGCGCATTGACCAGATACTCGCCGGCAGCGAGGAGCCGGTGTTCTCGTTCGAGTTCTTCCCGCCCAAGTCCGAGGAGGGGGAGGCCACGCTCCAGGAGACGCTGCGCACGTTGCGCGCGCTCGAGCCGTCCTTCGTCTCGGTGACCTACGGCGCCGGGGGCTCTACCCGGGAGCGGACGGTCGAGCTGACCAAGTGGATCAAGCGGGAGCTGGGCATCGAGGCGATGGCCCACCTCAGCTGCGTGGGCACGACCCGCGAGGAGCTGATCGAGATCCTCGACCAGGTGCGGGCGTCCGGGATCGAGAACGTCCTGGCCCTTCGCGGCGACCCCCCGCGCGGCGAGACCGAATGGCGGCCCACCCCCGGCGGGCTCTCCTACTCGACCGAGCTGGCCCAGCTGATCCGCGACCGCTACGACTTCTGCGTCGGGGCGGCCTGCTTCCCCGAGGTGCATCCCGAGGCGCCCGACCTCGCTCACGACATCCGCTTCCTCAAGGAGAAGATCGCCGCGGGCGCGCGCTTCCTGATCACCCAGCTCTTCTTCGACAACGAGCTGTACTTCGACTTCGTGGCCGAGGTGCGGGCGGCGGGCATCGACCTGCCGATCGTCCCCGGGATCATTCCGATCACCAACCTCCAGCAGATCAAGCGCTTCACGTCGATGTGCGGCGCGTCCATCCCGCCGGCGCTGCTGGCCCAGCTGGAGCTGCGGGCCGACGACCCCGACGCCGTGCGGCAGCTCGGGGTCGCCTACGCCTGCCTCCAGTGCGCCGATCTCCTGCGCCGGGGCGCGCCCGGCATCCACTTCTACACGCTCAACCGCTCGCCGGCCACCCGGGCGATCGTCTCCGCCCTGCGGCTGCAGCGGCCCTGGGCCCAGCGGCCGGATCGCAGCCTCGCCGGCGCCCCCGCCGGCATCTGAGGCCCGCGCACCGCCTCGGCCCGGCCCGGCTCAGCCCTCGGGCGGCTCGATGTCCAGCGCGTGGGCCACGACCGGACGCCCGCGCACCTGGTAGGCCACGTCGACGCTGTCGTTCTGACGGTAGGTCCCGATCCCCCAGGCGCCCAGGAACCAGCGCCACAGCCCCAGCTTCCCCTCCTTGGCCAGGGGACGGTCGAACAGCAGGACCCCGCCGCGATGCTCGTAGTCGATGCCCCGGCGCTGGGGAACGCCGTTGAGGTAGACGTCGAACGGCGGCCGAACCCCGGGTGGGAGCCGCACGCGCCAGCGATCGGCCATGGATCGATTATGGCGCCGAGCCGCGGCGTATCGTGGCGCCCGTGGACGAGATCCCGTATCGCATCCGGCGCTCGCCCCGCGCCCGACGGGTGCGGGTCAACGTCGACCCGCGCGACGGCGTCGAGGTGGTGCTCCCGCCCCGCGCCGGCGAGCGCGCCGCCGTCGCCGCGATGGCCGAGCTGCGGCCGTGGGTGGAGCGGCGCCTTCGGGCGCTGTCCCAGGCGGCCGCGGAGCTGCGCCTGGGCGACGGCACGGTGCCGTATCTGGGAGAGCGGCTCGCGCTGGCACCGGAGCCCGGCCGCACGCGCGTGGCGCGCCGCGGCGATCGGCTGCTGGTTCCGGCCGGGGACGCGCGCCCGGCGCTGGAGCGCTGGTACCGCCGGCGCGCGAAGGCCGAGGTCGAGCCTCGGCTCGCCGCCGCCTGCGAGCGGGCGGGGGTTCGCCACGGTGGCCTGACCATTCGAGGACAGCGGACCCGCTGGGCGAGCTGCTCTTCAAGCGGGGCGATGAGCTTCAACTGGCGCCTGCTGCTGGCGCCGGCGCCGGTGCTGGACGCGGTCGTCTGGCACGAGGTCTGCCACCTGCGGGTGGCCGATCACTCCCGTCGCTTCTGGGCGCTGCTGGAGCGCCACTGCCCCGACTACCGGGTGCACCAGCGGTGGCTGCGGCGCTACGGCGACCTGCTGGCGCTCTAGACGTCCGGGAGGACTCGGCGCAGCGCCTGGTAGGCGCTCTCATCCGGCCGCTGGTCGACCAGCCGGCGCCGGATCCGCCCGGTGAACGCCTCGCTGGAGCCGTCGCCGCGCACGTCGACGCCGCCCCGCAGGCCGCGCGGCCCGGCGATCTCGCCGCGCGCCGCGACCTGTTCCACCGGCTCGATGCGCCGGTAGCGGAGGTCCACCGTCTCCCGCCGGGCCGATCGGCCCAGCTGGCCGAGGCGCACCTCGAGCGCGTCGAGCGTCTCGGTCAGGGACGCGAACCGCTCGTGCTCGACCCGCGGCCCGAGGCGCAGGGTCAGCCGGTAGCGGCTCGGCCGGCTCATCGGGCCGCCCGCACCCGGCGCCAGTAGCGCAACCACTCCCGTTCGTGCCCGATCCCGGCGTCGAGCGTCAGCCACGGGCCGCGCGGACCGTCGCCGGAGTCGGCCGCGCGGGTGCGCCGGTACTCGCGCAGCTTGCGCTCGTGCGCCTCGAGCTGCCCGGCGGCCAGGGCGGCGGGGTCGGCACCGAAGTAGAGCTTGAGCAGTCCGGGGTCGCGCAGCTCGGTCAGCTCGTGCGTGGGGGCGGCCAGCCATTCCTCCAGGGCGGCGCGGCCGCGTGCGGTGAGCGCGTACCGCTTGCGGCGCCTCCCGGCCGTCTCCCGGTGCTCGGTCAGGTATCCGGCGCCGGCCAGCCGCTCGGGCTCGCTGTAGAGCTGGGCGTGCTGCAGCGACCAGAAGTTCCCCACCCCGGTGGCGACCATCCGCTTGAGCTCGTAGGGGGTCGCCTCGCCGGCCTGGGCGAGCAGTCCCAGCACGATGTACGACGCGGGGGTCAGCCGGATGGACGCTTGCAATAGTCCAAGATGGACGGTATGGTCAGCTCGGTACAGGCGAGACTACCAGCGAGGGACGCCATGACCGCCGCCGTCACCACCACCGCCACCGTCCGCGACCACCGCCTCGGGTTCTCCAGCCTCGACCAGGAGCGGGAGCTCGACGAGCTGGCGATCCGGGGCGACCTCCCCTCGTGGCTGAGCGGCAGCCTGCTGCGGACCGGGCCGGCGCGCTTCGAGGTGGGCGACCGCCCGCTGGCCCACTGGTTCGACGGCCTGGCCATGCTCCACCGCTTCTCGTTCGCCGGCGGAACGGTCTCGTACGCCAATCGCTTCCTGCACAGCCGCGCCTACAACGAGGCCGAGCGGACCGGGCGCCTGGCCTTCTCCGAGTTCGCCACCGACCCCTGCCGCTCCCTGTTCAAGCGCGTGGCCTCGGCCTTCAGCCCCGGGACGACCGACAACGGCAACGTCAACGTCTCGCGGCTGGGCGACGAGTTCATCGCCATGACCGAGACGCCGCTGCCGGTGCTGTTCGACCCCGCCACCCTGGAGGCGGCCGGCGTGGCGTACCGGCCCCCCGGCCAGCTGACCACCGCGCATCCGCACCACGACCCCGAGCGGGGAGAGCTGGTGAACTTCGCGGTCAAGCTCGGCCCCCGCAGCCACTACCGCTTCTTCGGCCAGCGCGGGCGCGCGGAGCAGCGGCCCAGGGGCTCGATCGCGGTGCGCGAGCCCGGATACGTGCACAGCTTCGGCATGTCCGAGCGCTTCCTGGTCCTGGCCGAGTTCCCGCTGGTGGTCAACCCGGCCCGCCTGGCCCTTAGCGGCCGTCCCTACATCCAGAACTACCGCTGGGAGCCCGAGCGCGGCTCACGGTTCCTAGTCGTCGATCGCCAGACCGGCCGGCTGCGCGCGAGCCTGTCCACCGACCCGTTCTTCGGGTTCCACCACGTCAACACCTTCGAGGAGGACGGGGACGTCGTGGTCGACCTGTGCGCGTACGAGGACGCCTCGATCATCGACGCCCTGTACCTCGACGAGACCAGGCGCGAGCATCCCCGGCTGCCCGTCCCCGAGCTGCGGCGCTTCCGCCTCGGCCTCGAGACCGGGCGGGTCGAGCACGAGCGGCTCGTCGAGGAGAGCCTCGAGCTGCCGCGCATCGCCTACCGGCGCTGCAACGGACGGCCCTACCGATACGTCTACGGAGTCGGGCGGGGCCGGGGCGACTGGCTGGACCAGATCGTCAAGGTGGATGTCCGGGAGCGCGGGGCGAGGGCCTGGCGCGAGGACGGCTGCTACCCCGGCGAGCCGGTGTTCGTGCCTGAGCCCGCCGCGGCCGACGAGGACACCGGCGTGCTGCTGTCGGTGGTGCTGGAGGCGTCATCCGACAGCTCCTTCCTGCTGGTCCTCGACGCCTCCGACCTGAGCGAGCTGGCGCGAGCCGCGGTGCCGCACCACATCCCGTTCGGGTTCCACGGCAACTACTTCGGGCACGCCGAGGCGCCGGCGAACGCCGACGGACGCTCGTAGCCGGCGCGCGGGCCGGCCACCCAGCGATCGAGCGGCAGCCGGGCGCCGGCCGCGGCGAGCAGCCCGGGCCGCGGCGTCGGCAGGTGGGGGAGGGTGGCGACCTCCACGCCGCCGAGCCGCGCGATCGTGGCGCGGTTGGAGCGCTCGATCTCGCCTGGCCGCCCCGGCCACGGCGTGAGCACCACCCCCGCCACCTTCAGGCCGGCGGAGCGCAGCGAGTCGAGCGTCAGCAGCGAGTGGTTGATGGTGCCCAACCCGGCCCGGGCGGCGACGACGACGGGGAGCCCGAGGTCCGCGGCCAGATCGCGCACGGCGTAGCCGTCATCGAGCGGCGCCAGCACGCCGCCGACTCCCTCCACCACGACCGCGCCGGCGCGGGTGGCGGCGGCACGCACGAGGTCGACCAGTCCAGCCGGCTCGATCCGGGTGCCGGCCAGCGCCGCGGCCAGGTGCGGCGACACCGGCGGCCCGAACCGCACCGGCGCGACGGTGCGCGGGTCGCAGCCGCCGGCGGCCATGGCCAGCAGTTCGTCGTCGGGCGGCCAGTCCGGGTCGGGCGCCTCGTCTGTGCCGGTGAGGACCGGCTTGCGCACCGCCACCCGCTCCCCCCGCGACCGCAAGGCGGCGACGATCGCCGCCGCCACGACCGTCTTGCCGGCGCCGGTATCGGTGCCGGTGACGAAGCAGCCACGCACCGCCGCGCTCGCCCCGAGTCAGGCCGCGCGGACTTCGTCGCCGAGCGACTCGCCGTCGAACAGGGCGGCCCGGGCGACGGCGTGGGCGGCCCCCGGCTGGCTGGCCGCCCCGGGCTCGAAGCCCACGGCGCGGGCGGCCGCGGCCAACGTCCCCGCAGCGTCGCGCAGCTCCTGCTTCCCGTGCGACGCCATCACCGCCAGGCGCAGGCGCGACGTGCCGTCGGGGACGGTGGGAGGCCGGATCGCCTGGGCGAAGACGCCGCGCGCCAGCGCCGCCTCGCAGAAGCGCAGCGCCAGGCGGGCATCGCCCACCACCAGCGGCACGATCTGGGTGCTGGAAGGGCCGGTGTCGAAGCCCTGAGCGGCCAACTCGGCTCGCATGAGATCGGCATTGGCGGACAGGCGCTCGACCCGCCGCGGCTGCTCCTCGAGCAGCTCCAAGGCGGCGAGCGCTCCCGCCGCCGCGGGCGGCGGCAGGGCGGTGGAGAAGATCAGGGTGCGGGCGGTGTTGATGAGGTAGGTCGCGATCGCCTCGTCGCAGGCGACGTACGCGCCGTAGGACCCCAGCGCCTTGCCCAGCGTGCCGATGATCACGTCGACCTCGTCCTCGAGCCCCGCCTCGGCCACCGCGCCGCGACCCCCGGGGCCCAGGGCGCCGGTGGCGTGGGCCTCGTCGACCATGACCCGGGCGCCGTGGCGGGCGGCCAGGTCGCAGATCTCCTCCAGGGGCGCGATGTCGCCGTCCATCGAGAACACGCCGTCGGTGACGATCAGCGACGGTGCGCCGCCCGCGCGCCGCAGCCCCCACTCGAGGTGGTCGGGGTCGGCGTGGCGGTAGACGAACGTCTCGGCACCGGCCAGCCGGCAGCCGTCGACGATCGAGGCGTGGTTGAGAGCGTCCGAGAACACGAAGCCGCCCTCGGTGGCCAGCGCCGCGATCGCGCCCGTGTTGGCCAGGTAGCCGGACCCGAACAGCAGCGCCGACTCCGTCCCCTCGAACTCCGCCAGGGACTCCTCGAGGCGCCGGTGGACGGTCATCGAGCCCGAGACCAGCCGTGAGGCGCCCGCGCCCACACCCCAGCGCATGGCCGCGTCGGCCGCGGCCTCGCGCACGCGGGGGTGGTCGGCCAGCCCGAGGTAGTTGTTCGAGCACAGCAGCAGCACAGGTCGGCCCTCCAGGACCACCCGCGGCCCCTGGGGTCCGCTGACCATGCGCAGGCGGCGATAGAGCCCCAGCTCCCGAAGCTCCTCCAGGCGCCGCTCGATCCCGGTCATCTAATCGCCCCACCCCGCGGGCGCGCGATTCGGGGTGCCGTCCGGGCGCGGCGGCACCGCTCGCTTGGGCCGGTAGCGCAGCTGGGTGGAGGGGTCCCACAGGCGCACCTGCAGTCCCACGCGTTCGCCGGCGGGCCCCTCCTGCCGCGAGCGGGCGACCAGGTCGGGGGTCTCGCCCTCGAGGTGGCCGCTGCGATTGTCCGGTCGCGGGTTGGCCCCGTTGTCGGGCTGGCGCGCCACGTTGAGCCCCAGGTCCTCGAACATCTCCCGGTCCTCCTCGGGAGCGCTGCCCAACGTGGTGAGGAAGTTGCCCATCATCACCCCGTTCAGGCCGGCCCGGACGGCCAGCGGCTGCAGCTCGCCCAGGTTCTCCACCCGGCCGCCGCAGAGCCGGAACAGGGCGGCGGGGAGGATGAGGCGGAAGATCGCGATCCACTGGACCGCCTCCCAGGGGTCCATGAAGTCGCGGTCGCCGAACTTGGTTCCGGGCCGCGGGTTGAGCAGGTTGATCGGAACGCTGGTGGGCTCCAGCCGTGCCAGCTGGAACGCCATCTCGACCCGCTGCTCGCGGGTCTCGCCGAGGTTGAGGATCCCCCCGACGCAGGTCTCCAGCCCCGCCTGCCGGACCGCCTCGATGGTGCGGATTCGCCCCTCGTAGCGGACGGTGGTCGAGACCTCGGGATAATAGGACTCGGCGGTCTCGACGTTGTGGTGGACCCGCTGGATGCCGGCGTCCTTGAGCTGGCGGGCCCGGTCCACCGACATGTGGCCGATCGACGCGCAGCGCTTGAGATTGGTGTGGCGCGCCACCAGGCGGGCCCCCTCGAGCACCTTCTCGAAGTCGCGTTTCGACAGCCCCTGGCCCTGGGTGACCATGCAGAAGCGGTGCGCGCCGGCCGCCTCCGCGGCGCGCGCGTGCTCGAGCATCTGGTCGGGCTCCATCATGGCGTGCATCGGCGTCTCGGCCTCGGCGAAGCGCGACTGCGCGCAGAACCCGCA
>Ga0126309_10000399_pt1 | contig 14588 bp, 14 predicted proteins | sample Plot56_FD_92541 | JGI IMG/M metagenome (GOLD analysis project Ga0126309, IMG submission 92541) | Serpentine soil microbial communities from UC McLaughlin Reserve, CA, USA - Plot56 | ecosystem: Environmental > Terrestrial > Soil > Grasslands | place: USA: UC McLaughlin Reserve, Lake County...
GAGCTGTCGCTCGAAGAGATCGCCGAGCACCGGCACCGGGCGAAACCGCCGCAGCGTCGTCGTCAGTCCGACGACGAAGTTGTTGTACCTGAGCGCTGGCCAGGTTCGCACCTCGGGGAACACCGCCGCCAGAGTGCCCGCGATGCCGGTCACGAGGCGCCTGTCTCCCGGGACGGCCGCGACGTTCAGCGCCACCACGCCGCCAGGCGTGAGCCGTGAGCGGACGAGATCGAAGAACTCCTTCGTGGCGAGATAGAACGGCACGTACGGCTGGTGGTACGCGTCGATGAAGATGAGGTCGTACCGCTTGTCCGTCCGCCGGAGGAAGGGGCGCGCGTCGGCGTTCGCGACCCGCAACCGCGGGTTGTCGCGCAGGCCCAGGAAGCGTTCCGCGGCTTCCGAGACGACGGGATCGATCTCGACGCCGTCGATCGCGACCTCGGGGAAGTAGCGGCCGTATGCGCGGGCGATCGTGCCGCCGGCGTTGCCGAGGACCGCGAGAGTGCGCGGCGGACGGTCAAGCACCGCGGGTACGGGGAGGAATGCGTCCCACTCGCCGCCGGTCAGCACCGTGCCGGTCCTGTAGACCGAGTGGACGGCAATCCCCTCGTTCAGGTAGAGCCGGCGGACGCCCCGCCGCTCGACGACCTGGACGAACTGGTACCGGGACTCCCGCTCGAACAGGATCCGCCCTTCGCTCGGCTTGACGACGCCAGGGGGCACCGCGAGCAGGACACCGGCGGCCGCTGCTGCGACGACGCCGCGCCCGCCCAGGAGCGGCGCCGACGATGCCGCGAGCACCACGGCCGATCCGATCAGCGTCCGCTGCGTCCCCACGAGGGGGATCGTGACGATCGCCGGCAGGAACGCTCCTAGGAGGCTGCCCGCGGTCGAGAGCGCGTAGAGGCAGCCGGCGACCTCGCCGGCCGAGCCGACGGCCTCAAGCGCCAGGCGGATCGCGAACGGCGAGACCGTCCCGAGCGCGAACACCGGCGGCGCGAAGAGCAGCAGCGTTGCGAAGAACGAGCCCACGACCGCGCCGGCGGACAGCTCGTCCAGGCCAGACGCCGCCGCATCGAGAATCGGCCGGGTCACGAAGGGCAGGAGCGCCACGTACGCCGCCGCCGCGAGCACGATGCGGCCGAGGACGCGCCCATGCGGGCGGCGGTCGGCGAGCTTGCCGCCGAGCCAGTAGCCGAGCGCGAGCGCGAGGAGCACCAGGCCGATTAGGTTCGCCCACACGATCGTCGACGACCCGTAGTACGGCGCGAGCAACCGCGACGCGGCGATCTCCACGGCGAGCGTCCCGGTCCCGGCGCCGAAGACGACCGCCGATAACGCCCGCGAGGACGGCCTGTCCTCGGGCACTACCCGTCGCGGCAGATGACCACCACGGCGCAGTCGTCCGCGAGCTCACGGCCGCCGAACTCGCGAACGTCGTCGAGCACCGCGTGCGCCAGGTCGCGCGCGCCCAGGTCGCGCCCCGCCGCGAGCGCGGCGTCTAGCCGCTCCGTGCCGTAGAACTCCCGGTTACGCCGAGCCTCGACGACGCCGTCCGTGTAGAGGACGACGTCGGCTCCCGGGGGCAGCTCGGCCCGCGCCTCCTCGTACTCCTGCCCGGGCTCCACGCCCAGCGCGAGCCCCCTCGCCTCGAGCACCTGCACCGTGCCGTCGGGGAGCAAGACGCGCGGCTGCGGGTGGCCGCCGCTGGCGCAGGCGACGATCCCTGTGCGCGGGTCGACCGTGAGGTAGAGCATCGTGACGAATTTCCCAATCGCGATCTCGTCGCAGACCACGGCGTTCGCGGCCGCGAGGAAAGCCCCCGGCTCGGGATTCTCGCGCGCCAGCGACCGGAAGACGAACTTCGTCATCGCCATATCGGCGGCTGCGTCGACTCCGTGTCCTGTGACGTCGCCGAGCACCACCGCGAGGCGCCCGTCGTCCAGCGCGAGGAAGTCGTACAGGTCGCCGCCGACGTCGACGTGCGCGGACGATGCGTAGACGTGCCCGACCTCGATCCCCTCGACGTCCGGGTCCTCGTGCGGCAGGAGCGACCGCTGCATCGCGTCCGCGAACTCCTTCTGCTGCTGGTAGAGGCGCGCGTTGTCGAGTGCCAGCGCGGCCTGCGCCGCGACGGACTTTGCGATCTCGGTCGCCTCGTCGGTGATCGGCCGCGCTGGATCGAGGGAGACCAGCTCGAGCGTCCCGAGCAGCTCCGCCGACGTCGCGATTGGGACCACCACAGCGGTCGCGCCCTTCTCGAGGAACGGCAGCAGCGGCTGATGGGCAGGGAGCCTGGCTGCCCAATCGCGGTCCAGAGCGATCGCCTCCCCGATCCGCAGACGCCTCATCGGGAGCCCGTCGAGCGGCTGCGGCCGGGAGACGATCACCCGGAGCGCGTCGGCGACGCGTACGTCGGCCACATGCAGAGCGCGCGGCACGAGAGCACCGCCGCGCGCGTCGCGCATGCGAATCACCGCGGCGTCGACGCCGAGCAGGTCGACGACGGTAGTCGCGGCGGCTTCGAGCGTCGCCTCCAGCGAGAGGCTCTGCGCGAACGAGCGCGAGATCTCGTACAGCGACCGGAGCTGGCGCGCGGCCTGGCGCTCGAGCGTGAGGACCTGCTCGAGCTCCTCGCCGAGGTGCGTCGCCTGCTCGTGCAGCCGGGCGTTCTGGACGGACACCGCGAGCTGCGCCGCGAGCGCCGCGAGCAGCGACCGCTCGTTCCTGCCGACCGTGCGGCCGGCCGGCAGGTAAACGGCGAGCAGGCCGACGACCTCCCCGGGGACGAGCAGCGGCACTGCGGCGGCGGCCTCGATCGCCGTTTCCGCGAGCTCGACGTCGAGGGCCGCGAACGCGGGCTCGGAGGCGAGCTCTTCGAGCACGAGGATCCCACGCCCTCGCTGCGGCCCGAGCACCAGCTCCAGCAGCCGCTCCGCGATCGGCTCGTGCGCGCCCGCGAGCGAGCGCGCGGCAGCCGCCCCCAGTCGTCCATCGCGCCAGAGGTAGATGCCGATGCGGTCGGCGTCGAGGACCTCCGCCACCCGCTCGAGCGCGGTCTCGAGGGCGTGCGCGAGCGAGAGCTCCTCGCTTGCCTGGGCCACGACCTCGAGCAACGTTCGCGTGCGCTCGAGCTCGACGCCGAGGGTGCGGGCGCGCTCGCCGGCGCGGAGCGCCTGCGCCGCCCGCGCCGCAAAGGTGCCGAGCCGCGCGAGCATGGTCTCCGACAGCTCCGCGCCGTCCGGGAACACGAGCTGCAGGACATGGCGCGCCGGCTGTCCGAGCGCGAAGGTGACGACGCTGCCGCCACCGCGAATGCGTTCCACGCCGCCCGAGCGGGCGGCGCCGACCGATGCTTCGGCCATTGGTAGCGCACTCTCGACGACCGCGGCGCCGGCCTGCCCTTGGCCGGCGAGGAACCGCAGGCCTCCGCCGTCGCGGCGCCAGACGAGGCATGCGGCCGCGCCGGAGGCCTGAAATGCGACCCGCGCCACCTCCGTCTCGGTCGCCGTCTCGCCGCCTCCGGCGACGAGTGCCTCCCCGGCGAGCTCGAGCGCGCTCTCGACCACCGATGCGCCACCGTCGGCCCGCGTCCCATCGAACCTCCGAATTGCCGCCGCGACGTGATCCGCCACCGCGCGCGCGAGGACGCGCTCGTCCGACCGGAAGGCGCCGCGGGGCCTCAGCAATTCGAGGCTGCCCACAAGGGCTCCTCGAGCCGTCACCGGAAGCAGCAGGACGGCCTCGGCCCCGGCGCCGTAGGCGGCAGTCCTCACGGTCTCCGGCAACGGGCCTTGCTCGTCCGTCTCCTCGATGCCCTCGCCGACGGGCAGCGACGTGCCCTCGAGCTCGGCTGCCAGAGAAGTGGAGTCGGCGACGACCGCGCGGGCGCGCAGGCAGAGCTGGTCGTCGAGCACCCGCGTGACGGCCACAGTGGCGCCGACGGCCTCGGCCACGGCCGCCGCGATTTCCTCGAGGGTTTCCGCGAGCGTCGCCCCCTCGGCGAGCGCCCGCGCAGAGGCGGCGAGCGCGGCGAGCGACGCGGCGAACCCGATTTCCGCTTCCGCCACGCCTTCGCGTACGACCATGTCCGCAGTATGCAGGAGGTTCACCGCCCGACCTCGTCCGCGGCAGTACCGGGCGCCCACTACACTCCTGCGCGATGGCCCAGCCAGCACGCACGCCTCGGGAGGCACCGGGGCGTGATCCCGATCCGCTCCCCGTCGACCCCCTCGCCGTTCGACGGGCCTACCGCCGGCAGCGGCTGCTGCGGCGGGCGAGGCGAGAGCGGATCCGTGAGCGGCGGCTCGCCGCGCTGCGGTTCGCGCTGTTCCTCGGGCTGCTGCTCGCGCTGAGCCTGTTCCTCACACTGACCGCATGGCGCGAGGTTCAGCGCCTGTTCGGCTTGTAGCCGCTAGAGGAGCGGCGAGCGGCTGAAGGGGCTCCAATCGGACTCTTCCCACACGGCGCCTCCGCACATCGGGCACGGCGGGAGCGTGACGCTCACGACGACGCCGTAGCCACATTCCGAGCAGCGGAACGAGCCCTTCGCGGCCTCACCGCTCTCGCGGAACGGCACGTAATCCCCATCGAACGCGGCAGGCGGATGCTGCTCTAGCAACTGACCCCTTTGGACACTGGCGTAGACGCCCAACCGACTGATTGCCCATACTGAGCCCTGTGCAAACGCCGCAGCGCCTCCCGCGGGACGACCCTCGGCCCGGCCCGCCGCCGCTCCCGAGGCCGGGGGACGGGCTCTGGGCGATCGGCGAGCGCCTCACCTGGCTCTCGGGGCTGCTGCTGGCGCTGTCCTCCTTCACCGACTGGTACTCCGGGTCGGGCGGCGACGGTCTGCAGCTGAGCGTGATCGGCTGGAACACGGGCGCCCTCGGGAAGCTCGTGTTCTTCATCGGGCTCGCCCTCCTCGGCCTCGTGGCGCTGCGCGCCGCGGGCATCGACCTGCCGGCGACTCTTCCGGAGAGCCTCGCAATCGTGGCGCTCGGCTCGCTCGCGAGCGTCTTCGTCGTCATCCGCCTGATCTCCGTCCCCGAGCGGCTACTGCCGGCGGACGGGCGGGGCGTCGGCATCTGGATCAGCCTCGTGGCGGCGCTGGCGGTGGTCGCCGCAGGGCTGTTACGAGCCTCGGAAGAGCTGTAGCGGCGATCAGCCCGATCGCTGCGCCGGCGAGCACGTCGCCGGGGTAGTGGACGCCCACGTAGACGCGCGAGTACGCGATCGCCAGCGCGAGCCCGAAGAGAAACGGCCACCGGCCGGGCAGCCAGCGCGTCAGCACGAGGGCACCAGCGAAGGACGTGGCGGCGTGGGCCGAAGGGAAGGAGTCGCCGAGGACGCCGATCAGAAGAGGCGGCGGCTGCGGGTCGACGACGAACGGCCGAGGGCGGTCGACGGGAACCTTGATCGCGAGCGCGAGCAGGTCGGCGCTCCAGATGGTGGCGGCAGCGAGCGCGGCGACGGCGGCACGGCGCGTGACGAGCGCGAGCGCGACGGCGATGAGGATCCAGATCGCTCCCCCGTAGCCGAGCCGGGAGAGCGCGACGAAGAACGGGTCGAGCGGCTCGAACCGGTGGGTGACGACCCAGTCCTGGAGGTTGCCGTCGAGTTTCGTCAGGCGGGGAGCATCTGCTTCGCCGACTCGATCAGCTGCTGCGGGTCGAATGGCTTGCCGATGAAGCCCGACGCGCCGCGCGCGGTGGCCTCGTCGGCCTCGCCGCTGTCGACCTTGCCGCTGAACATCAGCACCGGGATCGAGCCGACCCCGTGGCGCTCCTGGAGGCGCCGCAGCATCTCCCAGCCGTCCACGTGGGGCATCATCACGTCGAGGAGGATGAGGTCGGGCGGCTGCTCGTCGATCGCGGTTAGGCCCTCCTCAGCGTTCCCGGCCTCGCGGACGGAGTACCCCTCGAGCTCCAGGCTCGCCTTGACGAACCCACGGAGGCCCGGATCGTCGTCGACGATGAGCACCAGCGGCCCCTCCTTCGGCCGGCCGCCGGGCCCCGAGCGCTCGAGGAAGACGTCCAGGTCGCCGCGCCGGTAGCGCCTGTGCCCGCCCGGCGTGTAGAACGCCGGCAGGCGGCCCTGGTCGGACCACTTGCGAATCGTGCTCTGGGCGACGCCGAGGTACTTCGCCGCCTGGCCCAGCGTCAGCCACTCGGGATCGCTCCCGGGTGCGCGCCTACCCCCCAGCCGGTCTCCATACCGCATGGTCACGGAATCTATCCAAAACTCGACCTTCCTAACCGCCTCGTTTACGGAACTGTGGCGGTTGCGGTCGCCGCAGGGCGCTCCGGCGGTACCACGGGCGGCTGGAAGGTGCGCACGCTGGTCCGGGTCTTCCCGGCCTGCGGACGCTCCTCGAGCGTGAGGCCGAGCCCCACTCCGAGCAGGAAGACGACGACCAGCACCGCCGCCGTAAGCACGACCAGGGGCCAACGGGTGCGGCCGCGGGCGGGCCTGGAGCGCGCGCTCACGGGGCGTAGTCGACGGCGCCGCGGGCGTAGGCATGAAATGCCGCGCCCAGGACCATCGTGAGCGTCTGCGGCCACCAGGCCGGGAGGTCGTCCTCCTCGGCGAGGACGGCCGCCGCCCAACGCTCGGCGTCGCCGTACGCACGCGAGAGGTCAGCCAGCGTGTACGTCTGGCCCACACGCTTCCGGAGCTCGGCGGTCAAGATCTCGAGCTGCCGGAGCAGCGCGCCGTACCGGTCGCGGTCGCCGGCCGACGCGTCCACGCGTCGCGCGCTCTCCTCCCATTCATGGCGGACGTGGTCGGGCGCCGGCACGGGCCGCGACTCTAGCTCCCGACGCTTTCGGGCAACGAGCAGCACTCCACCGGCCACAGGGGCTCCAGCTCCTGGACGATCCGGTCTCCGAGCTCGTATCCCGGCCTGGCGAGGGCGAAGGCAACGTGGGCGTGGAGGCATTTCAGGCGCTCGGGCCGCGAGGCGCCGGCGATGCCCAGGTCGAGCGAAGCCCCACCGTCCTCGCCCGTGCGGCCGGCGGCGAGCTCACGCCGAACGGCCCGCTGCTCTTCTGTCGCGCGCCGGAGGCTGTCCTCGAGATCCGGGTCGCGCTGGACCGCGCCGCTCCAGCGCTCGACACCCCCGGCCGCCTCGAGGCGCGAGACCGCGGCGACGAGGTGGGGGCACGTCAGGTAGTACGACGTCGGGAACGGCTCGCCCCTGACGTCGTAGGCGTCCTGCTCGGTCACCGCGGGCAGGCCAAAGGGGCAGCGGACGGCGACGCGGCGAAAGGCGCGCGGGCGCCGGCCGAGCTGCCGCGCCACGGCGCTGCGGTCGTCCATCTCGTCGATGCTAGTGGTCAGCCGTGCCGCTGCTGCCGCTCGCGGCGCGCCGCGCGCCACTCCGGGATGCCCTTGACGATGAACAGCCGCTCCCCGGGCTTGACGTAGCCGAGTCGGCGCGCCTCGCGGACGAGCGTGTCCGTGGTCGTCTGCGCGGCGAGGCGCCGTTCGAGCCGCGCCTGCTGGGCCTTCAGCGTCCGGAGCTCGGAGACGGAATTGGCGAGGTCGTGGCGGGCCTGCAAATAGCTCGTCAGCGGCCGGTAATAGAGGAAGGCCACGAGCCCGACGACTGCGACGGCGAGCCAGCGGCGGAGCGGGACGGTCTTCCACGAGCGGCGTTTCGGTGCAGCCATTCAAGCCGGATTTCGCGGTGGTGCCGGCGCACTCCTGCCGTGCGAACGTCAGGCCGGGAGTCGGAGCCCGTCCAGCACGACCTGGACGTACGTGCGCCATTGGCCGGGCGGGGCGGCGCGGAGCGCGGCGCGGACGAGCTCCGAGACGTCGCTCGCGTCGATGTCGGACCGGAGATACCGCGCCCGCTGGGCACGCTCGACGACTCGCGCCGCCGCATATTGGAGCTCCAGCGCCGTCGGCGATTCGGCGCAGCGCAGGAGGCAATCGTGGAGGCCTCGATCGCGCGCGCCGAGCTCGGCCACCCGCCAGACGAACTCAGTGAACGCCTCACCGGCGTCGGCAGCCTCGAGGGCCTCGTCGGCCAGCGCGTGGAGCTCCGAGATCCGCTGCTCTGCGACGGCGGCGATCAGCGCGTCCTTCGTGGGGAAGCGCCTGAAGACAGTGGCGTGGCCGACTCCGGCGCGACGGGCGATCTCGTCGACGCTCGCGTCCGGCCCCTGCTCCGCGAACACCTCGGCCGCGGCGTCGAGGACGCGGCCGAGGTTTCGCTGAGCGTCCGCGCGGAGCGTCACGACATGGCCGGCGCGGTCTGTGCCTCGGCCTCGATCCGCGCGACGTGGCGCTGGCGCAGGAGCGCGAGCATGAGGCCGAGACCGCCGAGGACGAACAGCGCCCCGCCGGCGAACGCCCAGTGGAAGCCGTTGACGAGGGCCGCCGCCTTATCGCCGTCGAACGCCGCCGTACGTCCCGCCGCGATCGTCGAGAGGATCGCCAGCCCGAGCGCGCCGCCGATCTGCTGCGACGTGTTGAAGAGGCCCGACGCGAGGCCCTGGTCCTGGTCGTCCAGCCCAGTGGTCGCGACGAGCGTCAGCGGCATGAATACCGCGCCCATGCCGAGCGAGGTGAGCAGGATCGCGGGCAGCAGGTCGACCGCGTAGCTTCCGTCGACGGGGAGCCGCGCCAGCAGCAGCATGCCGCCGGCCGACAGCAGCATCCCCGCGCTAGCGACCGGGCGGACGCCGATCCGTGGCGCGAACTGCGACGCGATCCCGGCCGAGACCATGATCCCCGCCGTGAACGGCAGGAAGGCGAGCCCCGCCTTCAGCGGCCCGAAGCCGAGGACGCGCTGGATGTAGAGCGTGTTGAAGAAGAACATCGCGAACATGCCCGCGGCCACGAGGAACATGACCAGGTTGGCGGTCGTGAGCGACCGGACGCGGAAGATCGACAGCCGCACGAGCGGCGCCGACGACCGGAGCTCGATCAGCACGAAGGTCACCAGGAGGATCGCGGCGAGTGCGAAGAAGGCGACCGTGGTCCCGGCCGTCCAGCCGGCGGTCTCGGCCTTTACGATCGCGTAGACGAGCGCCATGAGGCCGCCGGTCACCGTGACCGCGCCGGCCACGTCGAACCCGCGCGCGGCGTGCACGTCCCTCGACTCAGGCACGAGGAGCATCGAGAGCACGAACGCGACCACGCCCACCGGCACGTTCACGTAGAAGATCCATGGCCAGGAGAAGGATTCCGTGAGGAACCCGCCGAGGACCAGCCCGACGGCGGAGCCGCCGATCGCGATCGCCGCCCATACGCCGAGCGCCCGGGCCCGCTCGGCCCCTTCGGAGAACGTGGTCGAGATGATCGAGAGCGCGGCCGGCGAGATGAGCGCAGCGCCGAGGCCCTGCAGCGCGCGCGAGCCGATCAGCATTCCGGAGCTGACCGAGAGGCCGTTCAGGAGCGACGCGACGGTGAAGATCACGAGCCCGATCAGGAAGAGCCGCTTCCGCCCGAGCAGGTCGCCGGCGCGGCCGCCCAGCAGCAGGAAGCCGCCGAACACGAGCGCGTACGCGTTCACGATCCACTGGAGGTTCGCCTCGCCGAGGCCGAGGTCACGCTGGATCGACGGCAGGGCAACGTTCACGATCGTCGCGTCGAGGATGACCATGAACTGGGCGATGCAGATCAGGACGAGGACGAGCCAAGGATTCGTTTCGCGTCGCGGCATTGAGCCTCCAATCGAACTGGACTACAGCGTCCGCTTACGGTAGCTCAAAGCGGACCGGTTAGTCCACTTCGTTGGAGTCGTCACGTGTGCGGGCGCAGCCCGGGCCCCGCTAACCCACCCCCCACCCTTCTTGGGTGGGGCCAGGGTAGGCCGCGAAGTCGCGTGCCGGTGTGTCGCCTCTGTGCCGATTTGCGCCGCGGCGAGACGCGCTTTCGCGTCGCGGCACGGCGGGGAGGCGGGCGCCTCAGGCGATATCGACCTTGATCACGTTCGTCGAGCCGGGGATGTTGACGGCGGTCCCGGCCGTGATCACCACCCGATCGCCGGCGTCGACGAGACCGCTCGTCCGCGCCGCCTCCACCGAGCTCTGCCACAGGTCCTCGACGTCGTTCGCCTCGGCGATACGGATGGGAGTAACGCCCCATTCGAGAGCCATGTGCCGGAGCGACTCCTCCTGGTGCGTCATCCCGATGATCGGCCGGTGCGGTCGCAGGCGCGCGACCGCGGAGGCGGTCCGGCCGGTGAACGTCGGGACGAGGATCGCCCGCGCGCCGAGCGCCTCCGCGAGGTCGCAGGCCGCATTCGACATGGAGCGGCCGATCGTCGGCTCGTCGGACGCCTCGGGCATCTGGTGCCGGTAGCCGAGGCTCGGCTCGACCGCCCGCGCAATGTTGTCCATGAGGCTGACAGCCTCGACGGGGTAGGCGCCGACCGCCGTCTCTCCAGAGAGCATGATCGCGGACGTCCCGTCCAGGATCGCATTGGCGATGTCGCTCGCCTCGGCCCGGGTCGGCTCGGGCGAGCTGATCATCGACTCGAGCATCTGCGTGGCGGTGATCACCGGCAGCCCGAAGTCCAGCGACCGCACGATGATCCGCTTCTGGATCAGCGGCACGGCCGCAGGCCCCATCTCGACGCCGAGGTCACCGCGCGCGACCATCACCGCGTCCGCCTCCGCGAGGATCTCCTCGAGGTTGTCGACCGCTTCTGCCTTTTCGACCTTCGCGATCACGTGCGCCGACGAGCCCGCCTCCTCGACCAGCCGCCGAAGGTCGCGTACGTCGGCGCCCGAGCGGACGAATGACAGCGCGATCCAGTCGACGCCGAGGTCGAGCGCGAACTCGAGGTCCGCGACGTCCTTGCGGGTGATCGACGGGATAGGCAGGGGGACCCCTGGAAGGTTCACGCCCTTGTTCGACGTGATCGTGCCGCCGACGAGAACGGCGCAGCGCGCCTGCCCGCGCTCCAGCGCCTCGACGCGCAGGCGGATGTGCCCGTCGTCGATCAGGATGTCGTGGCCTGGCTTCAGCACGTCGGCGATCACGGACGGCGCGATCGGGATGACGCCGTCACGCGCCCCGTCGGCGCCGGCGACCAGCACCTCCGTGTCCCGCACGAGGGTGAGTGGCTCCGGGAGGTGCGCGATGCGGAGCTTCGGGCCCTGGAGGTCCGCGATCAGGGCGAGCGTACGCCAGCCGCTCTGCTTCTCGAGATCGCGAACCACGCCGGCGCGCTCGGCATGGTCCTCATGGGTCCCGTGCGAGAAATTGAGGCGGAACGCATTCGCGCCCGCCTCGACCAGCGCCTCGATCATCGCGGGCTCGGAAGACGCCGGCCCGATCGTGGCGACGATCTTCGTCCTGCGGGGCTCGACCCGCGACATGGGCAAAAACTAGCGGCGGGAGCGCGGGAACGCGCTCCAGCCTGGGTAGACGGCGTCGCCGCCGAGCTCCTCCTCGATCCGCAGGAGCTGGTTGTACTTCGCAACTCGATCGGTGCGCGACGGGGCGCCGGTCTTGATCTGACCCGCTCCTGTGGCCACGGCCAGGTCCGCAATAGTCGTGTCCTCGGTCTCGCCGGAGCGGTGCGAGATGACCGTCGCGTAGCCAGCCTCGTGCGCCATCCGGATCGTGTCGAGCGTCTCCGTGAGCGTGCCGATCTGGTTCACCTTGACGAGAATCGCGTTCCCCGCGCCGGACCCGATGCCGCGCCGCAGCCGCTCGGGGTTCGTGGCGAAGATGTCGTCCCCGACCAGCTGCACGGATTCGCCGGCCCGCGACGTCAACCCGCGCCACGACTCCCACTCGTCCTCGGCCAGCGGATCCTCGAGCGAGACGATCGGGAACCGGTCGACCAGCTGCGCCCAAAACTCGACCATCTCGTCGGTACTGCACTCGCGCCCCTCGAAGCGATACGCGCCGTCGCGGAAGATCTCGGTCGCCGCCGGGTCGAGCGCGAGCGCGACGCGGTCGCGGTGACCGGCGCGCTCCGCCGCCTCCAGCACCACCTCGATCGCCTCCTCGCTCGACGGCAGGTCCGGCGCGAACCCGCCCTCGTCGCCGACGGCCGTCGCGAAGCCCCGCTCGTGGAGCAGCGCCCTCAGCGTATGGAACACCTCGACGCCGACCCGCACCGCCTGCTCGAACGTCTCCGCGCCGGCCGGCACGACCATGAACTCCTGGAGGTCGAGCGAGTTTTGAGCGTGGGCGCCGCCGTTCACGACGTTCATCATCGGCACGGGAAGCGTGCGTGCCTCGCCTCCGCCCAACCAGCGGTAGAGCGGCACGCCGGCGTCCGCCGCAGCCGCCTTGGCCACCGCGAGCGAGACACCGAGGATCGCGTTCGCGCCGAGGCGACCCTTGTTCGGAGTGCCGTCCAGCTCGATCAGCCGCTCGTCGATCGAGCGCTGATCGTCCGCGTCGAACCCTGCCACTGCTGACGCGAGCTCGCCGTTCGCATTTCCCACCGCGCGGCCGACTGCCTTGCCGCCGTAGTCCCCGCCGCCGTCACGCAGCTCGACCGCCTCGAACTGCCCGGTCGACGCGCCCGACGGCACGGCGGCGCGGCCGAACGCCCCCGACTCGAGCCGAACGTCGACCTCGACCGTCGGGTTCCCGCGCGAGTCGAGGATCTGGCGGGCGTGCACGTGTGCGACCGCGCTCAACGGAGCTGCTCCTTCGCCTGGTCGAAGTACCGGTCCTGCTCGTCGAGCGGCAGCTTGGCGAATGTCGCGCCGTCCTGCTCCGAGAGACGCTCGGCCCGCTCGACACGCGCGACGAAGCGCTCGCTCATCAGCCGCAGCGCGAGCTCGGGATCGACGTTCAAGCGCCGCGCGACGTTGACGGCGGCAAAGAGCACGTCGCCGACCTCCTCGAAGACGTGCAGATCCGGCTCGGTCTCCGGCGGGCGCTCTCCCGCCTCCGCGAGCGCCTCGTGCAGCTCCCGCAGCTCGTCCTCGAGGTCCGCGAGCGCGCCAGCGGTGTCGGGGTACTCGAAGCCGACGGCAGCCGCGCGTCGCTGGACCTTCCGCGCGAAGAGCAGCGACGGGAGGTTCTCCGGGACGTGGTGGAAGATCCCCTCCCGCTCCTCGTCGTCGCGCTTGATCTCGTCCCAGCGCCGGCGCACGCCGGTCGCGCTCGTGATCTCGTCCCCGCCGAACACGTGCGGGTGCCGGCGCACGAGCTTCTCGTGGACGAGCCGCGCGACGTGCTCGAGGTCGCCGTCCCCGCGCTCCTCGAGCAGCAGTGCCAGGAAATAGACCTGGAAGAGCAGGTCGCCGAGTTCGTCGAGGAGCTTCGCCGGATCGTCCGCGCACGCCGCGTCGGCGACCTCGTAGGCCTCCTCGACGGTGTGCGGGACGATCGTCCGGGCGGTCTGCTCCCGGTCCCACGGGCACTCCGCGCGCAGGCGCTCCGTGAGGCGCTGGAGGTCGAGCAGCGCCTCCGCCAGCCCCACGGCGGCTACTTGGTGGCCGTCGAGGTCGTGTCGGCAGGCGGCGCGAAACCGACCTGGTACGTCGTCTCGTCGCCGAGCTCCTTCTTCACGCCGTCGACCCACTTCGTCATCTTGTCGCTCTTCTTCGTCTCGAGCAGCTGCGCCTTGATCTGGTCCTTGACCTTCTCGAAGGACGTGAGCTTCGCGGGCTTCACGTCGGAGAGCGCCTCGATGATGTGCCAGCCGTACTGGGTGTGGACCGGCTCCGCGAGCTCGCCCGTCTTCAGCTCGAACGCGAGCTTGTCGAACTCGGGCACCGTCTGTCCCTTCGAGACGGTGAGCTTGCCGCCCTGCGCAGCCGAGCCCGGGTCCTTCGAGTACTTCTTCGCCAGCTGCGCGAAGTTGCCGCCGCTCTTGATCTGCGCGTAGAGGCTGTTGGCGCGGCTCTTGTCGTCGACGAGGATGTGCCGGACGTCGCGCGACTCGGGCTGCCCGTACTGATCCTCGTGCTGGTCGTAGTAGTCGCGGATCTCCTTGTCGGTGACCGTCACCGAGCCCGTGATCTTCGCGTAGAGCTTCTCCTGGATCAGCTTTGCGCGGATGTCGCGCTTGAGCGACTCGAGCGTGATGTTCTGCTTTTTGAGCTGCGCCTGCATCTTCTCGTCGTCGCCCTGGAAGAAGTCCTTCTTGATCTTCGCCAGCTCGTCGTCGATCTGCTTGTCGGTGATGACGATGTCGAGCTCCTTGGCCTTCTCCTCGAACTGGGCCCGCTGCACGAGGTACTGGACGATGTTCGCCTTCAGCGTCGTGAACTCAGGCGTGCCCGCCTTGGGCACCGGGCGCTTCTGCTGCTTGTAGCCGGCCTTCGTCTGCTCCCAGAGCGCGTCGTACTGGTCGCGGGGGATCTGGTGGCCGGCGACGACGGCGACGGCGTCACTGGGGACGTCCTCGTCACCCCCGCAGGCGGCTACGAGGAGAATCGAGACGAGCGAGAGTGCGAGCACAAAGAGAGGCACGGAGAAGATGCGGAGCTGCTTCATTGAGAGGAGATCCCTTCGCGAAAAGGCCTGGTCAAGAGCGCCGGCTAGGCCGCCTGACGCGCGTCGAGAATAGCATCGACCAAACGGATTGCCCCCGCGAGTTCGCCGTCTCTTAGAGAAATCTCACGTCGCGCCGAGGTGTACACCGCTGTGTCCAC
>Ga0126309_10000400_pt1 | contig 14568 bp, 15 predicted proteins | sample Plot56_FD_92541 | JGI IMG/M metagenome (GOLD analysis project Ga0126309, IMG submission 92541) | Serpentine soil microbial communities from UC McLaughlin Reserve, CA, USA - Plot56 | ecosystem: Environmental > Terrestrial > Soil > Grasslands | place: USA: UC McLaughlin Reserve, Lake County...
ACTCGATCCGGGACTCCGGGCTCTTCACGTTCCACAGCCTCTCGACCGAGCTGGTGCTGGCGGCGCTCGGCGTCGTCCTCGCCACCTTCTGGAACCAGAACCCGTGGCTGATCCCGTTCGCGGTCGCTCCCGTCCTCCTGATCCACCGCTCGCTGAGCGTGCCGCAGCTCGAGGCCGAGGCGCGCGTCGACCCCAAGACCGGTCTCTTCAACGCCCGTCACTTCGCCGCCGCGCTGAACGAGGAGCTTGCGCGCTCGACCCGCTTCGAGCGGCCGCTCGCGCTCGTCATGGCCGACCTCGACCTCCTGCGTGAGATCAACAACACGTACGGCCACCTGGCCGGGGACGCCGTCCTCCAGGGCATCGCGAAGGTCTTCCGCAGCCACCTGCGCCACTACGACGTTCCCGCTCGCTTCGGCGGGGAGGAGTTCTGCATCCTGCTTCCCGAGACGCCGGTGGAAGAGGCGCTCGAGATCGCCGAGCGGATCCGTAAGGCGGTCTCGGAGACGCCGTTCGAAGTCGAGACCTCGAGCCAGCCGATCCGCGCCACGGTCTCGCTCGGCGTCGCGGCGTTCCCGCGCGACGGCGTCGACGCGAACGAGCTCATCCACCAGGCCGACCTCGCGGTCTACCGGGCCAAGCTGCAGGGGCGGAACCGCGTCCTCGACGCGAGTGCCGAGCCGCTCGCGGCTCCGGCTGTGGGCAACCGGCCGCAACGGCTCGTCTCCGTCCCGGAGAGCGGCGACTACACGGCGCCGCTGCCCCCCGCGGTCGAGATGCAGCCCCCCGAGGAGCGTCGCCACCCGCGCCCGCACGCCGTGCACGGGCCGCGCTTCCTGTCGCTCTCCAAGCGCCTTGCGTTCCTCGTCGGCACGGTCGCCGTCGTCGGCATGGGAGCGGGCACGCTCGGCCTGATCTTCGGCACGTCCACCGACGTCTTCGGCCTGATCGCCCTGATGGTGCTGGTCGGAATCGGCCAGGCGCTCGCGCTCGAGGTCGACGACGGCTCGATCTCGGTTTCCGCCGTGGGCGCGCTCGCCGGGGCAGCGCTGTTCGGCCCGCGCGCGGCGCTCGCGCTCGCGCTCACGACGTCGGTCGTGGAGTGGAGCGCCCGCCGCTCCCCGATCCACTACGTGCTCTTCAACATCGGCGCTCTCTCGCTGGCCTCGCTGGCGGCCGCCGGGATCTTCACCGCCGGCTTCGAGGGCCGGCTCGGCGACCTCGTGACCGTGGCCGCTGGCCTCGCCGCCGGCACCGCGTACTTTGCCGTCAACACCGGCCTCGTCAGCCTCGCACTGGCCATGGAGGGCCACGAGCGCTGGTGGAGGGCCTGGCAGGAACGGTTTGCGTGGCTGGCTCCGCACTGGGTCGTGTACGGCTTCGTCGGCGGCGTGATCGCGATCGCGTACACGGCGGCCGGGATGTTCGCCCTCGCGGTCTTCGCGGTGCCGCTGCTGCTGATGCGCAAGACCCAGGAGGCGTACCTCCGGCACACGCAGAAGAGCGCGCAGAAGCTTCGCCAGGCGGCCGAGACGATCCAGACGCAGAACGTCTCGCTCGAGCAGGCGAACCGGCTGCTCAAGGAGCGCTCGACGGCGGCGATGGAATCGCTCTCGGCGACCGTGGACGCCCGCGACGCCTACACCGCCGGCCATTCCCGGCGGGTGCAGGAGCTGGCCCTCGCGATCGGGCGCGAGCTGGGGCTGTCGCAGGCGGAGCTCGACCTGCTCGGCCACGCGGCGCTCTTCCACGACATCGGGAAGCTCGCCATCCCGGACGCCGTGCTGCTCAAGCCCGCCGTCCTGACCGACGACGAGTGGTCGCTCATGCAGCGGCACGCGGACGAAGGTGCGCGCATCATCGACCGCCTCGGCTTCCTCAACGACGCCGTTCCGGCAATCCGCCACCACCACGAGCGCTTCGACGGCACGGGCTACCCGGACGGGCTGAAGGGCGAGGAGATCCCGCTCGGCGCGCGGATCATCCACGTCGCCGACGCGCTCGACTCGATGCTGACGACGCGCATCTACCGCGCGGCCCGGCCGGCCGCCGAGGCGATGCGCGAACTGCACAATGCCGCCGGAACCCAGTTCTGCCCGCGTTGCGTCTCGGCGCTCGAGCGCGTGCTTCCGCCCGAGCTGCTCCAGGCCGAGGCGGACCGGCGCGAGCTGATGGTCGCGTCCTAGCGGTCAGGCCCGTTAGGGCGGGCTTGCATCTCGGCGATTCTGCTCTACCATTGTTGCCATGGCCCGCAAGCCCGCTTTCCGGGCCGTCGAGAGCATCGACCCAGAGGCCCTGGCGGTCTTCCAGCGCCGGATCCGCCGCCGCTACTCCGACGAGGCCATCCTCGCCGAGCTGAAGGCCTGCGCCGGGCGGCTGGGGCGCTCGCCGACGATGCGCGAGTTCGCCTCGGACGGGAAGACACGCGTCCATCCGCAGACCGTGATCGAGCACTTCGGCAGCTGGAACGAGGCCAAGCGCCGGGCCGGCCTCGTCCCGCGCCGTTTCGCGACGCGCGAGGAGCTGCTCGACCTCCTGCGGGGGCTCGGGGAGCGCCTCGGTCGCACGCCGACGGCGAAGGACCTCGACGCAGCCCGCCGGTCGATGCCGTCGAAGTCGCTCTATTGGCACACATTCGGGTCGCTCACGAACGCGCTCCGCGAAGCCGGGTTCGACGTGCCCGTGGGCGAAGAGCGGCTGGAGCGCGCAGTCGACCAGGGCGCGGTCCTGGCCCGCTCGCTGGGCCGGCTGCCGAAGTTCGCCGACTGGGGCGAGGCCAGGAAGGCCGACCCGGGCCTGCTGACCGAGTGGCAGGTCTATCGCATGTTCGACGCCAGGCGGGGCGCCTGGTCGACGTTCCAGTTCCTCATCCGCGAACGCCTGCGGGAGCAGGGCGTCGGCGTGACCGAGGACGGAACGCTTGCGGCGTAGGCCCTCCCGAACTAGACGGCTGCGGCGATCGCCGCGAGCCGCTTGAGGCAGGAAGCGCCCTCCCGCGGAGCCCGGACGGCCGGCAGAGGCGTTTCTTCGTGCGCGTGGTCGGGCTTGAACTGCTCTCGCCAGACCTCACGGCCGTGGGCGAGCGCCAGCAGCGTTCCCTGCGCGACCTCCTCACGCTCGAGCTCGACCTCGCAGTAGCGCTCGGCGAGCTTCAGCGTCGCCTCGGTGGACGCGAACAGGAGCTCGTTCTCCCCGCGGCCGATCCACAGCGGGCGGCCGACGCCGCGGGCGAGGAAGAGGACGTCCGCGCGCCGCTCGTCCATCCAGGCTGCCGCCATCGAGCCGCGAAGCTGGTCGAACGCCTCCGCCAGGCTATCCGCGCGCTCCGCGAGCGCGAAGATCGCGGCGGAGTCGACCGTCATGTCCGGATGGGAGCGGACGAAGCGGTGACGAGCGAAGATCTCCTCGTCGTTCGTGATGATCCCGTTGTGGATCCCGACGACGCTCCCGTGGCGGACGGGATGGTTGTTGGCCTCGATCGTGGGGTGGCCCTTGGTGTAGTCGCGAACGTGGACGAGCAGCTGCGTCGCCTCCTCGGGAACGCTCACGCGGTCGAGGAGCGCGCTCGCTCCCGAGCGCTGCTTGTGGACGGCGACGCTTCCGCTGGAGCGGAAGGCGTACCCGACGGCGTCTGCGCCGCGCTCCGCGATACCTGCCAGCAACGCCTGCGCGACGAACGTGCGGTCGAGCTCGCTGTTGTCGTTGAGGCTGTATCCGGCGATTCCGCACATATCGTTGTCTTTACGTTAGTTCGCGTACCAGACGTTTCTCTGACCTAAACCAGGCAACCGAACCGCATGGCGGGTTCGACCCCTTGTTTCCCTAGGACGCAAGCGGCTCCTGCAGGTTTGTATGAACTTTGTGAAGCTTTCTTGCGACTCGGGCCACGTGCACATGAACGGCCCTGGGAGGGCGCATGGCATCCCTCGACCGAGGGTTTGCGCGCTCGTCAAGGTCTGCCGCAGGGACGCCGATACACGCTTTGCAATGGCACAACGGCCACTTCCCGATCGCGACCTCGACGCACCCGCGGAGCCGCATCTCGAGCTGCTTGCACCGGTCGAAGAGGCCGAGCCCGAGGCGAAGGCCGAGGCCGAGGAGGAAGCGGAGGAACGTGAGAAGGCCGGCCCTACGCAAGATCCGCTCAAGCTCTACGTGCGCCAGATCGGTGACGGTCCGCTGCTGACCGCGGCAGAGGAGCGTGAGCTAGCCCGGCGGAAGGACGCGGGCGACGAGCTCGCGAAGCGGCGGCTGATCGAGTGCAACCTGCGCCTGGTGATGTCGATCACGCGCAACTACACGAAGGCCGGCGTCCCGCTGCTCGACCTGATCCAGGAGGGCAACCTGGGACTGATCCGCGCGGTCGAGAAGTTCGACTGGAAGCTCGGCTACAAGCTCTCGACGTATGCGACGTGGTGGATCCGCCAGTCGGTGACCCGCGCGCTCGCCGACCAGGGGCGCACGATCCGGCTGCCCGTCCACGTGGCGGAGCAGGCGCGCCGCGTCCTGCGCGCTCGCAGGATCCTCACGCAGAAGCTCAACCGTGACCCGACGTCGGAAGAGCTCGCCGTCGAGAGCGGCCTCACGATCGAGCGCGTGAACGAGCTGCTCGAGCTCGTGGAGGATCCGGTCAGCCTCGAGACGCCCGTCGGGGACGGCGAGAGCCTCTACTCCGACCTGATCGAGGACAAGGATTCCGAGTCGCCCGCGAGCGCGACCGCGAACCACCTCCGCTCCCGTGAGCTCGCCCGGGCTCTGACCCGGCTGAACCCGCGCATGCAGCGCGTTCTCGCGCTCCGTTTCGGCCTCGGCGGCGAGAAGCCGCAGACGCTCGAGGAGGTCGGCGGCCAGCTCGGGATCACACGCGAGCGCGTCCGCCAGCTCGAGTCGCGGGCCCTCCGCGAGCTGCGGGCCGTCGCACCCGGGCTGCAGCTCTATCTCGAAGCTGAATAGCCGCTTGCCGACCTCGGTACCGTGGGACTGCGGTGCCCGGCTTTGTCGACATCCACTCTCATGTCGTCCCCTCCGGTGACGACGGCGCTCGGAGCGTCGAGCACGGAACCGCGCTCTGCCGCGAGGCCGCGCGCCGCGGGACGAGCGTGCTCTACGCGACGCCGCACGTCTGGGCGCACCTACCGCTGACGCCCGAGCGGGAGCGCGCCACGCTGGCGGCCTTCGAGAAGATCGCCACGGCAGCGCCGCTCGAGCTCAGGCTCGGCTATGAGCTCGCGCCGGCGCGCTGGCTGCTGCGCGAGGACCTCGGCCGCTACGTCCTCCAGGGGACGGAGTCGGTCCTGATCGAGGTCCCGTTCGTCGGCTCGCCGAGCGTGACGATCGCGCTCGCCGAGCGCGCCGAGGCCCAGGGCCTGCAGCCGGTGATCGCGCATCCCGAGAGGGGGGAGGAGGTCGGTCTGGCGCTCGCGCAGGGCTTTGCCGAGCGCGGCTGGCAGCTCCAGGTGAACTCGAGCAGCCTGCTCGGCAGGCACGGCGACGAGGCCGAGGAGGTCGGCTGGCGTCTGCTCCGCGACGGCGCGGCGGCGTTCGTCGCTTCCGACGGCCACCGTGAAAGCCGTCCGCCGCATCTCGACGCAGCGTTCGAGCTCGTCAAGGCCGACCTGGGAGGCGAAGCCGCCCTGCGTTATTTCGACGGGACGGAGCTGACGGCGAGCGCTACTGCTCGACGCCTTCCATCTCGCGCAGCTTCGCGAGGCGCCTGAGCGAGTCGAGCTCGATCTGACGCACACGCTCGCGCGTGAGCCCGAGCCTGCGGCCGATCTCCTCGAGCGTCTTCGGCTCGTGGTCGCCGAGCCCGTAGCGGAGGATGATCACCTGGCGCTCACGGTCGCCGAGCGCCGAGAGCGCGAGCGACAGCGCCTGGGAGCGCAGGTTGAGCTCGACCTGGTCCTCGGGAAGCGGGCCCTCGCCGGCGAGGAAGTCGCCGAAGACGGCGTCCTCCTCCTCGCCGACCGGCTGGTCGAGGCTCGTGGACGCACGCGCCGCAGCGCGCACCTCGCGCGCCTGCTCGATGGGAAGACTCGCCTCCTCGGCGATCTCCTCCAGTGACGGCTCGCGTCCGAGCTGCGTCCACAGGATGCGTTCGGCCTTGTTCATCTTCTGGAGCCGCTCGACGATGTGGACCGGCATCCGAATCGTCCGCGCCTTGTCGGCGAGCGCGCGGGCGACGGCCTGGCGGATCCACCAGGTCGCGTACGTCGAGAACTTGTAGCCGCGCCGCCAATCGAACTTCTCCACCGCGCGGATCAGCCCGAGCGTCCCCTCCTGGATCAGGTCGAGGAACGGAAGGCCCTGGTTGCGGTAGTTCTTGGCGATCGAGACGACGAGGCGGAGGTTCGACTGGATCATCCGCTGCTTCGCCTCCATGTCGCCGCGCTCGATCCGCTTCGAAAGCTCGACCTCCTGGGCGGCCGTCAAGAGCGCGTGACGCCCCGCCTCGCGCAGGAAGAGCTGTAGCGCGTCCGTCGTGGTCTCGAAGGACGTCTGGATCGGTGCGGCCGGAGGGGGCGGCGGCGTAGGCTCGGCGTCCGCCCGCTCGTCCTCGTTGATCTCGACGTTCCGCTGGTCGAGCTCGCGATACAGCGCCTCAGTCTCGAGCGCGTCGAGCTCGTGGGTTTCGATCAGCTCGGTGAGCTGCGTGCGGCGGACGACGCCGGACTCGGCAGCGCCCTCCAACAGCAACCGCACGTCCTCGTATTGGAGAACGCTCTCGATGTAGACCGACATCTAGCTCCTGTCTGTTTCCCGGTTACACGGCGGGGCCAAACATACGCGCATCGGCGAGCGCGCGTCAGGTGACCGTCACGATCAGCAGCATTTGCCGGGCGCGGCGCGGCGGCGGCGGCGAATAATCGGCCTAGCCGGGCGATCGGCATTCCGGCATGATTGCCATATGCGCATCAAGGCGCGGGCGCGGAGGCCGCAGGACGCGAGTGGGCCGGCGTCGGCGGACGCCAAACGCGAGCAGGCTGCTGCCGACCTCGCCGGCGCGATCGGCAACAGCGGGATGCAACAGCTCGCGCGCTCGGCGGAGCTTCAGCGCTCCTCCGCGGCCGGAGGGCTCTTCGCAGGCCGGCCGGCCACGCTCGCTCGGCGGCCGCGCGAGCAGGACGAGATCGCGGAGGGTCTCGGCATCCCGGACGCGATGGACGAGTGGCTCTGGCAGCAGCAGGGGATGTGGGAGGAGACGCACAGGCGCGAGGACGAGCTGCTCAAATACCTCGAGACGCGCTGGGAACGCGACGACGAGTTGCCCCGCGAGGAGGAGCTCCGCCGTCGAAGCGGCTTCCATCCGCCGCCGGTCCTGGGCTACTAGGGTCGGGCCGGCGCGAAAGCGAGGAGCGCTCTTGTCCATCGCGACGGCCAATCCGTTACGCCGGGTGCCTGTTTCGGTTGCGGCCGGTGAGGTAAGCCCCCGGCATGCCTCGACGCACGGCGAAGTCGCGATGACGGGACCTTCCCTCGAGCCGGAGCATGCGTGGCGGCTACTGCAGCGGGGCAAGGTGCGGATGCTCGACCTTCGCACCGAGCTCGAACGCCGCCGGTACGGTGCGCCACCCGGAGCCGTTCCCGTGTCGCTCGTGCAGCACGTCCTCGATCCCGAGCGCGAGGGCGCCGTCTACCTGTGCCAGCATGCGGTCCGCTCCAAGGCAACGCGGCGTCACGGCGCCGCGGAGGTTGCCGGCGGCTTCAAGGCCTGGCAGCGTGCCGGCCTTCCGGTCGACAAGCCGAGCTAGCGCGCGCGGTACGCCTTCGGGAGACGCAGGCCGTTCTGCGCCATGACCGTCCGTAACCGGTCTGGGTAGTCGGTGATGATCCCGTCCACGCCGAGGTCGATGAAGTAGTCCATCGTCGCCGGATCGTCGATCGTCCACGGGATCACCTTCAGACCGCGGGCGTGGGCGTCGTCGATCATCTTTCGGTCGGGGTAGGGGACGAAAGCCGGGTCGGAGATCGTGCCGTTCTGTGGGAAGCCCTGGACGGGTGAGAGCGCGGTCACGCCGTCGATCGAGGCTGCGGCGGCTACGAAATCCCCGCCGAAGTCGTCGGCGTCGATGCCGCCCAGCCACGGCGAGGCACCGGGTTGGCCGACCTGGAGGAAGTCCCGATTGGTCAGGGCGACCAGCGGCAGGCTGGGCGCGAGCGCGTGCATCGCCTTCAGAGCGCCCCAGTCAAACGACTGGATCGTCACCTGCTCGCTCATCCCGGCATCGCGGATCTCCTCCCACACCCGGCGGACGAAGAGGGCACGCGGCGCCGTCTGCTCGGGCGCTCCGGCTTCCACCTTCGTCTCGATGTTGAGCATGAGCCGCTTCGCCTTGTAGCCCTTGACGAGGTAGAAGACGTCGCGCAACTCGATCAGCGGGCCGCTCACGACCTCCTGGGTCGGGAAGTCCGGGAGCCGCTGGTAGCCGCAGTTGACCGTCTCCACCTGCGCGAGCGTCAGATTGACGATGAACTTGCCGACGTACGGAAACTCCGGGTCGCCCGCGAAGGCCGGTGCGGTGTCCTGGCATTTCACGCCGTTGATCTGCCGGTCATGAGTGACGACGACGTGCTCGTCCTCGGTGACCTGCGCGTCGAGCTCGAGGGTCGTGACGCCGAGCTCGATCGCCTTGGCGAAGCCGGCGAGCGTGCTCTCGGTGGTCAAGCCGATCCCGCCGCGGTGCGCCTGAAGGTCGAAGTGGCTCTTCTGCGGAAGCAGCGGGTCCGCGGAGGCCGGGACGACGAGGACGGCAGAGACGACTGCGGCCGCCAGGAAGGCGGTCAGGGCGCGAAAGCGCGGCATGCTTTTCCTCCGATTCATGGCTGGCGCTGAGGGGCTTACCTCAGCGGGCTGAACCGGAAACAGCGACGCCGACCGGGACGCCCGATGCGGGACCAAGCGGGAGGGCGCTCGGAGCGCTCCTCACGCTCGGATACATCATCGGGCAGCCGATGCATGCGGCCGGTGGTCTTCGCGTCGTAAGCCGCCACCGGCTGCCGCCTCGACCGGTTGCCCGACGTGGTTTGAAGGCGTATCGTCGTTTGGATGGGTCCGGAAGCCGACCGACCCAGCGGCGCGTCCGCTCAGCCCAAGCCGGCGCCTGTCGGCCCGGTGCCGGAGGTTCCGTCCGCGCTCCATGGATCCCCCAGGACGCTTACGGCTACCGGCGTGATGGCGTTGCAGCGTCTGGCGGGGAACCACGCGGTTACGTCACTCGTGCGACACGCCGCGGGTCGCGTCATCCAGCGACTCGCGTACACCGACCCGCCGACCACCTGGCCGGCCACGATCAGGATCAAGCGTTCCGAGGAGGGACTCGAAGGCGTGTATTTCGTCCGCGACGGGACGGATCAGATCGTGCTGAAGCCGCTCGTCGAAACCGGCACCGTCGAGTACGCGAGTCTGTTCATGGAGCTGGGCATGCGGCTCGACGCGCCACAGAGCAGGACGTACTCGAAGCACTCGCCCCAAGGGCAGGAGATCGCCCGCCTTTTCGCGACGAAGCCAATCGAGAACGAGAAGAAACCAGGCGAGGCCAAGGCGCAGATCGACAACGCGAACTACTGGCTCGTGATGAACACCGTGCGTGGGAAGTCGATCCAGAAGCTCGACGATGCCGAGGCGACCGAGTTCATCAACAACGACGAGGCACTGAAGGCCCTCGGCAGGATCATGGTCGCCGACGCGTTCCTCGGCAACGAGGATCGCCTCGTCGGCATGCAGGTGAACCTCGGCAACTTCTTCTACGCCGTGGCCAGCGGTGTGACGCCCGGCGTCGTTCGGACGATCGACAACGAGGCGAGATTCCCGCTCACCCGGGCCCCCAACGTCCGCGGCAGCCTCGCGAAGAAGCTCGACATCGTCGACAAACTCCTCGACACGGCGACGCAGCAGGGCCGGGCGTTCTACCTGCTCTCGTTCCTGACCAAGTTCAAGTCGTCGCACCGCAACCACCCGAACACGCTGCTCGCGGTCGCCGCGCGCGGGGAGAATGCGATCAAGGACAAGATCTCAGAGGGGATCGACGACGCGCTCGGCGACATCGCGCTGGTCTTCAAGCAGAACATCGATTTGGTCCGGGCGGTCGCGGTGTCGCCGGAAGCAGAAAGCCTGGCGTTGCGCGATCCTGGCGGCGCGAAGGCGATAGCCCACTACATCCGAGCGCGCGTTCGGCAGGGCCTGACGCCAACGAAGGCCACTAAACAGCTGAAGCATTACGTCGAGTACAGGGCCCGGCGCAACAACGCGCCGGCCGGGCTCAAGTGGGTAACCCGGGTCGTCAGCAAGGTCGGCTTCTCGTTCGCCTGAGCGAGCCGCGCGCGTGAGCTCGCTTCTCGACGTCCTGGTCTCCACGCTCGAGGAGCGGGGCTGGTCGCTGCTCCCGGTGCCTGGCCGTAGCGCCGTCGGCGGCGCCGTCGAAGGACAGAACGGCAGGTGGTCGTGGGTGGCGTGGAGCCTCGAGGACGAACGTAGGCTCGTCTTCTACTCCGTCTACCCGACAGTCGTTCCCCCGGACCGGCGTGACGCGGTCGCAGAGTTGCTCACGCGCGTCAACTACGCCTCGGCGCTTGGGAACTTCGAGATGGACTTCGACGACGGCGAGGTTCGCTACCGAACGAGCATCGAGGTGACCGACGGCTTTGCGACACCCGCGCTGCTCGTGTCCATCGCCTACGCGAACCTCGCCGCCGCCGACCGATTCCTGCCGGCCTTCAGGCAGGTGCTCGCGGCCACCAGTTCCCCTGCGGAGGCGCTCGACGCGGTGGACGACGAGGTCTGAGCAGCGCGAGGCTCTTCGCTGGCTTGGCCACACGCCGTCGGCGGACGCACGATAACGCGCGTTATGTCAAGTTCGAGGAGACCGGGATCTTCCCGTTCCGGTCCGCCTCGAGCACCCACGGCTCCGATTTGACCGACGGGTCGAGATCGGACAGACTGCCGCCGCGCGCTGCAGCCGCGTCCGTAGGCGGACGACGAGACTGGACGGGCGTGCAACCTGCTCTCGAGCACATCACAAGCTGCAAGGAAGGCTGTGGAAATGTGGAAAACGGAACTCCTCGCAAATTGCGGGTTTTCCTGTTTCCCGGCTCTTGCGCGTGCTCCGAAGGCCCTCTAGATTCCGACTTGCGCCGAGCACGGAACGCAAGTAGGTCGAAGCGGCACCGGGCAGTCGTAGGCGGAAGCCGAAAGCTGGCTGAGGCAGTGGACGGAAGCGAAACCGGTTCGGCGAAATGGCCCGAGGGGGTGCTTGCACTTCCTCGGGCCTTTTACGTTGCAGGGGAACCATGGTTCCCCTACGGGACCCCTCCTTCAGGTTCTTCTGAACTTGAACGGGGCCGGCAAAGCCGGCCCCTTTTGGCAAGAGCCGATGCCTTAGCATCCGGCTTCATGCACCTTCGTCCTCCCAGCATCGATCAAGGAGTTCAGGCCGGGCTTTGGGGTATCGGGCTCGCGATCGTTATCTGGCTTGGGCTGCTCTCGTTCGGTGTTTCCGGCGCGACCTCGTTCGTCATGGCCGCGCTCGCCGGCGCTGCCATCTTCCTCTACGTCCGCTTCTACGGCGGCGACGAGCCTCAGATCGAGAGACGCCGAACGCCGTGATCGCGCGCGAGCGCTGACACGAGCCAAGCGGCGAGGTCGCGGCCAAGCTGCTGCTCGAGGCGGGCGGCGGCCGACGGGCGGTCGCCCGGGTCGAGGCGGCTCACCTGCTCGACGAGCAGGCTCGGCGGCGCCTGGCTGCGGGTCTGCGGCTGAGCGGCGGCGCTCATCGTGTTCCCGATATCGGCCGCCGCTCCGGCCGCTTTCATCCCTGAGCCAGGTGTGCTTACCGGCGCGTCGGCTCGACCGGTCCCTCGGCCGGCTCCGCGTGCCGCGTCAGCGGCGTCTCGCGGTCGCCGTTCGTGACGTCGGTCGGTGTCTCGTGCTCGACGACGTCCCTGCGCCGCGCGGGCGCGACCGGCTCGCGGATCCTCGGCCCCGAGGTGTCGAACGTGAACCCGAACGTCAGCCCGGCAAGAAACGCGAGCGGGCCTGCGAGGTCGAGCAGGTCCTCCACCACTCCGCCGAGACCGAGCGTGTCCGACCAGTCCACGACGTGCTGCTGGAGCCAGTTCTCGTCCGGCTGACCAGCGCCCAGCACCCAGAGGGCCACCACGAGCGCCGGAATGAAGCCGAGCAGGAAGACGCCGCCGCTCAGGCGCGGCCAGCCCCACTTCGTCCAGCCGCCGAGGAGCTGGGAGAGCGCCATCACGAGCCCGCCCGCAGCAATCAGGCCGTAGAGCGCCCAGTAGTCCGCCGTCGAGTCGTCGCCCACCTGCGCAGCGAGCCACACGAGCACGACCGTCGTTGCCACGCCGATCAGCGTGGCCATGCCTCTTGTGAGTCCTAGCATCATGACCACCAGGTTCCCGGCCCGAGGCCGGTTTACACCTAGAGGCCGAGACGGCGCGTGTCGAAGTGCGACGAGTAGAGCTCGGCCGTGAAGTGCTCCACGGCGTGGTCGGCGTCCGTGTCGAAGACGTGCTCGACGATTCCCACCTCACGGTCGTTGTGGAACGGCACGTCGACGTGCGCGCCCGACACGAGGTTCAGCGAGAGCGCGCTGCACGACGGGCAGCGGACGAGCAGGCCAATCGAGTCTCGAGCCGTGCCCGGCGCCAGCAGCGTGAACGACGAGGGAAACACGGGCCGTGGCTGCCCTTCGGGATAGCAGAAGAAGCTCCACGGCCACTCCCCCGCGTCGATTCGCCGCGCCGCCACGTCGCCCAGCTCCGCGGCCAGCGCGTCGAGCCGGGCCGTCATGAGGTTGTGGAACACACCCTCTCCCAGGCCGAGCGGGGCCCAGTCGAGCTCGGCGTCGGAGACGAGCGCAAGGTGTTCGTCGCCGCACGAGCAGGCGAAGCTGACCTGGAAGACGGCCGGGTGGGACGCTCCCGGCAGCCGCTCGAGGCGGCGGAAGGCCGAAAGGCGGGCCGCAGCCTCCCCGCGCGTGGGGCACGCGAAGCGAAACTCCGTCCGTAGCACGTCGTACATATCGGCCTCCAACCACTATAGGTCGGCGCGCCGGACGGGCTACGGCACCCTCTTAGTAGTGAATCAGGGAGTAGACGTCGTGCCCCTCGAGCAGCTTTCGCCCCCCGAGGAAGTCGAGCTCGATCAGGAACGCGATCCCGACGACCTCGCCGCCGAGGTTCTCCGCGAGGTCGACGATCGCCCGCGCCGTCCCGCCGGTGGCGAGGACGTCGTCGTGCAGCAGCACCCGCTGTCCGCGCGCGAAGGCGTCGGAGTGCATCTCGAGCGCGTTCTCCCCGTACTCGAGCGCGTACGAGGCGCTGATCGTCTCCCAGGGCAGCTTCCCGGGCCGCCGCGCCGCCACGAAGCCGCAGCCGAGCTTGTACGCCAGCGCGGCGCCGAGGATGAACCCGCGGGCCTCGCCGCCGAGGATCACGTCCGGCGCGCGCGGCTCAGCCCACTCGGCCAGAAGATCGACCGATTCCCGGAGCAGCTCCGGCTGCGCGAGCATCGGCATGATGTCCTTGAAGACGATCCCGGGCTCGGGGAAGTCCGGGACGTCGCGGATCTTCGCCTGCAGGTCGGCTACCGACACAGCGCGGGAGCCTACCGCGCTGCTCGGCTCCGCACGGCCCGCCACAGCAGCGCCGTGCCGAGCTCGTTCGCGGCCTCTCCGAGCGCTTGAAGGTCGTCCAGCGCCGCGGCGCGCCGCTCGGCGCTGCGCCCGCGCAGCGCGGGCGCGATCAGCTGCTCCAACAGGGCCGACTCTCGCTCGGCCGCCGTCCGGAACGCGCGCAGGTGGCGGGCCGAGATGCCGAAGCGGTGCAGCTTCGCGCAGGCGGCCGCCACGTCGGCGTCGGTCTCCGGGTAGAGCCGCTCGCCCGCCTCGTTTCGGGGCTCCAGCAGGTCGTACTCCTCCAGCTCGCGCACCAGGTCTCGTGAGACGCCTGCGCGCTCGCAGAGCTCGTCCAGCTCGATCTCGGGCTCGGGCTCGCCGAGCATGGAGACCGCGCGGCGCCGGCGGTTCTTGCCCGACGGCGCCGAGAGCTCCTGCCGGATCACGCGCAGCGGGAGGAACTCCTCACGCTGAAGACGCAGGATCGTCCGCAGCCGCTCGACGTCGTCCTCGCCGAAGAGGCGGTAGCCGCCCTGAGTGCGTCGGGGCGTGAGCAAGCCCTGGTCCTCGAGGTACCTGATCTTCGAGATCGAGACGTCGGGGAACTCGTCGCGGAGCCGGTCGCAGACCGCGCCGATCCGGAGCAGGCGCTCGTCGCGAGCCGGCGCGACGGCCACTAGCCGGCTCCCACCAGGAACGTCAGGCGGTACTTGCCGATCTGGAGCTCGTCGCCGTCCGACAGCGGCGACGACTCGATCCGGCGCCGGTTCACGTACGTGCCGTTCAGGCTGCCGAGGTCGTTGATCGTGAAGCGGCCGTTCTCCGCGAGCAGCTCCGCGTGCTTGCGTGAGACCGTGACGTCGTCGAGGAAGATGTCGCAGTCGGGGGAGCGTCCGATCGTCGTCCGCTCGCCCTTCGGCGAGAAGTGCTCGCCCGCGCG